>Ga0316209_1000343_pt1 | contig 87699 bp, 87 predicted proteins | sample 6monopyrite_MG_FD_204945 | JGI IMG/M metagenome (GOLD analysis project Ga0316209, IMG submission 204945) | Microbial mat bacterial communities from mineral coupon in-situ incubated in ocean water Damariscotta River, Maine, United States -... | ecosystem: Environmental > Aquatic > Marine >... | reverse complement strand
TTAATTGATCATCTTCTTAATAGTGTTGATGAAGTGATTGGGCCGAATGGGCTTGTAGGCATGGTTAAAAGCGGTGGACGGATTAATGCGAGTAAAGCTGTTTCCGGGGGGCTTCCCGCTTCTGTTCCGGTAGAAGCTCAGGGCGGTGGCGGCGGGGGTGCGCTGAGTCTTATTTGGTTGCTTAGTTTATTGATTATGTTGATTTTTATGCATATTTGTCGGCGAGGCGAGTGTGGCACGAGAAGACAGCTTGCCGTGGTTGCTGTTTAAATTTTTTCTAATTCTGGTTTACCGAGTATTTCCATTAAAGTTTTCCTGTTATTGACTCGATGTTATCAAGTAGGAGGGTTGTTGCGAGAATAAGCTTCAATCCGCTGTTGTGGTCTATATTTAGGAATGGATATTCTCATGATGCGCTATCGTTACCCGCTTATCTTTATGATGTCTTTATTCTCGCTGCCGGCATTCGGTGGTGAGGCTTCTGCTGAGGGCTCTAATCAACAGCTGAATTCTGCTGCATTATTGAGTCAAGTTGAAGCAGCGGGGCGAGCCTCTGCAATGAAAGCGATAGAGGCAGGAATTGCTGTAGGAAAACATATTCATGATTTGAATTCGACAGTTGATCAGGTGACTGAAGCCCAGCAGGGGCTGAGAAGTGAGATCGGTGATATTAACGCTGGACAGCAGGGCTTGCGCACTGAGATTACGGCTATTCACAAGTCGCAACAGGATCTTCGCAATGACCTGGAAAGCATAACTGGAGCGCAGGCTGAGCTGCTCAAGCAGCTTGGCGCTATTCGTGATGATATGGAGAAAATGGCTTCTTCCTCATTTAACTTGTCGGCGCGGGTTGAAGTTTTGAATGCATCCGGGATTAAGGGTTTGGGTGAATGGGTGGCGAAGGTGTTGTCTGCAGATGGTTTTGCGATATTCTCAGTCAGCGATGTCAAACGCCAAATCAGGCGGCCTACTCAGATATTTTTTAAGGGCGGCGTGGGTAAAAGGGCTGAAATTGTCCGCGTAGAAAAGGCGCGCTTGGCTATCAGAAAGCAAACACGCATCTTCTATAGTGAAGGGTTTATTCATCGTGCTACTCAGGTGGGTTTTAAGCTGCCGGGAAGTCAGACGATTATGCTCGATAGCTCATTGAATAATGTAGCTGAAATAAGGGTAGTCGTAGGGCGGGATATGAAAATTTTGTTACGCAATATGCCAAAATCAATTTAAGCTTTTCGTCCGAAAACTCTGAGCCTGATGAAAGGGCTCGAAAAATCCGTTTTTAAAAATTTCCTGAAATGTGATTCGCATCACGATTCCAATATCTTTGCTGACGTATATTTTCCGTTAATGCGGCTTAAGTAATTTTTTTGTTTTTGATTGCTTCGCATTCCAGTTAACAGGAGGATATAGTCTTATGAGAATATTAAATTTAATCAAGGTTTTACCGCTTTCTTTACTGCTTTTTTCCGGATCTTTCCAGGCTCAGGCAAGCATGGTTGAAAATGGTTTTGATGCGGCTCGACAAGGTGATGTTTCCGGTGCACTGAAATTTTGGGAAAATCGTGCTGCTAAAGGTGATGGCCAAGCGCAGTTTAATTTAGCCATGATGTACCACGGTGGTTTAGGTGTAGAACAGAGTGAAACGGTGGCGCTAAAGTGGTATCACGAGGCTGCTAAAAACAATTACACCTGGGCTCAAGAATATTTGGCAATTGGATATCAGGAAGGTTGGTTTGGTCTGAATCGTGATAAAGGGAAGTCTGTTTATTGGTATAAACAATTATCTGGAAAGACATTTTAAATATTTATAATTAAATCATTAAAAACAAAGGCCTGTGGATTTTTGCAGGCCTTTTTGTTGTTGGGCTATAGAGCTTGAAAATCCGACTTTAGTTAGTGTTTATATAGAAATTTAAACAGAAAAGTAGTATTTTACTCGGTTCTGTAATAGTTGGCTGTGAGAATGGGACGTAAACTCTATATTAAAACCTTTGGTTGTCAGATGAACGATTATGATTCTGATCGGATGGCAGATGCTTTGAAAGTCTCGCATGGGCTGGAATTGTGCGCTGAACCTGAGAGTGCAGATGTATTGTTGCTGAACACCTGTTCCATACGTGAGAAAGCTCAGGAAAAGGTTTTTTCTCAACTCGGTCGATGGCGGAAGTTGAAAGCCCAGCGTCCAGACATGGTGATTGGTGTGGGTGGTTGTGTAGCCAGCCAGGAAGGTGACAGCATCCGAGGCCGAGCACCCTATGTGGATATAATTTTTGGCCCGCAAACACTGCATCGCTTGCCGCAAATGTTGGCAGATATCGATCAGCATCAGCAGCCACAAGTCGATGTCAGTTTTCCCGAAATTGAAAAATTTGATAGTTTGCCACCGCCCAGTGTTGATGGCGCAACTGCTTTTGTTTCAATTATGGAAGGTTGTAGTAAATATTGTACTTTCTGTGTTGTGCCTTATACGCGAGGCGAAGAAGTTAATCGCCCGCTTGATGATGTGGTTGCTGAGGTGGCAGGTATAGCAGCGCAGGGTGTAAGGGAGGTGACGCTGTTAGGGCAGAATGTGAATGCTTATCGTGGTCCAATGGATGGCGGTGAGAATGCTGATCTGGCACTGTTGATCGAATATGTTGCTGCCATTGAAGGTATCGAACGTGTTCGTTATACCACTTCTCATCCGGTCGAGTTTAGTGATGAGCTGATTCAGGTTTATGCGGATGTCCCTGAGTTAGTCGATCATCTTCATTTGCCGGTTCAGTCGGGCTCAGACCGCGTACTCGGTTTAATGAAACGCGGGCATACTATTTTAGAATATAAATCAAAAATCAGGCGGCTGCGAAAGCTTAGGCCGAACATCAGTATTTCATCAGATTTTATTGTTGGTTTCCCCGGTGAGACCGACGAGGATTTTGAGGCAACAATGGCGTTGATTGATGAGGTTGCTTTTGATCACTCCTATAGTTTTGTTTATAGTCCTCGCCCTGGTACGCCGGCTGCATTTTATGTTGATGATGTGTCTCATGAGGTTAAGCAGCAGCGATTAAACAGGCTGCAAAAGCGTATTAACGAGCTATCTGCAGACATCAGTGCTGCAATGGTCGGCAGTGTTCAGCGAGTTTTGGTCGAACGTACTTCACGAAAAAATCAGCAGCAGGTTGCTGGCCGCACACCCAATAACAGGGTGGTTAATTTTAACGGGGATGCTGATTTGATTGGACAGTTTGTTGATGTACGTATTAGCGAAGCGCTGCCAAATTCTCTGCGCGGTGAGATGATTATTGCTGATTTAGTTGCTAGTCATATTGTTAATGGAAATTGATTATCTGCCATTTTCCGCGTCAATCCTGCGGATATTAAATTGAATAATTAAATGCAACAATACGACTTTGTATTAGAGCCGGAAGATAATCAGCGGCTGGTGAATCTTTGTGGCCATCTTGATGAACATATTAAGCAGTTGGAAGATAATTTTACAGTTGAGATAAATAATCGTAGCAGCGCTTTTCGTATTATAGGTGATACAAATGCTGTAAAAGTTGTAGTGAAAATTTTACAGCGTCTTTATGAGGATGCTAAAAACATTGAAATTACCCCTGAGCATGTTCGTTTATTAGTTCACGAAGAAAAGGTTGAGCCGCAATTGAGTGATGATGAAAACGAGGTGGTGCTGAGACAGGGCGGGCGAAAATTGGAAGCTGCAGCAGGAATACGTCCGCGCACTACCATGCAGCGCAGTTATATACACAATATACTAGAGTGTGGTGTTAATTTTGGCGTAGGTCCTGCAGGAACAGGAAAAACGTATTTAGCTGTGGCTTGTGCTGTAGATGCGCTTGAGCGTGAACAGGTGCGTCGTATTCAGTTGGTCAGACCTGCGGTGGAAGCAGGTGAGCGGCTTGGTTTTTTGCCGGGTGATCTAAGTCAGAAGATCGACCCTTATTTGCGTCCTTTGTACGATGCGCTCTATGAAATGTTGGGTTTTGAGCGAGTAACAAAATTGATCGAAACCGGCGTTATCGAAGTGACACCGCTGGCTTATATGCGTGGTCGTACCTTGAATGATTCTTTTATTATTCTTGATGAAGCGCAAAATGCCACCATTGAGCAAATGAAGATGTTTTTAACGCGCATTGGTTTTGGTTCTGTAGCGGTGATTACAGGTGATATCACGCAGGTGGATTTACCCAAAGAAAAAAAATCCGGTTTAAAACATGTTATTGATGTACTTAAAAATGTCGAAGGTATCAGTTTTACATTTTTTAATACAAAAGATGTTATGCGTCACCCGCTGGTGCAAAGTATTGTTGAGGCTTATGATAAATCTCAGTAGCTTGCTCAGAGAGGAAAGTGTTAAATTCAGGTGCTATCTAAGTTTTAATGAATATTGATGTTGATATTCAATGCGCGATTGAATGGGATGACATGCCTGAACCTTCATGTATAAAACAGTGGGTTGAGTCAGTGTTGGGGATGTCAGATGTGCAGTGGTGTCGATTGTTAGGAGATGAAAATACTGCATGCAACGATGGCGGTCAGTTGACGATCAGGATGGTTGGTAATGATGAAAGCGCGCAACTGAATAGTACCTATCGTCATCGTGACGGTGCGACGAACGTGCTGTCATTTCCATTTGAAACACCGCGATTATTGACGCCGCCCCTGTTGGGAGATCTGGTGGTGTGTGTGCCTTTAGTGTTAAGTGAGTCAGTTAAACAGAATAAGCAGGTCGATGCGCATCTGGCACATTTGGTTGTTCATGGAGTGTTGCACTTACTTGGTTATGATCACGAGGATGATGACGCTGCGCTACAAATGGAAGGTCTGGAAAAGAAAATAATGTATCAGTTAGGTTATCCTGATCCTTATGATGACGATTTAAAAGCGCTCTGAAATTAAGTTTGACCTAAAATTTTTCTAGGTCTTGTGTCGATAAGAAAAGAGGAAAAAAGAATATTATATGAGTACCAATGGAAATGAATAAAAACGGAGAAGCGTCCGGTTCCGGCTTGTCTCGATGGATTGAGAAAATGCGCAATGTTTTCTGTAGTAAACCATTAGACAGGCAGCAGTTAGTTCAATCGTTACGTGATTCTCATCAGCGTCATTTACTTGATGTCGATGCGCTAGGCATGATTGAAGGTGTGCTTGAAGTGTCAGAAATGCAAGTGCGCGACATTATGATCCCTCGTGCACAGATGGTGGTGGTCGAACGCGATGCGAAGCTTGAGGAAATATTGCCTATTATTACAGAGTCAGCGCATTCACGATTTCCTGTTGTCGGTGACAATCAAGATGAAGTGATTGGTATTTTGTTAGCGAAAGACCTGCTGTCATATTTTATAGGCGCCCGCACTGCAAATTTTAGTGTGCGAGATATTCTACGCCCAGTGGTTTTTATTCCAGAAAGTAAGCGTTTAAATGTGTTGCTTAAGGAGTTTCGTGCTAGCCGAAATCACATGGCCATTGTTGTAAACGAATATGGCGGTGTCGATGGTTTGGTAACGATCGAAGATGTTCTGGAGCAAATTGTGGGTGAGATTGCTGATGAGCATGATGTTGATGAAAGTGTTTATATTTTGGAACACAGCAACACGAATTACACCATTAAGGCGCTCACCCCGATTGAAGAATTTAATGAGCACTTTGCTACTTCTTTCGGTGATGACGAATACGACACTATCGGCGGCCTCGTGACACGCCAGTTTGGGCATCTTCCTAAGCGTGGGGAGGTGCAGGAGTTAGCAGCTTTGCCGGGCTTGCCCGCTGGCATGACGATGCGCTTTAAAGTGTTGCATGCTGATAGTCGCCGCCTTCATTTATTGCAGTTAGTATTGAGCAAATCCTCTGTCGCGGATGTTTCTTCAGTTCAAGTCGGCTGAAGATATCGCTAACAAAGCACCTCGTTATCGAAATATCAACTTCCCAAGGTTAATGTATGTCTAAATTGCACGGCAGTGTACTGGCAATCGTTGCAGGTTTGTTGATGCCTTTGGCTTTTTCTCCGTTTGATTTATATCCGTTGGCGATGGTGTCGCTGGCGTTGTTGTTCTGGTTGTGGTCCCAGGCAACGGCTGGCAGAGCATTTTATTTTTCAGGGCTGTTTGGCTTAAGTATGTTTGGCGCCGGTGTAAACTGGGTCTACATAAGCATGCATGATTTTGGTCATGTGCCCTGGTTATTGTCTGTCCTCCTGACGGTTTTATTTGTTTCTATTTTAGCGTTGTTTCCGGCTGTCGCAGCTTACATTGCGGTGCGTTTGTCGCTTTGGACTCGGCGTCGAACAGGCAGTGCTTCAATATTACTAATTTACCCTGCTGTTTGGTCGTTGCTTGAGTGGGTGCGGGGTTGGTTTTTAACAGGTTTTCCCTGGCTGAATACTGGCTATAGCCAGCTTGAATCACCGCTATCTGGTTTAGCTCCGGTGCTGGGAGTTTACGGTGTTGCTTTGGCCTTGGCGTTTAGCAGTGGCCTGTTGTTGGCAACTTTTTTAAGACCGTCGCAGCCTGTACGTGGCATATTTCTGGTGAGTCTGCTTGTTTTATGGGGGCTATCTAGTTTATTGGGAAAAATCGAATGGACACGGCCAGAGGGTGTTCCACTGCAAATCAGTTTGATTCAAGGCAATATCCCGCAGGACCTGAAATGGCATCCAGGTATGTTGGCTTTGACCTTGGACACCTATACTAAGCTGACCGCGGATCACTGGGACAGTGATTTAATTGTCTGGCCTGAGACAGCAGTGCCGATGTTCAGTCATGAAGCGCAGTCTTTCATGGATGAGATGACGGCCAGATCGCGTTTGAACGATACAGATATTTTATTAGGTTTGGTTTATCAGGAGCAGCCAGGCGCGGCCTATTTTAATAGCATGATGGGTGTAGGTTCGTCTGTTTCGCGTTACTCTAAGCGTCATTTGGTTCCATTTACCGAATACCTGCCGTTGAAAGATACGCTGTCGGGCCTGATTGATTTTCTTGATGTACCGATGTCCGATTTTACAGCAGGGGCAGATGATCAGCCGCCGTTGTTATTGGCAGGTCAGTATGTGGGTGTTTCGATTTGTTATGAAGACGCTTTTGGTGAGGAAATGATCAATGTTTTACCAAAAGCTTCGTTGTTGGTGAATGTCAGCAATGATGCCTGGTTTGCGGGCTCGGTTGCTGCTGCTCAGCATTTGCAGATGGCGCAAATGCGTGCGCTGGAAAGTGGCAGGACGTTGATACGCTCAACCAATACAGGTATTTCAGCTTTTATTGATGAAAGTGGGCGTGTCTATGCAGCGCTGCCACAGTTGGTTACGGATGTTTTGACAGCCGAAGTGCAGCCGAGGCAGGGTGCTACACCTTATGTAATGGTCGGTAATTTGGCATCGGCAATGGTTGGGAATTTGCCGGCGGTGATGTTGATGTTGATTTTATTGCTGCTGGGCCTGTGGGCTCCTGCTAAGTGGCGAGATCCGGGCGCTTGAATCAGCCTTCGTCTGTGTCCCGTGTGAAAACAGTGTGATGGCATTTCGGGCAGGGTGGAATATGCCCAGTTGTTGTGAAATGCATGGCCTGTCCACAGGATGAGCAATGCAGCGTGCCAATGCCGGTAATTTCGCCGGTGTGGTAATCGTGTGCATGGGCTGCCTGCTGTTCCAACTCAAAGAGTGCCAGTTTGGTTTTATCTGCGACCGAACCAAACAGTTCTAAGGCGCGCTTTTCAATTTGCTGGATGTCAAACTTGATCCAGTCAGACAGTTCTTTGGCTTCAGGGCCGGCCAGATAATTAGCAACGTCTTCCATGTCGCGCTTCAGGTAGTTACCGACTTTTTCTGCTTCCTCCAGTGTAGCTTCCTCCAGCTCAATAAGCTTGCTTTTTGCTTTCCCGAGCAGTATCTCCAGCGTTGGGGGCGTGCCTTTTTCTGCCTGTTCAAATGCCGTCCTGAGATGGCTCATCATGCGGTTATAGGCCTGGATTAAGTGGCTGTTGTCGTCATTTTTGTTACTCATTATAGATCGCCTTCCGAGTAGGATTGTTACTGGCCATGGCTATGGCTGTTCATACTGTCTACCCTATTGTATCCTACCACTTTTTATTGAATACGAAACAGTTGGTGACGATGGACAAGCAGTATCAGCCGGAGCAGCTCGAAAAGAGCGCTCAGAAATTCTGGCAGCAGCAAGCAAGTTTTGAAGTGAGCGAAGATCCTGATAAGGAGAAATATTATTGCCTGTCGATGTTTCCTTACCCTAGTGGTCGTTTACATATGGGACATGTCCGTAATTACACCATTGGTGATGTGTTGGCTCGTTATCAGCGCATGCAAGGAAAAAATGTGCTGCAGCCAATGGGCTGGGATGCATTTGGTCTGCCCGCTGAAAATGCGGCAATTAAAAATAATGTGCCACCTGCGCAATGGACCGAAGAAAATGTTGACTACATGCGTGCACAGCTCAAATCCTTGGGTTTTGCCTATGACTGGAATCGTGAGCTAAAAACATGTGACGCAGATTATTATCGCTGGGAGCAATGGTTATTTACGCGCCTTTTTGAGAAGGGCTTGGCCTATAAAAAAACCGCGCCGGTAAATTGGTGTCCAAACGATAAAACGGTATTAGCCAACGAACAGGTTATTGATAATCGTTGCTGGCGCTGTGACAGTGTTGTTGAGCGCAAGGAAATTTCACAGTGGTTTCTTAGAATTACCGACTATGCGGATGAGTTGCTAACGGAGCTTGATCAGCTTGAAGGTTGGCCCGAACAGGTGCGCACCATGCAGCGCAACTGGATCGGTCGCTCTGAAGGCGTGGAGGTTGATTTTTCTTTCGTTGACCGAGATGATGGTTTGACTGTATACACCACGCGTCCTGATACGCTAATGGGCGTGACCTATGTTGCGATTTCTCCTGAACACCCTTTGGCAATTGAGCTGGCCTGTGACAATAAAAAAATGGCGGCTTTTATTGATGAGTGTCGACTGATGCAAACAGCTGAAGCAGCACTCGAAACCATGGAGAAAAAGGGTATCGCTGCTGGAGTGAATGTCCTGCACCCAGTGACAGGTGAAACTGTGCCGGTATGGGTCGCTAACTTTGTGTTAATGAGTTATGGCTCAGGTGCGGTGATGTCAGTTCCGGCACATGATCAACGTGATTATGAGTTTGCCTATAAATATGATCTGCCGATTAAGCAGGTGGTGTTTGCGACTCAGAGCGATGCACAACAGAAGACGAAAGCGGGAGCTGCCAGCTGCAATAAATCGATAAAATTTAAGAAAGCTAAAAAGGCGCATAAATCTAAAAAATCCAATCCACCTAATCAGGCCGATAGCGCAGAAGTTGATACGTTTGAGAAGGCCTATACGGATAAGGGTGTGTTGGGCGTTTCCGGGCAATTTTCCGGCTTAACTTCGCAGCAGGCTTTTGATGAAATTGCTGAGTATCTGGCAGAGCAGGGCAAAGGGCAGCGTAAAGTTAATTTTCGTTTGCGTGATTGGGGTGTTTCACGGCAGCGCTATTGGGGTGCGCCTATTCCTATTGTTAATTGCCCGAAATGTGGGTCTGTGCCGGTACCGGATGAGCAGCTGCCCGTCACATTGCCTACAGATGTCAATCTGGATGGCAACACCTCACCCTTGAAGGAAATGTCAGCGTTCATTTATACAAAATGCCCGAGTTGTGGTCACGATGCTGAACGTGAAACGGATACCTTTGACACCTTTATGGAATCATCCTGGTATTACGCGCGTTACACCAGTCAGGATAATAAAACCGCGATGCTGGATAAACGCGCCGATTACTGGTTGCCGGTGGATCAATATGTCGGTGGCATCGAACATGCAATATTGCATTTATTGTATGCGCGTTTTTTTCAAAAATTGATGCGTGATGCCGGTTTGCTGAGTGTTGATAATCCCTGTGGCGAGCCGTTTAAAGAACTGTTGACGCAAGGCATGGTACTTAAAGACGGTGCCAAAATGTCCAAATCAAAAGGTAACACCGTTGACCCTCAACAATTAATTAGAAAGTATGGGGCTGACACGGTGCGTTTGTTTATCATGTTCGCAGCGCCGCCTGAACAGTCGTTGGAATGGTCGGACAGCGGTGTGGAAGGATCGTATCGTTTTTTGAAGCGACTGTGGGTCTTTAGTCAGGCCTTGCAGGATCGTTTTGAACGTGGCACCGGCATGTTTCGCAGCATTCCGATTGACTGGACAAAAATTGCCGATGAACATCGCAAGGCGCGTCGTGAAATACATACTTCATTAAAGCAGGCAAACAGTGATTATGACCGACGTCAGTTCAATACGGTAATTTCTGCAGCAATGAAAATTTTGAATGTGCTGGAGAAAATTCCCGATCTAGCACCTTCAGGAAAAAGTCCATTGCCACCCCGTGATGTGCAGACTGCAATAATCTATGAAGGGGTGGGTTTTCTATTGAGGATGCTTGCGCCGATTGTTCCGCATATCACGCATAATCTGTGGATTGAGCTGGGCTACGGTGACAACGTGCTCGATTCAGAATGGCCACGTCATAATGATGAGGCACTTGAACAGGACAGTCTGGATATTGTGGTGCAGGTGAATGGTAAGTTGCGCGGTCGTATTTCCATTGCCGTCAATGCCAGTAAACAAGATGTCGAAACCGCTGCACAGGAAGATGAAAATGTTAAGCGGTTCATCGAAGATATGACGGTGAGGAAGGTTATCGTAGTGCCGGGCAAGTTGGTCAATATTGTAGCGAGTGCTAATTGATAGGTGCTTATGATATTTGCAACGCTTCAAAATCGTTATCACCTCCTGAGTCAGTTAAGCGTATTTTTTAATGCTCGTTTTATGGGTCTGTGCTTATTGTGCCTGTCTCTGTTGGTCACTGGCTGTGGGTTCAAGTTGCGTGGAGCGGCAGGCGGGGTTTTGGATTTGCCGGCTATTTATATTCAGGCCGATGAGCTTAATCCTGCGCTGCGGTCGTTGCGTCAACGTTTGAGGCAGCGTGGTGTTGAAACAGTAGGCGGATTGGCAACCGCGCGTCTGGTATTAACGCTGGGTAATGAAGTGCGTAAACGAAAGGTACTTTCCGTGAGTACGGCCGGTAAAATCCAGGAATACCAACTGCAGTATGCTGTGCAGTTTAGTCTGCGTGATGTTGATGGTACACCACGTCTGGCATCACAAACGCTTAGTCTGACACGTTCTTATTCCTACGATGATCTTGATGTGATGGCCAAGTCAGAAGAACAAGAAGCGCTGTATCGCAGTATGCGGCAGGAAGCGGTGCAGCGTATTATTCGTCGTTTGCAGAGCTTGTCGGTACCTGCTCCGCTGGAATCTAATTCTTTACCTCTACCCGCGGCTGAAATACAAATTCCAACTCAGTTGCAATGAAACTACCACCAGAACAATTAACGACTCATTTTCGTAAGCAGATGGCACCGCTTTATTTAGTCAGTGGTGACGACACTCTGTTGGTACAGGAAGCTGCCGATCTTGTACGTGCTCAGGCACGCAAGTCAGGCTGTGAAGAACGTATTGTGTTTCATGCGGAAAAAGGTTTTGACTGGAATGAATTGGCACAGGCTTCCCAAGGCATGTCTTTGTTTGCTCAGCGGCGATTAATTGAGATTCGTCTTTCTGGTGCGCGTCCCGGTGATGCGGGCAGCAAAGCATTAATGGCCTATGTCGAAGAGCTTTGTGAAGAAAATGTATTGCTGGTCGTAGCCGCCAAGCTCGATAAAGCCATAGAAAAAACCAAGTGGTATAAATCCGTGGATAAAGTAGGTGTGACAGTACCCGTTTGGCCACCGGATCGGCGTCAGTTTCCGGCTTGGGTGGAGCAACGTATGCGTGCTCGCGGTTTGCGCCCTAACCGTCAGGCAGTGGCGATATTGGCTGAGCGCGCCGAAGGCAATTTGCTCGCCTGTGCTCAGGAAATCGACAAATTGTATCTATTGCACGGTGATGTAGATATCGATGAGCAGACGGTACTTGGTTCGGTGGCCGATAGCGCGCGTTTTGATGTTTTCACTTTGGTAGACAGTGCGCTGGAAGGGGATGCTCCACGCGTGACGCGGATTCTGAATGGTTTGCGTGCCGAGGGCGTTGAACCAACGTTGGTGGTTTGGGCGCTGGCGAGAGAAATTCGCAGCATGGCATCAATGACTAAAGAGCTCGCCGCGGGCACCGGAATGGATCAGGTGTTGGCAAAATATCGAGTCTGGGCGCGGCGTAAACCGTTGATTAGGGGTGCATTACAACGACATAGATTAACGCGTTGGTGGGCGATGTTATGCCATGCCGCACGGATAGATCGCACTATAAAAGGCGGGATGTCAGGTAATACTTGGGATGAACTGCTACAATTAGCGCTATTAATGGCGACAGCGAAAAAATTTACCAGCGTATGAAAGATGTTCAACATTATATGGCCGATGTCGGTAAGCGCGCCTGTGTGTCAGCGCGCCACATGGCTCGAGCCGAAACAGGGCTGAAAAATGATGCATTGAATGCGATTGCTGCGGCGATTGAGAATTCAGCTGCGATGTTGATCGAACATAATGCGCGGGATCTTGAGGCGGGCAGGCAGCGGGGTCTTGATGCGGCATTGCTTGATCGCTTGGCGCTGGATGAATCGCGTATTGCTGGAATGGCGGATGGACTCCGGCAAGTTGCCCAGCTTTCTGATCCTATTGGTGAAATTGATCAATTGGCCTATCGCCCATCCGGTATACAGGTGGGGCGCATGCGTGTGCCGCTGGGTGTTATCGGTATTATTTATGAATCGCGTCCGAATGTGACAGCTGATGCGGCTGGTTTATGTTTGAAATCCGGCAATGCGGCGATTTTGCGTGGTGGTTCGGAAGCGTTGCATTCGAATCAGGCGATTGCCCGTTGTATTCGGCAGGGGTTAGAAAGTGCGGGTTTGAACGCTGATGCTGTGCAGGTTATTGAGACGACTGATCGCGCAGCGGTGGGCGAGTTACTGCGCATGAAAGAGCATGTAGATGTTATTGTGCCGCGCGGTGGCAAGGGTTTGATCGAACGAGTTATGAGTGAATCATTGGTGCCGGTGATCAAACATCTGCACGGTGTTTGCCACGTTTATATTGATGATAAGGCGGATGTTGCGAAGGCGGTGAAGGTGGCTTTTAATGCCAAGACGCAGCGCTATGGCACCTGTAATACCATGGAAACGTTGTTGGTAGCACAGGCTATCGCCGCACAGGTGCTGCCTGAGTTGGTTGAAAAATATCGTGATGAAGAGGTTGAGCTGCGCGGGTGTGCGCAGACACGGGATATTATTGCAGGGCTGAGTGCAGCAACCGATGCAGACTGGGATGAAGAGTATCTCGCGCCGGTGTTATCGATAAAAGTGGTTGCGGATCTGGATGAGGCGATGGAGCATATTCATCGTTATGGGTCGGATCATACTGAAGCGATAGTGACTGAAGATTTCCATCGCGCGCAGCGGTTTTTACGTGAGGTTGATTCCAGTTCGGTGATGGTGAATGCTTCGACACGTTTTGCAGATGGCTTTGAATATGGTCTGGGTGCAGAGATTGGTATTAGCACCGATAAACTGCATGCACGCGGGCCGGTCGGACTCGAAGGGCTGACTTCACAGAAATATATCGTTATCGGTGACGGTCATATCAGGGAATAAATTTCAGTGTTTATTGTTTCCTGTCAGTAGGTCAGGTTGGCTATTGGCACTCAGGGCTCGCTGATATGATTGGCGTTTTTGGTGGCACATTCGATCCGGTTCACTTTGGACATCTGCGTATTGCGCTGGAAATGGCAGAGTTTCTGCGATTAAGTCAGGTAAGCTTCGTGCCAAGTCGGCAGCCGCCGCATCGTGAAGAACCCTATGCAGAAGCACAGCACAGGCTGGCAATGTTACGTTTGGCTATTCACGGGCAGTCTAATTTTGTAGTCGATGAAAGAGAGCTGCAACGTAGTGGTCCTTCCTACATGGTGGATACGCTGCGTTCACTTCGTGATGAGTTATCGGCTCATCAGCCTCTATGCCTAATGTTGGGAATGGACGCATTTGAGGCGATATCGAGCTGGCATCAGTGGCGTGACTTGATCAAGCTGGCTCATATTGCAATTGCGGTGCGACCGGGATCGATGGCAATGCCCGAGGATGATGTTGGGCAGCTCTATGAGGATTGTTTGACGGCTGATGTGAGCACGTTGTTGCAACAACCGGCGGGATGCATCGTTAAGTGTTCAGTGACGCAGCTGGATATTTCAGCGACATTAATACGTGAGCGTAGCGCGAAAAAGGGTGATCTGCATTATTTGCTACCGGACAATGTTATAGCCTATATAAAAGAGCAGCGGCTCTATTAGGCACAGTAGATAATTAGATGCAGTAGATAAGTACGACAGATTTTAGAATACAGTGGTTTTGAATAAATTATTAATAGGTAAAAAATATGCAACCCGAACAACTTAAATTACTTGCCCTGGACGCATTGGACGATATGAAAGCCGTTGATGTCAGTGTGCTTGATGTGCGCGGCATGACCAGCGTTATGGATTATATGATCGTCGCCAGTGCGAGCTCGGCGCGTCATTTAAAAGCGCTGGCAAACACCGTGGCTGAGGAGGCAAAAAAATCTGATATGCCACCGTTGGGTGTAGAAGGCGAGTCGGCGGGTGAATGGGCGCTGGTGGATTTGGGTGATGTGGTGGTGCACGTGATGTTGCCACAGGTGAGAGATTTCTATCAGCTGGAAAAATTATGGAGTGTTGCTCCATCAGACGTTGCTGATAATGAAAGCTGATGAGCGGCTATTGCCGATGGGGTGTACAGAATTTAGCTTGTTTTAGCGGTTGAGTTGAATGCGGATTCATCTTATCGCCGTGGGTCACAAAATGCCCGATTGGATTGCCAGCGGGTATCAGGAATACGCAAAACGATTGCCTTCAGATTGTCCTTTTCAGCTGCATGAAATTCCTGCGCAAAAACGTGCCAAAGGTGCTGACCTGAATCGTATCGCCAATCAGGAGGGTCAGCGTATGCTCGAAGCTGTGCCAAAGGGGGCGTGGGTAGTAGCGCTTGATGAGCAGGGGACATCATGGTCAACAACTAAGTTAGCTGAACAGCTGGCTTCATGGCAGCAACAAGGGCGGGATATCGCGTTGTTTGTTGGTGGGCCAGAGGGCTTGGCAAAGGCATGCCACGAGCGAGCTGATCAAACCTGGTCGTTATCGGCGCTGACATTGCCGCATCCAATGGTTAGAGTTATTGTTGCTGAGCAGCTGTATCGCGCCTGGAGTATCAATAATAATCACCCTTATCATCGTGCCTGATGCCCCAGTCTCCACACTTATACCTTGCATCCTTATCGCCTCGTCGGCATCAACTGTTGGCGCAACTGGGGGTTGATTTTGCGGTAATAAAATTGGAAATTGATGAAAGTCAGTATGAGCAGGAGTGCGTAGAAAAATATGTTGTTCGGCTTGCTCTGGAAAAAGCGCGTGCCGGATATTCGTCAGCTGGCAGGCTTGAAGACATACCTGTGTTGGCAGCAGATACCACGGTTTTTATAGACGGTGAGATGCTTGGTAAACCACGAGATCAGCAGCATGGTTTGGCGATGCTCGAACAATTATCAGGGCGTACTCATCAGGTGTATACCGGCGTTGCTTTGGTTGCCAGCGTTTTAGAAGGCAATCAACGCGTGACCAAAGAGCAGAGCTGCGCCTGCGTGACGAATGTCAGCTTCCGTGAAATTACTGAGTTCGAAAGAGCGGCTTATTGGCAAACGGGGGAACCGCAAGACAAGGCGGGCGCTTATGCTATTCAGGGTCTTGCTGCGGCGTTTGTGGAGCACATCGAGGGTAGTTACTCAGGTGTTATGGGGCTGCCGCTTTTTGAAACGACGAATTTATTAAACCGTTTTGGTGTGATGCTGATGACGCGCTGATTTCTATTTTCTCCCTCAAAAAGGAGTCATGCTTTACATGTTGAATCAAGGAGTTATAGTATGACGACCGATGTGACTACAAGATTTTTCCAGCAGTTACCTAATAAAATTTAATATACAAAAGCCCCCGGACTCATGAGTAACGAAATTCTAATTAATGTAACGCCAAGTGAGACGCGCGTAGCCGTGGTTGAAAATGGTTTGCTGCAAGAAATTCATGTTGAGCGGGCAAACAAACGTGGCATGGTGGGCAATATTATCAAAGGCCGAGTGAAACGTGTGTTGCCCGGCATTCAGGCTGCCTTTGTAGATATCGGGCTGGAACGCACAGCCTTTTTGCATGCAGCTGATATTTATCCTCAGAATGTAACGCAAGCGCTTACTGAAGAAAGATCAAGTGTTGAAGATATTGGTATGCTGGTCAGGGACAATGAAGAGGTAGTTGTTCAGGTTGTTAAAGATCCGCTTGGTACAAAGGGTGCGCGCCTGACGACTCAAATCAGTCTTGCATCGCGTTATGCGGTGTTTATGCCGTATATGAATAACATTGGCATTTCACAGAAAATTGAATCTGAAGAAGAGCGCGAGCGTTTGCGAAAAATTGTTGTTGAGTGCGTTGAGTCGACGGATCAACTGGAATTACAGGCTGGGTATATTGTCAGGACGGTAGCCGAAGGCGTTGAAGCGGAAGATTTGCAAGCTGATATTTATTTTTTACATAGGTTGTGGTTGTCTGTTCGCGAGCAAATTGAGTCAGGTTCGGCAGTTTCGATATCACATGTTGCCATGCCGCTCGAACAAAGAATTTTGAGGGATTTTCCCTGTAGCAGTATTGATGAGGTGCGTGTAGATTCGCGTGAAGCCTATCAGCGTGTGTTAGAGTTTTGTGAAACATTTGTTCCTGAGTTGTCGGGAAAAATCTCACATTATCCCGGCGAACGCCCTATTTTTGATTTGTTTTCGGTTGATGATGAAATTCAGAAGGCGTTGCATAGCAAGGTGCACTTAAAATCGGGCGGTCATTTGAATATAGATCAGACCGAGTCCATGACTACCATTGATGTGAACACTGGCGCGTTTGTCGGGCATCGCAATTTGGAAGAGACGATATTTAAGACTAATCTTGAGGCCTCGCAAGCCATTTCCCGACAGTTACGCCTAAGAAATCTAGGCGGTATTATCATTGTTGATTTTATTGACATGAAAGATGTCGAGCATAAGCGACAAGTGTTGCGCTCATTGAAAAAAAGTTTATTACCTGATCGCGCTAAACATTTTATATGTGAAGTGTCACCTTTGGGTTTGGTTGAAATGACGCGAGAGCGAACGCGAGAAAGCCTTGAGCATGTGTTGTGTGAACCCTGTCCGGTTTGTCAGGGGCAAGGCTCAATAAAAACCAAAGAATCGACCTGTTATGAAATATTCCGCGAGATCATGCGTGAAGCGCGGCAATTTGAAGCGCAGCAATTTTTGGTGCTGGCTGCGCCAGATGTCGTGACGATGTTGTTAGAAGATGAGTCGGAAAGTTTGGCTGAGTTGGAATCGTTTATCGGTAAGCCAGTAAGGTTGCAAGTGGAAGAGTTTTATTCCCAGGAACAATACGATGTTGTGATGGTCTGAATGGTTGTAATAAAAGACTTGTTCAGTAATGAAATGTATTGTTAAAAATAGACGCGGATCGTGATTCGATATCTGATAGCCAAATGTTGGAGCCTGCTTGCTATTACGACTATAGTGGCCGCGGTTTTGCTGACGTTGGTGCGTGTTTTATTGCCCTATGTCGGTGAGTATCACTCCGAAATTCAAACTTGGTTGCATGCTTCGCTTGAACAGTCTGTTAGCTTCGATCGTGTGGAAGCGCAGTGGAAAGGTCTGGGGCCAAGCTTTACGTTCAAAAATATTTATTTTCGCGATAAGGTTACAGGGCAGACGTTAGTTAATCTTGATGAAGCCAGTGTTTCAATCGATATTCCCGCATCTCTTTTCAGTAATCAGCTGCAATTGGGTGGTCTCACTGTTGTCGGGGCAGGTTTATCTATATTAAAACGCAGTGATGGTCGCTTTGAAATTGATGGTTTTGGTGGACTGGGGCAGGGTACTGCCAGTAGCGAAGATCGCAGCCCGTTGCTTGACTGGTTGTTCGCGCAGGAAAAATTAGCGCTCGAAGGCAGCACTTTGATGTGGCGTGATGAAAATCAGCCTGGACAGGCGTTGCGTTTTTTTGGCGTTAATCTTCAATTAAGAAATGATGGTGAGCATCATCAATTTGATGGTTTTGCTTCGATGCCCAGTGATATTGGCAAGCGTTTTATTTTTGCGGTTGATTTGAACGGTGACGTGTTAACTACAAAAGCATGGACTGCTCAGGCCTATGTTAGTGGTGTCGGTTTGCAGCTTGGTGAATTATTGAGCTGGTTCCCAATGGCCGGGGTGAGCGCAGAAAAAGGTATTGCTGATATTAGTCTCTGGAGTGACTGGGAGCAGGGTGAGTTGCAAAGTATTGATGGTGATATTTCACTGCGTGGCACCCTATTGGTGAAAAATGAGGAGAAGGAAAATGGCCCTCTGCCTGAGTTTCTGGATACCTTGTCCGGCCGCTTCGTTTTGCATCGTGATGTAAAAGGGTGGGGGCTGGCGATCGATAATTTTAGGCTGGGGCGTTGGGGAGATGTTTGGCCGGCGGGCGCGATAAAGCTTAAGACATCGCGGCAAAAAGATAATCAACAAATTGAGTTTAGCGCAGACTATGTGCGCATTGACGATATTGTTGCCTTGTTGCAAATAAGCGATTTCCCTGTACCAGCGCTGCGTGATGTTTTAACGGGTATGCAACCTTCCGGTGTTATTCGGCAGGCACAAATACGTTACAAAAAAGAATCAGACAGCACAGAATATTCTGTATCAGGCGACGTTGAAGATATATCTGTTCAGCCATGGAAAAAAATACCTGGAATCTCTGGCCTTGATGGTTTTGTAGTGGCAAACCAGGATGCAGGGGTGCTGGATATTGACGGACATGATGTGAATGTTGATTTGCGCCCTTTATTTCGTGACGACCATCATCTCAATAGGCTCAGAGGCCGACTTTTGTGGCAACACGATGATGCCGGCTGGTTGCTTTCTGCGCGTGATATTGATTTGAATAATTCAGATATTAATTTGCGTGCGGATGTGGATGTTGAATTGCCGGCTGATGGACGTTCGCCCTATTTGAAAATCGCATCAGGATTTATGGGCAAGCCGGGTTCGGTCTCCAGTACATCGCGTTATTTGCCCGTCGGTATCATGCGTCCATCGGTAGTTAAATGGCTTGATCAAGCTATTGTTGGTGGTACGGTTAGTAATGGTGGTTTTGTTTTTCAAGGGCGTTTAAAGCGATTTCCCTTTGATCTTGGTGATGGAAAGTTTGAAGTTCGTTTTGCCTTACGAGATGGCATCCTCAATTATCTCCCGGAATGGCCACGCTTGGAAGAGCTGGAGACCGAGGTAGTCTTTGCTGGACGAGGTATGGTGGTTAACGGTGTTTCCGGAAAAATATTAGGTTCAGACATATTGGCTACTCAGGCGTCAATTGAGAACCTGAGAGCAAAGCCGGCGATTCTGAAAATTAATGGGAAAGCGACAGGTACAACTGGCGACGCGTTGGGTTATATTGCGAACAGTCCATTGAAAAAGCGTTTTGGCAGCTACCTTTCCAATGCTGAGGCGCAAGGACGTAGTGCGCTAAATTTGAGCCTGACTATTCCTTTGAATCGTAGCGGTGTTGATTTGACGGGCACGCTTTTGCTGGATGAGAGTGAGCTGTTGATAGCCAATAAAACAGTAGATATCACCCAGCTTGATGGTGAAATCCACTTTACTGAAAATAGTTTGGCTGCGGAAGGTATTAGCGGAAAGGTGTTGGGTTTGCCTGCTAGCTTTTCTATTGCCACTTTGGGAGAAGGTAAGGCGGCGCATACTCAAATTTCTGCAAACGGTGCAAGTGACGTTGTTGCGATTACCAAATTGTTGAAGGTGCCTTTATTTGATCACTTTGAGGGTGATATTGATTGGCAGGCTGCACTGCTTGTGCCAGGAAAAGATTCACGTCTGGGGGCTGATTTAAAGATTACGTCAAATTTAGTGGGTTTGGATACCCGGTTGCCTGCGCCTTTGAATAAAACTGTGAATGAAGCCATGCCGCTTGATGTGGTGATGACCTTCCCATTAAAGCCGGAGCGTCCGGTGAGGCTTAAGGTTGATGGTTTATTGTCTGCTGTGCTGGGCTTTGATGAGAATTTAAAACTTCAGCGCGGTGAGATCGTGCTGGGTGAGGGTGGTGTGAAAGAGCTACCTGGAAAGGGTTTATGGTTAACGGGGTCATCTCCGGTTTTTTCGCTCTCAAAATGGATGCCATTTCTTGAGCAGGATGATTCGGTGGGTGACATCGTGCCGGACTCAGATAAAGGGAAGGGCATTGATCGCATTGAGATGCAAATAACGGATGTTGAGGCTTATGGGTATCATTTTAATGATGTCTCAGCGAAGCTTGTTCGCTTGCCAAAGGTTCTCGAGGTAAATCTTGATAGCGCCCTAATCGCGGGACGTATTCAGGTGCCAATGGTTGATGAGTTGCCGTTAGTGATGGACATGCAACGTTTGCAATTGATTGCAGAGGATGAACAAGGGCAAAGCCATGAGATTAAAAACCCTGCTGAATTACCTGCGGCACAAATTAAGAGCGAGCAATTTTCTTATCATGGCATTGATTTTGGGCGGCTTGATCTTGTTGCAACACAGCATCTTTCTGGCTTGAAGTTTACGCATTTTAGTTTGCAGTCGCCTGATATGGCTGTTTCAGGTCGTGGCGATTGGGTGATGGCAGATAATAGTCAATACTCTTCATTTAACCTTGATTTTGAAAGTGAGAATTTTGGTAAAGCTTTATCCCATCTTGGTTATGCGGGTAGCGTAAATAAAGGCAAGGGTGCTGTGAATGTATCTGCTCGGTGGGCGGGTTCGCCTGCATCCTTCGCGCTTGAGCGCCTAAGTGGTAATATAAATATGAAAGTTGAGAATGGAAGCTTGCTGGAACTTGAGCCGGGCGCGGGACGAATTTTTGGTTTACTGAGTTTGCAAGCTTTGCCGCGGCGATTGATATTAGATTTCAGGGATTTCTTTCAGAAGGGTTTTAGTTTTGATCAAATTACCGGAGACTTTGATATTGATTCCGGGTTGGCAACGACGTCTAACCTGAGTATGAAAGGCCCCGCCGGCAATATTGATGTGCGTGGACAGATAAATTTGGCGGAGCGCAGCTATAAGCAAGTGGCGACAGTGGTGCCAGAAGTTTCAACTGGCTTGCCTGTTGCGGGTGCGGTGGTCAGCGGTGTTGGGGTTGGTGCGGCAATTTTATTGGTGCAAAAGCTGTTGAAACCAAAGATTGAAGAGATTACAAGAATTGAATATTCAATAACGGGGTCATGGGAAGATCCCGTTATTGAAAGGATTAATGAAAAGTAAGTGTAGCAACCTTAGTGTGGGTTTTATTACGAAAGGGTGGGCGGCTTGGTTGAGTTTACTGTGATATTGGATCAGAGGGGTTATTGGGTATGAGTTGTGTTGCGGCAGTGCAAATGGCCTCTGGCCCGAATGTTAGTGCCAACTTAAGTGAAGCAGAGCGTCTGATTGCATCGGCAGTAGATAAGGGTGCCGAGTTGATTGTGTTGCCTGAAAATTTTGCCATCATGGGCATGACGGAGCATGACAAAGTCGGGTTTGCTGAGCAACCAGGCGATGGGCCGATTCAAGAATTTTTGGCGCGGCAGGCCAGTACGCATGGTGCGTGGTTGGTTGGCGGTACGTTGCCGTTGGTCAGTGAGCAGGCAGGGAAAGTAAAAGCTGCCTGCATGGTGTTTGATAATAACGGTAACATGGTAGCTCGCTACGATAAGATTCATTTGTTTGATGTTTCGATTGAGCAAAGCGGTGAGAATTATACGGAATCAGAAACGATTGAACCGGGCGATTATCCTCAGGTGGTAACCACTCCTTTTGGTCGTTTGGGCTTGGCTGTTTGTTATGATTTACGTTTCCCGGAATTGTTTCGTAACATGCTTGATGAAGGCATGGAAATTTTAGCCGTGCCTTCTGCGTTTACCGCCATTACAGGTAAAGCTCACTGGGATGTGATGGTGCGAGCGCGTGCGATAGAAAATTTATGTTATGTGGTGGCTGCTGCGCAAGGTGGCTACCATATAAATGGCCGTGAGACCTATGGTGACAGTATGATTGTTGACCCCTGGGGTAATGTGATTGACAGGTTGCCTAATGGTGCCGATGTAGTGTGTGCCGAAATAGATCTTGAATACACAGCGCGGATTAGGCGCAATTTTCCGGTGTTGGAGCATCGTCGTATGACGTGTTGGAATAAGGGTTCCTAGGGTTTTCAGTGCTGAGAAAATAATGACAACAATGAATGATAATCTGGTGGAAGTGCGTGGTTTAAAATTCCACTTTGCTCAACGTGCTATTTTCAATGATATTGACATGAATTTTCAGCGTGGCAAGGTGACAACTATTATGGGGCCTAGTGGTACAGGGAAAACCACTTTGTTGCGTTTGATCGGTGGTCAATTGAAACCTGATCAAGGCAGTGTCGTGGTCGATGGTTTGTCTGTGCCTGAGCTAGCCCGCAAAGAACTTTATGGTTTGAGAAAACGCATGGGAATGATGTTCCAGAGTGGCGCGCTGTTTACCGGGATTTCCGTGTTTGATAATGTGGCTTTTCCCTTGCGTGAGCATACGAATTTATCAGAGGCGATGATCAGGGATCTGGTTTTGATGAAGTTGCAGGCGGTGGGTCTGCGCGGTGCGCGAGATCTTATGCCCGCGGAGCTGTCAGGTGGAATGGCTAGAAGAGTAGCTTTGGCACGTGCTGTGGCAATGGATCCGATGATGATTATGTATGACGAGCCGTTTACGGGGCAAGACCCTATTACAGTGGGGGTGATTATGAAGCTGATACGGACAATTAATGATTCTCTGGGGTTGACGAGCATTATTGTTTCCCATGATGTTCAGGAAGTCTCTGCGATTTCTGATTATCTGTATATGATTTCAAATGGCAAAGTAGTGGGTGAGGGCGCACCGGGTGAGTTAGGTGATTCAAGCTCACGTTGGGTGCAGCAGTTTATGAAGGGTGAGCCGGATGGTCCGGTGCCATTTCATTATCCGGCAGAAGAGATCGAGAGGGATTTTTTCTGAAGTCTTTAATGGTCGTCTTTGGCATAATGACATGTCAGGCATGATGTTAAAATAATAATAAAGTTCTGAATGTTTAACTGGTTTCAATATATAGGACGTTCTGCGCTGCTCGTGTTTCAGCGGCTTGGGCGTGCGCATCTATTTCTATTTCGTGTGCTTGCCGCAGTGCCTTCTCTTTTTGCACACTTTGGCTTATTGGTCGCTGAGATCTATTCTGTCGGTGTGTTGTCGATGTTGATCATTGTGGTAGCAGGCCTGTCTGTGGGTATGGTGCTGGGGTTGCAAATGTATAATACCCTTGTTGATTTTGGTGCAGAGTCAACATTAGGGCCGGTTGTTGCGCTGTCATTAGTGCGCGAGCTGGGGCCGGTGATTGCAGCTTTGCTGTTTGCCGGGCGCGCCGGTTCAGCCTTGACAGCTGAGATTGGCTTGATGAAGGCAACTGAGCAATTATCCGGTATGGAGATGATGGCGGTTGACCCGATTAAACGTATTATCGCGCCGCGTTTTGTTGCTGGGATTATTTCAATGCCCATGTTAGCTGCTATGTTTAGTGCCGTGGGTATCTGGGGTGGTTATTTTGTTGGTGTGGGTCTGTTGGGTGTTGATGATGGTGCCTTTTGGGCGCAGATGCAGGCAAAAGTTGATTTATTTGATGATGTTCTGAATGGCGTAATCAAGAGTATCATTTTTGGGGTGGCAATCACCTGGGTAGCTGTTTTTGAAGGCTACGATGCGGTGCCAACAACCGAAGGCGTTAGCCGGGCAACCACTCATACAGTGGTATATGCCTCGTTGATTGTATTGGCATTGGACTTTATTTTGACAGCGCTGATGTTTGGAGAAATGTAGCTATGGGTAAGACGCGAATTATGGAAACAGTTGTTGGCATGTTTGTCGCGCTTGGAATCGCGGCAATCTTTATGTTGGCAATGAAGGTCAGTAATTTGGCAAGCTTTTCATCGGGAGACGGTTACCGTTTAGTTGCTGATTTTGAGAACGTAGGTGGTCTGAAGGTGCTTTCTCCGGTTAATGTCGGCGGAGTGCGCGTTGGTAGGGTGGTAGCTATTGAATATGATCAGCAGGAATATGAAGCAGTTGTGACATTGGAAATACTTGAAAATTTTGACAAACTTCCCAGTGACACTTCGGCAAGCATTTTTACTTCGGGTTTGTTGGGTGAGCAATATATCAGCCTGGAACCCGGCGCTGAAGAGGTCTATTTGAAAAATGGTGATAAAATTCAGCTGACACAGCCTGCGCTGGTGATGGAGCAGGTGATTGGTCAATTTTTGTTTAGCAAAGCCGAGGGGGCAGAGTAGTGAAACAGTGGGCGCACACCATTGCAGTATCCACTGTTGTTGCAGCGAATATAGCCAGCGCTGAAGTTAACACAGAGGTTGTAACGCTGGATCAGGTGATTGAGCGAGCCTTGCTAAATGACCCGCGCATTTCAGAGCAAAAGAAGCTGGTTGATGTGGCACGTACCCTGTTGCAAGAAGCGCAAGGCAGCGATGATTTGATTTTTGGGCTGGACGCATTTATTGGCTTGACGAGCAAAGTTGAGGGTGGTTTTTTCGAGAATAATAACAGCAGTAATGACCCTCGTTCTGATCGCTACGAATGGAATGGTTTGACGACGTGGACAAATCTTCAGCTTACTATTATTAAACCCTTATACACCTTTGGTAAAATAGAAAATTACAGCGATGCGGCTAAATCCAATATTCGTGTAAAAGAAGAGGATGTGCGTAAACAGCGCGCGGATACCATCATGGATGCCAACCGTGCCTATTACGGATATCTGGCGGCGAGAGATACTCGCTATCTATTTAAGGATGTTATTGTACGCCTGAATGGCGCGATTAAGCTGGTTAAGCGACGTTTGGCAGATAGTGAAAGCGAAGATGATATTCGGCAGTCTGACCTTTATGCGTTGCAGGCTGGTAAGGCACTGATTTCAAAATATCTGGCACAGGCTGCGGCGATAGAAAAAATTGCTATGGCGGGTCTTAAGGTTTTAACGGGAGGCAGTCTTGATGATATGTTGGAAGTGTCAGACAAACGAGTAACGCCGGTTCCTCTTCCTGATGTGGCGCTGGATTTGTTGACACAGACAGCGTTGGCAAAACGACCTGAAATGATTCAGCTTGAGGCGGGTTTACAGGCGCGGCGTTCATTGATTGCGGCACGTCAGGCTGAAAAAATGCCGAATGTTTATGCGGGTATCGCAGCGTTAGCCTCTTATGCGCCGAATCGTACGCGACTTGACAACCCTTTTATATATGACCCTTTTAACGATTACGGCGCCACCCCGTTGCTGGGTATTAAGTGGAATTGGGAAAGTGGTGTGCATGCGGCGCGCGTCGCAAGGGCTGAAGCTGAGTTGGCCGCTCTGGTTGAAAAGTCTACTTTTGCGCAGCGCGGTATTCCTTTTGAGGTGGCTGAGCAATATTATCAGGTTCAAGGTGGTTACGAGGCTGTGCAAAATCTGGCGCAAGGTAGTCGCGCAGCACGCCGCTGGATGGTCAGTAGTTATGCAGATTTTGAAGCGGGCATTGGCGATGCCGAAGATTCATTAACGGCTTTTCAGGGTTATGTGCTGGTGCACAGCGATTACCTCAGCGCGGTGAATGATTATAATATGAACGTTGCGCGATTGCGTTATGTCGTCGGAGAGTATCAGTGAGAACTCAGCATGTTTATTTGGCCAGACTGTTTTTTGTCACGGCTATTAGCATTTTACTAACGTTGTTATCGGTAGCCGCTGTTGCTGATCAAGTGGATGATGCTGCGCCCTTGAAGTTAATCAAGCAGACGACGGTGCAGATGATCGGTGCTTTGAAACGTGATAAGGCAATTATTGAAAGCAAACCTGCGCATGTTTTCGATCTTGTTGAAAAAATAGTGCTGCCACATTTTGATTTTCATCGCATGTCTAAGTTGGTGTTAGGCAAATATTGGCGCAAGGCGAACGACGAGCAGCGCCGCAATTTTACTCGGGAATTTCGTGGTTTGCTGGTGCGCACCTATGCCACGGCGATGGTTGAATACAGTGACAACGATATCATCTACCTGCCTTTTCGTGCGGCACCTGATGCTACAGATGTGGTGGTCAAGGTTGAAATTGAGCAGCAGGGTGGTTTCCCTGTGCCGTTGGACTATAAGTTGTATTTGCTTGATGAGCAGTGGAAGGTTTATGAAGTGCTGATTGATGGTGTTAGTCTAATCGTTAATTATCGCACTTCTTTTGCGCAAAAAATCAGGCGAAATGGTGGGCTTACTGCATTGATTAAAACGCTCGAAAAACGTAATAAGCAGGCGCTTAATGACCTGTGAATTTGAGATGAGTCGACGCGAAGAGGGTGTCTATCACCTGTCGGGAGAACTGGTTTTTGAGACGGTTCCTGATGTTTTAGAGCGCAGTGTGATGATGTTTCAATCGGGCGTTGATGTTGATATCGATCTCAGTGGTGTGGTGCGTGCGGACAGTGCTGGTTTGGCTTTGCTTATTGAGTGGGTGCGCCGTGCGAACAAGCAGCGGCATAAAATGGTTTTCAGGAATATGCCCGAGCAAATGAGCGCGATTGTGGGCTTGGTTGGCCTGGATGAAGTGTTGCCGCTTGAATAGTTAGCCTGCTTCTTCTCCGTTTTAGTTATTTGCTGTGGCGTCATTTGTAGTCGTAGCAAAGCCAGTCTAAGTACGGCAGCTGCTTGAAAAGTCTGTTATTATTTATGCTTTTCGTATCACGGCTGTCGTGTGCGTCGGTTTATGGGTTTGGGTTTATGCAGGCAGAAGAAATAAAGAATATTATTGAAGCGGGTTTGCCCGGTAGTCAGGCCTATGTATTGGGTGATGACGGGGTGCATTTTGAGGCCGCAGTGGTCAGCGATAGTTTTTTAGAGAAAAGCAAAATTGCGCAGCATAAGCTGGTTTTTGCCACTTTGGGAGACAGGATGCAGCAGGGTGTGATTCATGCCTTGTCTTTGAAGACCTATACGCAGCAGCAATGGGCTGAAAAGTAGCAGTGAAGGCTTTGCTTTGTTGATGGAGTGGGTTTGATTGCTTCATAGGCGTGGCTGATTTCTGAGTGTAATCTTAATAATGTTATTTTCAAATACGTTTTCAATTTATGTTTTTTCAGGTTTTGGCTCAAGGTTAGAGACCTTCAGAGTTTGCGATATTAAAGGTATTCTCAGTTTAGATGGATAAGTTAATTATTAAAGGTGGTGTGCCATTGAATGGCATGGTGCGGATTTCCGGCGCTAAAAATGCAGCGCTGCCAATCATTATGGCAACCTTGTTGGCAGATGAACCAGTGACGGTGTGTAATGTCCCGCATCTGCATGATGTGACGACCAGTATGGAGTTGCTGGGTGGCATGGGCGTTAGCCTGACGATCGATGAAAATTTGAATGTTGAAGTTGATCCTTCAGCAATTCATTCCTTTAACGCCCCATATGAAATGGTACGCACGATGCGTGCTTCGATTTTAGTGCTGGGCCCGTTGTTAGCTCGTTTTGGTCAGGCGGATGTATCGATGCCAGGTGGTTGTGCTATCGGTACCCGCCCTGTTGATATTCATATCTCGGCGCTGGAAGCGATGGGTGCAAAAATTGAGGTGGAAGGCGGTTATATCCGTGCGCGAGCGGATCGGCTGGTGGGTACCAGATTGGTGATGGACATGGTAACCGTGACCGGAACCGAGAATATCATGATGGCGGCGGCGCTGGCCAAAGGCACTACCGTGATTGAAAATGCCGCACGTGAGCCAGAAGTGATTGATCTCGCTAATTGTCTGAATGCAATGGGTGCGGCTGTGAGCGGTGCAGGAACAGATACAATTGTTATTGAAGGTGTGGAACGGCTCAAGGGTTGTCGCTACTCAGTGATGCCGGATCGCATTGAAACAGGCACCTTTCTTGTTGGTGCTGCGATTACCGGCGGTACGGTATTATTAAAAGATACCCGCCCGGATATCCTTGATGCCGTGCTGGTCAAGTTGGAAGAGGCGGGTGCAGAGATCGATACCGGCGAAGACTGGATCAGGCTGGATATGAAAGGGCAGCGTCCCAAGGCGGTGAGTGTCAGAACGGCACCCTACCCAGCATTTCCAACGGATATGCAAGCACAGTTCACAGCTTTAAATGCGATTGCTAAAGGCGCCGGAGCTATTACCGAGACGATTTTTGAAAATCGTTTTATGCATGTGCCAGAGTTGCAGCGCATGGGGGCAGATATTAACCTGCAGGGTAATACGGCTTTTTGCGTGGGTGTTGATACCATTAACGGTGCGCCTGTGATGGCGACAGATTTGCGTGCTTCGGCCAGCCTGGTATTAGCGGGTTTGGTGGCGCAGGGTGAAACCGTGGTGGATCGCATTTATCATATCGATCGCGGTTATCATTGTATCGAAGAAAAGTTGGCGCAGTTAGGCGCGAATATTCGACGGGTTCCATCTTAAGTCTTCTGTTTTTATGTTGAATAAAAGAGTATTTTTGTGAGCAATACATTAACCATTGCCGTTTCCAAAGGGCGGATTTTTAAAGAAGCGCTGCCGCTTTTGGCGCAGGCTGGCATTGTGCCGATTGATGATCCTGAGACCAGCCGTAAGTTGATTCTTGATACCAGTCGCGATGACGTTAAAATCGTCGTGATCAGGGCGACTGATGTGCCGACTTTTGTTGAATACGGCGCTGCAGATTTGGGTATTGCCGGCAAGGACGTTCTGATGGAATACGGCGGTAAAGGTTTGTATGAACCGCTGGATTTAAAAATAGCCTGTTGCCAATTAATGACCGCAGGCCCGGTTGGTCAGTCGGCTAACAGCTCACGCATGCGTGTTGCCACCAAATACGTTGAAACGGCGCGACGTTATTTTGCAGCACAGGGCATACAGGTTGAAATCATCAAGCTGTATGGCTCGATGGAGCTGGCACCCATGGTGGGTTTGGCAGATTGCATTGTTGATCTTGTTGATACCGGCAATACGCTGCGCGCGAATGGGCTTGAACCGTTTGAACATATCGCAGACATTAGTTCACGCCTTGTAGTTAACAAAGCGTCGATGAAAATGAAGCACGCCAAGGTCGGTGAATTTATCAGTATGATGACGCAGGCTGTGTCTGGGAAATGACATGAGTAGCAACGTTATAGATATTAAACGTTTAAATTCGGGCGCCGCTGATTTCTGGCCGCAGTTAGGCGCACTGCTGGCCTGGGAAAGTGTTTCAGATGAACAGGTCGAAGGCCGAGTCCGAGACATTCTTGCGGCGGTAAAAAAACAGGGTGATACAGCGTTGCTGGAATATACGCAACGTTTTGATCGTTTTGATGCAGCGACAATGGCAGATCTTGAAATTTCGCCGCGGCGTTGTCGTGAGGCGCTGGACAAACTTCCTGCCGAGCAACGTCAGGCGCTGGAGTTTGCGATTGAGCGTTTGCGTTCTTATCATGAACATCAGAAAGTATCATCCTGGTCTTATACCGAGGATGATGGCACGATGCTGGGGCAACAGATTACTGCTCTTGATAGAGTGGGTCTGTACGTGCCCGGCGGTAAAGCCGCTTATCCATCCTCAGTGTTGATGAACGCGATTCCCGCCAAGGTGGCCGGAGTCGCAGAAGTGATTATGGTCGTACCGACACCGGATGGTGTGGTGAATGAATTAGTGCTGGCGGCAGCTTGTCTTGCTGAGGTTGATCGTGTGTTTGCATTAGGTGGCGCGCAGGCCGTTGCCGCTTTGGCCTACGGAACAGAAACTGTGCCACAGGTGGATAAAATTGTCGGGCCCGGCAATATCTATGTGGCGACAGCTAAAAGCATGGTTTATGGCACGGTAGGGATAGACATGATTGCCGGTCCATCAGAAATTCTAGTGATTTGTGATGGCGATACGCCTGCTGACTGGATCGCGATGGATTTATTTTCGCAGGCTGAGCACGATGAAGATGCTCAGTCGATTTTAGTTTCGCCTGACGCGGACTTTCTTGAGCAGGTGCAACAGAGTATTAATCGATTATTGCCTGAGATGGAGCGTGCTGACGTAATTCGTACATCGTTATCAAAACGCGCAGCGATGATTCATGTTGAAAACCTTGATAAAGCTGCAGAGGTGGCAAACTATATTGCACCAGAACATCTTGAATTGTCGGTGGAAGAGCCGCTGGCGCTGGCAGCGAAAATTCGTCACGCAGGCGCAATGTTTTTAGGCCGCTATACCGCTGAAGCGGTGGGGGATTACTGTGCAGGGCCGAACCACGTCTTGCCGACTTCGCGTACGGCGCGCTTTTCATCGCCGCTGGGTGTGTACGATTTTCAGAAACGTTCAAGCTTGATTATGTGCTCCGAACAGGGGGCAACGACACTGGGTAAAACAGCTTCGTTGCTTGCTCGCGGTGAAGGTTTGACAGCCCATGCGCGTTCGGCGGAATATCGGATTGCTGACAAGGCATGATTTTGCGCTATATTTCAAGATAGCCGTTCATTCAGAGTTTGCTATTTAAATTAGCTCCATATTTAGATTCATTTTTAGATTAAGACCGAAGTAAGATGTAGACCAATGAGTGCTGATGCCAACGATCAAAGCATGTCCGTCGCGCAAAAATGGATACGCCCCGAGATTCGGGAACTGTCTGCTTATCATGTGCCGGATGCCAGTGGTTTAATAAAACTCGACGCCATGGAAAATCCCTATAGCTGGCCCGAGCAACTTGTCGATCAATGGCTTGATGCGCTACGCGGTGCAGCGATCAACCGTTATCCTGATCCGGATGCGCGACAATTAGTGAGTGATTTGCGCGACGTTTACGCAATCCCTCAACAAGCCGGTATATTGCTGGGCAATGGTTCGGATGAACTGATTCAGTTGATTGCGATGGCGGTGACTGGAGCGATGTCTGGCGCTATATCAGGTGCGACATCCGCTGCTAAGCGTGCGATTGTTACCCTTGATCCCGGTTTTAGTATGTACCGAATGATTGCGACCTTTACCGGGATGGATTATGTCGGTGTTCCGTTGCGCGGTGATTTCACGCTGGATTTAGAGCGTCTATTGGCGGCTATCGAAACGCATCAGCCCGCAGTGATTTTTATTGCTTACCCGAATAACCCAACCGGCAATCTGTTTGAGTTGGAGGATGTGCGCCAAGTAATAGATGCTGCGCCAGGTATGGTGGTGGTGGACGAAGCCTATTTTGCCTTTGCCGGGACGACGGTGATGCCGTTGCTCGATCAGTATAAAAACCTACTGGTTTTGCGGACGTTGTCTAAAATGGGGCTGGCAGGTCTGCGTTTAGGTTTTTTGGCGGCGGCTCCAGATTGCATCGAAGAGCTTAATAAAATTCGTTTACCCTACAATATTAATACGCTGACACAAATTAGCGCCTCGTTTGCATTACAACACCATGATATATTCGAGCAACAGACCACGCGTTTACGCAAAGACAGAGAGAGTTTGTTAGCAACATTGGGTGCGCACCCGTCGTTGACGGTCTATCCCAGTCAGGCGAACTTTATTTTGTTCAGGACGCCAGTGGGACAGGCTGATCGGATTTTCGATCACCTGCATGAGCAAGGGGTGTTAATTAAAAACCTGAATAAAGTCGGTGGTGTTTTGATCGATTGCCTGCGGGTCACTGTGGGTAAAGCAGAAGAAAATGAGGCTTTTTTGCAGGCATTAAAAAGTGCGCTGGCAGACAGTGTCGAAACAAGTGAATGATGCCGTTTATCAGAATTGGTCATCAGAATAGATAAGGTAAAGGAGAAGTTAATGTCGGAGCGTAAAGCCACAGTCAAACGTGACACGCTGGAGACGCAGATTAATGTCAGCGTTAACCTGGACGGAACAGGCAGCTCGAAATTTGAAACGGGTGTTGCTTTTCTCGATCACATGCTCGATCAGGTGGCGCGACACGGCCTGATTGATTTTGAAGTCGCGGCAAAAGGTGATCTGCACATCGATGCCCATCACACGGTGGAAGATATCGGTATTACTTTTGGTCAGGCAATTTCAAAAGCAGTGGGCGACAAGCAAGGTATCCGTCGTTACGGTCACGCTTATGTGCCGCTCGATGAAGCCATGTCGCGAGTGGTGATTGACCTGTCTGGTCGTCCGGGACTTGAATACCGTGTTGATTTTCCGCGAGCGAGAATCGGTGACTTTGATGTCGATTTGTTCCGCGAGTTTTTTGGTGGTTTTGTTAATCATGCCGGGGTAACGATGCACATTGATAGTCTGTGTGGCGTAAATGCTCACCATGTCGCCGAAACAATATTTAAGGCTTTTGGTCGTGCGTTGCGTATGGCACTGGAGCCGGATATTCGAATGCAGGGTATACTGCCTTCTACCAAAGGAAAGCTTTGAAGTCACGCTGTGTAGTAGTGTACGACTAGGGAAAGTACGTTTAACTTACGATAATTGATTATGACGACGGTAGCAGTCATCGACTACGGCATGGGCAATATCCGCTCTGTCGCTAAAGCATTGGAGTATGTTGGCCAGGCACATAATGGCAAAAAAGTGCAGGTTATTGTGAGTCAACAGCCTGAGCAAATATTGTGCGCCGATCATATTGTTTTTCCAGGTGTTGGCGCTTTGCGTGACTGCATGTCTGAACTGCAACGTTTGGAGCTGGCAGACGCGATTCGGGAATGTGCGGCAACAAAACCTTTTCTGGGTATTTGTCTGGGCATGCAAGCACTGCTTGATGACAGTGAAGAAAATAATGGTACGCCGGGTTTGGCTATCATAACGGGTCATGCTCGGCATTTCGCCACGTCCATTGATAATGCAGCGCTGAAGATTCCCCATATGGGTTGGAATCGTGTTCGACAATTGGCTAATCATAAATTGTGGCGCGGTATTGAGCAGGACAGCCGCTTTTATTTTGTTCACAGTTACTACGTTGACCCCACATCAGATGCACATGTTGCTGCCACAACCGATTATGGTTGTGACTTTGCATCTGCGATTGCCCATAACAATATTTTTGCCGTGCAGTTTCACCCGGAAAAAAGTCAGCATGCCGGTCTTCAGCTGCTGAAAAATTTTATTGCATGGGATGGCGCGCAATAGATGAAGTTTGTGGCATTAGTTTGTAGTATTTATAAGAGTGTTTATTTTAAAGCCGACCTTAACAGGATGAAACAGGTTAATTTGAGGAAACCAATATGCTTTTGATTCCAGCCATCGACTTGAAGGATGGGAAGTGTGTGCGCTTACGTCAGGGACGTATGGACGATGAAACGATTTTTTCGGAAGATCCGGTAACGATGGCGCGTCGTTGGGTGGAAGCCGGAGCGCGGCGTATTCATATTGTCGATCTTGATGGCGCGATTAAAGGCAAGCCGGTTAATGCAGCGGTGATACACGATATCGTTGATGCCTTTCCCGATGTGCCGGTGCAGGTGGGTGGCGGTATACGCGATGATGACACGATTCAATCCTATCTCGATGCGGGCGTCAGTTATGTGATTATCGGCACCAGCGCTGTCAATGAACCGCATTTTGTTGCTGATGTGTGCCTGGAATTTCCGGGGCACATCATCGTTGGTCTGGATGCCAAAGATGGCAAGGTGGCGATAGACGGCTGGTCTAAGCTTTCGCATCATGATGTGATTGATCTGGCGCAGCACTTTGAGCGTGATGGTGTCGAGGCCATTATTTATACTGATATCAGTCGTGATGGCATGATGGGTGGTGTGAATGTCGAAGCGACGGTGGCGCTGGCCAATGCGATTACGATTCCAGTAATTGCCTCAGGAGGTGTCGCATCGTTAGATGACATTAGAAATCTGAGCAAGGTTGCTGATGCGGGTATTTACGGTGCTATTATCGGTCGTGCATTGTATGAAGACGCGATTGATTTCGCGGAAGCGCAAAAATTATCGGATGAGCTGGCCGGATAATGGCGTTAGCCAAACGCATTATTCCTTGTCTGGATGTTGATAAAGGTCGGGTTGTAAAAGGTGTACAGTTTGTTGAGATAAGAGACGCAGGTGATCCGGTTGAAGTGGCGCGTGTCTACGATGAACAGGGTGCGGATGAGCTGGTATTTCTTGATATTACCGCGAGTTCCGAGCAACGCGACACGATGGTACACGTGGTTGAAGAAGTGGCCAAACAGGTGTTTATTCCTCTGACGGTGGGCGGCGGTATTCGTGAGCTTAGCGATATCCGGCGGATGTTGTCGGCAGGAGCGGACAAGGTAGGTATTAATACCACTGCTGTTAATAATCCTGAATTTGTACGACAGGCTGCGCAGCGTTTTGGTTCTCAGTGTATTGTCGTCGCGGTGGATGCCAAGGGTGTTTCCGCAGCAGGTGAGCCGCTGCGCTGGGAAATTTTCACCCATGGTGGGCGTACGGCCACCGGGATTGATGCGTTGGAGTGGGTGAAGCGTATGGCAGATTACGGCGCGGGTGAAATACTGCTGACCAGTATGGACCGTGATGGCACACGAGATGGGTACGATCTGGCTTTAACCCGTGCAGTGAGCGAAGCGGTGACGATTCCGGTGATTGCCTCGGGTGGTGTTGGCACGCTGGATCATTTGGCGGCGGGCATTCTTGAAGGTAAAGCAGATGCGGTGCTGGCGGCGAGTATTTTTCATTTTGGTCAGCACACGGTGCAAGAGACCAAGGATTTTTTGGCCGCGAAAAATATCGAAGTCCGAATGTGAGTGCTCCGGTGAAACAAGAAAATGAACAATGGCTAGAAGCGATACGCTGGACCGATAACGGTCTTTTGCCTGTTATCGCCCAAGAGCAGGACAGCGGCAAGGTGCTGATGATGGCCTGGATGAATCGAGAGGCTTTGCAACTAACCGTTGAAACAGGGCATGCTGTATATTGGTCACGTTCTCGCAGTAAGTTGTGGCACAAAGGTGAACAGTCTGGCCATCAGCAGATCGTTAAAGATATTCGTCTCGATTGTGACGGTGATACGCTATTGTTAGTTATTGAGCAGCGTGGTGGCATTGCCTGCCATACTGGCCGCCATCATTGTTTTTATCAACGTTTGGCTGAAAATGGTTGGCAAGCAGTCGAGCCGGTGATTAAGGCACCTGAGTCAATTTACACGACCCAAACAAAAAAAGATTAGAGTCGTCTGGAGCTGAAATGAGTAGTAACGATGTGTTATCAGAATTAGCAGAGATGCTGGAGCAGCGCAAATCAGCAGACCCAGCGGACTCTTATGTGGCCAGTCTCTACGCAAAGGGGCTGAACAGTATTCTTAAAAAAATCGGTGAAGAAGCTACCGAGACGGTGATTGCGGCCAAAGGTGGTAGCGCCGAAGAAACCATCTATGAAATGGCAGATTTGTGGTTTCATTCGCTGGTATTGTTGGCTCATCAAGGTTTAGAGCCGGATCAGGTGCTCGCGGAGTTGGCGCGGCGTTACGGTAAATCCGGATTGACAGAGAAGGCAGAACGCACTAAAGATTAGTTGCGTGTTAGACTATGTGGCGTGACTTTTATAAAGTTAGCCAATTAATTCAACAGAAAACGTATTAGAACCGGAGAAAGAAATGGGTATCAGTTTGTGGCAATTATTAATTGTTCTGGTGATAGTATTATTATTGTTTGGCACCAAGAAGCTGCGTGGTATTGGCTCTGATCTGGGTGGCGCTGTTAAAGGTTTTCGTGGTGCAATGGATGGCGATAAAAAGAAAGATGATGAGGAAGAAAGCATCACTGCTGAGCTGGAAAATAGTGAGGGCGAACACATTATTGAAGGCGAGGTGAGCAGTGAAGAAAAGGATAAAGTAAAACACAGTTAAGGGCCTGTAGTGCTTGTTTATAGGGTGTGAGCCGACATGTTTGATATCGGTTTCTGGGAAATCGCACTTATCATTGTAGTGGCATTGCTGGTCGTTGGGCCGGAAGAATTTCCCTCGCTTGTTCGAAATGCCAGTACCTGGCTAGGAAAAATGCGTCGCTTTATGAGTGACGTTAAGGGTGATCTCGATAAAGAGCTCAATAAAGCGGAAGAGCTCAAAAAGTTGATGGATAAAGAAGCCATTATCGCCAAGCTGCATGAGAATATAGATGGTTCCAGTCCAGCGGTGTCGGTGGAATCCGAGCAAAACACTAAATCTGAACAAGTCAATGATTCTGGCGGGCATGAGAGTCCAGATCCGAAATCGGTAGAGAAAAGCCCCGCTAAATCAGAGTCGATATCATCACCGTCTTCTGGTCAGTCCAGGCCATCGCATGAAACGCAAAAATAAGTACCCTCCTGACAGCGGCCAGCCTCTGGTTGCGCACTTAATTGAATTACGCAATCGACTGATCCGTGTTCTGATAGGGATGGGGGTGGCTTTTTTAGCGATGTTTCCTTTTGCCAATGAATTGTATGTCATGTTGGCACAGCCATTATTAGCTCATTTACCCGAAGGCAGTTCAATGATTGCCACTGAGGTGGCATCGCCCTTTCTCGCACCGTTTAAATTTACGCTAGTGGCGGCTTTTTTTGCGATTATTCCGCTGGTGTTGTATCAGGTGTGGTCTTTTATTGCACCGGGTCTCTATAAAACAGAGCGCCGTTTAGTGTTGCCGTTGCTGTTTGCCAGTTCGCTGTTGTTTTATGCAGGGATGATCTTCGCTTACTTTGTGGTCTTTCCTTTGGTGTTTAGATTTTTGATCGGTGTTGCGCCTGAAGGTGTTGAGGTGATGACCGATATCAGTAAGTATCTGGAGTTTGTGCTTAAGTTGTTGTTTGCCTTTGGTATGGCTTTTGAGGTGCCCATTGCAACAATAGTATTGGTCTGGAGTGGCGCAACAACGCCACAAAGTCTGCGTGCAAAACGGCCTTATGTAATTGTCGCGGCCTTTGTTATTGGTATGTTGTTAACGCCACCGGATTTGATTTCACAAACGCTGTTGGCAGTGCCGATGTGGTTATTGTTTGAGATGGGTGTAATTTTTTCACGCTTTTTTGTTAGAGATAGCGAAGAATCTATGGATGCCGCGGATGCGCCAGAATCAGAGCCAGAGCCAGAGCCAGAGCCAGAGCCAGAGCCAGAGCCAGAGCCAGAGGATAAAAATTCTTCCTGATGAATTTAGGACTTAGGATTAGGTGTAGGTCGGTTGCCGAGGGTGGCTTCTAGCTTGATATTGTTTCCGTTGCGCAGTAATTCCAGGCTGATTGTCGTGCCTGGAGGTGATTCAAGAACCAGTTGCATGGCTTCGCTGGCAATGTTGATTTCGTTTTCGTTGATATGAGTGATAATGTCCCCAGGTTTTAAACCTGCCAGTGCACCGGGACTGTTGCGCATAACACCTGCCACCAGAATGCCTTTTATATCGAGCAGTCCAAATGATTCAGCCAATGCCGGTGTGATCGATTGTGTTTCAATGCCTAACCAACTGCGAACAACGTGACCTCGTTCTATTAATTGTGTCAGTACGTTTTTAGCGAGATCAGTCGGAATGGCAAAACCGATGCCCTGCGATCCGCCAGAGCGAGAAAATATTGCGGTGTTGATGCCGACCAGTTCGCCGTAAGGATTAATTAAAGCGCCGCCAGAATTGCCGGGATTAATTGCGGCATCTGTTTGAATAAAATTTTCAAAGGTTGAAAGTCCCAGCTGTTTGCGGCCAGTGGCGCTGACAATGCCTTGAGTGACGGTTTGCCCTACTCCGAAAGGGTTTCCAATCGCCAAAACAACATCACCTACCCGCAGGCTTTCAGAATCACTCATCATGGTGATGCCCTGTAGTTTATCGAGTGTGATGCGTAAGACTGCAATATCTGTTTCAGGGTCTGTGCCCACCACCTCAGCACCAGCTGTGCGTCCGTCATGCAGGGCTACCAATATTTCATCGGCACCATCGATGACATGATTGTTAGTTAAAATATAGCCTTGAGGGCTGACAATGACGCCTGAGCCAAGACTGTTTTGGCGTTGCTCTCGTGGGGGAGTGATGCGATCGCCAAAGAAACGTTTGATTCTGGGGTCGTCAAAAAGTGGATTAATGCGGCGTTTGATAATCTTGGTGGTATGAATATTTACAACAGATGGTGCCGCAGTGGTCACTGCATCAGCATAGCTAAAGGGCATGCTGCCACGTGAGTCGCTAGCGCTGTTGGTAGTGCGTGTTTTGACTTCGTTGATTTCAATGGTGGGATTGTTTGTGAATGGTTTTAGCCATAGCAATAAAACAACCGCAAGACCGAAAATGATTCCGACCGCGATGCCTTGTGTGAAATAGGGGATAAGTCTGCGCAACCTCATGGTAAGGTACTCTATCACAAGCTTATTTATTTTTCGTTAGTTAGAGGTGGCACGCTTATGGCTGCGCGATGTGAGTTGATTGATCTGGTTTCATATGTCAATCGTTTGATGGATATTGATGCATTTGATGATTACGCGCCAAATGGCCTGCAAGTTGAAGGGGTGCCTTTAGTGGGTAAATTAGTGAGCGGTGTTACCGCCAATCTTGCATTAATAGAAGCGGCGATAGACGCCAAGGCTGATGTTTTATTGGTGCATCATGGTTATTTCTGGAAGGGTGAAGATGCTTGTATTGCAGGCATAAAAAAACGTCGTTTACAGAAATTACTTGAGAATGATATTAGTCTGCTGGCTTACCACCTGCCTTTGGATGCGCATTCTGAATATGGAAATAATGCGCAGCTGGCGAAAAAATTAGGATTAATAAACAAACCAACACCCGTTGGCGCATCTCTTCCTGAGTGGGTGAGTTGTGGCGAAGTTCCTCGCGCTATGTTGGCGCATGAATTTGCCGAGCAGTTGAAAAAAACTTTGGGAAGAACGCCTCTTCATCTGCATGGCGGCGATGAAAAAATAAGCAGTATTGCCTGGTGTACAGGTGCTGCTCAGGGCTATTTTGAGCAGTTGGCGCAGTTGGGTTTTGATGCTTATTTAAGCGGTGAAGTGTCCGAGCAAACGACGCATATTGCGCGTGAATATGGAGTGCATTATTTTGCTGCAGGCCATCATGCGACGGAGCGTTATGGCGTACAAGCGTTGGGTGCTCATTTGAAAGATCATTTTAATATCGAACACCAGTTTGTTGATATTGAAAATCCTGTTTGAGTAGATGCTTGGCTGTTGAATTTATGTTTCATAATTTAAATATGTGGTTCATGTGCATGTTTCTGGTGAGGCTGTTATTGAATGGTGTGCTGTATTCAAAGTTCAATCGTGAAGCGTGAGGCTCTGAAAAGAGACAAGTAAAATACTCAGTTATTAACCGTTGACATGATTTTAGTCTTGCTCTAGGATTCATGGCTTGAGTATTTAAGTGTAAACCCGAGAAAATTTACGGTGTTACGCTTGGGTGATAAAGCGACAGAGATCGTTTAGGCTCTGTCGATATGGTGAGGGGTTTTCTGGTGCAAAGGATCGTAGCCAGAAAATAAAATCAAAGGCCTGTTTTATTTTGTGCCTGCAATGTAGGCGCATGAGAAATTTTTGCACGGTGATTTTTGTGCGTAGACTCTCAGAATAAAGCAGCGCCCTAGCAAGTAAAAGGGATTGAGAGGGGAGATGTCAGTTACTCAACTTTTATTTACTGCGCGGTGGTTCCATCGCGGAGTCAAACAGCTCAACCTTCAGCTCAAAACGAACAATGCCGGAAAAATGGCACTGCTTATGTTTTGTTTGCTGATGTTTGCAGCTACTACTGTTCAGGCCGCAGTTCCGGGGGTAATCCCACCGGTAGGTACATTTGAAGGTAAGGATGTGCCGCAGCCGATCGAATTTCCACATGATATTCATGCAAAGATTAACGGTATTAACTGCATGTATTGTCATACCTATGCACGTCGTAGCAAGGTTGCTGGGATTCCGCCAACCAGCAAGTGCATGGGTTGTCATAGCATCATTGCTACTGACAAACCGCGCATCAAAAAATTGACCGAGTACTGGGAAAAGAAAGAGTCACCTAAATGGAAGAAAGTCCATGATATGCCTGACTTTGTACACTTTACCCATGAAAAGCATTTGAAAAAATTCGTTTTTGATAACGAAGAGATGCAGGTTGAGAATGTTTCCGAGGTGTGTGCTTTTTGTCATGGCGACGTTAAGGAAGGTACGGTTGCCAAAAAGTCGAAATCTTTAACAATGGGTTTTTGCAGAGAGTGTCACGAAGCCAATGGCGGTCCGTTTGACTGCTGGAAGTGTCACAAGTAACGAGTCTTTATGGTTATGTGTTATCGCATAATGCAAACGGGATAATGGGTTATGAGTCTGAATAACATCAAGCGCAGAAAATTTCTAAAAATAATGGGTTGGAGCGGCGCCGGCGCTACACTGGCGGGCTGCGATATGCCTACTACTATGACGGTGCAAGAAGGTAAAGAAGAAGTTGTTTCTTATCTATCACCAGAAGAATATGTCATACCCGGCGTCGGTGTATGGTATGCCTCTACATGCCAGCAGTGTTCAGCAGGTTGTGGTGTCCACGGTCGTGTACGTGAAGGTCGCGTGTTGAAGCTGGAAGGTAATCCCGAAGCAGGCGTGAATGCCGGTAAACTTTGTCAGATGGGTCAATCAGCGTTGCAGACCCACTATAATCCGGATCGAATTACGGCACCTCAGATTAGAAGTAATGGCGTATTAAGCTCAGCCAGTTGGGATGAAGCTTATGATTTGCTGAAGAAAAAAATCGGTGCTGACTCTGGTTTAAAAGGCAGTCGTGCAGCTTGGGTGACCGGTAACGTCAGCGGCCATCAATCAGTGCTTATTGATGCACATCTGGATGCTTTGGGCGCAAGTCAACATTACACTCAGGAAGTTATTAACGATTCGGTTTGGCAAGCAGTTAGCAAAGATATGCTGGGTGTTGCTAATCCCCGAGTACGAATAGATAAGGCGCAGGCCATATTGTCATTGGGTGCAGATTTTCTTGGTACCTGGGGATCGCCCGTACAGAATGCGGTTGAATACGGTTCTTTTCGCGATTCGCCACGTGGTGTTTTGATTCAGGCTGAGCCGACGATGTCTTTGACAGGTTCCAATGCCGATCTATGGTTACCGGTTAAACCGGGCACTGAAGGTGTTCTCGCACTGGGTGTTGCGAATGTATTAATGTCAAATCATGGCGTTAAAAATATTCCTGCGCAGTTCAAATCATTGGTTAATCAGTACACGCTCGAAGAAACGTCAAAAATCACTGGATTAACAGGTGAACATATTCTTTTTACGGCGAAAACCTTAAAAGAACGTTCTCCAAGCCTGGTGTTGGCAGGCGCTTCAGCGCAGGGTCATGAAAATGGCTATGAAATAGTGGCTGCGACGATGATGTTGAATATTGTTCTCGGTAATCTTGGCAAGACGATTGAAGGAGGTAAGCAGTTACCATTTTCACAGATGGTAGCGACTGAAGGTAATACACGTGACCTGTTGGCGTTATCAGACGATCTCAGTGCGGGGAAATACGATGTGTTGTTTTTCTTTGGTGCTAACCCTGTTTATAGTGCACCGGAAGCATTGAAGATTAAGGATGGTCTGAAAAACGTTGACTTTAAAGTGTCATTTTCAATGTTTAACGATGAAACTACAGCGCAGGCCGATTTGGTTCTACCGCTGGCATCTTCATTAGAAGACTGGGGTACGCATGTTGCCGCTAAACAAGGTGCGCGCAGTGAAGTCAGTATCCAGCAGCCTCTGATGGAGAAGATATATCCTGAGACCATGGGTTTCGGCGATATCATGTTATCTCTGTTGAAAATGCAAAAAGTTGATGCTTATGCAGGCTTTAGTGACTATTACAGCTATTTGCGTAATGCGGTAAATAATATGCCTGGTTTTAAAGCCAAAAATGGCGGCGAAGCATGGAAAGAAGCGATGCAAGCAGGTTCCCTTGAAGTTAAAGGGCGCTCGTTGAATGTTGCTAGCAAAGCCGTTTCGATCAAAATGTCTGTGCCAGCGGATGATGCACAGTACCCGTTAACACTCATACCCTCAGCGCGACTTGGTTTGTGGGACGGTCGCCATGCGAATTTGCCTTGGTTGCAAGAAGCACCAGATCAAATGAGCAAAGTGGTGTGGGATTCATGGGTAGAAATTCACCCGCGTACAGCAGCCAAAATCGGTGTTAAAGAGGGTGACCTGATTAACATTGCCTCAGAGCAGGGCACGATAAAAGCAAAAGCTTATATATATAAAGGCGTAAATCAGAACGCAATTGCTGTTCCAATCGGCCAAGGTCATGAAGGTTATGGTCGTTACGCAGATGGTGTAGGTGTAAATCCATTACAAATTCTTAATCCTGCTGTTGATAAAAAGACCGGTGAGCTGGCGATGTTTGCTACACGCGTCAAGATCAGTAAGGCTGGAAAAGCAAATGATATATTGGTTCGCATGGGCGGAAGTGAGACACAAGTTGGACGTAAGCTTGCGGCCACAGTCAGTGCGGATGTTTTTGAGCGTACAGAAGGAGGCGCCTGATGTCACTTAGTAACCTGCTGGGAAATTGGTCAGCCTACCGTAAAACGCATGAAGAAGGTGGTTTCCATGATTATGAGCATATGTGGGGTATGTCCATTGATCTAAACAAGTGTATAGGCTGTAATGCCTGTTCAGTAGCTTGTTATGCCGAAAACAATCTTCCTGTCGTTGGCAAAGAAAAATTCGAAAAAGGTCAGGCCATGCACTGGTTGCGAATTGAACGCTACTGGGATGAGCCCGATCTAGGTGAGTCACGCGTATCTGAGTATCAGCATCACGGTGCTAGTTTTGTGCCGATGATGTGTCAGCAGTGTAATGCAGCTACCTGTGAACCTGTTTGCCCAGTCGCTGCGACTTACCACACCCCAGATGGTTTGAACGCTCAAGTATATAACCGTTGTATTGGCTCACGTTATTGCTCAAATAACTGTCCATACCGGTTGCGTTATTTTAATTTTTATTCTTACTACGAAGATGCATGGCCTGCACCGTTGAATATGCAGCTGAACCCTGATCTTTCTGTTCGAGATAAGGGCGTCATGGAAAAATGTACATTCTGTGTGCAACGTATTCGCACTGTAAAAGATAAGGCGAAAATGGATGACCGTCCTGTTATGGATGGAGAAGTTCAGACGGCGTGTATGCAGACCTGCCCTACTTCAGCGATAAAATTTGGCGACATACTGAACCTGCACAGTCCTGAAAAAGCTGAAGCAACGGATGTCAGTCGTTCATGGCGTAAACATCAAGTTGAGCTAGGCAAACATACCCAGAATAAACAGAATAAAGATTTGCGTGGTTACCGGATACACGAAGGACTGAATACTGACCCTTGTGTGATGTTCCTGGAACGTGTGCGTGAAGTTTAATTTAGGCGAATAACGAGAGACGGAATCGTTACCATGAAAGATATTAGTGAAGATATAAAATGGGCGCAGATTAATAAGGACGTCCTGCGCTCGATGGAAAGTCCGCGGATGGGTTACTGGGTAGCTGTGATAACTTGTTTGGTCATGCTTGGGTTTGCAGTCGGTGCGGAAATATACCAGTACAACGTAGGTATGGGGCCTGCGAATTTGAATGTTCCACATATGTGGGATCTCTATATTGCAACATTCATTTTCTGGATCGGTATGAGTCACTCCGGGACCTTATTGTCAGCAATTTTGCATATTATTGGTGCCGATTGGCGTAAGCCGATTTATCGTTTTGCTGAAGCGATGACAACGTTTACTCTGATGACAGCAGGTTTATTTCCAATTATCCACATTGGTCGTTTGTGGAATATGTACTGGGTGCTTCCTTACTTTTCTGATCGTGGCATCTGGCCGAACTTTCGTTCTCCACTGGTTTGGGATGCCTTTGCAATCAGTACCTATTTGACTTCATCTGCATTATTTCTGTTCGTGGGCATGATTCCTGACTTGGCAATTTGCCGTGATAACGCCCGTGGGTGGCGCAAGAAACTCTATACTATGCTGTCTTTGGGTTGGCGTGGTGATGACAGACAATGGCGTAATTTCCGCAAGACTTACATGATTATGGCTTGCTTTTTAATTCCATTGGCGGTGTCAGTTCACTCGATTGTATCGTCTGATTTTGCGGTGTCCATCATGCCCGGTTGGCATGTGACCACGTTCCCTCCATATTTTGTGGCGGGTGCATTGTATTCAGGTTGTGCAGCGATTATTACTTTGTTTATTTTGTTACGCTACTTCTTCCGTTTTGAAGAATACATGACGTTGTCTATTATGGAAAAAGTGGCAAAGTTAACATTTGCTATTGCAATGGTGTGGACGTATCTGAACATCATTGAGTTCAGCTCTATTTGGTACGGTCATGACACTGTCGCAAAAGAATTGCTGCTGAGTAAGTTTTATGGTCCCTATGCACCGTATTTCTGGGCAATGATATTCTTTGGCTCAGTGGTACCGTTTACACTCTGTTTCCGCAGTCTACGGCGCAATCTTAAAGCAATGATGGTTATTTCTATCGCCCTAAATATTGGTATGTGGTTAGAGCGTTGGATGATTGTTACACCAACATTGTCATTGTCTTATCATCCATTTTCATTCGATGTAATGTGGCCGAGTTGGGTACAGTGGTTTATTGTTTTTGGTAGCTTCGGTTGGTTTGGTTTATTGTTTTTGGTCTTCGTTAAGGTTTTTCCGTCTGTGTCCATGTACGAAGTGAAGGAAATGATTCTTCACCGCAGGCACCTGGCAAACAAAGATGTTGCTGATGTGATGCATCGTAGGTCGGGTGATAGACGGCCTGATAGTGAAACACCTGGGCTGGAGGGGGCCTGAACATGAAGAAATATCATATATTAGGTTTGTTCAGTAATTTTGATGAAGCATTTGCAGCGATTTCGGACATTCGTCATTACAAAATCCCGGGTATCTCAGTTGATGATGTGGAGCTAATTTCGCCGATAGAACATCCTGAAATTGAGGAAGTATTGGGTGACCGTGGTTCACATGTTCCAAAATTTACGCTTGCAGGAGCAATTTTTGGTGGTCTTGGTGGTTTTGCCTTTGTATCCTCAGCCCAGTCGAATTTCTTAGTGCAACCACAGGGTGGAAAGTCGATTGTTCCAATCCCTTCTAACCTGGTGCTAAGCTACGAAATGATGATTCTCGCCGCCGTACTTTTTACATTGACAGCATTTATGATCGGTGCGCGATTGCTTAGAAAAAGAAAACCACTTTATAGTGAGAATGTCAGTCTGGATCAGGTGGGTATAGAGCTGGAAGTTGAAGAAAAATTCATTGAGCCAATCAAGGACCTTTTCAAAAAACACCAGGTTGTTGAGATTCGTGATGAGGTAATGAAATGAGATTCAAGCTAATAATACTGGCAGCCTTGTTTCCTAGTATTGTCATGGCCTGGCCTTGGTCAACGGACATGATGGATCAGCCAAGCATTAAGCCGCAAGAAGGAACCATGGCTCCTTTTCCGAAGCGTTCAATACCTGTGCAGGGTATACCGACGAGCGTTGCAAGCAGGGATGAATCTAAAGTATTAAAAAATCCATTTCCTGTAACAGCAGCGTCTTTGAAGACGGGTAAAACTTTATTCAAAGTTTATTGTGCTGCCTGCCATGGTTTGACAGGTAAAGCGGATTCTCCTGTATCGAGTAAAATTGGCGCGATCAGTCTTGCAGATGATTATGTTCAAAATAATCTTACTGAAGGATGGATTTGGGGCACGATCACCTTTGGCAGTTATGTAATGCCTGCATATGGTCGTCCCACAGCGCGTGATGATGGCCGTGGTTCTAATGATCTGTCAGTTGAAGAGCGCTGGCATGTGGTGAACTATATTCGCAATGCACTCGTTAAGGATGGTGCATAAGCCTCAATGGCTGGCATGTGAAATGAGAATATTCAGTTCAAGTTACAACAGAATAATGAACAAGAGGCGTGGATTCTGATGGATGAAAGTTTTGGCAGTTGGTCAGTATTAACAACTAATTTTCTATTTACACTGTATCTGGGCTTGGGTGGCATAACCTTGTCTTCGGTATTGCACCTCGTTAATGGTAAGTGGAGATTTCAGGTTAGGCACTTGGCCTGTTCCTTTGCGATTCTTTTACCTATTGCTGGTGTACTGTTACTGATATTACTTGCTAATGCTGAGGATACATTTCCATGGTTAGCTCAAGCGCATGATGCAGAGCACCATCTTTCTGGCTGGCATAACTATACTTTTCTAGTGGTTCGTGAAATTGGTGGATTCTTGGCAGTATGCTTGCTGTTCGGTCTTTTTATCAAATACCAACATCAGAGTGAGATTGATAGCTCATATAAGGCACAACGTCGTTTTCGCAATATTGCATTATTGATTCCCTTTGCTTATTTTGCTTATGGTTCAATGGTAGCCTGGGACTTTGAGATGACCATGATGCCTGGTTGGCATAGTGCGAGTTACGCGGCGTATCATTTTCAAAGTAATTTCCATATGTTTTTGGCTTTCTTTACTATATTCCTGTTCTTTACTCATCGTGCGGGTGTATTAACCAAGCCGTTTGAAAATCATATTTTTAACTTCATGGCGCAGTTTATGCTCGGCATGACGATTCTTTGGACCTACCTGTTCTTCACACAGTATTTGATTATGTGGTACGGGCGTCTGCCAGGTGAAATGATTCGTTATGACAATATGATGCTGGAAGGGTTTAGTGCACTGTGGTGGACATTCCTGGTATTTAAGTTTGTCATACCATTCCTGACCTTTATTTTCACTGCAAGTCGACATAACCCAGTTGTGATTGTCACGGTAGCTTGTTTTATTGTTCTGGGTACATGGATTGAGCGTTATGTTTGGATCGCAGGGTCAACGAGCGTTGAAAATTATCATTTACCTATGACAAGTATGTTTGATCTTGCAGTTACGATAGCGGTAGTGGTGATCTCCTGGTTTGCAGTTAAGATGACCTTAAACCGTTATGGCTTAATCAAAGCATCATCTTGATTTAACCATCGTTATGAAATAAAAAAGAGGCCAAAGGCCTCTTTTTTATTTCTGGCTTATTGTTCGTGAAACCCCGCCAGCATTATGTTTTAACCATCCTGTGATGCGTTTTAGTAAGTTTTCATCAAAGTGTGTGAAACGTTGGTTTGCCCCTGTGATGATTATTTTTCGATAGGCAATAAATCCGGTTCTTTTGGTCAGCGCTGATTTTGCAATGGCAGACTGTTGCAGTGCTGCGACACGTGCCGGGCTTGATGGGTTCATGCTTGCTTCACGCGCAGCTTCGGCGCGTGCAGAAGCAGAATTTAAAACATGATGGTCGGCAAGGCTGCCATAAATATCAAGCATGGGCACTGCAATGTTTTTAATTGAACGCGGTGTATAGAGGCGTTTATCGTTGTTGTTATAGTCAGTAATGTTGATACCTATAAATCCTGTGATACCTGGGATTGTTTTATTTTCCAGGTAATTTGCTGCCATCACTCCACCCATTCCATAACCGATTAAAACAATGTTTTGAATGCCACGATTGCGCAGGTAATTTATCGCTGCTGTGATTCGATCAGGTGAGCCATTCAGCAGTAACGCGTAATCTTTTTTGATGGCATGCGGATCTTCAAGCGGTAATTGTATGGAAAGTGTTAGCCAACCGTATTTTGGTAAATTTTTTCTTAAAGGCGCGATGACATAAGGCCAGTCCGGGTGACCGGTTACTGAGTGAAGGATGATTGCAGCTCCCTGAATCCGTGCCGTTTTAACCTCATTGATCAATGATATTGATTTTTTACCAGGGCCTTCTAACCAAAGTATTTCATTGTTTGTATATTTTGCGCTGAGTAAATCAGCCCATGACTCTTCGCTTGCCGTGTTCGAGCCATAGGCGTTAAGGCTTAGCTGGGTTAACAGCAAGACTAAAAGAATTGGGTGTCGAGTTAGTTTCATAGCTCTCATCTGTCCTAAAACACATATCGGCATGCTTTGTCAGGCTTTAAGGGTCTAATTGCTCACTTAAGCCTCTGAATTAATAGAAGAGAGTGAAAAAAACTGTCTAATCGGTTAAAGTGGTGCGCTTTCGTTATTGGTCAATTACACAAGAGGCAAGCCATGAAAGATTTTCTCATCGCCCCATCCATCCTGTCCGCCGACTTTGCACGTCTTGGTGAAGAAGTGGATAACGTTCTATCGTCAGGCGCTGATATCGTGCATTTTGATGTCATGGATAACCATTATGTGCCCAATCTGACTATTGGGCCTTTAGTCTGCGATGCCCTGCGTAAGCACGGTGTAACAGCAGACATTGATGTGCATCTGATGGTTAAACCTGTTGATCGCATCATTCCTGACTTTATTGACGCCGGTGCGTCATACATTACCTTCCACCCTGAGGCCAGCGAGCATATTGACCGCAGTCTGCAGATGATCAAGGAAGGCGGCTGCAAGTCTGGTCTGGTATTTAACCCGGGTACATCACTGCACTATCTTGAGCATGTTCTAGATAAGATCGATATGATTTTATTGATGTCGGTTAACCCTGGTTTTGGTGGTCAGAGTTTTATCCCTTCGACTTTGGACAAGCTGCGCCAGGCACGTAAAATTATCGATGACAGCGGTTATGATATTCGTCTTGAAATCGATGGTGGTGTCAAAGTAGATAATATCAGAGAGATCGCAGCGGCAGGTGCAGACACCTTTGTTGCGGGCTCAGCAATTTTTAATACAGATGATTACAAAGCGACTATCGACCTGATGCGCGATGAATTAGCTAAATCAAGATCGTAGCAGAGGCAGGTCGTAACAAATGTTAGAAAAATTGCAACGCCAGCCACGGCTGGTGCTTATTGATTTGGATGGGACGCTGGTAGACAGTGTCCCGGATCTTGCGCACTGTGTAGATATGATGATGACTGAACTGTCATTAGCGCCACGTGGAGAAGCAGCTGTTCGAGAATGGATTGGTAACGGTGTGCCGGTCTTGGTGCGACGTGCCCTAACGGGCACGCTTGATGGTGAGGCTGATGCCACGCTGTATGAAAAAGCGCTGAAAATATTTCTTGATCTGTATCGTCAGAACGTCTGCGTCTACAGCCGTCTCTACCCAGGCGTACAGGAAGGTTTGGATTATCTTCAAAAGGCGGGTTATAAGCTCGGCTGCGTGACTAACAAGGCTGCTGCTTTTACCGAACCTTTGCTGGAGAAGCTCGGCGTAAAGGATTATTTCAAAGTGATTATCAGCGGGGATACGCTGGATAAAAAGAAGCCGGACCCTGCACCCTTGTTCTATGGCGCAGAGAAATTGGCTGAAAAACCAGAGAACGCATTGATGATCGGTGATTCGATGCATGATGTTGATGCCGCACGGGCAGCCGGTTTTCAGGTTATTTGCGTAAGCTATGGTTATAACCACGGTATTGATATCCGTGAAGCCAATCCTGATGCGGTGATTGATTCTTTTACCGAGCTTGAGGCACTGCTGGCGGTAGCAGCGATCTAATTCGTTTAATCCGAATGTTGATGTTCAGGTTGGCTATCTATATTGTGTAAAACATGACGCAGGAAGAATTTAACGAGCTTGCCCGGCAGGGATATAACCGCATACCTGTGGTGCGTGAACTGTTGGCAGACCTTGATACACCGCTTACCGCATATTTAAAACTTGCCGCTGGGCCATACTCGTATTTGTTTGAGTCGGTTCAGGGCGGTGAAAAATGGGGGCAATATTCCTTTATTGGCCTGTCGAGCCGCAGTGTCATTAAAATACATGGGACGACTGTTCGAATTTGCCACAATGCGCAGGATGACGAACAGCTGGAAGTCGCTGATCCACTGGATTGGATTACAAAATATCAAGCATCCTATCGTGTACCTGATATAACGGGACTGCCACGTTTTAGTGGTGGTTTGGTTGGTTATTTTTCCTATGACACGGTGCGTTACATTGAGCCTCGCTTAGCAACTTGTCCCAATCCGGATTTGCTCGGCACGCCGGATATTTTGTTGATGGTTTCGGATGAGGTGATTGTCTTTGATAATCTTGCCAGCAAGTTGCATTTGATTCTGCATGTTGACCCATTGTCACCTGATGCCTGGGATGATGCACAACAACGGCTTAACGAATTGGCGTTAAAGCTCAGACAGGGTTTATCAGTTGCTGCTGTGCAACCTGGAGAGGTGTTAGGCGAAGCTGATTTCAGTTCGGCCTTCGAGCGCCAGGATTTCGAAGCTGCTGTCGAAAAAATAAAAGACTACATCGTCGAGGGTGACATCATGCAGGCGGTGTTATCTCAGCGTTTATCGGTGCCCTATAAAGCGCCGCCTTTAGATCTTTATCGTGCGTTGCGCAGCCTTAACCCATCACCTTATATGTTCTATCTCGATCTCGATGAGTTTCAAATCGTCGGTTCCTCGCCGGAAATTTTAACGCGTCTTGAAGACGATATTATCACCGTTCGTCCGATTGCTGGGACGCGTCCGCGGGGTGAAAATGAGGCGCAGGATCAAGCGTTAGAAGAAGAGTTGTTGGCTGACCCCAAGGAGCTTGCCGAGCATCTTATGTTGATTGATTTGGGTCGCAATGATGTGGGTCGTGTGGCCGAAACGGGCAGTGTTGAGTTAACTGAAAAAATGCTGATTGAGCGTTACTCTCATGTCATGCATATTGTTTCGAATGTGCGCGGTCGTATTAAAGACGGTGCAAACGCCATTGATATTCTCAGAGCAACATTTCCAGCCGGTACTGTCAGTGGCGCACCAAAGATTCGCGCCATGGAAATTCTCGACGAGCTTGAACCACTAAAACGCGGTGTTTATGCGGGAGCAGTGGGTTATATCGATTGGAATGGAAACATGGATACGGCGATTGCGATTCGTACGGCGGTTATAAAAGACGGGCAACTATATGTGCAGGTTGGTGCTGGTATTGTTGCAGATTCGGTGCCTGAAAAAGAGTGGGACGAAACTATGAATAAGGGGCGTGCCATGTTTCGTGCGGTCACTATGGTTGGTAGTGGTCTGGGCAACATAGCGAACTAAGGAAATATTGAGAACTATCTGATGTTAGTAATGATCGATAATTACGATTCGTTCACCTATAACCTGGTGCAATATTTTGCTGAGCTAGGTGCCGACATTCGTGTTTACCGTAATGATGAAATTGAGATTGATGAGATTGAACGTTTGTCCCCGCAGCATCTTGTGATTTCGCCGGGGCCGTGTAACCCTGATAAAGCAGGTATTTCCGTTGCTGCAATTCAACACTTTGCTGGAAAAATTCCGATTTTAGGAGTCTGTCTTGGCCATCAAAGTATTGGTCAGGCTTTTGGTGGCAAGGTGGTGCATGCGCGTTCGATCATGCATGGAAAAACATCCAGAATGTATCATTCTGACAAAGGTGTGTTTGCTTCATTGCCAAGCTCGTTTGAAGCGACCCGCTATCACTCGCTGGTGCTTGAACAGAAGAGTCTACCCGATTGTTTTGAGATAACTGCGTGGACGAAAAATGATGATGGTTCGCTGGATGAAATCATGGGCATTAAGCATCATGAGCTGGCTATCGAAGGTGTTCAGTTTCACCCTGAATCGATTTTGACCGAACACGGTCATGCGCTGTTAAAAAATTTCTTAAATTTGTAATTAGATAAACTTAAATCGTCACCAGAACGGAGCGGAATATGGACATGCAATCTGCTATTCGAGCAGTTACCGAAAACCAGGATCTTACCTCTGAGCAAATGACGGCGGTGATGCGTTTGATTATGACAGGGGAAGCGACCCAGGCGCAGATGGGCGGGTTTTTAATTGGCCTGCGTATGAAAGGTGAAACAGTCGACGAAATTGCGGCAGCCGCAAAAGTGATGCGTGAATTGGCTACACCGGTCAATGTCGCGGGCCCGCATTTAGTTGATACCTGTGGAACCGGTGGCGATGGCGCAAGCACCTTTAATATTTCAACTGCTGCAGCATTTGTTGTTGCTGCAGCAGGCGGAAAAGTCGCCAAACATGGTAACCGTTCAATTTCCAGTAAGTCCGGCAGTGCTGATGTATTAGAGGCTGCTGGAGTGAATTTGGCGATTAATGCCGATCAGGTCGTACAGTGTATTGATAAGCTGGGTGTTGGGTTTATGTTTGCACCGCAGCATCATGGCGCGATGAAACATGCGATTGGACCACGACGTGAGATGGGTGTGCGTACCTTATTTAATCTATTGGGGCCTTTAACCAACCCAGCGGCAGCACCGCAGCAAGTGATGGGGGTGTTCAGCAAGCAATGGGTTGAGCCACTTGCAGAAGTGTTGCATAGATTAGGTAGTCGCCATGTGTTGATTGTGCATGCGGAAGATGGCATGGATGAAATCAGTGTGGCGGCAGCGACGCTTGTTGCAGAGTTAAAAGACGGCAAGATAAGTAGCTATACCATTAGCCCTGAACAGTTTGGCATGAGTCGAGGTGACAGCGCGCAGTTGGCCGTTGCGGATGCCAGTCAAAGTCTCGATGTTGTAAACCGTGTGCTTCAAGGTGAACCGGGTGTTGCGAGTGATATTGTTGCACTTAATGCCGGCGCGGCCATTTACGCAGCAGATTTAGTGGCCAGCTTAGACAGTGGTATAAAAAAAGCACAGGATATTCTTGCCAGTGGCGCGGCAAAAAAGAAACTTGAGTCGCTGGTTGAATTGACGCAGAGTTTTCAGGTTTAGCTGCTAGTACATATTAAAAGATGAACAATTAAAAGCAGTCATTCGTTATGAATAACACCCCTGATATTTTAAAAAAAATTGTCGACCGTAAGGTCGAAGAAGTGGCTGAGCGCAGTGTTATTGAGTCTATCGACGCGCTGGAAAAGCGTGCGCAGTTGATGCCAACGCCACGTGGTTTTATTGCTGCCATTGAGGCGCGTATTGCCGCCGGGCACACCGCCGTAATCGCTGAGATCAAAAAAGCATCGCCGAGCAAAGGCGTGTTGCGGGAAAATTTTCAGCCGGATGAAATTGCGCGCAGTTATGAAAAATACGGGGCAGCTTGTTTGTCCGTTTTGACTGATCATGATTTTTTTCAGGGCAGTGAAGCTTATCTTGAGCAGGTGCGAGAAGCCTGTGCGTTGCCGATTTTGCGCAAAGATTTCATGGTTGCGCCCTATCAGGTTTTTGAAGCCCGAGCGATTGGGGCGGATTGTATTCTGTTGATTGTTGCAGCGCTTGACGATGTCATGTTGTTGGAGCTAGCGCAGCTTGCGGAACAGCTAGGTATGGATGTGTTGATCGAAGTGCATGATGGCGATGAGCTAACGCGCGCGTTGCAGCTTGAAAAAGGTTTGATCGGGATTAATAACCGCAATTTGCACAGTTTTGAAACGGACTTGCAGGTAACGATAGGGTTGCTTGATCGTATTCCTGACGACAGAGTGGTGGTGACAGAAAGCGGTATTTTACTCGCTAGTGATGTTGCTCTTATGCGCGAATACAGCGTTGACACTTTTTTGGTGGGTGAGGCTTTTATGCGGGCAGCTGACCCCGGTCTTGAGTTGTCGCGTTTATTCCAGTAAACGTTTTTATCGCTATTTAGCTCGAATTTTTAGTGCTGCCTTTTTTAAAGAAGCACTATATAGTGATGATATTAAAATATTATTTAGTAGCACCAATGATGTTTTTTTTGCATCGTGAAAAAGGCAGAGTCGCTGTCTGATTAGCTGATTTGATTGACGAAATACTAGGAAAATTATAATGAAAAATAAAATATTGTTTTTGTCTGTGGTTACAGCCACCAGCATGATGGCGGCCAATAGCGTTTCTGCAATACCTTTCAGTTCATTTGACCCACGATCCTTTGCCATGGGGGGAACGGGCGTCGCGGCAGGGACCAGCGCTAATGCGGTATTTTTTAATCCTGCCTTGTTGGCTGCTGCAAACGAAGAGGAAGGCTTTAGTGTTGGGTTTCCTATTTTCGGAGTGCGCGCTGCGGATCCGGATGATTTTATTGATGCCGTGGATGCGTTTGCAGCAAACGATTATATGGGGGACTTAGATGCAGCCGTGACAACATTTAATACGGCGCCTGGCAGTAATGATAAGCAGCCTGTCCTTGATGCTGCGGATGCCTTGAATACTGCATTGGATGGTATGTCGAATAAAGCAGTTCAGCTTGAGGGTGATGTTGCTTTTGTGGTCGGTGTGCCGAGTAAAAAGTTTGGTATTTCTATATATGGTAATGCCTGGGGTGTTGGAGGCGCAAAGGGAACATTTAATGGCTCGGATTTAACGAAGATTAACAATATTAAGGTAGATGCCAATGCTGCTAATACAGTTACTGAGATGACCAGTACCTTTGATTCCACCATCGAAGCACGCTTTGCAACGATTACGGAAGTGGGTGTTGCTATCGCCAGAGATTTTAATGGGATTGCAGTAGGTATCACGCCGAAATACCTTGAAGTGACGACCAATAACTACAAGTTTACTGGTAGTGAAATTGATGGTGCAGATATTGACCAAAGTAGTGGTGAAAAAAGTGAGTCGGATATGAATATCGATATTGGTATTGCCAAAGATTATGACAACGGCTGGAAAGTTGGGTTGGCTATTAAGAACCTGATCTCCAAGGAATATGAGATGCTTGATACTCTTGATAAGCTTATCATCGATCCGATGGCGCGCATCGGTGTGATGCACGAAACCAGTTGGAGCACCATCGCTTTTGATCTCGATTTAACTGAAAATGACCCGGGTGGTTTTGAAGATAAGACGCAATATGCTGCGTTGGGAATGGAATTGGATATCTTTGATACCGCACAGCTGCGAGTCGGCTTGCGTCATAACATGAGTGACACCACTTTTAAAGCGGATACTGTGTCCGCAGGTATTGGTTTGTCACCTTTCGGAGTGCACCTTGATATTTCGGCGATGGGTAATTCTGATGAAGTCGGTGCAGCAATGCAGCTTGGTTTCAGGTTTTAAAGATAGGGCTTAGGTTAGGCCTGTCATCCTGAACAACAGTGAAGGATCTGGTTTAGAGGTGAGATCCTTCACTGTTGTTCAGGATGACAGGCTATCTCGTGCCGTGTACGACAATGGTTTTGCCGTGTGCTGAGATTAGATTTTGTGCTTCGAGGTTTTTCATTACACGGCCAACCATTTCACGGGAGCAACCAACAATTCGTCCTAACTCCTGACGCGTGATGCGGATCTGCATGCCATCTGGGTGGGTCATTGCATCGGGTTCTTTGCATAAATCCAACAGGGTACGTGCAACACGCCCCGCGACATCCATAAAAGCCAATCGTCCCACCATACCGCTGGTGCGACGCAGTCTAACGGCCATTTGTGATGAGAGCTCAAAAAGGATATCAGGATAATCTTTGGCCATTTCACGGAATTTTTCGTAGCTGATCTCACCCAGTTCACATTCGGTCTTGGTGCGAACCCATGCGCTGCGGCTGCTGTCATCGCCAAACAGACCCATCTCACCGAAAAAATCGCCGGCATTCAAATAGGCGAGCACGATTTCGCGACCATCATCATCTTCCATTAATACAGAAACAGACCCTTTGACGATGTAGTAGAGTGCATTAGGTTTGTCGCCGGCATAGATAACGACGCTCTTAGTTGGATAACGTCGTTTATGGCATAGCGTCAGGAAACGATCAATGACAGGATTGCTTTCTAGTGGCGTGCTCAATTTGCTGATTATTTTAGGCTGCCCTAGTGTGGTTGTTCGAGGTTCGCTATTTTGGGCTTTCATAGAAAGGTCTCAATAAAAAATGTCGGATTATCGGGATGTTTGATAGGATATCGGCAAAATATGTGCAGATATTAGACGAGAGGGTGTGATTCAATGAAGGTGCGCGTTAAATGGGTGGAAAATGCGATGTTTATCGGTGAGTCCGGCAGCGGACATGCGATGATTATGGATGGTCCGGCGGATGGCGGTGGGCAAAACCTCGGTGTTCGTCCGATGGAAATGCTGCTGCTCGGTACCGGAGGTTGTACTGCCTATGATGTGGTGAGTATTCTGAAAAAGTCACGGCAGTCAGTGACAGATTGTGTTGCCGAAATCAGCGCCGTACGTGCTGACGAAATCCCACAGGTGTTTACTGCTATTCACATCCATTTTGTTATTTCCGGCAAGGGGCTGAGTGATACGTCTGTTAAACGTGCCATTGATCTGACTGCAGAAAAATACTGTTCGGCATCCATCATGCTCGGTCAGGTGGCTGATATCACTCATGACTACGAGATCATTGAAGGTGAGTAAAATAAAACGTCCGGGAGTCACGGGGGGCTTGCGCCATGTTGCATTGTTTTGCAGCGATTTAGATGCTTGCGTAACGTTTTATGTCGATATGTTAGGCATGAAAATAGAGTGGCAACCGGATACTGATAATGTTTATTTATGTTCTGGCAATGATAATTTAGCCTTGCATCGTGCGCCAAAAGAATTTGATGTAAGCGGCGATCAACGTTTAGACCATATTGGTTTTATTCTGCGCGAGATTAAGCATGTAGATGAATGGCATGCTTTTTTTGTTGCTAATGATGTCAAGATCATGGCTGTGCCGCGTACCCATCGTGACGGCGCGCGTAGTTTTTATTGCCACGACCCTGAAGGCAATACAGTACAGCTTATTTATCATCCGCCTATTGCTGATAAGTAAGGAGTAGAAGGTAAGGGATGCCTAAGTCGAAAAAAATAAAATTACAGGGTTTTAATAATCTGACTAAAACTTTGAGTTTCAATATCTATGATATCTGTTACGCCAAGTCGAATAAACATCAGGTCGAATACATTGAATATATTGATGAGGCTTATAACGCTGCGCGGCTGACTCAAATTCTAAAAGATGTGGCAGAAATTATTGGTGCAAATATTCTTAATATTGCGCATCAAGATTATGACCCGCAGGGTGCTAGCGTGACAATGATGATTGCGGAAGAGCCGATAAAAAAAACGATCTCAAATACTGAAACTCCCGGCCCATTGCTGGACAGCGTTGTTGCCCATCTTGATAAAAGCCACCTTACAGTCCATACCTATCCCGAAAGTCATCCTGATAATGGTATCAGCACCTTTCGTGTCGACATCGATGTTTCTACCTGTGGAACGGTTTCGCCGTTGAAAGCGCTGAATTATTTGATTCACAGTTTTGATTCCGACATTGTGACATTGGATTATCGTGTGCGTGGTTTTACCCGTGATGTGAAAGGTAAGAAACATTTTATCGATCACAAAATAAATTCGATTCAAAACTATCTTTCGCGCGATACTAAAAAGCGTTATCAGACGATCGATGTTAATGTTTATCAAGAAAATATTTTTCACACTAAAATGATGTTAAATGATTTTAATCTTGATGGTTATTTGTTTGGTTCGGGTGAAAGTAATTTGAGCGCTATCGAGATTAAAAAAATCACACAGCAATTGCGTTCAGAGATGGCGGATATTTATTACGGTAGAAATGTGCGCAAGGTGTAAGGGGAGATGAAAGAGGTGTAGATACGTTCTCTACTTTGTCATCCTGAACGGCAGTGAAGGATCTTTGTTTTTAGTGGTATGAGATCCTCCACTGCCGTTCAGGATGATAGGTGATAAGAAAGAAGGGGTTTTGCCTCTTTATATTCGATAGGCTGTTTTGGTCATCACCTTTGAAGTCAGTGCCATTAATTTTTTAATAGGGTCTGGCAGTTCGGCGCCGCCTGCATCTAAGGCGCTGGTAGCGTGTTGTGATTCATCTTCTTTCATTTGTTCGAGAATCGCGCGGCTTTTTTCGTCCTGTTTGGGAAGCTGTTTCATATGTTCGTCAAGATGACGGACAACCTGATGTTCCGTTTCAGCAACAAAACCAAGGCTCCATTTATCGCCGATTTTCCCGGCCACTGCGCCAATGGCGACGGAGCCAACGTACCACAGCGGGTTTAGTAAGCTGGTATTTTCCCCTAAGCCGTTGACACGTTTTTGGCACCAGGCGAGATGATCATTCTCCTCCATCGCGGCGCGCTTCATTTTGTCACGTACCTCTGGCAGGCGAGCTGTTATTGCTTGCCCTTGATAAAGTCCCTGTGCGGCAACTTCACCAGCGTGGTTTACCCGCATTAGCCCAGCAACGTGGCGTTGTTCTTGTGGACTTAATTCGCTTTCTTCAATGTCGTCAGCAGGGTTACGACGTTCGGTGAGCTGTGGCGAGCCGAACAAGGTGCGCACTGCTGTGTCGAGGTGCATGATAAGGCGGTCAGCATTGTTTAAGTGGCGGTTATTCATAGAGCATACGATACAAGAGAACAAAAAAAAGATACAGCGCTAATAGCGCAAAGAATAATGCGCGGACTTTACTTCGAAAGCTGCCTTGCTAGCAGTTCGATCGGATGAAGAACCTCGATTCTTGTTCCGGCATCTCTAATGCCCGCGGCCAGATGTAATGCGCAGCCCAGATTGGCGCTGACCAATATTTTGCTTTGATTTTTTTGCAGTGTTTCCAGTTTGTCGTCGCGTAGAGAATCGGCCATTTCTGCTTCGCTGAGCATATAGCTGCCTGCGGCACCGCAACACAGTTTGTTGTCAGGCAGCGCGGTAAGTTTAACTTCAGGGATGCGTTTTAACATGGTTATTGTGCTGCTCAGATCGCCAGTGATGTTGCGTTGCGAGCAGGGTTCATGAACGGCGATTTGCTGAGGCAAAGGATCAAAATGCAAAGTCGGGTTCCATTCAATTTGGCTAAGGAAATGATTGATGTCCATAAGCGGAATAGCAAAGCCTTTAATGTCATGGTGTTGTGAATATTCATTCAGTGTTGCACCGCAGCTGCTGGAAAGGTAAATCAAGGCGTCCATTTGAGTTGAATCAAAGGCGGCTATATTTTGCTGAGCCAGTGCTTGCGCTTGTGAGTGATCCCCTGCATGGAGGTGTAAAGCGCCGCAGCAAGCCTGAGTTTTAGGGATATGAACTTGATAGCCATTCAGTGTCAGCAAGCGTATCGCAGCCAGCAATGTGTTTTGATCGAGGGTCATGCCAAGGCAGCCAGTAAATAGCGCCACCTGTCCGCGCTGCTGACCTGTGGCAGGGTAAAGCGCTTTGAGGGCGGTTGTGCTGGGCAGTGTTGGCAGGATTTGTTCGAGACGTTTAATTCCGAGTAATTTCAAAAGTCCGCTATGACGTGCCAGCGCGCGCAGTCCGCTGCGTTGGTAGAAGCGTAATAGTGATCGTAATGTTTTTAGTTTTGACGGCTGAGTTATCAACGACATGCCATAACGTTGGCCACGTGTCAGTGGTCGGGACTCGGCCATTAACGTGCGGGTGGCGACTAATAGTTTGTCGTACTGAACTCTGGAGGGGCAGGCCTTTTCGCAGGCGCGACAATCCAGGCAGCGGTCGAGATGAAAATTTAAACGCTCGCTGACAGGCAGGTGGCCTTCAGCAAAGCCTTGCATCAAAGCGATGCGTCCACGTGGCGAATCACCCTCGTCACCGGTTTTAATGTAGGTTGGGCAGTGCGGCAGGCACAGGCCGCATTTAACGCATTGATCAGCTTCGCTGGAAATAAGGGTTTCGAGTTTCAATATAGTGACAAACGACAGAGATTTTAGGTAAGGTGGCAGATTATTACTTGTAACCGCCAAGATGCAAGCTATTGCTTATGTATTATAAAAATCATTTATTTTTCTGCACCAATGACCGCAATGATGGGCGTGCCTGTTGTCAGGATCATGACGCCCAGTCAATGCGGCAATACGCCAAGGATAAAGCTAAGTCGCTGGGCTTAGCAGTTGAGGGCGGCGCACGGGTGAATACCGCTGGCTGTCTAGGGCGATGCAAGCAGGGGCCGGTGGCCGTTGTTTATCCCGAAGGCGTTTGGTATAGCTACACGAATCGTGAGGATATCGATGAGATCGTTGATGAGCACCTGCTCAATGGTCGTGTGGTGGATAGGCTTAAAATTCCTGAATAACTAATATTTTCAATAAAAACAAAAGGATAAGTGTTTTCTTGGGCGGGCTTTGCTTGCTTCAAAGAAATTAATTTCCCTTTAATTGTCAATCAGGCGTGTTTGTCCTTGTATCTTGGCGCTAATTTCTATAAAATTTCCGCTCTTTGATATTTGACTTTCTTCGGCGCCAGCGCAGATAACTGTGCTTGGGGCTGTAATATTTGGAGCTTAATGGGTGTCATGAAGACATTTACTGCAAAACCAGAGACCGTTAGACGCGATTGGTACCTTGTTGATGCGGCAGGCAAGACTTTGGGTCGTCTGTCCAGCGAAATCGCCAGTCGCCTGCGCGGCAAGCACAAGCCGGAATATACTCCGCATGTGGACACCGGTGACTATATCGTCGTCGTAAATGCCTCAAAAATCCGTGTTACGGGTAATAAGGCAAAAGATAAAATTTATTACAAGCACACCGGATATATCGGTAACTTGAAATCCATCAGTTTTGAAAAGCTGCGTGATAAGCAACCTGAGCGTATTATTGAGCTCGCGGTTAAAGGCATGTTGCCACGTGGACCGCTGGGGCGCGCCATGCTACGTAAAATGAAGGTGTTTGCTAACGCCGAGCATAGCCATGCCGCACAGCAGCCTAAGCCACTTGATATTTGAAGACAGGAATAAATCACGATGAGTGAAACAATCTTAACAACTGGACGACGCAAAAGTTCTGCAGCCCGTGTTTTTATGAAGCCCGGTAAAGGCAGCATCACGGTCAATAGCCGTTCGCTGGACGATTACTTTGGTCGCGAAACTGCACGCATGGTTGTACGTCAGCCATTAGAACGTACCAGCATGATCGACAGCGTCGATATTGTTGTTACAGTTAAAGGCGGCGGTAATAGCGGTCAGGCCGGTGCAATTCGTCATGGTATTTCACGTGCCTTACTTGCTTATGACGAAACATTTCGTAGCACGCTGCGTCAGGCAGGTTTTCTGACTCGTGATGCACGTGAAGTTGAGCGTAAAAAAGTAGGTCTGCACAAAGCTCGCAAGCGTCCACAATTCTCGAAACGATAAACGTTTTAGTATCAGCGCGCTGTACTATGCAGCGCATGACGGAAGTATGGATGCTTTCGATAAAATGAAGGATTGGCAGCGAGAGGTATGTGTGACGGTAAATCCTTCCGCAAAGTCCGCACTGAGTCTTAACTCCTCACCCTTCACGCCACACCCATTAAACTGATTTTATTGGGGGATCGTCTAACGGTAGGACTGCGGACTCTGACTCCGCCAATCAAGGTTCGAATCCTTGTCCCCCAGCCATAAATACTTATTTATAAAAAACCCACCATCAGGTGGGTTTTTTATTGCGCTCAAGTTTTAAGTTTCGTTTAGATATTCAAAGTGAACGGCTAAGTACACGTCCTGGTTACACCCTTTTTTACGTGAATATTTCACTGTCTCAGGCTCTGTTACTTCAGGGGTACAAATATGGAAGTTTTTTTGGGGAAGCTCATTCCGTCCCCTTTCTGTATTTCTGTAATCCTTATGCATCATTCTCTTCACGTCGAAAAATAATTGTCCGGTTGCGCCCTGTTTCTTTTGCCATATATAACGCTGTATCGGCCAGTTTTCCTAGTTCATCTTGGTCTTCGCCATCATGCGGGAAATGTGAAACACCGATGCTCGCGGTTACAGTTATGGAGTGTTGCTCATATGTAACCGGAGCCTTTGCGATCGCTAAGCGGATACGCTCCACAGTAGCCAGCGAATCATCCATGTTTTCTGAAGACAGCAGTAACATGAATTCCTCTCCACCTATACGGAAGCTGTAATCAGATTGACGTAAATGCTTTTTGATAAGGTTAGATACATCGATCAGCACGCGGTCCCCCGCATGGTGACCGTAGTTATCATTTATTTTTTTGAAGTTATCGATATCCAGTACGGCGACTGCCATCATTTTTTTATTCCGCCTGGCCCGTTCTATCTCATGACTATAAATACTATCCAGTGTGCGCCTGTTGAGAGCTTCCGTTAAAGGATCAATGTTCGCAGATTTTTCAAGCTTCTCATGCATGGATGCCAGACTGACAGCCATTTGATTGATATCATCCGCCAGCACCCCCAGCTCATCATTGGTTCTGATGGTAATCTTTTCTTCAAGATTGTTTTTTGCAAAATGAGATACGACACGACTGATTGCCATGATAGGGCGTGTCATGACATGGTGATTCCACCACACAGTAAATAGGAACGTCGCCATCACCACCGTTATCAGTATCAATACATATGTCTTGAACTGATTGATGTGGCGATCAAGATCTGCACGCAATTTCTTTACGACTTCTTTATCGGAGTTGCGCCATTCATTGATATTCTGGCTTATAGGTTCGATATATTGAAAATAGAATTCATTGATATATTGCAGGTCGCTCTTTTCGGAGCCATCTTCTATTGTTTCATTGAGTTGCTCCACATCATTCATGGCATATTCATGTGTGGTCTTAATCAATAACAGCAGCTCGCGCTCCTCACCCGCCACTACGGTCATCGCATTCAAATTAGCAATTGATCGCTCAATGCTTGATGCCAAGTGATTCAACGTGTCTTTTTCAGATAGCTGACCTGCTGATGCAAGATCGAGGTAGGCATAAAAAAACTGGCTGTTAGTGACCTCCAGAGAATACAGTTCTTCAAGTACATGGTACATCGCGGTAAGTCTTTCATTGACAGTTTTACTGTTGTTCAATGTAGTGCTCGCCACAAACCCCAGTGACAGGATAGCCACGATCAGAATAAGACTTGGGATAATTACTTTAGTACGAACACTCAGCTTCATAAATACGATACTCATAAATATAGATGAATTATATCTAGATTTTTACCAGTATCGACATTTTTATGGTATAGCTTAATGCGATGGGCTATTTTTGAAAATATGACGAGAAGGGCGTTGTAGTTTGATTGAAAAAGCTAGTCGAGCTGAATATGGCTCACAATGCGAAGATCACTTCTCTTCTCGGCATCTTTGAACCAAATATATGTAATTGAATCTTGATTTTTCTCAATATGACCGTTCAATTCAGAGGAGGCTAAAAACACTTTGGGTGGTTTTCCACCCAACTGGAAAACGCGTGAAATAAGGTAGCGCTGATAACTTTGTGGTGACATTAACAGTCTCTTTCGTACAAAAGCCTCATACAAAGCAGGGTCGCTTTTATTGATAAGCGGCACAACAAGGCTGCCGTTCTTTACCAGCGGGTAGCCAAGATAAATCTTGCGCACTTCCCGAAAAGTCAGCTCGTTTATCTCAGATTGCTTTCCTGTGACAACGGCTATATCTTCGATATTCGACGCGCTATACGCTGGGCCGGGAAGCAACAAGGTTGATCCGATTAAAAATATCGCGCGGCAGAGAATCATACATTTTTTCATGGAAGAACAGCGCTCCATTCAAAACTGAGTACATTAAAGTTACCGCTGATATGATCTACATTAGGCGCCAACTCAACTTTCAATGCCTGATTAGCGCTTAACTCATAACGTACACCCCCGAGTATTCCTCCTCGACTATAATGCGAAAAATTTGCCAAATAGGCATTGTCTACTCCTGTGTTATTCCCGCCCTCAATGCGCGTATAAAGTGTCCAGATGTCTGAAATACGTCGTTCTGCCTGGATGTAGGCACTACTGAAGGCGGCACTTTCATCGCTGCCAACCTGGTCCAGTTCATTCAACACATAAACAGCAGAGCCAAAAACATGGTTGCGTTGGAATGACCAGGCAGCGTAGACCCCGGCAGCCTGCTGGTTAACTTCATTCAAGCCGCTAATAACACTGGGGATCTTCATATAAGAAAAGAATGCTCCGTACACATTGCTTTCAAGCTCATCCGGCTTGTAACTCACACGAATATTTACACCAGGCTTATGTTCCCCCCTGTTTGGGTTTACGATATCCAGTGACTGTAACCCTGTGTTGTTTAACTCAGGCCCGAGACCGAAGCTCAGCTTGTAATCCAGGCGAGATTCATCTCTGGTCATGCCCCCTTCCCAAAGTAAACCGGTGACATGGGTTGGCAGTGGCTGCTCGGATGCAGTAATGCTCGGGTTGCTGATTGAGGTTTGCAGATATGAGCCATGGTGAAACTTGGTACGCCAGTAGCCAATCTGACTATGGTGGCGACCAATCCAGAGTTTAGAGTCAGAGCTAATTTTCCAACCGAACTGCATGCGCTCAATGGAACGTTCATTGCTTTCTGCCAGTATTTCTCCTAGAAATAGCGCTCTACCTGAATTCGATGTGATAAAAAGATCGACAGATGGGGTTGTTTCGTCTTTAAGTAAACCATGGCCTTCTTCTACGCCGGGGCGTTGAAATATCTGAAGCTGGGGAAACACATAATATGTCACCTCTGAGCAGGCGTTTCCTGTGGCAACAAGTGCGCAGAGAGTGCATAAAAAACGACTTAAACGGGGCAGTATCATGTGTTTAGCACCATAATAAAATTTAAAGATAAGGTATCGATCAGATAAGAACGATTTTCGTTCTTATCTGAGACTAAAATTTTGTAATGTAATTGGAAAATGTCAGTATAACCATCATTTACTATACAAAATAGTCAGGTCCTCGATTACCTCCCCATACCAGAAACAGGCTCCTGACTAACAGGCAGCATCAGCCATAAATCAAATAATTATATTTCAGTCGCGTAATATCTGCCCCATTTTTGTTTGGTGTTCCCTTTTTATGAAAAAGGGGTGGTTCACATTTCTCTAGCATTCTGCTTCAAGGTCGATATCTTAAATGGAAAGTTAAGAATGGCTTCTTAATTGTTTAGTGCTTAATGAGGGTTGATTGAAAATAGTTTGTATCTTATGGGGGATATCGAAAGTAATCAGGATAAAGAAAACAGCCGGGAGCCGGCTGTTGATGGCCGCTTTCGCCTTAAAGTTTCGCGTGACAAGCTGGCCGTATATATGGAAGATTTACAAGTTCCCTCTGGTGGTGGAAGTCCCGTTAAAGCTAAACAGGTACATGACAAGCTTAAAAAGTTAAATGTTAAATATGGCATCGATAATAAAAAAATAGATGAGATTCTAGCGGAGCTAAGCGAAGGCCGTCTACCAAGTTCAGAACCCCCCACCCAGACAGACGTTAATGCAGACGAATGTTCAGAACAGTTGGAAGAAGATAGTCATCTTTGCATTGTTAAAGGTGATGCGCCTGTTCCTGGGCGACATGCATTATTGCAATGGCATGTCGATGAGGAAAAAGCCCAGGATTATGTTGTTCTTCCGGGTGAGCTTATCGCTATCTATAGTCCACCAACCCAGGGGGAGGCAGGAAAAAGCATCTTTGGGAAGACAGTGAGCGCACAGCCTGGTCGTGATGACATGATTAAACCTGGTGAAGGAATTGACCAGGTAAAAGTGGATACTAACATTGAATACCGCTCAAAATGGTTCGGAACAATTCAGGTTGAAGGCAACACAATAACTGTTAGCTGCCCACTAAAAATATCAGAAGACAATATGAGTGCGACCGTTGATTTATTTCTTCCCTCATTTGAAAGTCAGGCACTTGAGTTTGATCACATCATCAAAATTCTTCAACAACATGAGATTATATTTGGCATAAAAGAAGATGCGCTGACTGAGGCTCTGGTGACGCTCAATGAATCCAGTCAGCCTGTAAGTGGTTTACTTATTGCAGAAGGCACTCCTGTTGTTCATGGTTGTGATGCCTGGTTTAAGTGGAATGTAGACTATGATGAAAACACTGAGAGAGATTATGTCATGCGCGCTGGTGTTTTGATTGCAACACGTGGGTTGGCCACGACAGGCGAACCGGGCAAAGATATTCACGGCAACGTAACCCCTGCTACACCAGGAAAAGACATTGCGATACAAATTGGAGGCAACATTGTAGAGGATGAAGACAGTCATGAGCTTCATTCTTCGACATTAGGCCTGTTGGTTTGTAAAACCAATGAAGATGCAATTCAACTTAGTATTGATTCTGGCTTGAGGGTTGCGGAAAACGCTATGGAGGCAAGGCTGGATTTATTTAAAAAATCTGCTGATGGAACAGCCATTGAGCTTGCTGATATAACCAGCTTGCTCGAAGACAGTGGAATAAAATATGGAATTGATGAAGCGGCTATTACAGAAGCGCTTGAATCGATAGACGAGGATAGTTCTGGGTGTCAAGACGTGCTGGTTGCAAAAGCCAAGCCGCCGCGAGATGGGGTAGATGCAGAGATTGTGTACACGCAAGCAGAAAACATTGCTGGAGAAAAGCTCGCCAAAGGCCGCATTGATTTTCGTGAGCACAGTCGTCTTTGGAATTTTAAAAAAGATGACATCATAGCTCATGTGACTAAGGTTGGAGATGAAGAGGATGGTGTCAATGTATGTGGGGAAGCGATAAAGGCCGTCCCGCCAAATGAGATGCAGCTTGAATTAGAGGGTGCCCATTTAAATGATCGCAATCAAATAATTGCTGACGTAGATGGAACGCTTATTATTAATGGTAGGCATCTTAGCTTGACTGACCTTTCAGTAGTGGAAGGTGATATCTCGCAGGAAACTGGCAATATACGTAGCACAAACGGCGTCCACGTCAAAGGTCATGTGGTGGCAGGCTTTGTGCTTGAAAGTGAGAAAAGTATCCTTATCGATAAGAATATTGAAGATGCCAGTGTGCGTGCGGGTAGGGACATTGTTGTAAAAGGTGGCATTCGTGGTTTGAAGAGTGAAGTCTATACCCCTGGCGAAGTAAGTGCGGGGTTCATAGAAAATGCCGATGTATTTGTTAATGGGAATATCACAGTTACTGGCAGCATAATAAATAGCAAGGTTTCATCGAATAGCGCGATCACAGTTGGGTCAAAGCAATCCAAGCATAATGCAATAATAGGCGGTAGAATCACCGCGCAAACAATGATCGAAGCTTTTGTGTTGGGCTCCAGCGCCTGTCACGAAACCATTGTCAGTGTTGGCTTTACTCAGGAAGCTAAGCAACAGCAGCGAGACCTGAAAGAGGCTATTGAAATAAAAGAGGGCGAGAGCGCTCACCTTGATCAAATTAAAACTCATTTCAAGCTTCACCCAAAGGCTGATTCAGACGAAGTCATACGCAAGGCAAATACTACACAAGAAGTAATAAAAAATGATTTAGAATCTCTGGAAGGACAGCTGAGCAAAGTGATGGAGCAGATCAAACAATTCGAAAACGTACGAGTAATTGTGCATAAAAAAATATTCCCTGGTGTTGTTATAAAAATCAACGAACACACATATGAAGTTAACAGGGATATGAGTGGTGGCACTTTTACGCTAGAAAATGAGGGAATTGTTTATCGTCCGAAATAACACCTTTCCTGTTATCTGCTAGGTTATTTTTCTTGTGGCAACATCAGTGGCCAAATTGTTAATTGATGCCAGTTATGTCAGGGCGGGATTTGTTTGGTCTTGATTGTTTAGCTATTCCAATATTTTTCACGCAAGTACACTGGGGGTTAGTCTGCCTCTAATCTATATGCCTGCTACAAACACTGAGCCATTGCACCTGCTTTTGTGGCTGCCATGATGCAGCCGCGTTCGCTGTCTGAGGCCTTCTTGCAATCGGCTATCATTTTTGAATGTTTGGGGGCCATTTTCCCGAGTACTTTTTTTGCGTGTTTGACGACTTTTTTGCATTGGCTGACGGGGACGGGATCGTAGCTATTGCATCCTTGTATTAGTAGTGAGCCGGTTATTAGGCCTGTGAAGAGTATGGCTGTTTTATGTGCTTTCATCTTTCCTCCGGTTTGTCGTCGACAATTTTTTTATTTTGAAGCCGTGTTTTGTATTTGCCTCAGTTAAATTCAGTATCTCCATTTTTATGAAAAAACTTTAGTGTGGGGTGGGTGATTAAGTTTGTTGCTGGTTGATGTGCGGTTTTAGACATCTATTTATATAGACAGGTCTTGAAGGGCGGTTTTTTTGGGTGTGAGTTGGCGTTGGGTGTTTGTGGTGCTCTAGTTATACGCGTTTTGGCGTGAAGGTGTTGAATAGCATTCTTGTGACATATGTCTCATTTACACAACAGTGAAAGCAAGCCTTCGTTTTTTTTGAAATAATTTGTTGCATTTGTGTTTTTAGTGCGATATAAATCGCCTTGGTTGTTTAACGTTAACCAATACTGTGGATTTTTGGGAGAGATTTTATGAATAAAAAATTAATTGCTTTAGCAGTTGCCGGTGCTTTATCTGCACCTTTAGCTGTGCAGGCTGATGATGTCGCTATCAGTGGTTTTGCTGATATTTTCTACACATCGACTGATGACAAAAATGGAACTGCTACGGAAGATCAGTTTCAGGTGCCTGAAGTTGAAGTTGATTTTATAAGCGGTGGCTTTCGTGTTGATATTGATAATAAAGATTTAATGGATGGCGGTGGCGCTGACTTGCGTATTGAGCAGGCAAACTTTACCACTGATATCGCTAATGGCTGGTCATTGACGGGTGGTAGTTTTGAGTCTGGTATGACTGATGACGCTCAGGATGCGCCTGATATGCAGTTCAGTACTAATAGTCATTTGTTCAAAGAAGCCCCTCCAGTTGTTTCGGGTTTAGCAGTTTCAGGCATGGCGGGTCCAGCTAACGTAACTGTTGGTTTGGTTAATGACACTACAGTTTCAGGAGGACCGGATGCAGGAACAGGTGTTTTGTTGAACGTCAACGGTTCTGTCATGGAAGGTTTGCACGTTGAGCTGGGTTACCTGTCTCAGGATGCGAAAGCAGGCGACCTTATCGATATTAATGCTTTATACGAGCATGGTCCATTTATTGCTGGCCTGGACTACATGAGCGCAGACCCAGCTGCTGGAACTGATTTTGATTCTGGTTACAGTGTAATCGGTGGTTTTGATTTCGGTAACGGTGTTGTAGCTAAAGCGCGTATCGAAAACCTCGAGGATATGGCAGGTACTGAAACAGACGTCACTACATTGTATGTAGCGTACTCTGTATCAGATAACCTGACTGTTGCTTTGCAGCAGGAAAACACTGAGGTGGGTGCCGCAGCTGATACTGATCTGACAACGCTTGAGCTTATTGCTACGTTCTAAGTTGTCTTAGTGCTATTTTTGATGGCATTATAATAATAATAAATGCTGTACGCTTCGAACCGGGCTTTATGCCCGGTTTTTTATTGTCGTCAGGAAAGGTGGGCATGGTGATGTTTTCTCTATGGCGTCATCCTGAATGATAGTGAAGGATCTCGGGGTAAGGTGGTGTAAGATCCTTCGCTGCCGCTCAGGATGACAGGTGTGATGAGGGGATAAATTGCCCTGCTTTTATCTTCTTAAATAAGCGTTTAGCTTCATTCGCTGCGATAGGCTATACTATTTGCTGTGTTGTACAGGTGTTTGTATTACATTAAATAAACGGGTTGTCCGCGGGTGAGGGGGAAGCGTGTGCCGGCTTTAATTACGCGAGTTTCAATATGGATACTGTTGTTGATCTTTGCACTGTTTTTTTCGCAGAGCACTGTGTTAGCGGGTATTTTCAATACAAAACATAATCTTGGCAGTACGGGTATTAATGCGGCCAGTAATTTCAGCGGCACAGAGGAAATCTGTGTTTTCTGTCATACGCCTCATGGCGGTGATGCGTCTGCAGCTGTGCCACTGTGGAATCGAAATCTCGATCCCACTGGTTTTCAAACTTACGATCAGCAAGGTTCAACCACACTTGATGCTCAGATAGAAGCGATTGGTTCTGTTTCTATTGCGTGTCTTTCTTGTCACGATGGCACGCAGGCCATGGACTCAATGATTAACGAGCCGGGCTCTGGTTCTGATGTTTGGTCTTTTTCAAATGGTATCTGGAGTGGGCAAGCGGCTGCCGTGGGTGGGCGGCTTGGACCTGTCACTGTGGTGACCAATTTAGGTAAAGATCTGACCAATGACCATCCAATCAGCGTGCAATTTGCCGGTGGTGGCTATGCGATGTCTAACCCTTCTGGTCCGGGTGTGGATTCTGATTTCAATAAAGCAGAAACTAAATACATTGGCGCGACTCGCGTTTGGTGGGTCAATACCTCGACCGAGGGCGGCACTTCTGATTTTGAAAAAACGGATATGAAGTTGTATACCCGTGTAGCTTCAAAAGGTGTTTATGCGGGTGAGCCGCAGCCTTATGTGGAGTGTGCCTCCTGTCATGATCCACATGTTGATTATAATCCGACATTTTTGCGCATTGACCCAAAGGGCAGCGCGGTGTGTCTTACCTGTCATAACAAATGATAGCGGTAGTGCTGCTGGTTAATAAATAAAGTGGAGTGGTTCGGGTTGTAGCGAGTGGACTCAATAAAATAATTTTTCAGTGTGCCAATGAAATAAAAAGGTGTTTGATTTATTTCATGGTAGCTGTGGTGATGAGGAGTTGCAGTGTTTGTGCGGTGCTTATTGTTGATATGCATTGTTGCTTTTTCGAGTGCTGTAATGGCCGCGCAGAGTGATGACAAGGGCGCAGCTGTTTATGCCACAGTGGCGGGCAAAACAATTACCGTGGCTGAGTTTCGGGCGACGATGCAAGCCGGAATGCGTCAGCGTTTTTTTCATGGCAAGGTGCCGGATGCGCAGCGAGAACGGGTTAGAGCAGAGCTGTCCCTGGAGCTGTTTGATCGTCTGCGCTTGATACGCGAAGCAAAAAATCGACAGATTAAACCAGATGTTGAACAGGTCGAGGCTGATGTGCAGCGTGCCAGCAAACGTTTTCAGCACGATACTGATTGGCAGGGTAAACAATCGTTGTTGCTGTCCGGCTTGCGCCAAACGTTTGAAGAAAACAGTTTGATTGATCAATTAAGGGAGGCGGTCAGTCATGTGTCAGCTGATTCGCTGACCGAGCAGGCGCTGCGAGAATATTATCAATCTCACGCAGAAAAGTTCACCACGCCGGAGCGTATACGCGCTTCGTTGATTTTATTGTCTGTTGATCCCTGGGCGCCCGCGCAGGCTTGGCGAATGGCTGAAGAAGAGGCGTTAAGACTGCTTGAGAAAATTGAACAGGGTCAAGCGAGCTTTGCAGAGCTGGCAAATTTGCATAGCGCTGATGCCTCGGCGTCGCGCGGCGGTGACCTGGGTTTTGTGCATAAAGGAATGTTGGCCGAAGAGGCGCAGCAGTTGCTTGATGGTATGAAGCTTGGACAGTTGTCTCGACCGCTGCGATTGCTGAAGGGCTTTGCGATTTTTCGACTCGATGAACGTACGCAACCGAAACTGAATCCCTTTGAAAAAATCAGGGAGCGCGCGCAGGGTTTATTGAAGAGGCAGAAACAGGCGTCTGCCTGGAGTGCCTTGCTTGAAAGTTTGCGGGCGCAGATGCCGGTTTTGATTGCGCGGCAGCTTAAAGAAGATGAATAGGGTGTTAGGGCTTATGGATATGCTGTTGCGTCATGTTTCGATGAGTGAGATGTTCGAGTTCTCAGCTGGGGATGGAGCGCAGAGCAATGCAAAGGCTATGAGGAATGACCAGGCCGATAAGTAAAACATTACTGTTGAGCTTGGCGCTGTGGCCTTTGGCAGCCCCGGCAGCCGGCATGTTTGGCGCGCCCGTCGAAACAAGCGGTGATCTGGGTTATACCTTTCGCACATTAACCGGTTCCACTACAGGTGATTCTGTAAGCCATCAAATGCGCGGCTCCATCAATGCCAGAACCTGGTTGTGGCAGCCGTGGCTTGCGACGCTAAACCTTGGCTTGCGTGGAACCGTTGATGTCAGTGATTTTGAGCGCGAAGGGCTTAGCTCAAGTAATAACGCTACGATTGTCACCGGCGATCTTGATCTTGGTGTGTTGTCTCAGAGTCGTACGCCCTTTCAGTTGAGCTACCGAGCTAGTGACAGTCGAGTGGACACAATTGATGTCGGTAATCCTGTTACGACTTCGGGTGGTAAAGAGTTTAAGACCAGTCGCCTAGCCATGAAACAAACCTATTTTACTGAGAAGGGTTATCGTTTTCAGGCGCGTTTTGACCAGAACGAATGGACCTCTAATTTTGATAAATTCGATGACTGGTTGCTTGGGCTTGATATGAGTATACGTATGCCCAAGCAGACTTTTTTGGCTAAAGGTAGTTATCAAAACAGCAATTATTCTGCGCTGAGTCAGGAAACGGACAACATAGTGCTCAATGTGGATCACTTTTATTATCCGACCAAGGCGCTGCGAATTGATTCAATGGCGACGCTTTATGATATTGAGCGCAGCTCGACGCAACCCTTTAATAGTCTTAATCAGGCAAACAGCACTACTGATCTAACCCAGCTATCGAGTTTTGTTTTCTGGCGACCGCAGGATAAACCGTTATCGCTGAGTGGGGGGGTGCGCCTGTATGACCTTGATAGCACAACGACAGGAAGCAGTGTTGCGGTGCAAAATATGAGTGCCACAACCGGTATGTTGTATCAGTACACAAAGAATCTGCGTCTGGATGCGAATCTGGATACCACAATCATTGACAGCGAAGGTCAGCAGACGACTGCTAGTAAACAGCGAGTGGGTGCTTTGTATCAATCTGATCTTTATGAGTTTTTAACGGGCTATACCTATCAATGGTTCTCGACCCTGGGAGGGCAATGGCGCAGTGCTGAAGATCAGGATAATCAGAGTCAAACGATATCACTGGGGCATGACGTACAAAAAATCTGGATGGAAGATCGTTTTACCTCCTGGCGCTTAAGTCTGAGTCAGTCGGGAAATGGCAGTCAGCAGACGACTAACGATGTAGAGACAAATACCGAGCGTCTTGATCATTCGGCAAGTTTGTCCTGGGATCAGCGTTTCGAGAGCAGTACATCTAGCGTCCAGCTTACCATGACGGACTCGCGTCAGTTCAGTGGAAACAAGAATGATCAGCAATTTTTCAATGTGCAGGCGCTGCGAACGCAACATTTGGATCGTCGGCAGACATTAAGTGGCAATATGACGATACAAACTGTGCGTCAGGACTTCAATGGACAGGGCAACAATGATACAGTAACAACCGCGACCGGGCAGATTAGTTATCGTCATTCACGTATACTAGGCGTCCCGCGATTGCAGTACATGTCGGATATGAGGGTTTCACGAGCTGCGAGAGACACGAGTGTTGATCGTAGTGAATGGGAGAACCGGCTGGACTATGCAGTGGGGTTGCTGGATGCACGGTTTAGTTGGCGTATTACTGATCTGGATGGTGAGAATTTCAGTTTAGTATATTTTCAGGTTACACGGCGTTTTTGAGTAGAAACGCAGGTTATAAGTATAAAAACACATGAGGAGATTATTTGTGATGTCACTCAAGACCAAGCATAGGCTTGTATGGAAGTCTTTATTTATGGGGATGCTGGTGTATATGGGCACGTTGGGTATGCCTCAGCCGGCGCAGGCTGAGTATGCAGATGTCGTGATCAATAACTACGCAGATGCTGCGGGTATGCGACCTGCTGTTTTTCCGCACTGGTTTCATCGCATTCGTTTCCGCTGCAAGGTCTGTCACGCGGATCTTGGTTTTAAATTCAAAGCCGGTGGTAACAAGATCACCATGGCTAAAATTATTGAAGGTAAGTTCTGCGGTGCATGTCACAACGGCGAAGTTGCATGGTCGGTTGAGAACTGCGCAATGTGTCATTCGGGCATACCGGGTACGCCGACACACTTCCATGGCAGCACGGTTCAGCGTTTGATTGCTCCGGCATACAAACCGTTGAGTAAACCGGCAGCGCAAAAGAAACCTGTATCACAAAAGAAATAAAAACGGAGAGGACGGAAACGAATCATGAAACAGAAAACGAAAATCCTTTCCTTAACCGTGGCCATGCTGGCGATGATCGCATCAGCTACTGGTCATGCTCAGGAAGTTGTAAGTACAGAGAGTGCTAAGCCAGAAGTTATTCAGCTGGCGGCTGTGGTTTCGGGTGCGAATGTTTTTAATCGTAATCTTAAAAAACAGAAAGCATTTAATCCGCCGCCATCAGAAGATGGTATTCATGACACTGAAAATGAGGCAACTTACTCATTACAGGCACCACTTGAAGCGTATCAAGGTTTACCAACGACAACTTTTGGTAACCGCGTTGACTGGGTTAAGGCCATTGATCAGGGTGCTCTGAAACCTCGCTGGGATCGAGTTGATCCTAATGAAGAGCCTTTTGTTATGGATTTGGACATTGTCCGTCCTGTTAATGCATCCATGCCTGATGTGGTTTTTCCTCATCGCCAGCACACAGAATGGTTGTTCTGTTCAAATTGTCATCCTGCTATTTTTATTCCGCAGAAAGGGGCTAATCAGATCAGCATGTCAGCCATTTTGTTGGGACAAAAATGTGGTGTTTGTCATGGTAAGGTTTCGTTCCCGATTGAAACCAAAACCTGTAAAAAATGCCATTCTAAGCCTAAGCCTGCTGACTGGAAGCCACCTCTTAGTGAGGCCAGTGTTAAGAATCCCTGGAAGTAATGCCTGACAGGAATTGTTGCAATAATTATCATGAAGAGAGGTAAGCGGTGACAGGTTCCCGAGCGGGTGCTACAGCGGTAGTGTTTGGTTTAGCCACGGTGCTTTCATCGTGTGCTGTGATGCAGCCCGGTTCGGAATCAACCGAGAAGGAAGTGCAACAACAGGTTCAGCCTAAAGCGGTTGAACCTGTTGTTGAAATTATTCCCGCAGCACCTGAGCCAACAACAGAGCTTATTACTGAAGTTTCTGATGATGTGCCTGGTGTGGATATAAAAGTAGAAGCTGCGCTAATACCTGAAATGGCAGTGCCAGTACATAAACCCGCTTTAATAAAGAGCCAGGCTGTTAGTCTTGCGCCCAATACTTTTTTGGTGACATCAGGGCGTAAAGATGCTTCCCACCTTTTTTATGGTGTTGGCAGCACCTTGGGTTTTGCGGTGAATGGCAAGCAGGGCAAAGAAGTGGTTGTGACGCGTGGTGAAGCCTACACATTTAAAGTTGATGCGGGTGTCAAACATGATTTTTACCTGTCGACTAGTGCAAAAGGCTGGGGTGCTTCAACCTTAACTAAGGGTGTAAAAGGTAATTTTACCTATAAGGGCATCGTGACTTTTAAGCCGACAGCGGATACTCCCTCTGTTGTTTACTACCAATGTCGTAATCACAAAAACATGGGCAGCAAAGTTCATGTTGTGAATAAAGGCGATGAGAATAAAGTTGTTTTAGGTGTTAAGGACAAACCGAAGTCTTTTGCAAAAACTGCCGCTGCTAGAACAGGGGCGGCAACAGGTGTGAAAGCTGAGCAAAAACTTAAATTTGCTGAAATGTTTATAGCTTCGTCACCGGCATCAAAACGCATCGAAGCGAGTGATAACACTGAAGCCAGGCAGCTGTTGGCAGATGCACGCACACGTCTCAGTGACGCTAAAAAAATATTGTCTTCAGGTGATAATGATAAAGCGATAACGGCTGTTGATGAGGCTTTGCGTTTGATGAGCGTCTCTTCGCAATTGGTGCCCAGTGAATCGCAGTTAGCAGAAATGCGGCTTCATTATGATGAGTTACTTAAAGGGGCTGAAACCTACGAGAAATCTTATCGTCGCAATCACAAGATGATGAGCAAAAAAGGTAAGAAAAATTTACCTGCTCTGGACATTGAAGAAGTAAGCACGATGATTTCGGATGCCAAAAAATTGGCTGAGGATGATCATTTTTCTGATGCGAACAAGATTTTGACTAAAGTGCAGCGCATGGTAACTGGTGCATTAACGCAGTTGCTTGCTGACGAAACAATGGACTATACACTTACCTTTGATACACCGAAGGAAGAGTATGAATATGAATTGTCGCGTTACAAAAGTTATGAAGAGTTGTTGCCATTGGCGATTGAGCAAAAACAGCCATCCAGACAGATGCGTGCATTGATGGATCAATTTGCCAATAAGGGTAAAGGCATATTCGAAATGTCAGGCCCTGAAATCGAAAAAGGCGATTACAAAACTGCAATACAAATGCTGCAAGGTGCCACCAGTCATATTCAGCGCGCGTTACGCGTAGTTGGCGTACGTTAATATTTAACCTGATTGAAAATTGTTGTGATAAAGGAAAATACGCGTTATTTAATTAATAGCCTGCTGGTTGTGACATTCTGTCTAACCGCAGCGGTACCTGTTTTTTTGCCAGTGGCGTTACAGGCGGCTGAGAAAGAAGTTCAGAAACCATTTTGGAATACTGGGCGACATTTTCAATTAACGGGTGACTCCGTGAATGTCGAAGAAGACGGTGTTCACGATCCGACCAATATTACGGTTAAGTATTTGCAGCAGCCCTATGATGCTATGGCCAGTTTCCCGCGTGATGATGCCGGGATTATAGATTGGGTTAAGGTACTTGATCAGGGGTTGATTGACCCACGCAAGAGTGTTGATGGCAGTGGTGAAATGTTCACTGTTGATTTTGATATTATTTTTGAAAATACCGCATCGATGCCGAATGTTCGTTTTCCTCATCGACAGCATACGGAATGGTTGACCTGCGCGAACTGTCATCCGGCAATTTTTATTCCTCAAAAGGGCGCCAATCCCATTTCGATGAATGAAATTATTCAAGGAAAATATTGCGGCGTCTGCCATGGTAAGGTGGCTTTTCCGCCAACAATGAATTGTGGGCGTTGTCATTCGGTAGCTAATACAAAGACCCTGTTGCGCTAGCCTGCTTTTTCCAGTCAGAGTGAGCAGCTAAAACATCGGGGCAGGGCAGTGCGCAGCCCGCACTGATTTGAATTCAACACCGGGAAGCTTCGGTATGTCCAGTCGTGAAATTACCGCCCTCTTATTAGTGTTGTTCTTGAGTGGTTGCAGTGCCATCTTTCCAGATATGCGCAATCTTTCTCAAGAGAATGGGACTCCTCGTTCTGTTTTTCCCTGGGAAATTATATCGGGCGGTATCGAAGGTGATAAATGGTCGGGGTTTTCTGAGTTCCGTTTGATCCGACCTGTTGCAGTCGCTGCACGTGGTAATGATGTTTATATCGTTGATGCCGGCAATGATCAGCTTTATCACTACGATCGCGTGCGCAGTAACTTGACTCTGTTCAAGGATCTTCGTACCGTCGTAAAAGGTGAGGTGACGGATCTTTTTCTCGCCACGGATCTTAGCCTTTATCTAGCGGATGCTGATGCGGGTCGAGTCTTGCATTTTGACCGTGACGGCAATCTTATTCGAGTATTTCACGACCCCGTTAATCTTGGTCGGCCAGTCGCTGTCAGTGTTGATGATGCCAGTGCTTATGTTTATATCGCTGATGGTTTTAACGATGATGTGCTGATTTATAATGCTGCCGGCAGGTTACAGGGAGCGATTGGTACACGCGGTGATGAAAACGGTGAGTTCAGAGGTGTGACAAGCATGTCACAGGGGCCTGAGGGGTTTTATGTTACAACTCGTTTTGGTCGTCACCGCGTTCAGGTGATGGGAGAAGATGGCGTATATAGTAGCTCTTTTCAGAAAGACACCTTGACCTTTCCTCTGGCGATTGCTGTGGATGAAAGCGGTCTTAGTTTCGTCGCTGACTACCATGACAACACTATCAAGGTTTATCAGGGAGATCGTTTGTTAGAAACCATCGGTGGCAGCGGTGCCGGGCCGGGTCGATTCAAGCGCATTACTGATTTGTGGCTGGATGATGGTTTGCTCTATGTTTCAGATAGTCTTAATGGTCGTGTTCAGGTGCTTCGTGTTGTACATGATCCCGTCGCTGAAGTACCCGCGCAATAAATTTCACTGGATGAACGGCTAATGCGGACGCTGATCTGTTTAGTGCTGGTGTCGAGCCTGTTTGTGGCTGGTTGTGCGACGACGCAAGCACCAACATCTAACGACTCACCTGTAACACTCAAGTTGCGTTTTGACGGCGGTGCCAATGATGCGCTTGTTTGGCCTGCTGCTCCAGAATTGCCGCGCTATAAATATGTTGGCCAATTACTCGGAGAGCAAAACTTTCCCATCCGGAAAAAATCATTTGTCAGGCGTGCGTTTGCCTGGTTGGTGGGGCTCGGCTCAAATAAAGTTGATGCGGTTGTATTGCAGCGCCCGCAAAGTGGTTTTGTTGATGATGCAGGCAGGGTTTATGTCACCGATGTCAGCCGTGCGGCAGTGTATGTTTTTGATGCGAAACAAGCAGCTCCGTTGGTTTGGGAAATGGCGGATAAAAATACCCGCTTTGTTACGCCGGTGGGTATTGCGGCAGGTAAGAACGGTGAAATTTTAGTGGCTGATGCAGAGCTTGGTGAAATTGTTCGCTTGAGCCGCGACGGTGAACCTGTAGGCAGTATTGTCGTAGAAGGGTTGCAGCGGCCAACGGGATTGGCGCGTGATGCGCAGCAGGGTGTGATTTACGTGGCCGATACGCAACGACACCGGGTGTTTATGTTGGATGATGACGGTGCTGTCATTAAAATATTGGGTGAACACGGGGAGTTACAAAGACAGTTTAACCGCCCTACACACCTGACTTTCACAGGTGGCTTGCTGTATGTCAGTGATGCTTTGAACTCACGTGTTCAAGTGTTTGACCGTGCAGGAAACTGGCTTCGATCGATAGGTAAACGAGGATTGTTTGTTGGCGATTTACCACGACCCAAAGGGGTGGGTGTTGATAGTCGAGGAAATGTCTACGTGGTGGAATCCTATTATGATTATCTGTTAGTATTCAATGATAAAGGGGAATTTTTGCTGCCTATCGGAGGCACTGGAAGATCCGTCGGAGAGTTCTATCTTCCAGCAGGCGTTTGGTTGGATAAGAATGATCGAATCTATGTGGCAGATACTTTCAATGGACGTATCGTGATTTTTCAATACCTGGGTGAGACATGAGACGTTTGTTGCCGAATCTCATAGTAGTGTTTTTTGCTGTTGTCATGGTCAGTGACACTTTTGCAGCACGTATCTCTGACATACAAAATACCAAGCATAACTTTTCTGCGACAGTCATTCCCACTGGCGTAACGCGCACCGCTTCGGCCAGTAATGAGTCACAAATTTGCGCTTTTTGCCATACGCCGCATGGCGCGACCAAGGTGGCTAAAGCACCGTTGTGGAATCGTAAATTATCGGGTGCTACTTATATTCCTTATTCGTCAACCTCGTTGGACGCTGTTGACTTAGGTCAGCCCGGGGGTAAGTCCAAACTTTGTCTGTCTTGCCATGATGGCACTATCGCGCTGGGTTCAGTGAACGTTTTAAATCGCATCGAAGATAATGATGTGCCTTTTAGTGGGGTAGAATCGGACGGCACGATTCCCGAAGGGCAGCATGGTGAGGCGACAGGTTTCACGCGACGGTTAGGTGTTGATTTAACTAATGACCATCCTATTTCATTTACATTTGATAATTCGCAAGCTGTGCGCGATGGTGAATTGTATAACCCAGTAAGCACGCCTCATCTCGATGAGCGTACGCGTGGCAGTGCGCCTGCGTTGCCGCAAGGCGATTTTCTGCCTTTGGAAGATGGCAAGGTAGAATGTATTAGTTGCCATGATCCTCATGTACGTTCCGACATACCGGGAGAAAATAACAAATTCCTGCGCGTCAGTCGTTTCCAGCAACAGCCTCCAGTCGATGGTCAGTTTGATGAGGACAACGATATCATTTGTATCGCTTGTCATGATAAAGATGGCTGGGTGGGTTCAGCTCATGCCCATCAGGCAGTTGGCGATGAACGCTATACAGCCGCTGCGGCGGAATTGCGTGAATTTCCGGAAGACATGCGTGTTTGGCAGGCTGCCTGTTTGAACTGCCATGATCCGCACACCGTGCAGGGTTCGCGACGTATTCTGCGTGAAGGCACTGATGGACCGATTGCTACGACCGCTGCGGGTGCGCGTTATCGTCAGGGCGGTAATCCGGCGGTTGAAGAAGTTTGTTGGGCCTGTCATTCCGCTGATGGAGGTGTGTTGCAGGGGCAGATTTCACCGAGCACCGATCCTAATTTCGAAGTGCCGGATATTAAAACCGACTTCACCACCATGGCGCGCCATATGCCGATTCAAAGTCCCGATCAGGCTGCGGGTTCGGAAATTCACAGCATTGGTACCGGTGATGCCTTTCAGGGTGATACCCGTGGACAGGACTTTATTGAGTCACCGCAGAACCTTGGCAAGGGCAACCTGAATAACCGTCATGCCGAGTGTACCGATTGTCATAACCCACATCGTGTTGCGAAAAATCGTTTGTTTAATGCGGATACCAGCGTGCCGGATGCTGCAGGTACCCATCAGCACGAAGACGGCGTTGCCCATACTAATATTGCTTCAGGTGTATTGCGGGGCATCTGGGGTGTTGAGCCAATTTACAGTTCAACTGAGTTTGGCAGCAATCCGGTTTCGTTTCAGGTTAAACGTGGTGACCCAGGTGTAGGTGCAGGGAGTCCTAATCCGAGTGTAAATGAATCTTATCTGACACGTGAATATCAATTGTGTTTCAAGTGCCATTCAAATTACAGTTATGATCAGCCGCCGATGTTGGGTTCATTTTCTGGTGGTACCCCGCCGGGAACTAATGACATGAATCAATACACCAATCAGGCGATGGAATATCAGTCGCCGGATGATCATAAGCGTGACTTAACTGCGGTGACGACAACACCCGGCGGTGCATTTGTCGGTGGGGCTGCGTGTAACTTTACTATTTCGTCTGCTTCAACGGGCGCGACGATGTATGCAGGTAATTTGGATAATGATGGTAATTGTTCCAGCTTTGTAAGTAATAATCATCGTGCTTGGCATCCAATTATGACCGATACGGGGCGTACACCCACTGAACGTAATGCCAGCGCTAATGTGTGGCGTTCACCGTTTAATGCTGCTGTGGGTACACAGACTATGTATTGCAGTGATTGCCATGGATCAACTACGGCTAAGGATACTACCGTCCCCAACGGCGGTGAGAACGGTTATCCATGGGGGCCGCATGGTTCAAATAGTAACTTTTTGTTGAAAGGTGATTGGGATAAAAATACCGGTGTTGATCAGGATAGCCACCTTTGTTTTCGTTGCCATGAATATGATCAATATGGACGTGCAGTACCGGCTGGACAGATAGGGGCCCCATCGCCTCCTGTTTTGACCAGTGGCTTCCAGGCAACGTCAACTGGTACTTTGCCATTTCAGGCGGATAACCTGCATGTGGCGCATTCTACATTTATGAAGAATGGTCCAAATAGGCAGTTCATGTGCAGTTTGTGTCATATTGCTGTGCCACACGGTTGGAAAAATAAGGTTTTCCTGGCCAACTTGAATGATGTTGGGTTGGAAGCACCGCTTGATGCCGGAGAGACAGGTAGTCCAGTTAGTCGCCAGGTTAGATATACCGGGCATGCTCAGGGAGCTGGACGTTATTACAATGGGCCTTATTACAACGGTTCAGCATTGAAGGTGCGCAGCTTTGCAAAAAGTGGTCAGTGGATTGATTTGAATTGCGGATCATCGGGTGCTCCAGGTAATAATGAAAATGGTGTGGACTGGATGAGCACCGGCTCTGAAGCTTGTCTGTTACCACCATGAGTGGTGTGTTGACCTTTGCCTCCTCAACGCGTTTCACGCTAGTAGGAATGGCTTTGTTGGCAGTAGGTGCCGCGCTTAGTTATGAAAACCCTGCTGGCACACCCGTCTGGGTATTGGTTGTGCCGATGATGTTGCTAGCCGTGAATTTATTGTTAGCTATCATCAATAATCCCGCCATTAATCGCCGTGGTGGTCTGCTGTTATTTCATATTGGTTTGTTGGGCGTGATCACGCTGGCGGCGGTGGGTCGCTTGACGCATATGCAAGCGCATATTGAATTAGTCAGTGGCAATGGTTTTTCTTCTGCAGAGCTGTTTGATGTTACGCAGGGCCCGTTGCATACGGGTGATGTTGAGAAGATACAGTTTGTGCAAGGCTCGTGGACGGTAGATTATCGTGCTGGTATGAAGCGTGGATTAACCCTTGATACTATTTCTGTGGCAGATGAAAACGGTGTTTGGCAAGAGCAGGTAATTGGTGATGACAGACCGTTGTTGATCCACGGTTTTCGAATATATACCACTTCAAATAAAGGCTTTGCTCCTGTATTGACCTGGCAGCCTGAGCGAGGTGAGGCGATAACCGGTGCGATTAATATGCCTTCATACCCAATAAATTCATTTCGCCAAACAAATACCTGGACGCCACCGGGCAGTGAAGCCATCAAGTTTTGGTTAAATCTTGATACAGGCCTGAATGAAAACGCTGCATGGTTATTGGAACCCGCACGCGCAAAAGCCCAGTTAGTGGTGAATGATGGCGATCAGCGTGTTGAGCTGAATCTTGGCGATACTTTAGCTTTGTCAGGTGGTGTGTTGCGCTTTGACAGTCTTGCTAGCTGGATGGGTTACAAAGTGTTTTACGACCCGACTTTATACTGGTTGTTTGTGAGCTCGGTGTTGTCGGTGCTGGGCATGGCGTTTCATTACTGGAAAAAGTTTTCCGTAAACCCATTGCTTATGGATAGTATAGATACAGGCAAGAATGCAAGTGAAAATAATTCAAGGGTAAATTCCACTTCAGAATATTCGTCTGAAAAGTGGGTATAAATTAGGTTCAAGCAGCATGGAACAAAATATCATGACAGAACTTCCTTGGTTGTATGCAGGTCTCAGTGCGTACACGTTGGCGATGTTAGCGGCATTTTATGGCGTCATTCGCACAGCCAGCCCAGTTGTTACTCAGCCACTGAATAAGCGCTTCAATGAACAGTTGGTTTTATTGCTTGTAGTTACGGGGGTATTGTTATTGACAATGGCGTTGACATCGCGGTGGATACGTATTGGTCATGGCCCATTTGTTAACTTGTTTGAATTATTAATCAGCCAATTGTTTAGCCTTGGCCTGGTTTTTTCTCTGGTATATTGGCGTGTGCCAATGATGAGACACAGTGCAGTGGTGGCGCTGCCCATAATCATGATTATGGGCTTGTGGGTGCTTACTGTGACGCCGACCGACAGCGTTTTCCCACCCACATATCATAATAATTGGCTGTGGGCGCATGTTGGTCTAGGTAAGTTCTTTTTGTCGTTCAGCCTGGTAGGTAGCGGTCTGGCTGGCGTTATACTGTTAAGAGGCTGGGCGAGCACGGCGCGTTGGTTTCGAAGCATGCCTAATAACGAAGCGCTGGATCAACTTGCCTGGCGGTTCATGTTGATCGCTTTTATTTTTGACACATTGATGTTGATTGCAGGTGCGGTGTGGGCGCAGGATGCCTGGGGTAGGTTTTGGCAGTGGGATGCTCTTGAGACATCAGCGTTTCTTAATTGGTTGGCTTTGGGGGCAGCCTTGCATGCACGGCTTACTTACAAAGTGCCGTTACGTATTGCGGCGTTGTTGATTATTGGTATTTTTATTTTTGCATTTTTCACCTATTTTGGTGCGCCTTTTTATAGTGAAGCTGCACATAAAGGCGTGATATGAACAGTCATTCTAGTTCAGGTTTGTATTTGCCTTTGTTTTTTATTTCGGCGATAGCAGTAGCAATAATCGTATTATCAAAAGGTGATGCCTATCAGTTTGATGGTGTGCTGAAGCAAGGTATGGCGCCACCTCATATGAGAGTGCTAATTCCAGATGCCGATGTTGATGTGCCTAAAGATGAATTAACGACGCGTTTTGAGCAGGCTGTCGTGATGTTGCACGCAAAAGAATATGAACATGCAATGACGGCATTAAATCGAGTGATTGAACTTGCGCCACGCATGCCCGAAGCCTATGTCAATATGGGTTATGCCTTGTTGGGTCTAAAACGCTATCGTGATGCCCATGATTTTTTTATGACAGCGACAAATATTAATTCTTATCAAGCGAATGCGTATTGGGGGTTAGCCGTAGCGCTGGAGAGTTTGAAAGATCCGCAAGCGGCATTGGGCGCCATGCGTACCTTTATTCACCTCGCCAAAAAAGATGATCCTTTTTTACGACGAGCGCGTTCTGCCTTGTGGGAATGGGAAAGCCAGTTAGCACGTGGCCCGTTGGCTAAAGAAGAAAAGGAATTTCTTGAGCGCGGCGCACAGCAATGGCAGCAGCGTAATAGCCCTCAGCTTGATGCGCCTGAAGTAGATGAACGTTGGACTATAAAGTGATCGCTGTAAGAGGTTTATAGTCAGGCGGTATCTTTTGAAAATTTAATGATCTTCGATGTTTGGTAGTTTTCTAGTGAAGCTTTCTGCCTGCCATGGATCATCCGTGTTTTTAGGTGTATTTGTTTGCGCCTGAATTTTTAAACAGGCGTTTATTATATTGTCCTGTAATTTCAAATCATCGTGCGAAGGTTTTTCCCCATAGCATTGCCTTTGCACTAGACGAATAATTTCATATACCTCTTCATCGTTACCCGCCTGATTTTGATACTGGCGCAAGCCTTGTTCTAATGTGTTTGTTTCCATTGCTTGTAGTAGCTGATCTTTGTACGTTGTATTTAAATTGAAGTTTTCTTGTTTGATGTTTTTGGAGGGGCCTGAATTTTCTATTTTCTGGCGAGACAGCCACCATGTTACGGCAGTGGCAAGCCATAACAGAATGAAAGAAATAGCGGCATTTTTCCAGCTTATAAGTGTATTAAATATTTCCGTGTCTTCGTTGCTGTGTTGAGTGATTTTCTTGTTAGAATCAACTGCTTGTCTGAAGGGTGCAGAGTTTACATCGATCGTTTGCGCTGGCAGTGAAACTAAATCCATGATCCCTTGTTTGATATTAAAGTAAGGAATGTTAATGGCAGGCAATACAAATTGTCCGTTAGTTAAAGGTGTAATGTAAAAACGGTAGTTTGCGATACCAGTGTAGATGCCGTCATGAATTTCACTGCTACGTGTTACCGCATCGGTAAAGACTTTAAGTTGAGGAGGGAAGGAAAGTTCTGGAAGCTGTTCGGGCAGACTGCTTGCGAGTGCGGGTATGCGCAGCGTAATGTCCCATAAAAATAATTCCCCGCTGTTGATTGTGTCTGGGAGTGGATTTTGCTCTATCTTAGGTGTGCCAATGATGGCGTAGGCGGGCGCAGTATCGGGTAACGCCTGCACTTTTATATCCGTTTGGCTAAAGGGTAGTCGTATACGTTCACCGCTGATTGTTTCCACCCATATGTCTGGAAAATTAATTGTAAGTGCCTGGTCCTGTAGTGGGGCAATGCGCCAGCTCATGCGTGTTACGTCATACTCCACGCCGTTATGTTTTTTCTTTTGCTCGCTTTTGGCGAGTGGAGTGATTTCCATTTGAGCGATTGACGCTTCAAGGTTGCCGCCGAGCTGTGCATTTTTTATTTCAACACGTGAATATAAATCAAGGTAAGCGAGTGTTTGTTCGCCTACCCATAGTTGGTTTTTTAATACGCCGCTGCGGTAGAATACTTGCGGGGTTTTGGAAGCTGGGCTGTTGTGTACGGTGATGGGTATTATTTTTGTTGATAATCCTTCTACATTAAAAATGGGGATGAATAGTTTTCCGCTGCGTTTTGGGAAAAGTGTAACGAGGATGCTCGAGGTTGAACGCCCCTTGTTTCGATAAACGTTAAAGCGGTTTTCTGCTTTGGGTACGCCTAATTCAAAATCTTTACTTAATAAGCTTAGGTCTATATTGGGGTTAATGCCTTCAGCGCGTAAACGTGTGTCGCTGTTGATAAGGGATATCGTTAAAAGTAGATGTTCGTTTTCAAGCAATTCATCGTGGTCAACACTGGCAGTGAGCTGCGCCGCTGTGGAAAATGTGCTGAAAGACAGCAGTAATAATAGGAGGGCAAGCCGAATTACCACGGTTTTTCCTCCCGTGTTGGTGTGTTGCGTTGGTCTGCACTGTTAATGCGTTGTTGCAGTATCGCAGTCTGTGTAGTTTGAATTACTTGCGATTGATGTTGTGCGGCTAATAGTTGTGAATCAATATTTTTATTTTCTGGGTACCACTTCTTTAGTGTCCCATTAATTTTTTTTTGCTTGCTGTGCTGTGCTGTTATGTTGTCTATATTTTGGGGCTGTTGGCCTGAAATTGTGTTGCTGAACTGAGTCTGATCATCAATGTCTGGATGTTTCATTATAGCCGTTTGTTGAGTGGGTTTTTCATGCTCAGGTGGGCTGGAAAGTGCCATTACTGTGTTGAGTAATTTTAAATTAATGATGGCGTTCTTGAATAGTGGGTCAAGCATTGTTGCTTGCTGGTAAGCTGATTTCGCAGTGTCATGTTGATGAGATTGCAGCAGTGTGTTGCCAACATTATAAATGGCTTTCGCCTTATTGTTGGGAGATTTGGCAAGCAAAAAAGCTTTTCTGAAATATTTCTCTGCCTGCAGCCATTGTTTGTTGCGGTAGGCTGCGGCACCTGCCCCCATTTGTTGATTGAAACCATTAATCATGCTGTAATTTTTGACTGCAGTGTCAAAGTCGCCTTTCTGGAATGCCTGGTAAGCATGTTGTTCTTGTAAGGGAAAGTAGTGCCACAGGTCTGCGGCATTTACTTCTTTGTTTAGCAATAACCCCGGTATTAGCAGGCAGCTCAGTAGCATTGCATTGAAGCGTTGCATGCCGAGATAGAAAAATAGTAACAGACTGGTTATTAACAACCAGGGGTAAAGTGCTTGTGGTGGGACAGCGTTCGTTGTTGAATAGTAATTGGCTTTTGCCAGGTTTTGAATGGCTTTTTGTAAAGCTTCCGATTCCATGTTGTCGCCAAATGTAGCCATGCCATGACTGCTGTTAGCAAGTGTCGTGATTAAATCAGTGTTGAGGCGTGATGTGACGACGCTACCTTGCTGGGTAATGAATTTTCCGTCACGCCCCAACACGGGGCCACCGTAGCGGGTGCCTGAGGATAAAATAAAGATGGGGAGTTGTTGTGCTCCTAATTGCTGTGCAATGTTAATAGATTGTTCGGCATCATGGATGTCGCCATCGGTAATGAGAATGATGGCACGACTGTCTGCTTTGCTCTGTTCAAGCATGAGTGCGGCTTTGTTTAGTGCATTACTTAATCGTGATCCGCGATAACGGCTTAGTTTGGTGTCCAATGCAGCAATAAATGTTTGTACTGTTTTGATGTCATGAGTGAGTGGCAGCACAGAATAGGCCTGGCTGGAAAAAACTACCAAACCAATGCGGTTGCCACTTTGTTTTTGTAACAAGGCATTTAATTCGAATTTGGCATGCTGTAGGCGGTTAGGAATTACATCTGTAACAGACATGGAGTTTGAAATGTCGGCGACAAAAACGATGTCGTTGCCTGAATATTGGTTGCTGTTTTTGTTTTTGTCGAAATAAGCAGGCCCGGCGGCTGCAAGAATTGCCAGTGTTATTGCGATGATGAACAAAGTGCTACGAAAATCGTGTTGCCCAGCATTTGGGTTACGAATAATCCATTGCCACAGGTGGGGGTCGGCAAACTGCTTCAACTTTTGATTGGGCGACTTGTTTTTCGAGTGAAGCCACATTATTAAAGGGATGATCAGCAGTATTAAAAAAGAAGCTTGTGTGAAAAATAGGTTGTTCATGGCAGGGTGGTTTTCCGACCCGCGAAATTAAAATTAAAACACGATGAAATAGTTGATGCACGTGAAGTGAATTCATTAAAAATCAATAAGGAAAGTCCCAGCAAAAGTGGCAACCAAAAATATTCTTTGGCATGAATATTTTGTTGTGTTTTTAGTCTTATGGGCTCGAGTCGGTCGATATCATGAGTGATGTTTGT
>Ga0316209_1000342_pt1 | contig 87732 bp, 83 predicted proteins | sample 6monopyrite_MG_FD_204945 | JGI IMG/M metagenome (GOLD analysis project Ga0316209, IMG submission 204945) | Microbial mat bacterial communities from mineral coupon in-situ incubated in ocean water Damariscotta River, Maine, United States -... | ecosystem: Environmental > Aquatic > Marine >... | reverse complement strand
TACTGCACGCGCTGCAAACACCGACGAGGTGAAGGATCTGCGCCGCGAAGCGCGTGACCTGAAAGAGGTCGTCGCAGAACAAACGCTCGAACTCCGACTGCTCAAAAAAAGCATGACAGGCGATGGGGGCGGCCACGAATGAGGTATCTATTACCCGGCAGGCGATTTGGCTGATCCAAATCTGCCCAGAGGGCGCCATCCGAGAAGTTGGAGATCATCCAGCTGGTCGAAGGATCGCACTTGTCGGCCCGCCTGACACTGGCAAAACTGGACATCCCCCAGCAGAAGCGCCCCCATCCCGCCCGTCGCAACCTGAATTGTAACTCCTGAAGCATACGAAAGCATCCGCGTCGTACCCGCTCAGCCTGCCGCAGGCGCTAACGTGACGTCGAAATTCACATATAGAAACGGTTCAGATACCTTGCCCGACAAAGCCATCCCATCGGGGAACGCGCTTGGCTGTTTCTCTTGGTATTCCATCACCAGATCGTCGCGCACCCCAAACACGGTATCTTGATCTAGATAGGGATCGTCGCTGGGAAAAATCTCGGTCACAAGCGTTTTGAAACCCGGTGCCTTGACGATGTAATGCAGGTGTGATGGCCGCCACGGATGCCGCCCACAGGCCCGCAGAATATCACCAACAGGGCCGCTGGTCGGCACCGTGTATTCCACCGGTTTAACCGTGGTAAACGCATAGCGGCCATCGTCACCAACCGTCATCAGACCGTGAAACGAAAACATGTCCTGATCTGCGTCCTGACTGGCATAAAGCCCGTTCGGCGCGGTCTGCCAGATATCGATTTCAGCGCCCGCAATGGGGTTCCCGTCCGTGTCGCGAATGACCCCTTCGGCCAATAGCATTGGTCCGCCAAAGTCGCGCTTCATATCGCCACCTACGGCCAATGGCGGTGCGCCCGAAACATGGAAAGGGCCCAGCACCGAGGACGATGTCGACGCTGGACTGGAGTGCAGCATATCGACCAAAGACGACAATCCCAACACATCAGAGGCCAGCACAAATTCGTGGTGGTCTTCGGTTTCAATGGCCGCGCATCCTTCCAGAAACGCGATCCCCGTGCGCCATTCCTCATGGGTCAGGTTCACCTCGCGCGCAAAATCATGCAGATGCTCAACCAGCGACCCCATGACCTCGCGCATCCGGGGGTCCATTTCATCTGACATATATCCTTTGAAAACGTCCGTGATGTTGTCTTTGGTGACGTTGCGCATGACGGCAAACTCCTAGTTCAAAAGGGCAAGGCTAAGGATCGGAAACTCGATCAGGATGAACAATGCAATCAGCATCACAAAGGCGAACGGAAGCGCGCCCATGAACACGTCCTTGAGCGAAATGCGGTCATCGTTGATTGTGGATTTGATGACGAAACAAGATATCCCAAGCGGTGGCGTCAACAGCCCGATTTCCGCCCCGACAACCGTGACAATGCCAAACCAGATCAACGACATGTCCATCGCCTCGACCAAAGGCAGAAACAGCGGCACAACGATCAGGATGATCGACGCGGTATCCAGAAGCGTGCCCAGAAACAGCATCAAAAGCACATAGAGGATCATGATTTTCCAGAATGTCGCTTCATTCCCTACCAGCAAATCCTGAAGCTGGTTTGGCAGGCCAGCCATGCCCAACATCCGGCTGTAAATCGAAGCGGCGGTGATCAGGAACAAAATTGCGGCAGTGATATGGCCGGTTTCTAGCAAGGCCTCCCAGAAGGTTTTCAAACTCATCGACCGGCGCGCAATCGCGATAACAAGAGCCACCAACCCGCCCGCCGCGCCGGCCTCCACAGCCGTCAACCAACCGGTGTAAATCCCGCCCAAAACAACGGTGATCAACCCCAAGGTCGGCAGCGTCTTGGAGGCCACTTCGCGGCGCGACATCCATTCGGTGTCTGCGACGGTCCGCCCCCCCACAAAACCGGGCGTAAAGCGGGCCATGAACCAGATCGCCACCACGTAGAACACGGCCAACAATATCCCCGGAATGACCCCCGCAAGAAACATATCCCCGACAGATTGTTCGGCGACAAACGAATAGATGATCAACATCGCCGAGGGCGGAATGATCATGCCCAACACGGACGAGCCTGCCACGACACCAACAGCAAACCGCGGGTTATAATCTTGGGCCATCATCTGCGGCACCGATACTTTGGTAAAGACCGAAGCAGACGCAATGGACGACCCCGTGACAGCGGCAAATACGGCGTTCGCCCCGACAGTCGCCATACCAATCCCGCCTTTGACCTTGCGAAACCGCATGGTCATGACCTCGTAGATGTCGCGCCCCAGCCCCGCCTTGGACACGATCAGCCCCATAAAGGTAAAGAGCGGAATGGTGGCAAAGCTGTATTCCATCGCACTGTCGCCAACCGCCACCTTCAGCAGGTTCAGCGCCAGAGTGAAGTTATCGCGCATCAACCAGATCGAAATCAGCGACACAGTGCCAAGGGCTACGGGAATATAAACACCTGAATAGATCAGGAAAATAATCGCGATGACCGATATCAGGCCAATTTCAATCGGGCTCATTGCTGTGGCTCTTTGTGCTCGGGGATGCGGATTAGCTGCGGCCGGTCTTGCGCGGTGATGACCTTGAGCACGAAAATGACGGACGACAATGCACACCCTGATGCGATCACAAGCTTGATCGGCCACCACGGTGCAGTGAACACACCGGGCACACCAAAGTAGTCTTGCGTGTCCCACATTTTCAGGAATTCGGGGAACATGATATACGCAATCAGCCCCATGAATATGGCAGAGACCGCATTGATGATGCGCCGCAGGTTGGCCGTCAGTTTTGGCCTGCGATTATGTAACAGGTTCAAAAACCCGTCCGAGCGCGTCAACCGATCAACCCGCACAACATCGGCCAATTGCATGAAGACGATGAACACGACAGACAGCTGGACAATTTCATAGGTGCCTTTGAGTGGCGCGTTGAACAAACCCCGCGCCACCACGTCGATATTCAGGATTGCCACCAATCCCAGAACCGAAACGGTTCCGGCGGCATTGGCGGCAATCGCTAAGGCGTTGGCGACCCCGGACAGGCCAGCGAGTGCAGACTTAAGCATGATCAAAGGCCCCTTCCCGAGGTCGCACAGAGTTTAGTTTTGTGTCCAGTCGCGAACACCGGTGAAGTCAGCCGCACCAAGCTTGGCAAGGTAGGCATCAAGCATGTCGGTGCCTGCTTCGCCCTTGCCGTTCAGCGTTTCGGCCCATTCCTGTGCGATGTTCGGCATGGCATTGGCCCAAGCCGCGCGATCGGCATCAGAGAGATCGATGATGGTTCCGCCCGCAGCAATATAGGCGGCTTCAGACGCGGCCGCCCGGTCCATTGCGATGCCCGCCAGACGGTCACGGTAATCGATGGCAACGGCTTGCAAGGTGTCTTTGACCTCGTCGGGCAGACCATCCCAATAGTCTTTGTTCACCGTCACGGTCTTGGTGTTCACCGCACCCAGATCAGCGCGCAGCATGTATGGTGCGACTTCGGAAATCTTGAATGTCGCCGCGGCCTCTGGCCAAAGCATCGCAGCATCCACCAGTCCGGTTTGCAGCATGTTGTAAAAATCGGTCAACCCGCCGCGCACGCCAGCCGCATCCGTGATACCTTCAAGATACCGCAAATTCATGCCGGCACCTGCAACTTTCTTACCTTCCAGATCGGCCAAGCTGCTTACAGGGGTCGTGGAAAAGACCTCATAGCTGTTCAGCACAACACCTGTCGCCAAGTAGACTTGGTTCTGGGCGGCAAATTCATTTTGCATCGCGGGGAATTCGCGGGCGATTTCATCAACCGCGCGGGCCACAGCGCGGGCATCGGATGAAACGAAGGGCGTTACGGCAGCGAGGCCTTGGCTGGGCAGTTTCGAGGAATGGAAAATCGTCGTCACGATACCGATATCGCCCAGACCCAGTTGCACGCCTTCCAGCACGCCCTTGGGCTTGACGATCGAGCCACCGTAGTTTTCCTGCCAGCTCATCTGATAGTTCCCAGTCTCCGCGAGGCGACGGTCAACTTCGGGGATGAAGAAGTTGGTAAATTCGCTCACCCAAAGCGCGCGCGCCGGATAGCCGTCAATTACAACAGCGGAAATAGTTTCCTGCGCCATCACAGGCAGCGCCGTCATTGTCGCCAAGGCAGCCCCCATCAGGCTACGTTTTGTCCAGTTGATCATTTGTTTTCCTCCCAGAAAGTCGGGCATATGGCCCGTGTTGTTTGCTAGTTCGTTTTCACCCAATTCACCGTCAAATCCGTGCCCGCCGCCTCAAACAATTTGGCGATTGCGCAGTATTTGGCGGTCTCTTGGCCCACCTTTGTCAGCTCGTCCTGACTGGCGGATGTTGTGCAGTTCACCGTAAGGGTCACTGCGGGAAACGGCACGTCGATCTCTTCCTCCAAGAGAACGCCGCGTCGGTCGAATTGGCAGTTGGCATCAATGGTCACAACGCCCAGATCCACACCCAATTTGTGCGCATTTTTGTGACCGATCACATTGGTGCACGCGATCAAAGCGGTCATCGCTGTCTCGGTCGGAGTTGGCCCCATATTGGTGCCGCCGCGTTCAACCGGCTCGTCAATCACGACGTTCAGATCGCGCAGTGGAATTTCGGTGCGCGCGTGTGTCGGGCATTGCGCAGTGGTGCGATACGTGACGACGGTTTTCATCTTGATGGCCATTGGGGTCCCTCCTTCAGGCGAAGCTGCAAACTTTATCGAATGGAAAGCGCGGTAATTTTTGAAACAATGCCGTTTCATCCGCGTAGCCGATGTTGCACAGAAAATTGGATTTCAGCGACGTGCCCGCGAAAAACTCTTGGTCCACAATGGCGTTCGAAAAACCCGACATCGCACCAATATCCAGACCAAGCGCACGGGCGGCGATCATAAAATAGGCACCCTGTAGCGTGCCATTGCGATACGCCGTGTCTGCACAATATTCCGGATTGCCATCAAACAAATGGCGGCGGTCTTCGTGCGGGAAAAGAAACGGCAGTTCCTTCCAGAAACCCATGTCATGCGCGATGATCGCCGTGACAGGCGCACCCATCATTTTACCCACATTTTGTGGTTTCAGCGATTTCGCCAAACGCGCCTTGCCTTCGGGCGATGTTACAAAAACAAAGCGGGCCGGCAGCGTGTTCATACTGGTCGGGCCATTGATCATGATGTCGTATAGGTCTTCCAGAATCCCGGACGGGATCGGCTTATCTGTCCATGCATAATGCGAACGTGCGTCCCGCAAAACCAGATCGATCGCATCATCCGACAGCCGGTCGATCCGCCCCCGCAAAGCACGGTGATCATCCTGTGCTTTGGCCCGTAGCGTTTCCAGCTCTTTTCCGGTTGGCGCAATCATTCGGCAGCCACCGCCGCGACAAAATCTTTTTCATCAACGATGGGGCTAGAGCAGATACCAATACCTTCAATCTCGATATCGACGACCTCTCCGGGCACCAGCCAACGCGGGTTGGGTTTCTTGGCGTGCCCAACACCCGGCGGCGTGCCCATGGCGATCAGATCGCCGGGCTCCAGTGTGGTATATTGCGAAATCGTTGCAATGGTTTGCGCAACCGACCAAATCATGTTGCCAGTGTTGGACGATTGCAAAATCTCGTCGCCAACACGGCTTTCAATCTTGAGACCGCTGGCACCTGCGGGCACCTCGTCGGGGGTAACGACGTAGGGTCCGATCGCGCCGGTATTGTCAAAGTTTTTACCGGGCGTCCATTGGTGTGTTTTGCGCTGATAATCGCGCACCGATCCGTCGTTGAACACCGTATAACCAAACACATGATCCAGCGCGCGGGCCTCCGGAATATGACGCCCGCCCTTGCCAATCACCAGCATCAGCTCGGCTTCATAATCCAGATGGTCCGAGCAGGATGGACGCACCAAAGGCGCCCCCGCTGCCATGATTGAATTTTTGCCACGCATGAACAACGCGGGATAATCGGGGATGTCGTAACCGCCTTCTTTGATGTGATCGGTATAGTTCAGGCCAAGGCAAATAATCGTTCCGGGCTTTGCGATTGGCAGTGCGGGCGTGATGGCGGCCAGATCGACACGCGGCGCATCGACCATTTGCCCATTCAACGATTCGATCAGCGCTGGCGCCTCAATAAATCCCATCAAATCATCACCGACAGCGGCGTTTAACGCCGTTAGATTAATGGCTTTTTCACCCTCAACCGCGAACACCGCAGTGCCGTTTGATGTTTTGCCTACCAGAAACTTCATAAATGCCATCCTTGCCAGTTTCGATAATTTCTGCCTACAATAACACTACATGTCAATAAATATCGATATTTTTAGGAAACACAAAATGGTAGCTTGGTCGGATTACAAATCAGATGCGAAACGTCGCGGTGCCTTGGCGCTTGAACTTTATGCAGCCCAAAGCACACCCGCGAAGACCCCCGAAGACGTCAAGGCCGCCTTGCACGATCACCTTGCGTATCAAGCCACCCTAGAGACCGCGGGGCAGCTTGCGTTGGCCGGTCCGATGTCCGACGAAACAGGTGAACACATGCAAGGGATAGGCCTGATCATTTACCGCGCCGACAGTCTGGAAGCCGCGCGCATCTTAGCCGAAAATGACCCGATGCATAAGAGCGGTGCACGCAGTTTTACGTTGCGGCGCTGGATGATAAATGAAGGGTCGTTGAACCTGTCGGTTGGGTTGTCGACCAAGACTGTCTCTTTGACTTAAATCGCTTTATAGGTGCTGACCATGAATATGATCGATGACACCGGCGCAAAAGAATCCTCTGCAACGCGGGGCGCATATCTGACGCTGCGCAACATGATTTTAACCGGCCAGCTCCCTGCGGGTCAAAAACTGAAGATCGAGCAATTGCGCGGCATCCTCAAGACGGGTGCGTCGCCGGTGCGCGAGGCGCTGAGCTTGCTGACCTCCGACATGCTGGTTGAACGCATTGACCAGCGAGGGTTTCGCGCCGCGCCCGCGAGCAAAGCCAACTTTGAAGAAATTCTGACACTCCGCTGCACCCTCGAAGACCTTGCCTTGCGCCAGTCCATCGCCAATGCATCACCCTCCTGGGAAGAGCGCCTGGTTCTGACACACCATCACATGAAAAAAGCAGCAGGGCACGACAGCGTGGTTTTTGAAGAGGCCCATAAAATCTTTCACATGGCTTTACTCGCCAATAGCGGATCACCGATGCTCGAACGCTACTGTGCCCAGCTATATGATCTTAACATCCGCTACCGGTATCTTGCGGCGGCGAGCAGCAGCTACAAAAGCCGTGATGTCTCTGCCGAGCACACAGAGATTCTGGAGGCCGCCGTGCACCATGACGCGCAGGCCGCATCTGAAAGCTTGCTAAATCACTACCGGCGGACTGGAGATTATCTGTCAAAAAGTTTGGCCGTTTAATCTATCGTTTTACCGATTTAATTAGACTTGCGCAAAAAATATCGATATTAATGCGGCAACGACTCTCTTATAGGAGACGACATGCAGCGAAACCGCTTCCTTGGGGATCTTCTGTCCCAGCTATTTGTCCCGCGCAGCTTGATGCGCGCCAAGGATGATACGCGCGACATCTACGCATTGTGCCATGCATTGATGTCTGCCGAGGGCGAAGTCTCGGGGCTGCGGCTCGCCTCGACAATCCTTGCACGATACGCAGCTTTGGAACCCCAAGAAAAAACCGCGTTTTTCCTGTTTTTGAATGCCGAATTTGACATCGATGCAAACGAAATCGCCCGTTTGGCGACTGACTATGCCGCATCTCCGACAGCCGAGTTATTCGGCCAACTGTCTGTTGCCGCTGAACCCAAACGGCAAGAACTGCTGCGTCGCCTCAACCAGCCGGTTGGCGCCACCGCTGTCTTGGTGGCGATGCGCGTCGACCTGCTCAAGCTTTTGAAAGACCAACCCGATCTGGCGCGGACCAATCTTGATTTTGTGCATCTGCTGCGCAGTTGGTTCAATCGCGGGTTTCTGGTGCTGCGGCAGATCAACTGGGACACGCCTGCCCGCATTCTGGACAAGATCGTCGCCTATGAGGCCGTGCATCAAATCAGCGATCTGGACGATTTGCGCCGGCGGCTTTACCCCCCCGACAGGCGTTGTTTTGCGTTCTTTCATCCTGCCATGCCTGATGAACCACTGATATTTGTAGAGGTCGCCCTGACCCAAGACATCCCCGCGTCCATCGATGCGGTTCTATCGGATAATCGCATAGCGCTCGACGCCGATCAGGCAAAGGTCGCGGTTTTCTATTCGATTTCAAATTGCCAAAAGGGCCTGACAGGGATCAGCTTCGGGAACCTGTTGATCAAACAGGTCGCCGCAGAGCTGGCGCTGGAATGCCCGCAAATTGATGCCTTCGTGACGCTGTCGCCCATTCCGGGTCTGAACCGCTGGTTGGAAACACAGGCCGGTGATCCGGTCCACGGCACAATTGCCGCGGCCGTGCTTGCGGGCACCGCACAACCCCAAGATCTTCGCGCAATGGCGGCGCGGTATTTGCTGGATGCCAAGCGAAGCGACGGCCTGCCGCTGGATCCGGTGACACGTTTCCACATCGGCAACGGCGCCGAAGTTCATGCAATCCATGCCGGTGCTGACGCTTCGACAAACGGGCTCGCGCAGTCAAGTGGGGCGATGGTGAGCTATCTTTACGATCTGACACAAACAGAGCGAAATCACGAAGCCTTTGCTGCCGCTGCAACAGTCACTGCATCACGCGCGGTTCACGCCTTGGCGACAGCGGCACGCGCGACAAAACCCAAGGAGCCCGTTTCGTGAGCAATACGTTATATGACGCATTATTTGCGCCGCACGCCGATGTCGACCGCGTGTTTTTGCAAAGTGATGACACAACAGAGCTGACCTTTGCAGGATTTGTGCGCCGCGCCGCACAGCTCGCACATGTTCTGGCAGGTGCAGGCATCACACCCGGCGACCGCGTTCTCGTGCAAGCCCCCAAAGTGTCCGACGCCATCGCGCTTTATGCCGCTTGCGTGCAAGCTGGTGCAGTCTATTTGCCGCTAAACACCGCCTACACACAAGCAGAGCTGGCCTATTTCATCGCGGACGCAACCCCTCGCGTTGTCGTGTGTGACAGCCAAGACAAAACAGCGATGCAAAAGCTGTGCCACGGGCGTGACGTAACCGTGCTGACACTTGATGCAGGCGGAAAAGGCAGCCTTGCCGCCGCAGCAGATGCGGCTGCTACACACTTTGAAACAGTAGCCCGCGGACCCGACGATCTGGCCGCGCTTTTGTATACATCGGGAACAACCGGACGCTCGAAAGGCGCGATGCTGTCGCACAAGAACCTGCTGTCAAACGCCCGTTCCCTGACCGACCTATGGCAAATCACGCCAAACGACCGGTTGATCCACGCATTGCCAGTCTTTCATACCCATGGTCTGTTTGTCGCGATGAACACTTGCTTGTTGGCCGGCGCCACGGTGCGTTTCATGGCATCATTCAACCTGGATGCAATCATCGCAGAGCTACCAAAATCAACCCTGATGATGGGGGTTCCGACATTCTATACGCGCTTGCTGAACGATGCGCGTATGACAAAAGCCTTGTGTGAAAACATGCGCTTGTTTGTCTCGGGCTCCGCTCCGTTGCTTGCCGAAACCCACTCCATGTTTGAGGACCGCACCGGCCACCGCATTCTGGAACGCTATGGCATGACCGAAACCAATATGATCACCTCCAACCCCTACGTGGGCGAACGTCTGGCCGGAACTGTCGGCTTTGCGCTCCCCGGCACGCAGGTGATTATCACCGATGCGGTCACCGGCGATCCCTGTGCGACGGGCGAGATCGGGGTCATCGAGGTGCGCGGCGACAATGTTTTTCAGGGCTATTTGAATATGCCCGAAAAAACCCGCGAGGAACTGCGCGACACCGGCTTTTTCATCACTGGCGACTTGGGCATTCAGTCTGCGGACGGGCGGATCAGCATTGTGGGGCGGCAAAAAGACCTGATTATCTCGGGCGGTTACAATATCTATCCCAAAGAAATCGAAGATGCGATCAATGATGTTGACGGCGTGCTGGAAAGCGCGGTTTTCGGCGTGCCGCATCCTGATTTTGGCGAAAGCGTCTTGGCCGCAATTGTTCTGGATCAGGGCACCGCGATAAACAGCGACACAATCGCCGCAAAGATCGCGCCCTTGCTGGCCCGCTTTAAGCAACCGCGTCGCTACATCATGGTCGATGCGCTTCCGCGAAATACGATGGGCAAGGTGCAGAAAAATATACTGCGGGAAAAGTTTTGCGGCTAGCCTGTAGCGATCCGCTTTAGAAGACCGCTTTGGGAGAAGCGGAAATAATCGGCAACAATGCCAAAACCATCTGGGAGGATGACATGAAAACGATCACACGGACGGCCGCACTCGGTCTTATGCTGGCGTCAACGGCAGCAATGGCGCAAGAAGTGCCGGGCCCGCAAGTCAACTGGAGCTTTTCTATGTGGGGCAACCCGCGCGCGCTTTCTGCTGGTATGGAGGCGATTTCAGACCGCGTTAAAGAGGCCACGAACGGCAATTTCAACATTGAAATCTTCTATGGGGGCCAGCTCTCGGGGTCGCGCGAAAACCTTGACGGGCTTCAATTGAATGCCTTTGAAGGTGCCGCGATCTGCAACTTCTACCACCCCGGCAAAAACCCCGCGTGGATGGTGTTCTCGTTACCTTTCCTGCCACTTGGTGACCCCATGGTCGACCAATACGTGCGCTCCAAGATGTTTGAAAATCCTGCGATCGTCGCTGACATGGCCGCATGGAATGCTATTCCATATATGTCCGGCCTGCTGCCGCAATATGAAATTCTTGGCAAAGGCGATGCACCCCTAGAGCTGTCGGACTGGAATGGCTTGCGCGTGCGTGCGGGTGGCGGTCTGGGTAGTGCTATGGAAGTGCTTGGCGCGACAAAGCAGACTTTGCCTGCTGGCGAAACCTCAACGGCTTTCCAACGTGGCGCGCTTGATGCGGCGGCCTTCCCCTACACATACGCGCATGTGGCTTTTGGTATTTCCGAAGAAGCCGACTGGTTCACATCCAACCTTGCGCCCGGCACGTCCGAATGCGGTTGGGTATTCAACAAAACCGCCTATGAGGCCCTGCCAGAGCAGTATCAAACGCTCTTGATGGACCTGCGCGGGATGGGCATGGACGTCGAGCAAGCCGCTTACGCAGAGCAGGACGAAAAGAACCTGCCCATTTTCCGCGACACAATGCAAGAGATCGTCTACTCCGACGCCCAGCTTGCGGAATTCCGTGAAAAAGCCGGTAAACCAGTATGGGATGCATGGATTGCCGCCAATCAGGACAAATTCGACGCGCAGGGCGTGTTCGATGCAATCTTCACATACGCAGATGAAGCCGCTGCACAGTAGGTGATCTGACTTCGGTCCGGCCCCATTTCCGTGGGCCGGACCTTCCTATTTTGATGCAAGCAAGGATCCTTTATGGCACATCGAACCGACGCGGACGCGACCCTTTTGGGCCGGATGCACCGCGCCTTTATTCCTGTAGAGGACTTTGCCAACTTTCTGGCCGCCTTTGCGATCATGTTATTGATGGTTCTGGGCGTGCTGCAGATCGTGCTGCGGACGGTCTTCAATAACCCCATCTCGGGCTATATCGACCTTGTTGAACTCTCAATGGCCAGCATGGCGTTTTTGGGTGCCTCGTATTGCCAACGACTAGGCAGCCACGTGCGCATGGAATTATTGATCGGACGCCTGAAAGGGCGATCTCTTTGGGCGTTTGAGGCTTTGGGAACCGCGCTTGCGATGTTTATCATCGGCGTGCTCATTTACTATAGCTACGGCCATTTCCTGCGCTCCTACACCTTGGGCGACACAACGATGGACGCGGAGTTCCCCGTCTGGCCCTCCAAACTACTGGTGCCCGTCGCGTTTTCGATCTGGTTCATCCGGCTGGGCCTACAATTGGTTGGCTCACTTCGAATGCTGATTTACCCCGACGCAACACCCGTGGCCGTCGTGGTGGCAAAAGATGTGGCCGAACAGGCCCAAGACGAAATTGACGAAATTATGGGTGACGGCGCAGATCTCTCTGATCCGGAGGGCCGGACATGATTATCGGTATCGGCATGTCCAACCCGTTCCTTGTTGGCGTCATCACATTGAGCCTTCTGCTCGGCCTGATATTTATCGGCGTGCGGGTGGTTTTTGCAGCTGCTATCGTTGGCCTTTTGGGGCTGGTCGAGTTGCGCGGCTGGGGCCCTGCGGCCGGAATTATCGGCACCATCCCACACGCCAAATCATCAACCTACGCCCTTAGCGTGCTACCGATGTTCATCTTCATCGGCTTTCTGGCATTCCATGCAGGCATGACCCAACAATTGTTTGATGCGGCCCGTAAATGGCTGGGGTGGATGCCCGGTGGTCTTGCTGTTGCGACAGTTTTCGCCACCGCCGGCTTTGCCGCAGTATCCGGTGCCTCGACGGCGACAGCCGCGGTATTTAGCCGTGTCGCGATCCCCGAAATGTTGAAATACGGATATGACCGGCGCATGGCTGCGGGTGTTGTGGCTTCGGCAGGCACCCTTGCCACGCTGATCCCGCCCTCGGCCATCTTGGTGATCTACGCGATCATCGTCGAACAATCTGTTGGCAAACTTCTCCTCGCGGGCTTCCTGCCGGGCATTTTTTCGGCCTTCGTTTACGCGGGGATCATTGTCGTCTGGGCGGTCATGCGGCCCGGATCGGCACCATCTGTATCCGGCTTCACATGGGGCGAGCGGATGCGGACATTGCCCGGTATCTCGCCAATCATTCTGGTCGTCGTCATTGTCATGTCCGCGATCTACGGCGGCTGGGCAACCCCGACCGAGGCAGGTGCATTGGGTGCTGCGGTTGTGTTTGTGCTCGCGCTTGCGCGCGGGACGCCGCTGTCGGCAATCAAAAGCTCTCTGATGGAATCAGCCAAACTGACAGTTATGATCTTTTCCCTGATCTGGGGCGTGCTGATCTTTGTGCGGTTCCTCGGGTTTTCCGGCATCCCGGGGGCCTTCACCGAATGGGTTGTGAACCTCGATATGGCGCCAATGACCATCATGATCTTCATCCTGCTGGCCTATGCAATCCTGGGCATGTTCATGGACGCGATCGGCATGTTGTTGTTGACCCTCCCCGTTGTCTATCCGGCGGTAATGGCGCTGGGCTTTGATCCGATCTGGTTTGGCATTATCGTGGTCAAAATGGCCGAAGTCTGCCTGATCACACCGCCCATCGGGCTGAACTGTTTTGTGGTAAACGGCGTGCGACCCGATATACCGCTTGGTGACGTCTTTCGCGGCGTCGCCCTGTTCTTTATCGCCGATGTCATCACCATCGCCGCCCTGCTGATGTTCCCCGAGATCGTCACTTGGCTTCCGAACTTTGATTTTGAAGCTTGGTGGTCGGGGCTCTGGGCCGTCACCCAATAGGAACAAAAACATGCGTCTTCAAACATCCTTGCCGCTGGAAAAAGCGACCTTCATCATAACCGAGGCCTTGCGGTTAGGACGGGACGCCAGCCTCTTGCCGCTGACGGTCGTTGTGCTGGATGCGGGCGGCAGAATGGTCACGATGCAGTCCGAAGACGGGTCAGGCTTGATCCGGTTCGAGGTCGCCTTTGGCAAAGCATACGGCGCGCTGGGCATGGGCATCTCAAGCCGGTTGATCCGCGATAGGTTGTCCGAGCGCCCGACATTCCAAGCAGCACTTGCGACGGCATCACAGGGTCGGTTAATCCCCGTTCCGGGCGGCGTGCTGATCGAGGCCGCAGACGGGATCACGCTTGGCGCTGTGGGGATCAGCGGGGATACCTCTGACAAAGATGAATACTGCGCGATCATGGCCATCAAAGCCGCCGGATTTGCCCCCGAACCCGCAGACCCGAACCCAGATTGGCGCACCTCGTCGCTGTCGGATCACTACCCCGCGTCAACGTAAATCGGATGATCGATATGGCGGTGCGTCACTTGCAATCTCGGCAACCCGGCGTCCGCCGCATCGACCAACTGAAACGTCGATTTTCCGTCAAAATCCGTAGGCACGATCATACAGCGCACAAAACTGGTCACCCCTGCGTCTTGCAGTGCAACCGCCCGCACCGGCGTTTGCGCAGGCTCGAACCAACTGTCGCCAACCGTCATGATCCGGGTGCTGCCCTGCGCCTCGATCCGAAGTGCCCCGCGCACCAAATGGCGAAATCCGGCACCACTATGGGTGTGTCGCTGCGCGATGGCACCAACAGGAAAGCAAACTTCATCAATGCGCATCAACGCCTGTCCGCTTGGCAGTGCTATGTTCTGATGCGCAATAATAAACGGGCCGCTCAAGGGTGCGGTCGACAGCACAAAAATCAAATCAGCCTTCGGATCTCTGCCAAGACAAACCGACCCCGCCGGATGGGCAGTGTCAAAATCCGGCAGAGCATTCCAACTGACGGCGCAAACAATTGCCTCGCTTCGCAATGCGTGCTGACGGGTCGTGATCGACATAAACATGGGGCGGCCTCTTTGATACATCCGCAAAATGATACGCCACGCGCGGACAGTCAATGAAGACCCTACTTGCGCTCATCTTGACCGCTCTTTCAGCAGGCGTGCTTTGGGCCAATACCTTTGGCGGCGCGGCCGCCGATAGTGCGGTCCGCATTTTGTTTTTTGCCTTGTGCCTTGCAGGCCTTTCTGCGCGCTCGATCCGCGAGACGCTATTATTCATCGCGGCATCGCTCCTTACGGTTCTGGCGCTACGCGGCAATGACGGCTGGGTAAAATTGTTCGCGGCTCTAGACCTTGCCGCCTATTTTGCCGCTTTCATCGTGCTGCTGACCGCACTCAAAATATCCGCTGAACGGTCACGGTCAGTGCTGGCGGTTGGCCGCTATCTTATCGGACAACCGACGGGTCGGCGGTTCTTTGCAACCGCGTCGGGCGGGCATATTCTCGGGGTTTTCCTGAATTTTGGCGCCGTCAGTTTAATGGCACCATTAATCCAATCCGCAACCAAACATCCCGACGGGCGCACCGATACCGATCTGGAACGCCGACAACTTTCGGCTCTGTTGCGAGGGTTCGCCTGGATCCTTCTGTGGGCCCCGACCACCCTGTCGCAAGCAGTCCTGCTGACCTTGTTCACCGACATTGATATGACGAAAATTGTCACGCTCGGCATCGCGACATCCGCACTTATGATCTTCATCGGGTATCTCTATGATCGCTACGAATGGCGGTCCTTGCCCCCCCTGACTGAGGTTGCGGCACCCGTTTGTCCGTGGTCCGCGCTCTTAAAACTAGGCGCGATTTGCGCAGCACTGATCGGGGCCGTTGCCACTTTGCAGATCACAACGGGGTTCACCACGGCGCTTGCATTAATGTTCGCGGCCCCCATGGTCACTGTCGTCTGGTTTCTGTTCCAAAAGCCCGCTGACATCACATTGCGCGCCCAATCGGCCCGCTTTTGGCCGGTGTTTGAAACCAGTGCCGCGGGGTTGGCGCGCAGCGCGATGGCCTTGGGGCTTTCGGGCTTCATCGGTCGCATCCTCGCCGAGGTTCTGCCCATGGCCAGCCTGACGGCTCAACTTGATCTTAGCGCCATCCCCGGCTGGATTTTCCTCGCCAGCCTGCCGGTCCTGATTACACTGGGCGGCCAAATCGCGCTGAGCCCGATCATCCTTGTGGTCTTTATCGGGCAGGTTATTCAGGGGTTTCCGATCCTGCCCGCCGACCCGACACATATCGTTTTTGCACTTAGCGCCGGATGGGCGATCAGTATGTTTGCTTCACCCAATGCGACGGCCACACTGTTGATTTCAGCAACATCCAACATCGCACCAACCACGCTCACATGGCGGTGGAACCTGCGCTACGGCGCGATTTGCTATGTCGTGCTTGTTGGCATTTTCGCGATGCTCGAGGCGTCATTCTGATCGAGGATCAATCTCTCGACACGAACTACGCGCTCTCATCCTACGCTGATAAATAGAATGAGAGCCTTGCTTTTTAGTGTTGCGATAGCCTCAGGAGAAGAGGATACCACCGTTAATATCCAAGCTAGTGCCGGTCATAAACGACGATTGATCCGACGCTAGAAAGGCCACCAAATTCGCCACTTCGTCCGAATGCCCTTCGCGTTTCAGCGGGGTCGCGCCTGCCACATTCTTCCGCACCTCGTCTTTGGTGAACGTATTGTGAAAATCAGTGTCGATCATGCCCGGACAAACGGCATTCACGCGAATTTTGGGACCAAATTCCTTTGCCATGCCACGGGTCATCGTCATGACTGCACCCTTGGATGCGGCATAGGCAATCGCACCGGGACCACCACCATCACGGCCCGCTTGGGATGCAAAGGTCACAAGACTGCTGCCCGCGGGCATATGCGGGGTGACCGCCTTGGCCAGATGATACAGCGACGTGACATTCAGATCCATCACCGCATTCCAATGCGCAATATCCATATCCGCGATTGTCTTGCGGGCAACCAAACCGCCGGTCACATGCACAAGGACACCAACCTCGTCGCCAAATTGCGCTCTGGTTTCAGCCACCAATTTGTCAACATCGGCAGCGTCGGTCATGTCACCTTGCAAGGCAAATGCCTGACCTCCGGCCGCCTTGATTTCCGCAACCGCAGATACGGCGCCCTCACTGCTTGAATGATAATTGATCGCGACGCTTGCGCCTTCACTTGCCAAACGTAGCGCGCAAGCACGTCCAATATCACGCCCGCCGCCCGTTACGATTGCTGTCTTTCCGTTCAAATTCATGGATAACCCTCAAAGAATACCGATCTGAGGTCACAATCGCCCCACCCAGACTTAACTGGTATGGTAGTATTCAGAATTTGTCAATATTGCTATTGCCCAACTCTCACTCTTCGAAAAAGTCAGGATAGTTTTCGCACGCAGTTGCTAAGGTCCCGTCAAGGTGGCGCAGGTGAAGACGCATCATCGCAACAGCCGTCTCTTCATCACCCACACTTAACGCGTTGAATATATCGGTATGTCCTTCAAGGACTTCCAATCTTCCCGCTGCATCAGATAATTCAAGCATACAAACACGATCTGTGTGCGTCTTGATTTCAGCAATGGTTTTAAAAGCGAGCGAACAATTTGCGGCGTCGCAAATCAATTTATGAAATTCATAGTCCAGCGCATGTAACTCGTCCGCGTTCCCTGTTTCCACTGCACCCTTTTGCAGCTTCAGGTTTTCTTCAAGCAGGGTCAGGCTCTCTTTTGTCGCAACCTCGCAAGCGGTCCGCACGATTTCGACTTCAAGCGCCGCCCTGATAAACCGCGTGTTGCGCAAATCTTCATGCGATATCTTGCGCACGCGTGTTGCCCGCTGCGGTCTGATCTCCAACAGGTTTAACTCGCCCAGTCGCATAAACGCTTCGCGAACCGGTTGGCGTGACACATTGCAGGCCTTCGCAACCTCGACTTCCGATATTTTTGAACCAGGCAGCAGGCGCAATGCGATGATGTCCGACCTCAACTGGCGGAACACCTCTTCCGTCGTGGTCAGTCTTTTGGCGTCATGCGACGTCTGTAGAGCAATCATGTTCAATCCGATACCTGATAGACTTTTGTTCATATGCCGCGGCACAAACCCTCATCGGGCATTTAGGACGAAAACACCTTGGCATCAACTTATTCATCACCAAGCTGATATCGCGCGCTTCTTACGCCACCCAATCTGTCATCACCCTATTCTTCGTTCGCACTTTGTATCACGCATTACCATACTAGTCTGCATTTTTCTTGACGGATGCATTCCGGCTAGGTTATCCCATCTCTAGATTTACTAAGAATCTACCCGCCCCAAGGCGATCCGGGGCGTCGAAATGAATTCTGGGAGGAATAAAATGACGTTTTTTAGCACAGCAACCAAAAAGGCCGCGCGCCTGACACTTGGCATGGCGCTCGCCACCGGTATCGGCGCAGCGGCGGCCACATCTGCGATGGCACAAGACATCACGCTTCGCGGCGCCAGCATGTTTGACGAAAACCACGCATTCACCAAAACGATGGTAAAGTTTGCCGAACTGGTTGAAGAAAACTATGACGGCGACGTCACATTCGACCTGCGCCTGAACGGCGAACTGGGTGTCGAAAAGGACTACGTCAACTTCTTGCAGCAAGGTGTCGCCATTGATTACACAATCATGGCGCCGTCAAACATGGCGAAATTTGCGCCTGCTATTCCATTGATGGATATGCCATTCCTGTTCCGCGACTTGGAACACTGGAATACGGTTCTGTCCAGCGACGCATTTGCTCCTCTTGAAGCAGAGCTTCTGGAAAATGCCGACATCAAGATCATCGGCTACACAGGCGGCGGCGTTCGCAACCTTGTTTCCAGCGCCCCCATCGGCAATCTCGAAGAACTGGCAGGCCACAAGATGCGCGTTATGGGCGCCCCTATTCAGGCCCAGATCTTTAGCGCCCTGACCGCAGCACCTTCTGCGATTGCCTACAACGAGGTCTATAACGCGATCCAGTCAGGCGTGATCGCTGGCTTTGAAAACGAAGCCGCCAGCATCCAGAACCTCAAGTTCTACGAAGTCGCACCCTATGTCACGCTGACCAAGCACACGATCACGGTGCGTCCAATCGTTATGAGCGGTAAAACATTCCGCTCACTGCCAGAGGACCTTCAGGCCGCTGTCCTAAAGGCTGGGGCGCAAGCCGGTGCATTTGGACGCGAACTTGAATCCCGTGAAGACGGCATCAAGCTGCAAGAAATGGTCGACGCCGGTCAGGTGATTGTTCAGGAATTCGAAGGCCGCGACGCGCTGCTCGAGATGGTAATCCCTGTTCAGGATGCATTTGCTGCTGAAATCAGCGCGACCGACTTGCTGAAATCCGTGCGCGGCATGTAAATTGACAATTGAGGCATCCCTTTTCTGGGGTGCCTCGTTTTTCGTGTCAGGACCATCGGTCCACAGCATAAAGGCCATTGCATGATGATTGGGCGTCTCCTCGAAACCTTCACACAAGGTTTACGCATTCTTCTGGCGATACTTATGGCATCGCTTGCCATCCCCGTCAGTATGCAGGTCATTTCCCGCTATACCGGCATCATCCCCACGTTTTTGTGGACAGAAGAACTCGCCACCTTCATTTTCGTTTGGATCGTTATGATCGGCGCCATGGTCGCGGTCTGGGACGGCACCCATTTTGATGTGGTCATAACCCCGAACGCAAGCAGCCCGTTGGGGGTTTTTGTGCAAAAATCCACCGTCCATATTTTTGTCGGCATCTTTGCGTTGCTGTTTGCGTATTACGGGATCGAATACGCCAGAATTGGCACGATCCAAAGCTCGGTCATGATGCGGGCAAATCTGCTTTGGACATATATCACGGTCCCCATCGCCGGTTTCGTTTGGACCGTATTCACAGCCTACCGCTTGTACGAGGCCTTCACGACCTATCAAATCAGCAAAAGAGCAAAGCTATGATCATCACAACAGGTGTTGCCAGCGCCATTCTGGTTGGCGGGTTTTTGCTATTAATCCTGATACGGGTCCCTGTGGCATTTGCATTGGGCATCGCCACGATCCCGATCGTCTTGCTGGATATCCGGCTTACACCCTTCATCATCATTGACCGCATGTTCCAGTCTTATAACTCGTTCATCTTGCTGGCGGTGCCATTTTTCCTGCTGGCGGCAAACCTGATGAACTCGGGCAAGATAACCGCCAAACTCATTGATCTGGCGCGGGTTCTGACCGGCTGGATGCCCGGCGGACTTGGCCATGTGAATGTGGCGGTTTCCATGCTTTTCGCCGGCATTTCGGGATCATCAACCGCCGACGCGGCAGGGACCGGCAAAATCCTGATCCCCGCTATGGTCAAAGAAGGCTACGATCCGCGTTTTTCAATTGCGATCACGGCCTGCTCATCTGTGATGGGCGTGATTATCCCGCCCAGCATCCTGATGGTGGTCTGGGGCGGCGTCATGCAGATGTCAGTGGGCGCGCTGTTTCTGGCAGGGGCAATCCCGGGGCTATTGATCGGCTTCGCGCTGATGGCGACGGTCTATGGATATGCAAAGGTCTATGACTACCCGATCACGCTCAAACCTACATTTGCCGAATTCTGGAGCGCCTTCAAAGGGGCCGCCTTGGCCATGCTGACACCTGTGCTTGTGATCGGCGGCATCGTCGGCGGCATCGTCACCCCCACCGAAAGCGCCATCATCGCAGCAGCATATGCGCTGTTCCTCGGGGTCTTCGTTTACCGCACCGTGACATTCCGCGATCTGGGCGCAATATTCTACGACACCGGCAGGTTTGCCTCGATCTCCTTGTTCGCAATCGGCACCGCTTCGGCATTTGGCTGGATGCTGGCGTTCTATAACGTGCCGCGGCTGATCGTCGACGTGATGACCGCCGGTGACCTCGGCGTGATCGGGACCTCCCTCATTATCGCCGCTTTGTTCCTTTTCTTTGGCCTGTTTATCGACGCAATCCCGACGATCATTATCCTTGGCACAGTGCTGCTTCCCGTCGCGACCGCCGCCGGCATTGAACCGGTCGCATTTGCAATCATCGGGATCATTTCGCTGGCCTTCGGTCTGGTGACGCCACCCTACGGGCTGTGTCTGCTGATATCGGCAGCAATCGGGGGCATGAACGTGGTCAGCGTCATGAAAGACGTTTGCATCATCCTCACGCCTATGTTGTTGATCTTACTGCTTATTATCGTATTTCCGGATATCGCACTCTGGCTCCCTCGCACTCTGATGCCGATGGCATTCCAATGACCTGTGCCGTGGTGCCGCGATGAGGGCCGTCTGGCGCTGGTTCGGGCCTGATGATCCGATCACATTGGCCGAAATCCGCCAGGCCGGTGCATCGGGCATCGTCACCGCCCTGCACAATCGCGCGCCAGGCGAGCCATGGCCCAAATCCGAAATCGCCACAACCAAAGCGATGATCGAAGCAAGCGGCCTGACATGGGATGTCTGCGAATCGATCTGGATGCCGGACGCGATCAAACTGAACGGAAGCGGTGCCAAACCAGAGATCGACGCATGGATTGAAACGATGCGCCATCTTGCGGACGCGGGCGTAAAGACAATCTGCTACAACTTCATGCCCCTGCTCGACTGGACCCGCACCGATCTGAACTATCCCATACAGGGCCGTGGCCGTGCTCTTCGGTTCGATATGGTCGACTTCATTGTTTATGACGTCCATATCCTCGCGCGCCCGAATGCGCACATGACCTATCCAGATCATCTGTTGCTTGCGGCCCGCCAACAATATGCCGCAATGACCACCACGGCGCAGGACAGATTGGAACACAACATTATCGCGGGACTGCCCGGCAGCGCGACTGGCTTCACGCGCGATCACCTTCGTGACGGTATCGCGCGTTTCTCGCAGCTTTCGCATCACGACCTGCGCGCAAACCTCGCCTCTTTTCTGGGTGCGGTCTTGCCCGTGGCCAGCGCGCTGGGCATAAATCTGGCGATCCACCCCGATGACCCGCCCGTCTCGCTGTTCGGACTTGCGCGCTGCGTCTCGACCGCAGATGACCTGCGCTTTATATTTGCCAGCAATCCGGCCCCTGCAAACGGGCTGACCTTCTGCACCGGCTCGCTTGGCGTGCGCCACGATAACACCCTGCCCGACATGGCGCGGGAATTTCGCGACCGCATCCATTTTGCACATCTGCGCGATATCCAGCGCGAGGCCGACGGCAGCTTTCACGAAGCTGCGGTTTTTGAAGGCAACTCCCAAATCATCGAGGTGGTCAAAGAACTGCTGCACGCACCCTCGACCCTGCCATTTCGCCCCGATCATGGTCACCTTCTGGATTTTGAAGGCCACCGTAAAACCAATCCGGGCTATTCCTATCTGGGGCGCCTCAAAGGCCTGTCAGAACTTCGCGGCGCAATACTTGCCCTGTCACCCCAACAAAACCAATTAAGAGACATGATATGACGTCGATCCTCGGTATAGGCGAATGTATGGTCGAGCTGTCCGCCGCAGGGTCAGGGCTGTGGCGACAGGGATTTTCCGGCGATGTGTTCAATGCGTTGTGGTATGCCCGCGCGCTGTCGCAGGACAACATCACGGTCGCATTTCATACAGCTCTGGGCACTGATCCACTGTCAGATGAATTGCTCGCATTCGCGCAAAACGCCGGTATCGATTGCACCAACACCCCGCGCATCCAAGATCGCAGACCCGGCCTCTATTCAATCCACTTGGATGGCGCAGAGCGCAGTTTTACCTATTGGCGCGACACATCGGCCGCACGGATGATGATGCGCTACCCTGAAATGCTTTGGCCAAAGGTTGCCACCGCTGACGTCATCTATTTGTCGGGGATAACGCTGGCGATCCTTCCCGACGACGATTGCAGCGCCCTGCTGAACAATCTGCGGTCCCATAAACGAAAATCCGCCACCATCGTCTTTGACCCCAACATCCGGCCCCACCTATGGCAAGACAACGACCGGATGCGATCTGTGATCTCGCAGGCGGCATCCCTATCGGATATCGTTCTGCCCAGCTTCGATGACGAACGCGCCGCATTTGGTGACCGTGACCCCAAGCAGACCGCGCAAAGATATCGCGCATTGGGCGCAGACCATGTGGTGGTGAAAAATGGCCCCGCCGATACGATCCTTCTTCAGGCGGGTACGCTTACGTCCCTTTCGGTTCCCGCGATTGACGGCGTCATCGACACCACCGCTGCCGGCGACTCGTTCAACGGCGCATATATCGCGCGCTTGCTTGGTGGGCTTTCGCCAACAGATGCGATCCATGCTGCACAAACATGCGCGGGTCGGGTTATCCAACACAAGGGGGCTTTGGTTGCCTTTTCGGACCTTGAAACACCAACACCCGTTCCTTGAATTTCGGCGCGGCGCACTCTGCGCGAGACCATCCATCAGTGACAATAAGTTGCGATTTGAGCGCTCGCAGCTTATCTGCTTATTGAACTTCAGTAATCGGGCGCGACATGGCGAATTTCCTGTATCAAAACGATCTGCCGGACGGTCTCGATCTCGGGGGCATCGTTGCCATCGACTGCGAGACCATGGGGCTTAACCCGCATCGCGACAGGCTTTGCCTGATCCAGATGTCCGGCGGCGACGGCAACTGCCACCTTGTGCAAGTGGCAAAAGGACAGACCGATGCGCCCAACCTTTGCAAAATGCTGCAAAACCCCGATGTGCTGAAACTCTTTCACTACGGCCGCTTCGACATCGCCGCACTGCTCAACACCTTTGGCACGCTTACCGCGCCGGTCTATTGCACCAAAATCGCCTCGAAGCTGGTGCGCACATTCACCGACAGACACGGGTTAAAAACACTGGTGCAAGACATGCTCGGCACCGATATCTCCAAACACCAACAGCAAAGCGACTGGGGTGCTGCAAAACTGTCCAACGCACAACTCGATTACGCCGCCTCTGACGTGCTTTACCTGCACAAACTCCGCGATGCATTCGACGTGATGCTCGCCCGCGAAGGACGCCGCGATATGGCCCAAGCCTGCTTTGACTTTCTGCCCACGCGGGCCCAACTCGATCTGGCCGGCTGGCCGGACCAAGACATCTTTTCACACGCATGACCGATCACGCCAAATTCATCGCCACTGCGACCCGCGTCATTGATGCAGAGGCCGCAGCCCTGCACACTTTGGGCGCCTCTCTTGGTGACAGCTTCGGCGCGGCAATCTCGCTTTTGCTGGCGGCAAAGGGGCGGGTGATCGTCTCTGGCATGGGTAAATCGGGGCATATCGCGCGCAAAATGGCCGCAACATTCTCTAGCACCGGCACGCCCGCACATTTTGTGCATCCCGCCGAGGCCAGCCATGGCGACCTTGGCATGATGACCAGCGGCGACGTGGTGATCGTGCTGTCAAATTCTGGTGAAACCCCCGAACTGGCCGACCTGGTCGCCTATACCCGCCGTTTTGACATCCCGATGATCGGGGTCGCCAGCCGCGAAAATAGCACCCTGCTGACCCAATCCGATGTGGCGATCGTGCTGCCGCAACTGGGCGAGGCTTGCGGCACCGGCATCGTGCCCACAACATCCACCACCATGACGCTTGCTCTGGGTGACGCGATGGCGATTGCGCTGATGGAACACCGGCAGTTCACCCCCGAAAATTTCCGCGACTTCCATCCGGGCGGCAAGCTTGGGGCGAAGCTGGCAAAAGTGCGTGACCTGATGCACAGCGGCGATGCCATCCCGCTGGTGCAAACCCACACCCCCATGAGCGACACACTGCTGATCATCAGTCAAAAAGGCTTCGGCGTGGTTGGCGTGACGGACACTGACGGCTACCTTCAAGGCATTATCACCGACGGCGACTTGCGCCGCCATATGACAGGGCTGCTCGAGATGACCGCCGGACAGGTGATGACCCCCGACCCGCGCAGCGTCACACCCGACACCCTCGCCGCCGAGGCGATTGGCGTGATGGAGGGCAAGATCACCTGCCTGTTCGTGATGAATGTTGATAAGCGCCCGCAAGGCATTTTGCACATTCATGACTGCCTGCGCGCTGGCGTGGTCTAGACCAGTGGCGGGATACGATAACTTTCACTCATACCTCGTTGGCTGGTCGAAAATCATCCTGCCATTGGTGGCACTTGGACTGCTCTCGACACTCTTTCTTTTTGCAAAATCCAGCACCGACACCAGCAGTATCCCGTTTGCCGAGATTAACGAACTGGCGCGCGACCAACGGATCGGCACACCGCAATTCTCGGGGGTCTCCGACGACGGGTCTGTCATCTCGATCGGGGCGCAAAGCGCGCAACCGGCACCCGGCAAACCCGATACGGTCACCATCACCGCCCTGTCGCTGAACCTTTCCGCCGCCGACGGAAGCGACATCAAAATCACCGCCATCGAAGGCGAGATCGACGGATCTACTAAAACCGCGCGGCTCTTGGGTCTGGCCCAACTCAAAACATCCAGCGGCTACACAATGGAAACCAACGGGCTTACTGCCAACCTTGAAACCGGCGTTATTATGTCAGACGGGGCACTGGAAATTCGCGCGCCATTCGGCAGATTAACCGCAGGGCGGGTCACATTTAAAACCGCAAATGACGATACCGGACAGCAGATGCTGTTCACACAGGGCGTTCGGCTGATATACACCCCCAATAGCGACAGCGCAGAGGATGCCGACAAATGAAAACCGTGATCGCCCTCCTAATGGCCCTCGCCAGCGCGTCCCCCGCTTTTGCGCAGACAAACATCAACCTCGGTGGCATTAGCACGGACCCTTCAGCAGCTGTCGAAATTTCGGCAGATAACCTCTCGGTTGACCAAGACACCGGCACCGCCGTGTTCAGCGGCAATGTGGTCATCGGCCAAGGCGCGCTGCGACTGTCTGCAGGATCGGTGCGCGTCGTCTACGCCGAAGAAACCGGCGATATCGCACAATTGATGGCCTCGGGCGGCGTTACCTTTGTAACAGACACCCAAGCCGCCGAAGCCGCATCAGCCGACTACAATCTCACCACAGGACAGTTGATCCTGTCAGGCAACGTCTTGCTTAGCCAAGGCGCCAGCGCACTATCAGCCGATAAAATGACCGTGGACCTGACATCAGGCACGGCGCAAATGTCCGGACGGGTGCGCACCGTCTTTCAACAAGATGGCGGCAACTAATGTCCGCGCTGACCGTTCAGGATGGCGACGCGGGCCTGCAAATCATCAATTTGCGCAAAAGCTACCGCAAACGGCTGGTGATCCGCGATGTCAGCCTCAATCTGGGGCGCGGCGAAGTGGTCGCGCTTCTGGGTCCCAATGGATCGGGTAAAACGACCTGCTTTTACGCCATCGCAGGGCTGGTGACACCGGAGGGCGGCAAAGTCATCATCGACGGGCGCGACGTGACAACCTTGCCGATGTATCGGCGTGCGCGGCTCGGGATCGGCTACCTGCCGCAGGAAATGTCGATTTTCCGCGGCATGACTGTCGAAGACAATATTCTGTCGATCCTCGAAATCGCTGTGCCTGATAAACGCAAACGGCGTGAACGGCTCGAAGACCTGCTATCGGAATTCTCGATCGAACATCTGCGGCGCGCCTCTGCCTTGGCACTGTCGGGCGGCGAACGTCGGCGGGTCGAAATCGCGCGCTGCCTTGCAGCGGGGCCAAAATACGTTCTGCTCGACGAACCCTTCGCAGGCGTCGACCCGATTGCGGTCGGCGAAATTCGGCACCTCGTGGCTGACTTGAAAAATCGCGGCATCGGCGTGCTGATCACCGACCACAACGTGCAGGAAACCCTGCAAATCGTCGATCGGGCCTATATCCTTCACGACGGCAAAGTCTTGATGAACGGCACCACCCAAGAAGTGATCAATGACGAAAATGTGCGGCGCGTTTACTTGGGAAATAGTTTCCGCGTCAGCTGAAATACGCAAATGTTAACAACTGCGTCATTGACAATCCCCCCGATGTTAGCGCCAAATGCAGGTGATGATATATCAGGCTTTCACTCTCTTTCATGCTCGGGTTATTCAGCCTGATCAAAGGGATACGGTTAACATTGCCTTAGTATCATCAACCACCAAAACAGCACCACGACCCTTGCAAAGGTTGAATACCTGTCACCTGTCGGGTGCCAAAAACAACGAGAATTGGAGAAACGATGCATTATCAGATCACCGGTAAGCAAATTGATGTAGGCCAAGCACTGCAAACTCATGTCGAGACCGAACTAAGCGAGATTCTCGACAAATATGCAGGCAGGCCCACCGACGCAAATATCGTATTTTCCAAGTCAGGTCATGAATATGTGTGCGAAGCCACCGTGCATCTGTCAACCGGCCTGACTGCCCAAGCAAAGAGCCATGCCACTGAAATATATGCAGCTTTTGACGGCTGTTCCGAGAAAATGGATAAACAGTTGCGACGTTACAAGCGGCGGTTGAAAGACCACCACAAAGAACGCTCACAACCGGTTGAACTTTCGGACGCCGGCTCGTATATCCTCGCTTCGACAGACGATTCAGATGATGTTCAAAACGATGCCGCAAGCGGAATGATCGTGGCCGAGATGGAGATGAAAATCCAGTCTTTGTCTGTCGGAGAAGCGGTGATGCAAATGGAGCTCGCCGACAAACAAATGCTCGTTTTCCGAAACGAGAAACATAGTGGAATCAACGTCGTTTTTCGGCGTGACGATGGAAATATTGGCTGGGTTGATCCGCGCACGATGGGGTGATCTAGCTGGCTTAGGCCGGAAAGTCTTGCAATGCTCCTTGGCGATATCCTCAACCCACACGCGGTCAAAACCATCAACTCTTGCACCAGCAAGAAACGGCTTTTCCACGATCTGGGCGAACTCGCCGAGGGGTCCTATCACCTCGACCAAACCAGCGTCATCGATGCGTTGATCGAACGCGAAGGGCTTGGCCCAACAGGCGTTGGCCACGGCATTGCACTGCCTCATGCACGGCTCGGCTCGGTCAGCACGGTTTGCGGTATTTTCCTGCGGCTTGAAAAACCGCTCAACTTCGATTCCGTCGACAGGCAACCCGTTGATCTGGTATTTGCGCTGCTTGCGCCCGCCACCCAGGGCGTTGAACACCTCAAGGCCCTTGCCCTGGTTTCGCGCACAATGCGCGACGCCAATGTCTGCGCAAAGCTGCGCGCAAATAGCGACCCAAGCACATTGCACGCAATCCTGACGGAAAATCAGGCGACCCAAGCCGCTTAACGCGGACGCCAATCCCCAAATCCAAAAGCAAGATAATCGCGCTGACACGCATCGCGGGCCGCCGATTCAATCTCGGCGTCGTAAATCGCCGCAAGCCTGTTGGCGAATGGGTCGGTAACCTTCATCGGCTCGGGCATACTTTCCAGCCCCAACTGGCTCGCCAAAACCGCAAAATCGCCTCGCATACGGTCCTCGCGCAAGATCAAATCGGGCAAGCCAAAATTTGACACCCCCTGCAACCACGTCAACTGACTGGCCCAAGCACCATCAACACGAATACCGGTTTGCGCATTCAAATTGCTCTTGAGAAATGACAACCACGCCAGAAATGCCGTGCGATGCGCGGTCATTGTATAATCTTTATCAGTCTCTGGCGCGGTCCCTTTTTCAGGGATTGGCAGATTATGCACCTTGCGCAACGTGGCGCGAATTTCGCGAAAACACCCCTCGCCTGTCTGCAAAATATGATGACAAAACGCATAATGCGCACGGGCCAACGGGTGGCGCACAACCGAAAAACTGCGGTGCCCGACATGGGCCCGCTTCCATTGGCGCAGCGCTTTCTGCGTGAAATCGGTTTGCAAATCACCCGCGGTCGCACCATCCAAACGTCCCAGCCAATCGCGCACCGCCTCGTCAGGACCGGACTTGACCGGCATATACATCAGGCCGGATTTGGGGGCAGCCACATAACTCGGAATCATCGGACCGCGGCGCGGCTCAAAATTCGGCGTGCGCGACAAATTGAACCGGTCAAGCCGCGCCAACGACTTTTCCATCGCAGGAAAATCGACAACCTTTTCCGACATCGGCATCGGGTTTTGCTTTTTCAGGGTTTTATCAAGCGCCGCAATACGGTTGTAGCAGCCCAGATATTCGGCCAAACCATTCATCACATCAACGTCCTGCAAGTCTTCATAGGCCACATAAAACGCCGTCTGCCCCATGCGCTGCAACGTCGTCAAAAGCCGGACCTGAAACGCTTGCAGCGCTTCCAGATGGACCTCGAATTCCTGTGGATTAAACTCGATTTTCTCAGTTTTAGCGTGGCTAACATTGGTCAGCTTCCACTGCCCCGTGGCCGCCGCAATCTTCCAGCTGACAAAACTTTCGACGGGATTTCGGGTCAGAATGATCTTGGCACAGCGCCGATCAGACATGCAGATATCTAGCACGCGTGGGTCGTGGTCATTAAAAAACCGGAACCCGTTCACCCCTTCTGCCGCTTTGATTTTTTCGATCAAGACATTCGGATCGTCATCTCGCTGCTTTTGGGTCACGCCAAGCACGTTGCCCGCCTGCGGATAGCCGATAAAATGCGGATTAAATGCCTCTCCCAAACACGTCAGGCCATCAAACGTATTGATGTTGGATTCCAAAAAATTGGATCCAGTGCGCATCTCTGCAAACACAACAAAATAGTCAAACGCAGCCATAATCTACCTGACCAAATAGGGTTTGCGTGGCTTGGGTTGCTTATTTGCCTGCCCTGGATCCACCGGAAAATCACCCATCAAATAGGGGTGCATCCCCTGATTTTTAAGGTTCTGGAGAAACTGCGCAAAGCCCGACAAATCAACCATCCGCGGCGCTTCGGTCAGGCGGCGCACGGTCTTGCCCGTCATCTCGTCAACGATCAATTGCAGCGGCTCCATCGGGGCCTGCACAAATTCGGACATCGTCCAGACCCGCACACGGGCCTTGGCCCAAGGTGACCGCAAAGCGCTCAAATGCTCGTTCTCGACATGCTGTAAATGCGCAGCCTCTTGGCGAATATCGGCAAAATTACGGTTTGACTGAAACAGTTTGATCGCCCAAGCACCCGTAATCACGCTCACATGGGCGTTGGGATCAGTGGCAAGCATCCAACTTATAAACTGCGAATCCTGTGGGCCAAACTGAAAACATTGCCGCTCGCCGCGCGTGTTCCAAATCAAATTCGTCAGGAACATCTGGCTATTATAATCGCGCAAAATCGGATTATTGATCAGCGCACCGCTAAACGACCCTTGCCGTCCGTCAAATTCAACGCGGTCCATCGCGTATAAATGACCATGCACCCTTGCGGCGGTCACTTTCGCCAACCACGGCTCAAAATTCTCGAACAATTCACTAAAGCCCTGAAACACGGAATAGGGCGCCGAGGTCACGCCGTTTTCCCAGTCACGGTTCGGATACCGGCTTTGCATATACAGACCCGGACGGCCCCTTGTGCGGCGATCCACTGCTTTGGAAAAAATCCGGTCGATCTTGCCGGGGTTCGGCTCGGTGCCCTTCATGGCATTGCCTTCTTCGGACAGAAACGTTTGATACAAACGGGTCGCATTTGGCCAGATCTTGCGGGCCACGAAACAATCAGAGCGGCGCAAAAGCTGCAAGTGATCATCATAAAAGATGTGCGGCTTGCCCTGAAAATCAAACTTCGACAAGGTCAGTGACCGGCTCTCGATATTGCCGGAATACAAGCGCGCCAAGGTCTGGAAATAACTCTCGTCAGGGATCCATACTTTCCTGAAATAGCGATCGTAAGCTTCCCGCTCCGGGTCTTGTAAAATCGCCGTCAATGTCTGGCGGGTCAGACACCACCACTGCGACCCCATATGCGGCACAAGGCCGGCTGGCACCTTGCGTTTGAACCGGAAAAACCGCTGCAATTTGACGTAGCCATCAAACATTTTGCGATTGGTTTTCCACGAAAACGGAAACCGCAGGGTAAATCTTTCCGCATCCAGACCACCCACCGTCCAAGGCACCTCGGAGGTTGTCGCACTTTCGATAAAATCGGTGCGCGGACGGCTGTTCAGATATGTCACCAACTCTTGCACAGGGCGCAACGGCATACACGATCCAGATGCCAAATACACATGTCGGACCTCGGGAAATTTCGCCAGCAGCAGCGTCGCGGCCGACTGCGTGCCCGCAACAATACCCCATGTGCCCCATTCACAAGCATGTCGCTTGCAAAACTTCACCTGCTTAAGATCGGCAAGTGCAGCCACAAATTCATCATGCGCCTTTTTCCCGACCTTCTGGTCGACGTGCACCGCAACAGGACAACCACCCTTGACCCAATGCCGGATCACCTGTTCGGCGCGACCAAATGCATTGTGAACCAGAATGACAACACCAACCGTCATGCCCAGTTCCCCTTGGACATAATTCCCAAAATCTCTAACTGACGCCAGTTGATATACTTCTCGCTCCACTTGCACCACAGATCGGGGTTCTGCTCTGATCCTGCCGCATAGGCCTTGTATTCATGGCTGTTGGCATAGTGCTGGCCGCGCAGTAACTCTTCGCGGGCCTTGTCGGTAAACGTCGATATAAACTTGGTATGTAACAAAGCACCCGATGCTTTCTCGCCGCCCCACTCATCATAAACCAGGTTCAAACCGCGCGGCAGCAACATATGCGTCGAGCTGACATAGGTATAATCACGGTTCCACTTCACCAAGGGAATCTTGTTCAACGCGGGCGCACGCTCCGGCTCGTTGGCGAAAAACGTGCGGGCGCGCGGGCCGCCCTGTATCCACAGATTGCCGAACTTGCGATTGCGGTTAATGATGTAATTTCCGCTGTCAAACCAATGCGCAGAGTCCAGCGGGTCATCGCCGGGCCGGTAAGGAATATTATCAACCGGCCCCTTGGGATACATATCCACCAACATCGCGCCAAACGACTTGATCGACGAGGCATCCAGCCAATCCGTTAACGCGCGTAGCGGGCGGGTATCACAAAACGGATAAACCAACAGCTCATCAGGATCGACCACAAGCGTCCAATGCCCATGGGCATATTTACGCTGCAAATAGTTTAGCCAATCAACACCAAAACGGGCCCGCTTGTAACTGCCCTTGGCGCGCCACAGCGATACATCAGGCTGATCTCGCAGATACTCGGCCCCGCCATCGTCACTTTCATTATCGACCATAAAGAAATGGTTCACGCCCAGATCACGGTAATACTTTAGAAAATACGGCAACCGCAGGGCTTCGTTGCGAAACGTCGAAAACGCCAGAATATCGTCCGGCTTTATCTTGCCCGTGCGATTGGCAGCCGCCGACAGCTCGCGACGCTTGCGATACGCCCGAATAAGCCAGCGTTTACGCTGAAGCCGAAGCCGATATGACTGCAAAACACCCAAGGATGCCCCTTTTCACATGGTCAAAACACTGCCAGTTTCGAAACGGGTATCAAATTTTACTTAATACAGTCTTGAAATGATCCACCCATCGGGGCGGCGCATACTGTATTTTTGTGCCTGATCCGCCTGAAACTGCCAATTCTTTGATTGTCTTTTCCCATAGATAGCGGTCCGAAAGAGCTACGTAAACGGCGCTGTTGCCCAGAACTTCCCCGTAAACCGCCAAATCGGCACAAACGACACGGCAGCCCAGCGCAAGCGCCTCCGCGGGCGGCAGTCCAAATCCCTCTGCCTGCGACGGAAACAGCATCGCCGCGGCCTCCTTTACAAGGGCGGCAATCTGCCCGTCCGACAGGTCATTTGCCTCGACCACATTTGGCACACCCTGATCCAGCCGCGCAAAAACCACATCATTTCGCCACCCGCGCTTGCCACAAATATATAGCGGTGGCGCATCAACGCCCCATGCCTGCCAGATATCCAACAACAGCGCGTGGTTTTTGCGCGGCTCGATCGTGCCGACAGTCACAAAATAGGGGGCCTGTGGTTGCGGAAATTCAGTGTCTATTGCCGGCACATCGACACCCAAATGGGCCAACACAGTCTTTGGGACGGGGCCAAGCTTTGACAGATGCCGGATCACATCCGCCTGACATTGCGCCGAGGTGCATATGACCACATCAGCGTGCCGTGACACAATCGCCAGCTTGTCCTCAAACCCCTGCACCGCTCCGGCGCGTTGGGTTTGCGGGTAATCCAGCGGGATCGTATCGTGTAGCAAAACCACCTTTCGAGCCCCTGAGACGCCTTGCACCATGCGTTGGTTCAGGTTGCTGTGACCGGTGTTGAAATAGACAAAATCCGCGGGCAGGTTTTCTGTGATCAAACGTCTTATCCGGCCTCTTGTAGCCCGGGCGATCGCGATGCGGCGCAAAAATGACTGTCCGGTCTTTCTCGGACCATCCAGTCTTGGGTTTAGCCGGCTGATCACATCAGGGCTGCCCCACTCCCCCGACGCAATCGCCTTCACAATCGACACGGCACCGGTCCGGTCCACCAAAACATAGCCCAGCGCCGTTCGGGCAATAGCAAAGAACGGCGTTGGATGATCGGCCAAATGCCTAAGATAGGCTCTTTCCACGCGATCCACACCCGTCGGATGCAACCCCGCGCGATTGATCAATCTGGTAATATCCAGCAGGTGGGCACTTGGCTGATTTGCTTGTCCCACCATGCTTCAACCCTATTGCGCTGCGCGGGCGTTCCCGACAATCTCTTGCAGATAGGCAGAAAATTCGTCTCTCAAATCATCCCGAGCCAGTGCAAATGACACCATCGCCTGCAAATATCCGGCCTTGGACCCGCAATCAAAACGCTGCCCCTGAAAACGGTAGCCAAAGACATCGCGGCCCTCGGTCAACTCTTTCGCAATCGCATCGGTCAGTTGCAACTCGCCACCCGCGCCTTTGTCGATCTGGTTCAGGTTCTGCATAATCTTGGGCGCCAAAATATAACGCCCGATCACCGCAAGATTGGACGGGGCTTGACCAGCGGGCGGCTTTTCAACCATGCCGCGGACATTCACCACAGGGCCGTTTTCACCGCTGACATCCAACACACCATATGACGATGTCTTTTCGGGGGCGACTTCCATCGTGGCGACCATGCTGCCACCTGTCTCGGCATAAGCCTCTACCATCTGCTGCAAACACGGCTTTTCAGCCGCAATCACATCATCGGGCAAAATCACGGCAAACGGTTCATTGCCGACCAAACGACGGGCACACCACACCGCATGACCCAAGCCCAACGCCTTGTGTTGACGAATATAGGCGATCGCACCGCTGTCCATGCTTGTCTTTTTAAGAATATCCAACAGCTCGGTCTTACCGGCCTTCCGCAGCGAGCTTTCCAAATCAGGGGCATGGTCGAAATAATCCTCCAGCGCAGATTTACCGCGCGAGGTCACAAAGATAAACTCCTTGATGCCCGCAGCCCTGGCCTCATCAATGGCATATTGAATCAACGGACGATCAACCAAAGTCATAATTTCCTTCGGGACCGATTTGGTCGCAGGCAAAAACCGCGTCCCCAATCCGGCGACAGGGAAAATGGCTTTAGTGACTTTTCGTTTCATAATTTCATTCCGGTTATTCAATTTGTGGACTCATTAACATATCAAAAGCGTGTAACAAACACGTGAAGACCTCATACCTGATCCGCTCCCAAGACTATAGCCCAATTACAACCCAACCCACACGTCATGGGCTACCTGACGGGCGCAACGCGCTCATTTTCTCGCTCGATCCTTGCGCTTGCTCGCCATAGTTGTATTCGCCTGTCGCTACGGTCAGATTTTCCAAACTGACCGCCTGCTTGCAGCCAAAACCCCTCTGCGGTGAACCCAACGCGGTGATACTTCGCAGACAGGGATAGCAAAATCACCGTCACCCGCTCACCCCGCCTTGTGGCGGCTTTCGCCTGCGCGCATTTCCTACGCCACTGCCAGAACCGCCCTGAGATCACGCGCCTCTTGGCGCTCATTTGCCCCTCGAACGCCCGCAATCCGACCTGCGTAAATGCAACCGCCCCGCCATAGTTGCGCGTCATGCCGTCCGCCCAACCGGCATCAAACGTGGCCAACACCCGCCCCACATCGGACGGCACTAACCGACCCACCACCATATGGCGCAATAGACGCCGGCGCTGCGCTTCTCTCTCTGGCGCAAACCGGCCCGGATCACCTCCGTGTTTTCGCAAATAAACGGCAAGGCTCGCGCCGATCTGGTGTAAATCCCGCGGCACGCGCTCGGCGCTGCGACGCGCACTTTTCGCATAGCCGTGATGCACCTGCGCCAGCGGCACAATCGCGGTTTTATGGCCCATCTGACCCAGCCGCATATTCAAATCCGTCTCATCGAGGTAGAAGTGAAATGCCGGATCGAACCCCCCCAGCGCCGCCAGCACATTACGGCGCACCGCCATATTGGTGCCCTCGGTCTTGATTCCTCGCTGGGCTGTGCCGTCAAACACAACCGGCGCATCACCGGGCAATGCGATATCTTCGGTCTGTGCATCCACGCCCACCGCACGGCCCCGCCACTGAAAACTGATCCCATTGCGCCCGATCACATAGCCACCCGCCGCTGCAACCTGCACGTCCTGAAATGGCGTGATCAGATGCTGCAACCACATCGGCTCCGGCACCGCATCATCATCGATAAACGCGATGACATCGCCACCGGCTTGGGCAATGCCGGCATTGCGTGCGGCGGCAATATTGGGTGTGTCAAACACTACCAACTTCACCTGCTCGCCCAGCGCATGGGCCCGCACCGCATCCGCCCCCCCTGCATCGGCGACAACGACAATTTCAAAATGCGGATAATCAAGCTGCCCCACACCGGTCAAACACAGCCCCAACAAATTCGGCCGCCCGTGACTGACAATCACGACACTGACAGGCGGCAGGGTCATAGGGCGCCCATTTGCGCCATCATCGCCTCGATGCGTGGCACATCCTCGGGGTTGTTCAACTCCCAGAACTGGCGACCCTTGGCGTCAACTTCGACGCATAAAACATGCGCACCACGCTCCAAAAACCGCAACTGCTCGAGGCCTTCCAGCCGCTCCAGCGGCCCCATCGCCCATCGCGGATAAGCCGCCAACGCCGACGGGCGATAAGCATAGACCCCGACATGATGAAAAACAGGCGTATCATCATGATCAGCATAGGTTTTTCCGGTATAGGGGATCACCTCTTTGCTGAAATACAGCGCGTTATAATTCGCGCCAAAAACCGCTGTCGTTCCCCCCACGCGCCCCGCGCGACGATCCTCTGAAAACCCGTTCAATGCCGCGCCCTCGGTGCGCAAAACAGGGGTCGCCACCTCGGCCACCGGATCCGCCCTCAACCCCGCAATCAGGTCCTCGACAAACCACGCAGGTGTCAACGGCGCATCGCCTTGCAGGTTGACCACAATATCAAAACCGCCACCCAAATTATCATAGGCCTCGGCGCATCTCTCTGTGCCGTTCTGACACTCGTCGGATGTCATCACAACCTGCGCGCCAAACGCCTCTGCCGCGTCCTTGATGCGCAAATCGTCAGTCGCCACCACCACGCGGTCCACACCCTTGACCGCCATCGCCGCATCCCAACTGCGGCGGATCAGACTCTTGGCCTCGCCGCCCGCGCCGCGCAATTCAACCAACGGCTTGCCCGGATACCGGGTCGACGCATAGCGGGCCGGAATGACAACAAGAACCGACATTTATGGTAGCTTCAAATCAACGCCGGGGGCATAGGCGATAAAGAACGGATTGGCAAAATCAGCCTTGCCATAGGTCAGCGTGCTATGATCATCAAACCGGACCACCGCACCACCGGCACCCGTCAAAACTGCATGACCCGCCGCCGTATCCCACTCCATCGTGCGCCCGACACGCGGATAAATATCCGCCTCGCCCGTGGCCACCAGACAGAACTTCAACGACGAACCGGCGCTCTTGCTATCGCGCACATTATACTTGCTGATGTAATCATCCGTCGCCTGATCACGGTGCGATTTCGACGCAACAACCAACAAAGCATCATTGTCAGGCGTGCTCACCTTCATCGGGGTCACTGGGCCAACCGAACCCTTGGCAAAATCACCCGTTTCCTCGACCGAAACACCCGCCGCGTCCGTATAAAATAACCGGTCCTTGGCAGGGGCATAAACAATCCCTCGCACCGGCACACCATCAACAACATAGGCGATATTCACGGTAAAATCGCCGCGCCGCTTGATGAACTCTTTGGTGCCGTCCAGCGGATCAACAATCAAAAACGTGCTGACACTTTGACCATGACTATCGGCCTGCTCCTCGGTCACTAACGCCACATCAGGAAACGCCTCCCGCAAGCCCGCACTGATAATCACATCTGCGGCCTCATCGGCCTCCGTCACAGGGCTTTCGTCGGACTTTGACCGGACCTCAAAATCAGGATCGGCATAGATCTCCATGATCTTGTCACCGGCCTCCAACGCCAGACGGCGCATGACTTGGGCCAACTTTTCAAAATCCATCACATAAATCCTTCACGTTTCGTTATACTCCCTGTTCTAATGATTGAAAAAACAGGTCTGCCTCCTTATGGTGGGCAGTAACGCGAACGGCAAGAAATTCGTGGCATAGGGTAAAACGCCCGTCACTCATGCAGGTTTATCATGTTCCAATCGGACACCAAACAGACAACAACGCGCACCGTTCTGGGCATGATGGAACTGATCTATCATTCCATTGTGCGTGACGTGCGCAAAACCCACCGCAATGCGCTGGTCGGCCTTTTTCTCAACATGATGCAAACCATCGTTCTGGTGCTGACATTTTTCCTCATGTTCGAATTGCTTGGACTGCGCGGCAATACCATTCGAGGCGATTTCCTGCTTTATATCATGTCAGGCATCTTCCTGTTCATGGTCCACACCAAGGCGGTCGCGGCCGTGGTCTCCTCCGAAGGCCCCGCCTCCGCGATGATGCAACACGCACCGATGAACACCTTTATCGCGATCTGCGCAGCGGCAATCTCTTCGCTCTACATCCAGCTACTTTCGCTGTTTTTCGTGCTCTTCATCTACCATGTGGTGTTTACACCCGTTGTGATCAACGAACCCATCGGCGCATTGGCGATGATTTTGGCCGCTTGGCTCACCGGGGTCGGCATCGGCATGGTCTTTCTGGCGCTCAAGCCTTGGGCGCCCGATGCGGTCAAACTGGCCGTCAGCATCTATAGCCGCGTCAGCATGATCGCCTCCGGCAAAATGTTCGTGGCCAATACGCTGCCCTCCTCGATGCTGGTTCTGTTCGACTGGAACCCGCTGTTCCATACAATCGATCAGGCGCGCGGCTATATCTTCCTGCACTACAATCCGCACTTCAGCTCGTCCTCATATCCGTTCTATGTGGCAATCGGGCTTTTGGTGCTGGGCATGATGGGCGAATTCTATACCCGTAAATCCGCATCGGTTAGCTGGAGCGCAAGCGTCTAAAACCCGCTGCTTTCCCGACAATCGGATGATTCCCGCGCCAATCTGTGGATTTAGGGGCAAGAAATTACGTTTTTGCACCCGCCACCACCTTCCCGCGCTTGCAGGCCCCAAAGCTCACCCCTATATACGCCAAGATCAAACGGTCAGCCGAAAACCTGACCCGTTTAACACAACAACAGGCGCGGGTGCCGAAACGGGTTCGCGCCGCTCAACTCGCCTAGCGTAAGGGATTTGAAACATGGCTAAAATTATTGGTATCGACCTCGGAACCACCAACTCTTGTATCGCGATCATGGACGGCGCAAAGCCCCGCGTGATCGAAAACAGTGAAGGCGCGCGCACAACGCCGTCTATCGTGGCATTTACAGACGACGAACGTCTCGTGGGCCAGCCTGCCAAACGGCAAGCGGTCACAAACCCCGAAAACACAATCTTCGCAGTCAAGCGCCTGATCGGTCGCCGGTTCGACGACAAGGACCTCGCGAAGGAAAAGAAGAACATGCCGTTCGAAATCATCAACGGCGGCAACGGTGACGCATGGATCGAAGCAAAAGGCGAAAAATATTCGCCTTCGCAAATCTCCGCGTTCATCTTGGGCAAAATGAAAGAAACCGCCGAATCGTATCTTGGCGAAGAAGTGACCCAAGCGGTCATCACCGTGCCTGCCTACTTCAACGACGCCCAGCGTCAGGCCACCAAAGACGCCGGCAAAATCGCGGGCCTCGAAGTGCTGCGCATCATCAACGAGCCAACAGCCGCCGCACTTGCCTATGGCCTTGATAAAAAAGAAACCAAAACCATCGCGGTCTATGACCTTGGCGGCGGTACATTCGACGTGACCATCTTGGAAATCGACGATGGCCTGTTTGAAGTAAAATCCACCAACGGCGACACGTTCCTTGGCGGTGAAGACTTTGACATGCGCATCGTCAACTACCTTGCCGACGAGTTCAAAAAAGAGAACCAAGTCGACTTGACCAAAGACAAGATGGCATTGCAGCGTTTGAAAGAAGCCGCCGAAAAAGCGAAAATCGAACTTTCGTCGTCTTCCTCCACCGAAATCAACCAGCCGTTTATCTCCATGGGCGCCAACGGCCAGCCGTTGCACATGGTGATGAAACTGACACGTGCCAAATTGGAAAGCCTTGTTGCCGACCTGATCAAGGCCTCGATGAAACCATGCCAAGCTGCGTTGAAAGACGCGGGCCTGTCCACGGGTGACATCGACGAGGTCGTGCTTGTCGGCGGTATGACACGGATGCCCCGCGTCAAAGAAGAAGTGACCAAATTCTTTGGCAAGGAACCGCATCAGGGCGTGAACCCCGATGAAGTTGTGGCCATGGGTGCGGCTATTCAGGCCGGCGTTCTGCAAGGCGACGTCAAAGACGTCGTTCTGCTCGACGTGACACCTTTGTCGCTTGGCATCGAAACTCTGGGTGGCGTCTTCACTCGCCTGATTGATCGGAACACAACAATCCCGACCAAGAAATCCCAAGTGTTCTCGACAGCCGAAGACAACCAGAACGCCGTGACGATCCGTGTGTTCCAAGGTGAACGCGAAATGGCCTCCGACAACAAAATCCTCGGCCAGTTCAACATGGAAGGCATTCCACCTGCACCGCGCGGACTGCCGCAGATCGAAGTGACCTTTGACATCGACGCCAACGGCATCGTGTCGGTCGGCGCCAAAGACAAAGGCACCGGCAAAGAGCAGCAGATCACGATCCAAGCCTCTGGCGGCCTGTCTGACGAAGACATCGAAGCTATGGTGCGCGACGCCGAAGAAAACGCGGAGGCCGATAAAGAGCGCCGCGAGCTGATCGAGGCCAAGAACCAAGCGGAAAGCCTGATCCACTCCACCGAGAAATCGATGGAAGAGCACGCCGACAAGGTCGACCCAACCACAATCGAGGCGATCGAACTGGCCATCGCGGCTCTCAAGGACGATCTCGAGGCTGATAACGCCGACAAGATCAAATCAGGCATCCAGAACGTGTCTGAAGCGGCGATGAAACTTGGCGAAGCGATCTACAAAGCCAGCCAAGAGGCCGAAGATGGCGAAGCCGAACCAAAAGGCGCAGACGAGGACGATATCCTTGATGCAGACTTTGAAGACCTCGGCGACGACGAAAAGCGTGGCAACTAACCAATCTGCCTAGGGCAAAATAGACCGGCCCCTTGAACCGGGCCGGTCTTTTTCCATTCCCAAAGGGGAACAGTGACAATGTCAAAACGCGACTACTATGAAATTCTCGGCATCAAAAAAGGTGCCGACGCCGCCGAGATCAAAAAAGCCTACCGTCAAAAGGCAAAAGAACTGCATCCAGACCGCAACTCCGACAATCCAAAGGCCGAAGAGCAGTTCAAAGAAGCCAACGAGGCGCATGAAATTCTCAAAGACGCCGAGAAAAAGGCAGCCTACGACCGTTTCGGTCATGCGGCTTTTGAGGGCGGCATGGGCGGCGGCGGCGCACAGCAACGCGGCGGCGGCCACGGCGATTTCTCGTCGGCTTTCTCAGATGTCTTCGACGACCTGTTTGGCAACTTCGGCGGTGGTGGTGGCGGCGGACGCAACCGCCCGCAACGCGGCAATGATCTGCGCTATAATCTGCGTATCAACCTCGAAGATGCCTTTGCAGGACTGCAAAAAACCGTAAATGTCCCCGCGGCTGTTGCCTGTGGATCATGCAGCGGCACAGGTGCTGCAGATGGGTCCCAACCCGTCAACTGCCCGACCTGCGCAGGCATGGGTAAAGTGCGTGCACAACAAGGTTTCTTCACCGTTGAACGGACCTGCCCAACCTGTAACGGCATGGGCCAAACCATCAAAGACCCCTGCACAAAATGCCACGGACAAGGCCGCGTCGAGAAAGAAAAATCTCTCTCCGTCAACATCCCCGCGGGTGTTGAAACCGGCACCCGTATCCGGCTTGCCGGCGAAGGCGAAGCAGGGATGCGCGGCGGCCCAACGGGCGACTTGTATATCTTCATCGAAGTGGCCGATCACAAACTCTTCGAGCGCGACAACATGAACCTCTACTGCCAAGTCCCCGTCAGCATCTCTGCGGCGGCCTTGGGCGGCGAGATCGAAGTGCCGACCATCGACGGCGGACGCAGCCGGGTCAAAATCCCCGAAGGCTCCCAATCGGGCCGGCAAATGCGCCTGCGCCACAAAGGGATGCCCGCCCTGCGCGGCGGCGGCTCTGGTGATATGTTCATCGAACTTGCAGTCGAAACGCCCGTGAACCTGACCGCACGTCAAAAAGAAATCCTCAAGGAATTCGACGCGATCCAAGCCGAAAATAACCCAAACGGCTCCAACTTCTTCAAGTCGGTAAAAAGTTTCTGGGATGCAATGAAGGGCTAACTTCCACCATGGATGTTAACTCTTAGTTCACCAAATGTTCTGCAAAGTGTTCTCATGAACCACTTTGCAGAATCACTCTCATTTTTCGACGACGACGACCTGATGGTCATCGAGCCCGCGCAGGGCGGCGGCGACCGTCAGCGTCTGCGTGACCGGTTCACAAACTGCGGGCCTGCGTCCGTGCCAGACTATGAATTGCTGGAACTTATCCTGTTTCGGGCGATCCCCCGTTTTGATGTCAAACCCCTCGCTTTGGCGCTGATGGATCACTTCGGCGACCTTAACCGGGTCCTCACGGCGGCACCCGCTCTGCTTGCAAAAGTGAAAGGATGCGGCCCGGCCGTCATTTCCGAACTCAAACTCATCGAGGCAACAGCCCACCGCATGGCGCGCGCCAAGGTGATGCACCGCTGCGTTATTTCTAGCTGGGACGCGGTCATCGACTATTGCCACACCGTTATGGCACACCGCGACACCGAACAATTCCGCATCCTGTTTCTCGATACCAAAAATGCCCTCATCGCCGACGAAGAACAGGCCAAAGGCACCGTAGATCACGTGCCCGTCTACCCGCGCGAGGTGATCAAACGCGCGCTTGAACTCAACGCCGCATCGCTCATTCTGGTGCACAACCACCCCTCCGGTGACCCCACCCCCTCCGACAGCGATATCAACATGACCCGCCAAATCGAAACCGCCGCCAAGGCGCTCTCGATCACTGTGCATGACCACATCATCGTCGGAAAATCGCGCGAGGTCAGCTTCCGCGGCTGGGGTCTACTGGGTAACCCATAGCTCGACACGCCGGTTCATCTGACGTCCCCATTCCGTATCATCACAGCCCATCGGCAAGGCCTCGCCAACGCCGGCAACCGGCGCTGCGGCAAATACAAAAACATCGGCGCTGTTAACGGGTAATCTTCTGTTTTCAATGCCGTCAATCTGGGCGTCGAAATAAATCCGCAATTGTCGCGCAACGCGATCGCCCGCGTATTGCCAATATCAGTAAACGGCAAAACACCCAAGGCTCCGGCATCTTGTGACACCGCTTTAGCCACGGCATCAGCATCGGCATGGCGCACAACAGCTTCGCCCAACTCGGCACCGGACGCGCGCACAACCTGATCAACAAACCGCTGCACCTGACCGTCTGTCGCAGGCCCCAAATGCACCGTCAACGGATCAGCGCTCCCCTGAAGACTGCCCCAATCGACCATCTGCCCCGCAAACGCCGCCGCCAAATCCGCAAGCGAAATCGCCGTTACATCGGACCGCACCGACACCACCGGCACCAATGCATTCAGCCCAACGATCCGACTTTGACGCGGATCATCCAACCGGCCCAACCCGACCTCGACACCACGCTCCACCTCCGGCGGGCGCACCTCTCGCACCGACATCACCAAATCGGCTTCATGCGCGATCAAATCGGCAAACCCCTCGTCGGTATTTGTCGCGCGAAACACAAACCTGCCCACAGGCATCGGATCACCCGCGCGGCGTAAAGTCTGGGTAAAATGTGCCCTATCTGTTTGGGTCAAAGTCACCGTCAACTGACGCGATCGCGCAAAGCTTTGCACCAGCGCAGGCATCAACACATCGGCCATCCGCCGCGCACCCGAAAACCGCACCTCCGGCACATAACTCGCCAGATCTGGACAATCAGCCCCCTCACAAATCACCTTATCATAGCGCAACGTAAGCGGACCAAATTCAGAATAGATCTGGATATTCTCCCCGTCGAACCCGATCATCCGGCCCGAAATATCCAAGCCACCACCAGCCGACCGCAGGGTAATGTCCTGCGCAGCAAGTGCGGTCGCACAAAAGAAAAGTGCGGCGAATGTCGCCGCACGTCTCATAGATCTGCCAATCCGGCCTGATTGATCACACGTCATTTCGCCGCGAGTGTCAGGTCCTTGAACATATTTTTCAACACCAGAAATTCACCAATTGCGCCACAATCGGGCATCGTCATGGTCAAATCAATCGCCGTTGGTTCTTGCAGTGGATTAAGCTGGATACTTTGTGCTGCAATATCGCGTCCACAATTCGCCGCCGTCACCTCTGCCTCAACCGATAACGCAACAGTGCCGTCCTGATTATACTGACCCGTCGGAAAGGTATAAACCTCTGCCATCAAAGCGTTATTCACACGGTCATCGCCAAGCGTCGTCAGAAAGCCGGCCCTTGGCGGCGAGGTAAAGTCCAGCTCGCGGGTCGATGCCGCCCAGACATGGCCCTCGCTGTCGTAGTCAGCACCAAACTCCAATGCGTGCAACTGCACCGCATTGATGCCCTGCCATTGCAACGCCGCACGATCATAATTTGACAAGTCGGGCACCGGTGTCGATGCAACCGCGCCCTCACCGCCCGCAAATGCGGCAATAAAGAACGCCTCTTGCGCCAAAGCCGGCACAACAACATCCACACGGCCTGTCTCATCGGTCAATTGCGAAAAGATCATACCTTGATGATGGATCGTCACGGCAGCATTTGGCTGGCAGGGTGCGACAACCGATACGGCCACCATCGCCAAGGGCAATGTATCCGCCGTCATGGCAACCTCACAGACCGGCTCCGGTGCCGCCAATGGCGTCATCGGCTCAGGCACCGGCACATCCACCAAGGCTGCCAACTCGACCGCCGCCTCTTTAGCGTAGGGAATAACCATTTCCGGCACAGCCAAACTCGTGACCATCGCGGATTGCTGCGGCATCACCATCTGTGGCAATACAATCGCCGGCTCTTGCGTTGGCTGGAATCGCGACGCAACCGCATCGCCATACTGCATGACAAAACCTATGCTAAGCGCCACCGAAAACGTGACGCCCGCTGTGATAAAACTCTTCTTCCGGGACATCTCTGCCTCCTTCTCCTTTGCGGATATGGAAACAGACTGTCAACTGACGGTGGCCGCACATGGACCACCGCAAGGTATTAGCGTGACATGATTGTGGCGAAGTTAGGCAATCTTGCCATGGCAGTGCTTGAACTTTTTACCCGACCCGCAGGGACAGGCATCGTTCCGGCTCGGGCTACCCCATGTCGACGGATCATCCTCGACAAAGCCCTCTCTCGCCGTGGCACCAACACCCGAACTGTCAGACGTAGCGCGCGCAATCGTCTTGTCCTGCTCGGCCGCAATCGCCGCCTGCTGGGCCTTCATTTGCTCCACCATCTTCTCCTGCTCTTCAGCAGTCATCGGGCGAATTTGACCCAATTTCTGGGTCACCTCGGTGCGCAAGCCGTCCAGCAAACGCTCGAACAACTGGAACCCTTCAGTCTTATACTCGTTCAGCGGGTCGCGCTGCGCATAGCTGCGGAAACCGACGACCGACCGCAGATGCTCCAGCGTCAGCAAATGCTCTCGCCACTTGCCATCGATCGACTGCAACAACACCTGCTTTTCGATGTTTCGCATCGTCTCGGCGCCAAAGGCCGCGGCCTTCTCGTCCATATACTTGGCTGCCGCTTCTTCCAGACGCTCGCGGATGTCATTATCGTCAACACCCTCTTCCTCGGCCCACTTCATCACCGGCACATCAATCCCCAACTGGGAAATCGCCTCGGCATACAGACCTTCTGTGTTCCACTGATCAGCATAGGACTTGGGCGGCATGTGCTCGTGCACCAAATCGTCAATCACCTGACTGCGCATGTCGGACACGATCTCGGACAGGTCCGTCGCTTCCATAATCTCGCGGCGCTGGCCAAAAATAACCTTGCGCTGCTCGTTCATCACATCGTCAAACTTCAACAACTGCTTACGGATGTCAAAGTTGCGACCCTCAACCTTGGCCTGCGCACGCTCCAGCGACTTGTTCACCCACGGATGCACAATCGCCTCGCCCTCTTTCATGCCAAGGCTCGACAGCACTTTGTCCAAACGCTCGGATCCGAAAATCCGCATCAGATCATCGTCCAGTGACAAAAAGAACGACGACCGCCCCGGATCACCCTGACGACCGGACCGCCCGCGCAACTGGTTGTCAATGCGGCGGCTCTCGTGGCGCTCGGTGGCCAGCACAAACAATCCGCCCGCTTCAATCACGGCCTTCTCGTCAACTTCGTGGTCGGCTTCGATCTGCTTACGAATCTCTTCAGGGTCGGCGTCAGGGCTCGCGGCAATCGCGGCCATAATCGAAAAATCGACATTGCCACCCAATTTAATATCGGTGCCGCGACCCGCCATATTCGTGGCAATCGTAACCGCCCCCAACTTGCCGGCGTCGGCAATAATCTGGGCTTCCTGCTCGTGCTGACGGGCGTTCAAAACATTATGCTTCACACCGGCCTCTGTCAGCATTTGCGCCAGCGCCTCGGATTTCTCAATCGATGTCGTGCCCACAAGGATCGGTTGACCCTTTTCGTGCGCTTTCAGCACTTCCTTCACAACACCTTCAAATTTCTCCCGCGATGTGCGGTAAACTTGGTCATTCTCGTCAAGACGGGCGATCGGGCGGTTGGTCGGCACCTCGACCACACCCAGCCCGTAAATCTCCATAAATTCCTCGGCTTCGGTCAATGCCGTGCCGGTCATGCCTGACAAATTATTATACAGGCGGAAATAGTTCTGGAACGTCACAGAGGCGAGCGTGACATTCTCGGGCTTCACCGATGCGCCCTCTTTGGCTTCAATCGCTTGGTGCAAGCCATCCGACAATCGACGACCCGACATCATACGACCGGTAAATTCATCGATCAGCACAACCTCGTCATCGCGGACGATATAGTCCTTGTCGCGGGTAAACATCTTATGCGCGCGCAAACCTTGGGACAGGTGATGCACCAATGTGCTGCTCTCGGGATCATAGAGCGACTGACCCTCTGGCAACAGACCCACAACAGACAAACGGTCCTCAAGGAAATCATTGCCCTCTTCGGTGAACGTGCACTGCTTGGTCTTCTCGTCGATCGTGTAATGCTCCTCAACCAACTCGGGGATCACGCGGTCAATCAGGCGATACATCTCGGCACGGTCCTGCGCTGGTCCCGAAATAATCAGCGGGGTGCGGGCCTCGTCAATCAGGATCGAATCCACCTCGTCAACAATCGCAAAATTATGCGGACGCTGATGGATCTGGGACAACTCGGACTTCATGTTGTCGCGCAGATAATCAAAGCCCAACTCGTTGTTGGTCGCATAGGTCACGTCACATAAATACGCGGCCTTCTTCTCGTCGTCGGGCTGCTGCGGATACACCACACCCGTGGTCAAGCCCAGCGCGCCGTAAACCTTGCTCATCCATTCGGCGTCACGCTTGGCCAGATAGTCGTTGACCGTCACAACATGCACGCCCTTGCCTGACAGCGCATTCAAATAGGCCGGAAACGTCGCAACAAGGGTCTTGCCCTCGCCGGTTTTCATCTCGGAAATATTGCCCTGATGCAGAAAAATGCCGCCCTTCAACTGGGTATCAAACGCGCGCAGACCCAGCGCACGGCGCGCCGCCTCGCGACAATTGGCAAACGCCTCGGGCAACAACGCATCAAGGTCTTCGCCCGCCTTGGCACGCTCGACCAATTCCAGCGTCTTTTGCTTGATGCCCTCGTCGGTCAGCGTCTCGAACTCCGGCTCAAGCGCGTTGATCTTTGCCACCAGCGGGCGGACCGATTTTACTTTTCGGTCGTTCGCAGTGCCAAATACTTTTTTGGCAATCGTTCCTAAACCCATCTTCATTCTCTCCGGCGGCGTATTCACGCACTACTTACACTATTTGAGAGGAGGTCGCTTGTAGGCCATTAAATCGACCCCTACAAAGGGCCAAGACCGGCCCCCTCGAAGGCTTTAATTCGATGTAAGGGGCGGGTTATGCAGTGTCAATGTTGCGGGGCTTCGCAACACATCAAGGGATCGTTTAATGCTGAAACATGCAACATTTATCGGGGCTTTTGCTCTTTCACTCGCCGCAAGCGCTGCCATGGCACAAGATGCGACCGCCGACACCGTGATCGCAACAGTGAACGGCACCGAAATCACGCTGGGGCAAATGATCATCACACGCGCACAACTGCCGCAACAATACGCTGACCTGCCTGATGAAGTGCTGTTTGGCGGCGTGCTTGACCAGTTGATCCAACAGCAGCTTCTGGCCGATTCTCTGGAAGTGACGCCAGCCCGTGTCACCTATGCGGTGCAAAACGAAGAACGGTCTCTCAAGGCCGGCGAAGTGATCAATAACATCACCCTTGGCGCGGTTGACGAAGATACGCTCAACGCGGCCTATGACGCACGTTACGCCGACGCGCTGCCCTCAGCCGAATTTAACGCAGCCCACCTTTTGGTCGAAACCGAGGACGAAGCCCTCGCAGCCAAGGCCCGCGTCACCGATGGCGAAGTGTTCGCAGATGTCGCGCGCGACGTATCCACCGGCCCCACCGGTCCGAACGGTGGTAATCTTGGCTGGTTCGGCACGGGCCAAATGGTCCCGGCCTTTGAAGAGGCGGTTGCCGCCATGTCCGTGGGCGATATCTCCGATCCGGTCCAAACCCAATTCGGCTGGCACGTCATCAACCTGATCGAGACCCGCAACGCCGAAGCGCCGGATTTTGACACCGTGCGCCAGGAACTGTTCGGCCAAGTGCAAGAAGCCGCCATTCAGGCACGATTGACCGAACTGACCGACGCGGCCACCGTCGTGAGGCCCGAAGACGGCGCATTTGACCCCAACCTGATCAGCAACATTGACCTTCTGGACAATTAAACCATGACAGTCTCACCTCTGGCTCCGGCCGCCTTTCCTGATCTGCCCGCGATTGACGGCGTGACCTTTGCGGCTGCCGCGGCAGGGGTGAAATACAAAGACCGGCTAGATGTGATGCTCGCGGTCCTTGATGAGGGCAGCAGTGTCGCGGGGGTCTTCACCACCTCTGCGACACGCTCCGCCAATGTGCTCGATTGCCAACGCAAGCTGGCGCACCCATCAGGCGGGCGCGCAGCAATCCTTGTGAACTCCGGCAACTCCAACGCCTTTACCGGCAAACTGGGCGACGGGTCCGTCGCCGCCCTCTGCGCCAGCGTATCGGACCTTTGTGGCATTGACGCAAACCGCGTCTTTACCGCCTCCACAGGGGTGATCGGCCAACCCCTGCCGCACGAAAAAATCATCGCCAAAATCAGCACGCTGCGCGATCAGCAATCCGCCAATGCCCTCGGCGATGCAGCGCGCGCGATCATGACCACCGACACCTTCCCCAAGGCGGCGACAAAAACCATCACCATCGGTGGCAGACCCGTCAAAATCGCGGGCATCGCCAAAGGCTCCGGCATGATCGCCCCCGACATGGCCACCATGCTGGTCTATATTTTCACCGATGCCAAAATCGAACAATCCAACCTGCAAGCGCTGCTGTCTCGCCACAACGCTTCCACTTTCAACTGCATCACGGTCGACAGCGACACCTCGACCTCCGACAGCCTGATGATCGGCGCCACAGGGCGCTCGGGCGTTGACGTGACAGACAACGCAGACTTTGCAGACGCCCTACACACGGTCATGCTTGATCTTGCCCACCAAGTGGTGCGCGACGGCGAAGGGGCGACAAAATTCGTCACCGTCGCCGTGACAGGCGCGCAATCCGACTGCGATGCGCGCCTTGTGGCCATGGCGACCGCCAACTCACCACTGGTGAAAACCGCCATCGCAGGCGAAGATCCCAACTGGGGACGAGTCGTCATGGCGGTGGGCAAATCCGGCGCCAAAGCGGACCGCGACCTGCTCACGATCCACTTTGGCGATATCCTCGTGGCCGAAAACGGCTGGGTATCGCCCTTCTACACCGAAGACGCAGGTGCGACCTACATGAAGAACGACGCGATCACGATCAACGTGGACCTCGGGCTCGGGCGCGGCACCGCCACCGTCTGGACCTGCGACCTGACACACCAATATATCACCATCAACGCGGATTACCGGTCTTGAAAACGGTTCTGGTCTCTGCCGTCGCACTGATCGACGTTGACGGACGTGTCCTTCTGGCACAGCGCCCCACAGGCAAATCCATGGCCGGCCTGTGGGAATTTCCGGGCGGCAAAGTCGAAGACGGCGAAACCCCCGAAATCGCCCTGATCCGCGAACTGCAAGAAGAACTCGGCATCAACACTTGGGAAAGCTGCCTCGCGCCGCTCACCTTCGCGAGCCACAGCTACGAAGACTTCCACCTCCTGATGCCCCTCTTCGCCTGCCGCAAATGGAAAGGCACACCCCAACCCCGCGAAGGCCAATCCCTCAAATGGGTGCACGTGCGTGACCTACGCGACTACCCCATGCCCGCCGCCGACGTGCCACTGATTTCGATCCTGCGCGACTGGCTCTAGTCACACGCGGGGTCGTTAAAGCAAGCAAGGAAACCGTCGATTTCTTCTGCGTTCATTCGGTAATAGGACGGGCAATAGCTGGACTCAATCTGTAACAACTTGGCCTGATGATTGACCTCCGCAAGGACACCCACGACCATCTCATTGGTTGGTGGAAGCATCGACATTGACCCTTCAAGTTCCTGAATAGTTTGCAATTTTATGACCAAGCGGGTGGTTTCGAACGGGACAAGCTGTCCCGCCTCGATCGCATGGCCCGTAAAGCGAAATTGGTCAGAGTAGCTATATTCGATACCCCAAGGCATTGCGATATCGGAACGAGGCACAAACTTCTCTCGGCGGGCAGCTAGCTCAAGGTCATGCAAAAATGGCGCGTCACCGATCCGTTCAAATTGACCATAAACCAACACATCATCTGGCGCGGCAGACAGCAACGTACGCTTCACGAAAGCATACTCTGCTTGTTTCACCCGCGCGGGCGTCGCATCTTGGTCTAGTGGAATTGGACCTGGACCTGGGCAAGCACCGACGGCCACACTTATGGATGGGAACGCGACAAAAGTGGCGCAAATCAAAAGGGCATTCTTATTCATAATGCCTATCAATACAAAAAAAGAGGGTAACCGCAACGGTCACCCTCTTTCACGTTCAAAATGTGCACCCTCTTACAGGTTACGCTCAACCGATTCACGCTCGAAGATTTCGATCACGTCATCAGGACGGATGTCTTCATAGTTCTCGAACGCCATGCCACATTCCTGACCAGACTGCACCTCGGCAACCTCGTCCTTGAAACGCTTGAGCGTCTTCAGCGTGCCCTCGTGAATAACCACGTTATCACGTAGCAAACGGACACCAGCGGACCTGCGGGCAACACCTTCGGTCACGATACAACCAGCGATCTTACCAACGTTAGACACCTTAAAGACCTCTTTGATCTTGGCGTAACCGATGAACTTCTCACGAATTTCCGCAGACAGCAGACCAGAGGCCGCCGCTTTCACATCATCCACAAGATCGTAAATCACCGAATAATACCGGATCTCGACACCCTTTTGGTTGGCAGTTTGACGGGCCGAGGCATTGGCCCGCACATTAAAGCCAAACACAGGGGCACCCGACGCTTCGGCCAAACCGATATCGGATTCCGTGATCGCACCAACACCAGAATGTAGAACGCGCACGCGGACCTCATCGTTGCCGATCTTCTCCATCGCTTGCACAATCGCCTCGGCAGAGCCCTGAACATCCGCTTTCACCAAGATTGGCAACTCGTTCATGCTCTCGCTTTGCTTTGCATTGGCCATCATCTGATCAAGCGTGACAGCGGCACCCGCGGCTGCGCGCTTGTCCTTGGCCGCATTGGCACGATATTCAGCGATCTCTCTCGCTTGTGCCTCTGTTGCGGTCACGTTCAAAACATCGCCCGCTTCCGGTGTGCCGTTCAGGCCCAAGACCTCTACGGGCACAGACGGGCCTGCCTCGTCAACACGCTCGCCTTTGTCGTTGATCAGCGCGCGGACTTTGCCCCACTGCTCGCCGACGACAAAAATGTCACCTTTGCGCAATGTGCCGTTCTGCACCAGCACCGTGGCCACAGGACCGCGACCAACATCTAGCTGGGCCTCGATCACCGCACCATATGCGGCACGTGTCGGGTTCGCCTTCAGTTCCAAAATCTCCGCCTGAAGCGCAATCGCCTCCAACAATTCCGGCAGGCCCTGACCAGTCACGGCAGACACTTCGATATCCTGCACGTCACCTGACATGGCCTCGACGACAACCTCGTGCTGCAACAAATCGGTGCGCACTTTGGTCGGGTTGGCGGCAGGGCGGTCAATCTTGTTGATCGCCACAATCATCGGCACTTTCGCGGCCTTTGCGTGGTGAATCGCCTCGATCGTTTGCGGCATAACCGCATCATCTGCGGCAACCACAAGCACAACGATATCAGTGACTTGTGCACCACGAGCCCGCATCGACGTAAACGCCGCGTGACCCGGCGTATCAAGGAACGACAACAGCTGACCGCCATCGGTCGTGACCTGATATGCCCCGATATGCTGCGTGATACCGCCCGCTTCGCCCGCAACAACACGGGTTTTGCGGATCGCATCCAACAGTGATGTCTTACCGTGGTCAACGTGACCCATGATCGTGATGATCGGCGCGCGACCAATCAAATCCTTGGGGTCGTCGTCGACCTGATCGATGACCTGCTCAACATCCGCATCGGAAACGCGCACAACCTTGTGGCCAAATTCCTCGATGATCAACTCCGCGGTATCAGCGTCGATCGTCTGGGTTTGGGTCGCCATGATGCCGTTATTCATCAACGCCTTCACAACATCAGACACCCGCTCGGTCATACGGATAGCCAGTTCCGCGACCGTAATCGCCTCTGGCAAGGCCACGTCGCGGTAAACCTTTTCACGCTCAGCAGACACACCCATTGCTTTCGCACGGGCGCGGTCTTGCTTGCGCTTCATCGCCGCCATTGACTTCTGACGACCACCTGCACGGCCAGCCATCGCATCATTCAGCGTCAGCTTGCCAGACCGGCGGCTGTCATCACCACCGCGCGGTTTGGCCTTGGTGTTATCATTGCCACGGTTCGCTTTTTCGCGATCCGCGTTGCGTGGGGCTGCACTTGGGCGCGACACAGATGTCTCACCGGGCGGTGCCGCAACAGGGGCGTCAGCCACAGCCTTGGCCTTAACGGCCTCGGCGCGCTTGCGCTCTTCCTCGTCGGCTTTCGCCTTTATGCTTTCCTCGCGTGCGCGGTCTTCGGCCTCTTTGGCCTCTTGCGCGGCGCGGCGCTCTTCGCGGTCTGCCGCGCGGGCTGCATCTTCAGCCTCGCGCTTGGCCTTCTCTTCCGTCTCACGCGCCTTGGCCATCGCCAATGCCTTCATGCGACGCGCCAATTCAACATCCGAAATACCCGCAGGACGCTTGGATGGATCACCACCTACCGGCATGGCCGGACCACCCGTCGCGGGCTTTGCCGCACCGGGCTTTGGCACCACAACGCGCTTGCGCTTGGTTTCTACCACGACGTTCTTGGTGCGTCCGTGGCTAAAGCTCTGCTTCACATTGCTTGGGCGCGAACCGCCAAGACCAAGTGTCTTTTTGCCGTCGTTATCGCTCATTTGGCTTCTTTATCCTTCCCGGCTGACACGTCGTCGCCGTCTATCTCTCGTAGGCCACGTAACTTTGTGGCTTCTTCTACAACACGATTGGCAAGTTTTCCATTCGAGAGCGCGCCGTGTATTGCACTTCCGCGTCCGAATGCCAAACCCAATTCCTCCGAAGTGAAACACCCGAAATAACGGGCGCCCTCGGGGGTCCATAACTTTGCCTTGCCGCGCTCGGACCCATCCGAGGCCTGCAACAAAACACGGACATTCTCGCCACCAGCGAGCCAGCCCTTCACTTTTTCAAACCCGCAAACCGCGCGTCCCGCCTTACGGGTCAAAGCGATCAGATCGACAGCGTGGCGACAAACTTGGCGCTCCACTTCATCAACCAGGCCATCAGGAACAGACACCGCTTGCTTTGCACTGCGCGAAAACTGACCTTTTGTGGCCGCCTCCAGCATCGCTCGCGTCGCCGTCACATACATACCACGTCCGGGCAGTTTTCCCAAGATGTCCGGATAAATCCGATCATCCGGGCCCACAACAAAACGGATCAGCCCCGCCTTTGGCGTGACCTCCCCAGAAACGATGCACTTGCGTTCAACGTCCTCGTTCTTTGCTGTGTTGTGACCACCACGTGCCATCGTTTTATGTAGCTCCTTAACGCTCACTTACGCGTCGTCTTCCTCGGTTTCATCAACTTCATCGGACACCAGATCAGCCGGATCAACCCAACCAAGCATCACGCGTGCGGTCATCACCATTGTCTGGGCTTCTTCAAGCGACACCTCGAATTTCTCCAACACGCCCTCGTCTTTCTTGCGCTCGCCACCTTCGGTCGTCCAGCCACCGGCCAGCTCCCAGTCCGCACAAGTTGCAAAATCTTCCAACGTCTTCACGCCATCCTCGGCCAGCGCCTGAAGCATAAGCGGCGTCAAACCCTCAAAGTTAACAAGGCTATCCTCGACACCCAACGCGCGGGCCGCTTCCATCGCCTTATTATTGATCGCCTCAAGATGCTCGCGGGCGCGGGTCTGCAATTCGCTCGCTGTGCCCTCGTCAATACCCTCGATAACCAACAATTCGCTCAGCTCGACATAAGCCACTTCCTCAAGGCTGGTGAACCCTTCGGACACCAACAACTGGGCAAAGAACTCGTCCAGATCAAGCGCATCGATAAACAACTTGGTGCGCAATTCAAACTCGGCCTGACGACGCTTACTTTCTTCTTCCTCGGTCATGATGTCGATATCAAGACCGGTCAGTTGCGACGCCAAACGCACGTTCTGACCACGACGACCAATCGCCAGCGACAACTGCTCGTCAGGGACAACAACCTCGATCTTACCGGCCTCTTCATCCAGAACAACTTTGGACACTTCAGCAGGCTGCAATGCGTTCACAAGGAACGTCGGCATATCTTCATTCCAAGGAATGATATCGATCTTCTCGCCCTGCAATTCGTTCACAACCGCCTGCACGCGAGACCCGCGCATACCAACACAGGCACCCACCGGATCAATCGAACTATCATAGGAAATCACGGCAATCTTCGCGCGTGACCCCGGATCGCGGGCAACCGCCTTGATCTCGATGATACCCTCGTAAATTTCGGGTACTTCCATCTTGAACAACTCGGCCATGAACTCCGGCGCTGTGCGCGACAAGAAAATCTGCGGCCCGCGCTGCTCGCGGCGGACTTCCTTGATGAAACAGCGGATACGGTCGTTGGGGCGGTACGCCTCGCGCCCGATTTTCTCGTTGCGGCGCAAAATCGCCTCACCAGACCCCACATCAACAATCACATTGCCATACTCTTCGCGCTTCACAAGCGCGTTGATGATCGTGCCGGCCTTGTCTTTGAACTCTTCATACTGCTTGTCACGCTCAGCTTCGCGGACCTTTTGCAAAATCACCTGCTTGGCGGATTGTGCGGCAATGCGGCCCAGCTCGACAGGAGGCACTTCCTCGACAAACGTCTGACCGACCTCGGGATCTTCCATATACTCACGGGCCTGCTCAACAGTGAACTCGGCCTGATAATTCTCTAGCTCTTCTTCTTCCACAATCGTGCGCACGCGGGTGAACGTGGCCTTGCCTGTGCGGCGGTCGATGTCGACACGAATGTCCATCTCTGCGCCGTAACGCGACTTCGCCGCCCGCGCGAGGGACTCTTCCATCGCCTCGACCACCAAATTGGCGTCGATGTTCTTTTCGCGGGCCACAGCCTCGGCTGTTTGCAGCAGCTCCAGCTGGTTTGCGGAAGTAATTGCCATTTATTTGTCCTCCTGACCATCAATGATGGTTTCGATTTCGTCAAACTGGGTCTCGTCGATCTGACCCGCATCCTTACGTCCGCGCAAAACATCGCGGATCAATTCATCTGTCAGCACCAATTTGGCATCTGACAGCCACTCAAACTTCAACCCGATCGTACCCTCGGGAATGGTGATCAACACCTCGTCTCCCTCAACACCCGCAAGCGGGCCTTTGAAACGACGGCGGCCATCAATCAATTCCTCGGTCTCGATCTTCGCCTCGAACCCTTCCCACTGGGCAAAATCCTTCAGGCGGGTCAGCGGACGGTCAATCCCCGGGCTCGACACTTCCAACGTATAAGCATCCAAAATCGGGTCTTCGACGTCCATCACAGCCGAAATTGCGGTGCTGATCTTGCCGCACTCATCAACCTCGATCGTGCCGTCAGACTTCTGGGCCATAACCTGCAAAATACTCTCTTTGCCGGTCATCAGCCGAATGCGCACAATTTCAAATCCCATGTCTTCCACGACAGGGACGATGATCTCGGCAATCCGGCGATCAATGGCAGCTTTGGCGACTAGATCGTTCATTATTCTCTCAAGCACAAAAAAACGGGCGCGCGGCCCGTTACAAATTTCCGGTTGGGCACTGGGTTTGGACCCCAGCGCGCCGCTGTTAAAAATCATATAGATCAGCCGCGCCTGTTCTGCAAGGCCCTCTTTGCCCCGCCTTCAAACTGCGCCGCTTTGAAATGAAAACGCGATAACCGCAATTTCGGCATACGCATGTCATACGCAAATCATACAGCTATCACACAGCAAAAAACGCCCCGCAAACTGCGGGGCGTTTTGTTTTTTCCGTCAGGCGTTCTTTACGCGACAGACCACCGCTCGGACATACGCGCGTTATCCATTTGCCACAGGTTCCCGATCTGATCAGGGCTGGAAATACGGTTGTTCACGGCCTGCACATAGTTGGCAAACATCGGAAGCAGAACGCCGCCCTCGTCACGCAGAATTTCCTGCATTTCAAAATATTGTGCGCGGCGCTTATCGCTATCCAACTCGGCACGCGCCAACAACAACAGCTCTTGGAAACGCGGGCTGTCTTCGTTGTCCCACTGGGTATCGTTCCACGGCACACCAGTTTCATACGCCGTCGCAAACATCCAGTCCTCGGTCGCACGACCGGACCAATATGCCGCACTAAACGGCTTTTTCAGCCAGACGTTCGACCAATAGCCATCCGCTGGTTCCTGGATCACATTGACGTTGATCCCCGCAGGCGCCATCGACGCTTGAATCAGTTGCGCCGCATCAACAGCACCGTCAAATGCCGCGTTTGACGCAGACAGGTTCAGATCGATGCTGTCCATGCCAGCCTCTTTCAAATAGAACTTGGCCTTGTCAGGGTCATAGGCCGTCTGCTCCATTTCGTCGTTGTAATACTGGTTCGCCGGGCCAATTGGCGTATCGTTACCAACCGCGCCGTGGCCTGACAAAATCTTGTCGACCAGCTCTTGACGGTTGACGCCATATTTGATCGCGCGACGCACATTCACATCACTGTAGGGCGCGCTGTTGGTCAGCATCGGGAACGTATACTGCTGATTGCCAGTCACCTCTTGAATGCGCAACGCCGGGTTCGCGTTCAACAAAGCTTCGGTCTTGAAATCAATCCGGTTGATCGCATCAACCTGACCGGTCATCAGCGCATTCATCCGTGCCGTATTGTCGTTGATCGCAATGTATTCGATCTCGTCAAAGAAACCGGCGCTGTCACCTTTATAGTGATCGTCGACACGCTTCGCGACCATGCGCACACCGGGGTCAAATGACACAACGGAATAGAGCCCAGTGCCGATACCTTTGGCAATCGCCTCTTCGATCTGGCCCGCGGGAAATATGCAGATATGATAGTCAGACATCAGGTAAGGGAAGTCGGCATTGCCCGCGACCAGCGTGAACTGAACCTGGGTATCCGACAATTTCTTCATGTCGGTGATCGCCTCGACGATCGGCTTGACGGCCGACTTGCTGTCCGGGCCAAGGTGCATTTGCAGCGACGCAATCACATCATCCGCGCCGAACCCTTTGCCGTTGTGGAACGTCACGCCAGAGCGCAGATTGAATACCCATGTCTTGGCATCTGCCGAGGCTTCCCAGCTTTCAGCCAACTCGCCTTTCAACGACCCGTCTGCTGCAACTTCTGTCAGACAATCAAAAACGGCTCCATGCGCGCTTGCGCTCATGAAAATGTCAGTTTGGGTGCGGCTGTCCCAGCTATCGGATGTATTCGCGCCGCTTAGGCCCACAGTCAGTTTACCACCACGGTTTGCGGCGGCGCGAAGCGGCATTCCCGTCAGGCTAAGAACGCCTGCTGCAACACCGGATTTCATCAATCCGCGTCTGCTAATTCCATACATTGTCGTACTCCCTAGTTAGTCAAATGGGTGCATCGCACCCGTGTTTTCGCCGCAATCAGCGGTGATTCGTATCTACATCTTACCCACAGCCGCATCGCCGATGTTATCAACTCCGCGTTCTTGGAGCAGATTGGTTAACCAGTCAGGGTCCATTTCAGGCACCGATGACAGTAATAGATCGGTGTAGGGGTGGTGCGGTGGCGTGAACATTTCGGCCTTTGGGCCGGCCTCCACAACACGCCCATCTTTCATCACAACCACCTCGTCGGCAATGGCGCGAACTGTCGCAAGGTCATGGGTAATGAACATATATGACAGTCCCAGATCATCCTGCAACTTGGCCAACAGGCGCAAAATACCCTCAGCGACCAGCTGGTCCAGCGCGCTGGTCACCTCGTCACAAATGATAAATTTCGGCTCTGCGGCCAAAGCGCGCGCGATGCCGATCCGCTGTTTCTGACCGCCCGACAATTCAGACGGCAAACGGTTGTAATATTCAGACGGCTCCAGCTCGATCTGGTTCAGCAGCGCATCAACACGCGCGCGTTTCGCCTTGCCCGTCAGGCCAAGATAAAATTGCACAGGGCGCGCAATGATCTCGCCAATCGACATCCGCGGGTTCAGCGCGGTATCGGCCATCTGATAAATCATCTGCACCTGGCGCAACTGGTCCTTGGACCGCTTGCGATAATCTGCTGGCATCACCTCGCCGTTCACACTGATCGTGCCTTCGCGTGGCGGCAACAGGCCGGTAATACAACGCGCAGCGGTCGATTTTCCCGACCCGCTTTCGCCCACAACGGCAACGGTGCGGCCCTCGTGCATGTCAAAACTAACGTCATGCAGCACCGGCACCCTGCCATATGCCGCACTAATATTCTGCACCGAAACCGCAGGCACGGCGCTGGCCACCACGGGGGATTTCAGCGGACGCTCAAAACTGCGCACAGCCCAAAGCGACTTGGTATAATCCTGCGTCGGGGCCGATAGCATCGTGCGGGTATCGGCAGTTTCAACCTCGTCACCCTTCAACAGCACCTTGATCCGGTCCGCCATCTGGGCAACGACAGCCAAATCGTGGGTGATGTAAATCGCGGCGGTGTCAAACTGTTCAACAATGTCGCGGATAGAGGCCAAAACCTCGATCTGGGTGGTCACATCAAGCGCCGTCGTCGGCTCGTCAAAGATAATCAGATCAGGCCGGCACGCCATCGCCATCGCGGTCATCGCGCGCTGCAATTGCCCGCCCGATACCTGATGCGGATAGCGAAACCCGATATTTTCCGGATCAGGCAGGCGCAGCTTGCGGTATAGCTCCATCCCGTCCACTTCGCTTTCAGCCTTCGACATCACTCCGTGCTGCGTCGGCCCTTCGACATGCTGATCTATCAAGCGGTGCGCAGGGTTGAAACTGGCCGCAGCAGATTGCGCCACATAGGCAATCCGCTTACCCAAAAGACCGCGTTTGACCGACGCGGACGCCTTCAACAGGTCGATCCCGTCAAATTCCACCGAGCCTTCCGAGATGCGCACGCCGTCGCGGGTAAACCCCATCGCAGCCAACCCAAGCGTCGATTTCCCCGCACCGGATTCGCCGATCAGACCCAGCACTTCACCGCGCGCAAGCGTCAGATCAACACCATTGATAATCGGATTCCATGTCTCGTCACTGCGGCCTTCAAGTTTGACCCCACGCATTTCAAGCAGCGGTTCAGTCATTCTTTTAACCCCGATGTTTTGTGCAGCATCCAATCTACCACAAAGTTGACCGCAACGGTCAACAGAGCGATTGCACCGGCCGCCAACAACGGGGCCGTGGCCGCAAGCGGTGCAAATTGCGCAAACATAATGAACGCCGCCAGATCACGCACCATTGTGCCCCAGTCGGCCAACGGCGGCTGGATGCCCACGCCCAGAAACGACAGCGACGCAATCATCAAGAACACAAAGCAGAACCGCAGCCCGAACTCGGCCAACAAAGGCGCTGTTGCATTGGGCAGGATCTCTTTGAATACCAGATACCACATGCCCTCGCCGCGCAGTTTTGCGGCCTCTATATAGTCCATCACAACGATATTTTGACCCACTGCACGGGCCAGCCGGAACACACGCGTGCTATCGATGACCGCAATGATCAGCACCATAAATACTGTCAGCGGAATGCCCAAACGTGACGACCAGACACTGGCAATCGTCATCAGTAAAAGCGCAAAAATCAACGACGGGATCGCCATCAAGACATCAACCGCGCGACTTAACAACTGGTCCAGCCAACCGCCCACAACGGCCGCCAGAAACCCAAGGCTACCGCCAATGAAAAACGCCAACAATGTGGTGGCAAAGGCGATGCCAACGGTGTTTTGCGCGCCGAATATCAAGCGCGACAGAATATCGCGGCCAATCTGATCGGTGCCCAAAGGAAACGCAGGATTACCGCCCATTGCAGGGTCACCACCAGGGGTGATATTGGCAGCGACGCCTTGGATAATCTCGTCTTGACCGTAGGGTGCGATCACCCCCGCGAAAATCGCAAATATCGCATAGATCAAAATCGCCAGAACGCCAAAGGATGCTGTCAGCGGCATATGGCGGAACGTCTTGCGCGACCACTGCGTGCCGACATGCCGGCCAAACAGCCGGAACAACCACGCCGCAATCGAGAAGAAGATGAACCCTTTGATTGCGACGCCAAAGAAGAAGAACTTGTTTGCCACAGCAATGTCACTACTGCGCGATTGCACAAATGCCCACGCCAGCCACGCCAAAACCACAACGCCCAGCACGTAACCAAAGGCCACCCCGAACGACATGTCGCGGAATTGCGGAGCATTGTTTGTGGCCTTTTGGCCCGCAAGCCGCAGCACCCAAGCAATGCCGCCCATCACAACAAATGCGGCAATTATCGTTAAAAGCGTGCTCATTTTGGATGCCTTAAACGGGGGTTGGACAGGATCGATAAAATATCCGCTGTCAGATTCAAAAGAATATAGGCCGCAGCAAAGATTAACGTGCTGGCCTGCACCACAGGGATATCGCGGATTTTGACGCTATCGACGAATAGCTGCCCAATGCCCGGATAAACAAACACAACCTCGACCACGACGACCCCGGTGATAAGATAAGCAAGGTTCAGGGCAATCACGTTGATGATCGGCGCCAGCGCATTTGGCAGCGCATGTTTCACAATCACCCGCAGCGGTGACATGCCCTTGAGCCGTGCCATTTCAATGTAGGGGCTGGCCAGCAAGTTGATGATCGCAGCCCGCGTCATGCGCATCATATGCGCGGTAACCACCAAGGTAAGTGTCAGCGCGGGCAGCAACGTCTTTTCCAGCCGGTCCGAAAGCGCCATACCGTCGTAGATATTCGACAGTGACGGCAAGATCGGGTTGAGCACTGCAAGAAACAAGATCAAAACATAGGCCATGAAAAATTCCGGACTACTGATCGAGCTGAGTGTCAGAATGTTTGCTGCACGGTCAAACACCGTATTGCGGTAAAGCGCTGCCAAAATACCTAAGGTCACCGCAATCGGCACCGCGATCACCGCCGTCACACCAGCCAGAAACATCGTATTGGCGAAACGCGGCGCAATTTGCTCGGCAACGGTCACACCGCCCCCGCCGCCCAAATTGGTTTGAAAGTTAAGCTGCGCAAAACTTGTGCCCAAATCACCGGTCACCATCCCGCCCAGCCACGACAGATAACGCGACACCGCTGGCTGATCCAAGCCAAGATCCGTGCGGATTTTTGCAACGGATTCCGGTGTTGCGCCCTGCCCCAATATCAGCTCGGCAAAATCACCCGGCAGCATATTAACGGCAACAAAGATCACAATCGAGACCACAAGAAGCGTCAGCAGACCAAGCGCTAGTCGCTGTATGACGATAGAAAGGACATTGCCCAAACTTGGTATTCCTTAGTAATTTCAACGTAACCTTAGCGACTGCTGGCTGTCTGTAAAGGTTAAAGGTTCAATGCGTCTGCGCGGGTGCCGATCAGGTCCATCGCAGCAGTCAACTCTGCCGTGATACCCACCTCCGACAAGGCGTGCCCCGCACGTGCCACCATAATCAGGTCCGACGTGGGCCACAGCGCCGCAAGCTGATAGGCAGACACAGGTGGGCAAATCATATCAAACCGGCCCTGCACAATCACCCCCGGAATATCCGCGATCTTCGGCATGTTTCGCAGGATTTGCTGGTCTTGCGACAAGAAACCGCCGTGATGAAAGTAGTGATTTTCAATCCTCGCGAATGCCCGCGAATACTCGGCCGGGGCCTCCCCCACGATCCCGTCACTTTCGATCGACGCCAGCGCGTTTTCCCAACGGGCCCACGCGCGCGCAAACTTGATTTCGAGCTGATGATCGCCTGAAAACAACCGCCTGTGATAGGCCGCAATAAAGTCGCCCTGCTCGTCCAGCGGCACCAGGTTCGCGAATTTTTCCCACAGTTCGGGCCAGAACCTGCCTGCCCCGCCGCCATAAAACCAGTCAAGCTCGGGCTGGGTCATCAAGAACACACCGCGCAACACCAAGGCCGCCGCGCGGCTTGGGTGGGTCTGGGCATAGATCAAGGACAGGGTCGCCCCCCAACTGCCGCCAAAAACAACCCAGCGATTGATACCAAGGGTTTCTCTGATCCGCTCGATATCCGCAACCAGATGCCAAGTCGTGTTCGCGTCAACGCTGGCGTGCGGTCTTGACCGCCCACAGCCCCGTTGATCAAACAGAATAATCCGGTAAACATCCGGGTCGAAATAACGCCGCATCGCAGGGCTGCATCCACCACCCGGACCGCCATGCAGCACCACAACCGGGATGCCATCTGGCCGCCCGCATTGTTCGATATAAACGACATGCCCGTCGCCCACGTCCAACATCCGCTGGTCGAAGGGGTCGATTGGCGGATAAAGATGTGCGCTTGCGCGCTTTTGACCTAAGACCTTGTCCATATTCGATCTATATAGCGTGACAATCCCCGTGACCACGCGAAAACCGGAGCAAAAGATGAAGCCCACCAATACCGTCGACCCGTCCGAGATTGCCAAATTCGAAGCCATGGCCGCCGAGTGGTGGGATCTGGAAGGCAAGTTCAAGCCGCTGCACATGATGAACCCTGTGCGGCTTGACTATATCACCCGCCAGATCGCCGCAGAATTCGGGCGCGATTTGAGCGGGCCTGCGCCATTTGGCGGACTGCGGATTCTCGACATCGGCTGCGGTGGTGGGCTGCTGTGTGAACCGATGGCGAGACTGGGGGCCACAATTGTCGGCGCCGATGCGGCCGCGCGCAACATTCCTGTGGCGCAAATCCATGCCGAACACTCGGGCCTGACCATCGACTACCGGCACACCACCGCCGAGGCGATGGCAGAGGCCGGCGAACAATTCGATGTGGTTCTAAACATGGAGGTGGTCGAACATGTGGCCGACCCGCTTGGCTATCTGACCGCCTGTCAGCGGCTTTTAAAATCCGGCGGCCTGCACCTGTGCTCAACGATCAACCGCAACCCGAAATCATTTGCGATGGCGATTGTTGGCGCGGAATGGGTGATGCGCTGGTTGCCCAAAGGCACGCATGAATGGTCAAAATTCATCACGCCAGACGAGTTGTTCAGACTCATGTCAGATGCAGGGTTGGAACCTGTCGATCGCAAGGGCTATGTCTTTAATTTTGCGCGGTTCACATGGGCGATTTCTGACACGGACCTTTCGGTCAATTACGTCACAGCCGCCACAAAACCCTGACCACCACCCTATTCGACCTTGGACAGCTTTATCCGCATTTCGCGCAAAACCGGAAGCACCATGCGTACCTTGTCTTCGCCAACACTATCGACAACTTTTGCAATAACAGGAGCGATCGATATCACCGCCGCATCACGCGCCGCCATTCCGGTGGGGCTAATCGACACCATCTTGCGCCGCGCATCTTCCCAGTCAGGGCGCACATGCACCCAGCCGGCCCATTCCAGTTTGCTGAGCGTATTTGTCATCGCGCCGCGGGTCAGATGAAAGGTGCGAGCAAGCTGTGCAGGGGATCTCTCCTCGCCCGCAAATGCCAGATGGTTCAACACCGAGAAATGCGACAACTCCATGCCCTTGGGCAGCACGGACACGACCAAGCTGCGGGCCAATTGGTCCACTACAAGGATTTCGCTGAACAGTGTGACGGCTAGGTTTTGGCTTTGGTCTGACATTAAGGGCCTTCAAAAGGGCGGTCGTGGATCAACGCGGCAATGCGTCTGCGCGCATGAGACACGTCCTTGAGATCAATATCAATGATTTCAACACCGGTTTCGACACCCGCGTCAGCCAAAACCTCGCCCCATGGCGAAATTACCATGCTATGCCCATAGGTCTGGCGCGATTTGCCCGCAACGACAGAGTGCTGTCCGGTTTGTGCCGCGGCCAATACAAAACACCCCGTTTCTATTGCTCGGGCCTGCAACAAAGTCTGCCAATGGGCGGCACCTGTCACGGATGAAAACGCGGACGGCACCACAAGTATGTCCGCGCCCGCTTGCGCCAAGGCCCTGTAAAGATAAGCAAACCGCAAGTCATAACAGATTGAAAGGCCGACCTTTCCAAACGGCGTTTCCGCGATCACGGCGCGATCTCCAGCGCGATAGCCGGCAGATTCGCGGTAGGTTTCTGTCGGGCTGACATCCACGTCAAACATGTGAATTTTATCATAGCGCGCTACGATATCGCCCTTGGGGTTGATCATAAATGACCGGTTTGCAAAGCGCCCGTCGGGGTCGCCCGTTTTCAACGCCAGCGACCCGATCGATAACCAAACGCCCAGATCCGCCGCCTCGGCGCGCAGCCCCTCAAGCGTGATGTCGTCCACTTCATGTTGTAGCACGCCGGTCTGGTGGGCACGGCTGGCGCTGATGCAATTGGTCACCTCTGGCGTCAGGACAAACTCCGCCCCCCTGCCCGCCGCTTCGCGTATCGCCGCGATGGTCGAAAGCAAATTCAGCGCAGGGTCATCGCCAGAGGTCAGTTGAACAAGTGCGACCTTCATCCCTTCAAAAGCGCGTCCAATTTGCCCGCACTTTCCAATGCATATAACTCGTCACAGCCCCCCACATGGGTTTTGCCAATGAAAATCTGTGGCACCGTGCGTCCACCATTTGACCGCTGGATCATCTCTGCGCGCCTTGCAGGCTTTGCTCCCACACTGATCTCGGAAAAACTTACACCCTTGGATGTCAAAAGCCGCTTGGCCGCATGGCAAAACCCACAGACGCTGGTGGTATAAAGCTCAACAGTTTGCATGGCGCGTCATCCTATAATGTCCGGTTGCGCCCTATCTAGTCATCTTTGACCACCCTTGCCAGTGTCAGCACATTCACCGCCCTTGCACCGGCGACAAAACACGCCTCTGCACTCGCCGCCAACGTCGCACCCGATGTCATCACATCATCCACCAACAAAATATGCCGCCCAGTAATCAGCGCTTTGCGCTTGGGGTTTGCGTTGATCGCGCCGGATAGCGCGGCAAATCGGGCGTCGCGGCTATGCCCGTTCAGCGGCGCGGTTCGCTTTGTGCGCAACAGAGCATCGGCGCAGACCTCGCGCGCGACCTGCCCGCCCAGCACATTGACCAAAGCCGCCGACTGGTTATAGCGACGGCGCAACAGCCGGACCCAATGCAGCGGGACCGGCACAATCAGCGTATCATTGGCAAGCAAAGGCGCCGCCACGCGCGCCATCCAGCGTGCAGCTGGTTGCGCCAGATCGGTGCGATCCCCGTGTTTGAGCGACAAAACCAGTTTGCGACCGACCCCCGAATACGCCAACACCGACCGCCCCCGATCCCAAGGGCGCGCAATCGTCAGGCAATCGTCACACAGTAGGTCATCCGCCTGACTGTCGCCCGGCAAAGAGGTTCCGCATTTACCGCAAATCGTGCCGCTGATAAACTGGGTTTCGCGCCAGCAAGCACCGCAAAGACCAAAATCATCCTCGGTCGGCGCATCACATGCGACGCACTGCGTGGGATAGATTGCTCGAATGATGCTTTGCATCCGCATGATTGCGCCCTAAATGATCGTTATGGATAAAATGCCCGACCTTACCGACCGCACCGCCCTGCTGCGCAACCGCACCCGTGCAAAGCCAGAGGCCCTGTTTCTGCACGACGTTGTTGCCGATGAGATCAAGGAAAGACTGAAAGAGGTTAACAGACCCTTTACGTCTGTCGCGATTGTGACCGGTTTTCCTGATCTGTGGCGCGGACACTTCCCTGACGCAGTGATCGTAGAAGACAGTGAAATCCTCGACCTTGCGCCGCAATCCTTTGATCTGGTGCTTCATATGATGGCGCTGCATTGGGCCAATGACCCCGTTGGCCAGTTGGTGCAATGTCGGCACGCGCTGAAACCCGACGGGATGCTGTTGGCCAGTTGTCTGGGCGGGCAAACCCTGCACGAATTGCGCGCATCCTTGGCCGAGGCAGAGGCGGTTGTTGCAGGCGGGCTATCGCCGCGCATCGCCCCGATGGGTGAAATCCGCGACCTTGGGGCACTGTTGCAGCGCGCAGGCTTTGCCCTGCCCGTCGCCGACGGCACCCCGCTGACCGCCAATTACGCCAATATGTTTCACCTGATGCATGATCTGCGCAAAATGGGCGAGGCCAATGCCTTGGCTCACCGCCCGCGACATTTCACCATGCGCAACATCCTGACAGAGGCCGCAAGCGTCTACGGCGAGAACTTTACCAATGACCAAGGGCGGGTTGACGCGACATTCGAGGTGATCACTCTGACAGGCTGGGCCCCTGATGAAAGCCAGCCCAAACCGCTGCGCCCCGGCAGTGCCGCTACGCGGTTGGCCGATGCGCTGGGCACCGATGAAACCCCGCTGAAAGAATGACCTCGCGCGCATTCCAACCACGTTATGACCGAAACGGATAGATAGATGACCGATATGACCACCGCCAAATGCCCCGCCCATGCGCAAGCCGACCACCCCAAGATCATGCCTGCAAAAGTGGGCATTCTGTTGGCCAATCTAGGCACGCCAGACGCCACGGACTACTGGTCGATGCGCCGGTATCTGAACGAATTTCTGTCCGACAAACGGGTCGTCGATTACTCCGCTTGGCTTTGGCAGCCGCTGCTGCAACTTGTGATCCTCACGGTGCGCCCCTCCAAGTCGGGCGCAAATTATCGCTCTATCTGGAACGAAGAGGCCAATGAAAGCCCACTTTTGACCATCACCAAACAACAGACCGCCGCAATAAAGACCACGATGGCACAGCGCTATGGCGACAACGTCATGGTCGATTTCTGTATGCGCTATGGCAACCCCTCGACCAAATCCAAAGTCCGCGAAATGGTCGATGCGGGCTGCACCAAAATTCTGTTCTTCCCGCTCTACCCGCATTACGCAGGCCCCACATCAGCCACGGCAAACGACCAGTTTTTCCGCGCGCTGATGGATGAAAAATGGCAGCCCGTCGCCCGTGTGGTTGAACCCTATTTCGAAGACCCCGCCTATATCGACGCTCTGGCGCAATCGATTGAGACCGCCTACGCCAAGGCCGACAAAAAGCCGGAATTGCTGATCTGTTCATATCACGGGATGCCGCAGCGCTACTTGCTGGAAGGCGACCCCTATCACTGCCAGTGCCAGAAAACGACGCGCCTGCTCAAGGACCGGCTAGGCTGGGACGACACGCAAATCAAGACGACGTTCCAGTCGGTGTTCGGGCGCGAAGAGTGGCTCAAGCCCTATACCGTAAAAGAGGTGGCGCGCCTTGCAAGCGAGGAAGGCATCAAAAACATCGCTGTTTGCGCGCCCGCGTTTTCTGCCGATTGCATTGAAACGCTGGAAGAAATCAACGAGGAAATCAAAGACAGCTTTGTGGACGCAGGCGGCGAACATTTCACCTATATCCCCTGCCTCAACGACGACCCCGCCCATATCGCCGCACTTTGCGGTGTGATCGACCAAAACCTGCTGGGCTGGGTGAACCGCTGACGGGCAAAGGCCTGATCAAGGATTGAACTGCGCTGATGTAGCGCTGGGGGGATCAAAATCAGTCTGGGTGGCGATAAAATGTTAAGATGATCGGTTTGTCACTCACAGTCCTTGGTCCTCGCGCGTCTGACATCTCTGCGCCGTTCGGGTCTGACGGATCACCGCAACTCGACCGCGCGCGCCGCGCGGGATTTCGAGGCCAGATCGTTGGCGAAAACATCTCTGAATCCTACGAGACAGAGCTTAAAACTCTCGCGGCGCGGATGGGCCAAGCCGATACGGGAAAATTGTGATGGACCCTGAGTATGGGCACAAACCCCAACGCCGTGCAGGCGACAGACAACGATCCGTGCCAGCTCGGTTCGTTTTAAGCCGTGATCAAAATCACTGTGCCATTATCGACCATGGCGTAGATCTCTTCGATCTCGTCATTGCTGACCGCGATACAGCCCCAGGTCCAATCCGTTTCACCGATGACTTCTTTTGGTGTGCCGTGGATGAAAATATCACCGCCGGGCGATTCGCCCATCGCGCGCGCCTTGGCGACATCAACACGGTTGGGATACGAAATACCCACCGACAAATGATAGCGGCTATTGGGGTTGCGCCGATCAATGACATATGTGCCCTCTGGCGTGCGCCCGTCACCTTCGATTTGCTTGTGCCCGACAGGGGCAAACCCCAACTCGAAATCATACGACTTCAGCAGGGTCGTGCCGCTGATCAATTGCAGCACCCGTTTTTCTTTGAAAATCTGAACGCGGTCCACTTTCGGGCCATCATAGGTCGCGAATTTGCTCGTCGAACAACCCGCAACCCCAAGGGCCGCACCCGTCATCATCACTCGTCTGCTGATCATCAAACTGCTCCGGCCTTTACGGTTTTGCGTATATTACACGATAAAACCAAAGCTGTGCGACAATTTCGCGCCCGATGACTATGTCCGCGTAAAGCTGCCGACGATCTCGACGTGCGGTGACCAGCGGAATTGGTCCACAACCTGAACCCAGTTCAAAACAAAACCGGCGCTTTGCAATGTCACGGCGTCACGGGCAAAGGTCACCGGATTACACGACACCATCGCGATGGTCTTAATCGCGGATGCGGCCAATGTCGCGATCTGCGCCTCGGCACCCGCACGCGGCGGATCGATCACAGCGGCGTCAAATTTGCGCAACTCATCTGGCTCCAAGGGGCGGCGGAATAGGTCGCGCGCCTCGGACGTGACGCGCTTCAAACCGCGCCCTTCTCGCCAGCCGCGATCAAGCGCCGTGATCATATCGTGTTCACCTTCGACCGCATGGATTTCAGCACGCGCCGCCAGCGGCAGGGCAAATGTGCCCACCCCCGCAAATAAATCAACAATGCGGTTGGCTTTGGCGGTGATCTCCTCGACCGCGCCCAATAGCGCCGCCTCACCATGCTTGGTTGCCTGCAAAAATGCGCCGGGCGGCGGCACAACAGCCGCAGTGCCAAAATGCTGCACTGGCGAATGCATGGTCACGACAGGGTCGTCAGGCCAAACCAGCCGCGCGATGTCATTTTCCTGAGCAAATAAGGCAAGTTGCGTGCGCAATTCTGGCGTAAGCGGCTTTTCGGTATCCACGAAAATATCCAAGCCCGCGGCCGTTTCTGTCACGGTCAGGGCAATCTCGGCCTTGCGGGATGCGGATATCACCACAAGCTGTTCCAGCATCGGGAAAGCAGCCATCAGTTTTGGCGTGAGCAACTGGCACTCTGGCACGGGGATCAAAGTATGCGTGCCCTTGGCATGAAAACCGAGCATTGCCCCGCTCTTGGTGCGCTTGCCTGCCAGTTTGGCGCGGCGGCGTGAATTGGGCGGCGAGGTCAGAACATCGCGAAACGTGGTGTCAATGCGCTGGGCGGACATCGCTTTCCTGACGATGTCCAGCTTCCAATTGGCAACAAAGGTATCATTGGCGTGCTGCATCGCACAGCCGCCACAGGTTTTGAAATGCTTGCAGGGCGCGGCTACTCGGTCAGGCGACGGCGTGATAATCCGCACGGCGCCATCTTGGACCACGGCCACCTCTTCACCCGGTAAAACCCGCGGCAACAACGTGCGCCCGTCGTCCACTTTGCCAAGCCCGAGGTGGGTCAATCCTTCGATCATCGCCATAATCTATTCCGCCGCCTCTTTGATATTGATAAAACCACCCGACTGTCGGGTCCAATAACGGGCGTATAACCCGTTTTTCGCCAACAACTGCGCGTGGGTTCCCTGTTCCTTGATACGACCCGCGTCAAGCACAATGATCCGGTCCATACGCGCAAGCGTCGAAAGCCGGTGCGCTATTGCAATAACCGTCTTGCCCTCCATCACGCTTTCCAGCGCATGTTGGATCGACGCCTCGACCTCGGAATCCAGCGCACTGGTCGCCTCGTCCAGCACCAGAATTGGCGCGTCTTTCAAAATTGCCCGCGCAATCGCGATGCGCTGCCTTTGACCACCCGACAGCTTCACGCCGCGCTCGCCCAAATGCGCATCATAGCCCTTGCGACCCATAAAATCGCGCAGGTCCGCAATGAAATCAGTGGCCTCCGCCTGTGCCGCCGCGGCATCTACTTCGGCTTGGCTCGCGTCAGGCTTGCCATAACGGATATTATCGCGGGCAGAGCGGTTAAACATCGCCGTCTCTTGCGTGACCATCCCGATCTGGCGGCGCAGGCTTTCTTGGGTGACGCGGGCCACATCCTGCCCGTCAATCGCAATCACGCCGCCCTCGGGATCATAAAGCCTCAGCAACAAGGACACCAACGTCGATTTGCCCGCACCAGACGCCCCGACAATCCCCAGCTTTTCACCAGAGGCAACCATCAGATCAATACCCTGCAAACCACCGCCGCCACCACCATATGTGAAGGTCACGCCCTTGAAATCAATCGCACCATGGGACACGTCCAACTCTTTCGCATCAGGATCATCCAGCAGGGTATGCGCAGGGCTCAACGTGCGGATCGCGTCCTCGACCTCGCCCACATTGGCATACATGCCTAGCAGGGTAAAACTGACCCAACCGGTCATCTGGGCAAGGCGCAAACCAATCGTGCCACTCACCGCAATATCACCTGCACTGGCCGACCCTGTTGTCCAGAAATACAGCGTCGCACCAACCATGATCAGCGGCAAAAGCCCCGCCAGGGTCATCAGCAAGAACCTGAAACTGGCCGACAGGGTGCCAAACCCGACAGAGGCCTGACGCATCGTTTCCATCGCATCAATCGCGGCACGATCCTCAAAATCATCATGGGCAAACAGCTTGACTGTTTTGATATTTGTCACCGTATCCACCACCTGCCCCGTCACCATCGCACGGCTGGCGGCACGCGTCTTGGACGCGGCGCGCACGCGCGGCATAAAAAACCGGATCAACAGCACATAGGCCGCAACCCACAGCGCCAACAACAGCGCACTGCGGCCATCAATCGTGAACATCAACATGACCGACCCGATTAAGGACGCGGCTGCAAAGATCACCGTGTGGATCATCTCCACCACTAGATCCGTCGCAGCACGGGCGGCTTGGCCCTGCTTTTGGGCAATACGTCCGGCAAAATCATCGTCGAAAAACTGCACCGATTGACCCAGTGTATGACGGTGCAGGCGCGAATAAATCATGTTCATAATCGCAGGCGCCAAAACCACCGACTGCATCACCCCCGACAGGCCAAATATAATCGGACGCAGCAGCACAAAAAACGCAGCAACTCCTAGCAAAAGCACCATATTAGTGTCGAAAAACTGCGCCGCAGATGTCCCCAAAGCCGCGTCAATCACAAGGCCAAGGATCAGCGCCGACATAACCTCGATCACACCACCTAGCGCGGACACAAACCCGCCCAGCGCCATATAAGGGTAGCTGCCTTTGAACCCCCAGCGCATGAACGCCAACAACGTATGTGGCGGCGGCCCTTCTGCAGGGGCGAAGGCGTCGATCAACTTTGATGGGTCTGTCATGTCTGTCCTAAAAATCCGCCGGACTGACGCGCCCAGAACTTCGCATATTGCCCGCCTTGTGCAAGCAGGCTGTCATGTGTGCCTTCTTCGATCACGCGGCCATTTTCCATCACAATGATCCGGTCCATCTGCGCGATGGTCGACAACCGATGCGCAATCGCGATCACCGTTTTGCCCTGCATCATGCCGTATAGCGTATCTTGAATCGCGGCCTCAACCTCGGAATCTAGCGCACTTGTCGCCTCATCCAAGAGCAAGATCGGCGCATCCTTCAAAATAACCCGCGCCAGCGCGACCCGCTGCCTTTGACCGCCCGACAATTTCACGCCGCGCTCACCCACGCGGGCGGCATACCCCTTGTTGCCTTCGCTATCTTGCAGCCCAACAATAAAGTCATGCGCCTCGGCCTTTTGGGCGGCGGAAATGACCTCGGCGTCGGTGGCCTGCGGGCATCCGTATGAAATGTTCTCGCGCACCGATCTGTGCAACAACGAGCTGTCTTGCTGCACCATACCAATGGCCAGACGCAGGCTGTCTTGGGTCACATCGGAAATCGGTTGGCCATCGATCAAAACCGCGCCCTGCTCGATGTCATAAAACCGCAATAACAGCTTAACGAGGGTCGATTTCCCTGCGCCCGATTGACCCACAAGCCCGATCTTTTCACCCGGCTTTATCGTCAGGTTGATATGGTCCAAACCGCCAGCATCCTTGCCATAATGATGCGACACATCGCGAAATTCGATCGCACCTTTTGCCATTTCCAGCGGCTTGGCATCTTTTTTATCCAATAGGGTAATCGGCTGGGCGATCGTCAACATACCTTCGGCGACAACACCCAATTGACGAAAGAAATTGGTGAACGCCCACATGATCCAACCTGACATCGCGTTCAACCGCAGCGCCAGCGTGCTCGCCGCCGCAACAACGCCAACGGTGGCAGAACCATCCATCCAAAGCTTGATCGCCCAGCCGGTGACACCAACAATCAAAAATCCGTTCAGGATCATCAGCGCGACATCCATAATTGTGTAATAGCGCATCTCGATCTGGAACGTGCGGCGGGCCTCCTCGATCGCATCCTTGGCATAGTCAACCTCGCGGTCATGATGGGCAAACATCTTGACCGAATGAATATTGGTATAGCTGTCGACCACACGGCCCGTCACCGCGCTACGGGCGTTTGATGCGGCCTCGGATGCAGGTGCGATCCGCCTGACGACCCAGCGCAACAACACCAGATAGGGCACCAGCCACGCCACCATCGGGATCATCAGCCGGACGTCCGCATCACCCAGCAAAATCGCCGCCCCGATCAGATAAGCAATCGCAAACGTGATCGCATCAAACAGCTGGAACACCACCTCTCCGGCGGCGGGCGGTGTTTGCATAATGCGGTTGGCAATGCGCCCCGCGAAATCATCCTCGAACCAGCCGACGGACTGGCGCAAAACATGTTTATGCGCACGCCAACGGACCAATGTGCCAAAATTCGGCAATATCGCATTGTTCAGCAGCGCGACCTGAAAAATATGCAGCGCAGGACGCACCGTGAGGATAAAGACCGCGACCAGAATAAACTCGGTCCCATAGCGTGCCCAAACATCACCCACATTCCCCGCCGACAAGGTATCGACCAAACGGCCCACATAGAAAATCAACCAGACTTCGACCGCTGCAATAACAACAGAAGCGACGCCGGTCAGCCAAAAGACACGGCGAAACGGCTGCACATAGGCGCGCAGAAAGGGGTATAGTTTGGTGGGCGGCTGGTCGGTCTCTTCATACTTGGTATAGGGATCGACAAGGCCTTCGAAAAATCGAAACACGGGGGGGCTGCCTTTGATTACATCCCGCTTGATAGCGTGGTTCCGGCCAAAGGAAAACAGCCCGCGCAATGGCGGTCGTCCTGTCACCCAAGCAAATCGACCTTTGTTAGCGTGAAACCAGAGGCGATCCAGTCTTCTTCGGCCTTGCGTAAACTGGCCCCAAGTGCGGCACCCTGCAAGTCAGGCATCAGATCAGCGGCCTGAATGGGAAAGGTTTGGGCGGCGGCAAAAAGGGCCGATTTGATTGTGTTAGGGTCTATGTCTTGCCCTATAGACGCGGCATCAATGGCCGCGCGGTCGATCGCAACGTCGGCGCCGTAGCGGTAGGCAGACGCCGCGAGGCTTTGCGTATCGTGCAATTGCACGATGCGCTTTTCTTGATTGCGAGTCAGGCGCAAACCATCGCGCATCCCGCCAAGAGCGACCAAACGCCGGATCGGATCGGGGGCCAGACCTGCCTGCCCTTCAACATGCACAAGGACCGCGGTGACCTGCGGCGCGGCACCGGGCAATACCTGCCCTAACACCCCGCTTGCCGACATTGACGCCAAGGCGAGCGCGGGGTCCGGGGCCGCCAGCAGCTTGAGGATTTCAGAGGTCACACGTTCCCGCGAAAGCTGCGCCAACCCGTCGATGTTTTCTGCACAAGCGGCCAGCCCATCGGCATCGATCCCTGCATCAGGATCACCATACCACGCGTGAAACCGGAAAAACCGTAAGATGCGCAGGTAATCTTCCTTGATCCGCCGGTCAGCATTTTCGATAAACCGCACGCGCCGCGCGTGCAGGTCGGGCAAGCCGCCAAGCGGGTCGGTAACCTCGCCCAGCGCATCGCAGTAAAGCGCGTTCATCGTGAAATCGCGGCGCCGGGCGTCCTCGATCATTGTCTTAGCAAAGGCAACTTTTGCGCGCCTACCGTCCGTGGCGACATCGCGGCGGAATGTCGTGATCTCGAACGACACGCCATCTGCGACAACGGTGACCGTGCCGTGATCAATACCTGTCGGGATCGCCTTTAACCCTGCCGCCTTGGCTAGCGCCATCACGCGGGTGGGCTGTGCATCCGTGCAAAGGTCAAGATCAGAAACCGGCAAGCCCAACAATGCATTGCGCACGCAGCCCCCGACAAACCATGCTTGATGCCCTGCGTTTTCCAGCATCGTGCAAATCTGCTGTGCGGAGCCACTTAGCCAATCTGCGGTGATGCGGGTCATGTCATGCGGTCCGCCAAAGCGCGCAAAATCCGCGCCGTGGCGCCCCAGATGTAATAGGACCCGTAGGGCACGATGTAATACTGGCGACGGCGGCCCTGCCACTGCCGCCCTTCTACGCGGAACAGCGCGGGGTTGGTGACATGGGCAAAGGGCACCTCGAAAACTTCGCTGACCTCGCCCACCTCTGGAACGGGGATGAAACTGCCGTGCACCACCGCCAAAACCGGTGTGATGGCATAGCCTGTGACGGTTTCATGGCTGGGAAGCGCGCCCATGACTTGCACCTGCGCGGGGTGAAGCCCGATTTCCTCATGCGCCTCTCGTAGCGCAGCGGCGGTTGCATCGGCGTCTTGCGGGTCTTGCTTGCCACCCGCAAAAGCGATCTGCCCGGGGTGATGTTTCAACCTTGGTGACCGTTTTGTCAGGATCAGATTGCCGGTATCAGCGCGAAACGCAATCAGGACGGCGGCGGGGGTCAGTTTGCGGCCCGCTGGCAGAACGATATCTTTGTTCAGGTCGTAATCAGTCGATGCGCCGCCCTGTTTGGCCAGCGCATCGGTAAGGTGTTTAATCAGGTCAGGCGTCGTCACTTGCGGCCTCGAACCCGAGGGTTGCGGGGTCAAAGGTATAATGCGACCCGCAAAACTGGCAGTCGGCGGTGACTATGCCTTCATCGGTGATCATGTGGCTGATATCTTTGGCCGAATAGATCGACAAAGATTGACGCACGCGGTCAGCCGAACAGGTGCAACCGAATTTGACCGGCTGTGCCTCATAGATGCGCGGCTGCTCTTCATGAAACAGTCGCACCAGCAAGTCGCTTGGCGTCACGGTTGGGCCGATCAGCTCAAGCGCATCAACGGTGTCGAGCAAGGCATTGGCGCGGGTCCAGTTTTCGCCTTCGACCTCGTCGAGAATATCCTCTGGCAGCAAAAGGCCGTCCTCGCCTGATCCGCCATCGCCTTTCAGCTCTGGCGATGCTTTTGGCATATGCTGAAGCAATACGCCCCCTGCCCGCCACTGTTCTTCCTCGCCACGAATCTGGGACCGACCAAAGGTCAGCTCGAACCGCGTGGGGATCTGTTCGGACTGTGCAAAGTATGTCTCGGCGCATTTTGACAGCGAATCGCCCGCAAGCGGTGTCACCCCTTGGTAGGGTGTCATGTCTGGCCCTTGGTCGATCAAGATTGCAAAGTATCCCTTACCGATCTGGCTAAACGGCACAGCCTTGAGGTTGATCGTGTCAGGGTCATAGCTGGCATAGGCACGGATACGCGCGGGCGCACCATCGTCGGTTGGCCCATAATAATCGGTCGCGATAAAACGGATCGGCCCGTCGCCACGCACCTGCAACGACAATTTCCAGCGCAGCTTCATCGATTGCCCGATCAATGCAGTCAGCAAAGCCATCTCGGCGATCAGCCCTTCGATCTCGTCCGGGTAGCTATGTTGGCGCAGCACCTCTTCCAAGGTGCCATCCAGACGGGCCACGCGACCGCGAATATCGGAGGCGTCGAGTTGAAACGGCAGGACGGTATCGTCCCAAGCAATTTTGCTGGTCGTCATGGGCTTTCCTTACATGTGCGGAATTGGCATACCCCGCCTATATAGGTGGGGCAAGTCTGCGTCCAAGGGGTGAATTTATGATCAAACGGTATGGAAACGCGCCAAAAGCAGGCGAGCGGTATAAATTGCGCGCTGGTGCCTATGCGATTTTGCCCAATGCGGGGCAGCTTTTGCTGACGTATCAGGCGGCGCCGCATTATGAATTTCAACTGCCTGGTGGCGGGATTGATGTGGGCGAAAGCCCAATCCAAGCCCTGCACCGCGAAGTGTTTGAAGAAACCGGATGGCGCATTGCCAAGCCGCGCCGCCTAGGCGCATTTCGCCGATTTGTCTGGATGCCGGAATACCGGATTCACGCGGAAAAGCTATGCCATATCTATACCGCGATCCCTGTCCGCCGGCATGGCGCGCCCCATGAGGAAGGCCACACCGCCGTCTGGATGGATGTCAGCGACGCGATCCAAGAATTGGCGAATGACGGTGATGCATCCTTTGTGGCGAACCTGACGTTTTAAGCGTCCGACAGCGAGCGACCCTCAACAACATGACCGTAAAGTGTCGTCAGGATGCTGACGCCCACCATCAATGTTGTCCAGTTCACGGCGACATCCGCGACCAAGGCAACAATGGGCAACCCGACATAAAACAACGAAACAACCGTCGAGGCCGCGATTTTCAGGACAGAGACGATGATAGCGACTTTGAAAATGACACCGCTTGTCGCGGCGGTTTCTGCCCATGCCTGCCTTAATGTCATTGGCTCGCCCACAGCGATCGATGGCAGAATAATCGCCCAACGAAACCAGAGGTAGGATAGTAAGGCGCCCAAAAGCAGGCCGAGTATCATTGAAAAAATGCCAAACCCGGCCCCCATTGTTGGCGCCAAAACAAAACCGACAATCATCAAAATCGGCATCGCAATCAGCATAATCAACAAGCCAAGAATGAAGCTGCGCCAAACATACGACCAGATCGGGCGATCTTTGGTTGCGGGCACCAATGCGGTGTATTCTTCCAGTAGGATGAACCGATGCCACGATACCGCGACCCACCCCATCACAAAGACCAGAAACACAACAAGGCTGAGAATCAAAAGCGCGGATAGGCCAGATATGCCATTTTCGGGATTAAACGAGCCATCCAGCGGCACGCCGGTGACCATGACTACCAGCACAGAGAACGCGGCGAGCAGCCCAAACGGGACCAATGACACCTTCAACGCTTGGCCCATGTTGCCAAAAACCATTTTGAAGGCGTGCTGCACAATATTCCAAGCCATCGTTGATACCCTTTTATCAAAACACTGATGCTCTGGTCGCACCCCACCCGCGATCCGTCAACGCCATTTCCTTGCACGGCCATGCAAAAAGCGATATCGCGCGGAGGAAATACCGCATGATATAAAGGTTGTCCCTCATGACTGCTCCGAAAAAAGTTGTTCTCGCATATTCTGGTGGTCTGGATACCTCGATTATCCTGAAATGGCTGCAAACCGAATATGGCTGTGAAGTTGTGACGTTCACCGCCGATCTGGGGCAGGGCGAAGAGCTGGAACCCGCCCGCGCCAAGGCTGAGATGATGGGTGCGTCTTCGATCTATATCGAGGACTTGCGCGAAGAGTTTGTGCGTGATTTTGTTTTCCCGATGTTCCGCGCCAATGCTGTGTATGAAGGGGTTTACCTGCTCGGCACATCCATTGCGCGCCCGTTGATTTCCAAGCGGCTGGTCGAGATTGCGGCACTTGAAGGCGCTGATGCGGTGTCCCACGGTGCGACCGGCAAGGGCAACGATCAGGTGCGTTTCGAGCTGGCCGCTTATGCGCTGAACCCCGAGATCAAGGTAATCGCGCCATGGCGTGAGTGGGATTTGACAAGCCGCACGCGCCTGTTGGAATTTGCGGAAAAGAACCAGATCCCTGTTGCCAAAGACAAGCGCGGCGAAGCGCCGTTTTCGGTTGATGCGAACCTGCTGCACACCTCGTCCGAGGGTAAAGTGTTGGAAGATCCTGCCGTCGAGGCGCCAGAATACGTCTACCAGCGCACCGTTTCCCCCGAAGATGCGCCTGATACCCCGGAGATGGTCGAGATCGGCTTTGAACGCGGCGATGCAGTGTCTATTAATGGGGAAATGATGTCTCCCGCGACGATTTTGACCAAGTTGAACGAACTGGGTGGCAAGCACGGCGTGGGTCGTCTGGACCTTGTCGAGAACCGTTTTGTCGGGATGAAATCGCGCGGCATTTACGAAACACCCGGCGGCACGATCTTACTGGAGGCGCACCGCGGGATCGAGCAGATCACGCTTGATTCAGGTGCGGGGCATCTGAAAGACAGCATCATGCCGCGCTATGCCGAGCTGATTTACAACGGTTTCTGGTTCTCGCCGGAGCGCGAAATGATGCAAGCTTTGATCGACAAAAGCCAAGAGCATGTCAGCGGCACGGTGCGGGTGAAGCTCTATAAGGGGTCGGCAACAACTGTTGCACGTTGGTCAGAAAATAGTCTTTATTCTGAAGCACATGTGACGTTTGAAGAAGATGCTGGCGCTTATGATCAGACTGACGCGCAGGGCTTTATCCAGTTGAACGCGCTGCGTTTGAAATTGCTGGCCGCAAGGAACCGCCGCGCTAAATCCTAAATCCTAAATCTTATGCGCTGCCAGTTTTTCATAATATGGCAGCGCGTTTTCCAATAGGTTTCGGTCGCGTCCCGTCAGGTTTGGCAACGGGCCCTCGGCCCCTGCGAAACCGGTCGATTTGTGCACGGCGTTATACCAATGCGCGGCCCAGATACCGTCGTCCGCGCGCGGACCAGCAGGCCATGAGAGCATGGCAGGATCGAACGGCAGGCTGATGGCCGAACACAGCTTTTTCAGCATGTTTTCAGGGTCTTGGCGGATGTCGGCGCTGTCGATGACAAGGCCGCCGATTTGATCAAAGAGCGTGGCTTGTTGGCGAAATCCGATGTCGTCGTCGGTGATATCGCTGCGTTTCGCGCCGTAGCTTGCGATAACACGGGCGGGATGGCGGATCAGGTGGATGTTCACGCAGGTTTTAGCCCAATCCATAGGAACGCCGCAGGTCATATGATGCGGCATGTGTTTCATGTAAAAATGCGGCGTTTCTGCCTTGTTAGTGTCTAAAATACGCTGAGAAACGATCGTAGGATCAGCCTCGTGGGCGGCGATAATTTCAGCGGCCATCGGGTGGTCGGCGCCAGTTTGGGCGAGGTAGGGCGCGTAGAACGGCTCGTCCCAGACTGCGAAATCAGGCCGGTTACCAAAAGCATACATCATCGCCGTAGAGAGGTTGCGAGGCCCCGACCACATGGCGATTTTCACGGTATGATCCGCGTATGACTGGCGTATGATTTGCGTATGCCGTTCATGCTGACACCTCTTTTGCGATGAGATTCTTGTAAAGGTCGCGGATGCGGGCCGTGATCGGGCCAAGCGCGCCTGTGCCGATCACCCGACCGTCAAGTTGACTGACGGGGGTTTGCGCGCCGAAAGTGCCGGTAAGAAATGCCTCGTCCGCGCCGTAGGTATCAACAAGGCTGAAATTACGCTCGAAAACCGGAATGTCATTGGCGCGGCATAGGTCGATCACCTTTTGCCGGGTGATGCCGTTCATGCAGTAGTCGCCCGTGCTGGTCCAAACCGCACCTTTGCGCACGATGAAAAAGTTACAAGCGTTGGTTGTGTTCACAAACCCATGCACGTCAAGCATCAGCGCCTCGTCTGCGCCCGCCTTTTGTGCCGCGATGCAGGCAAGGATGCAGTTGAGTTTGGAATGGCTGTTGAGTTTCGGGTCTTGGGTCATTGGCAGGCCACGCTGGTGTGGCACCGTCGCAAGCGTAATGGGCCGCGGTAATTTGGGCCGCGAATGTTCCATGATAATCACCATTGTCGGCCCTGATTGTGAGAGCGAAGGATGTTGGAATGGCAACACTTTCACACCGCGTGTGATCATCAGGCGGGCATGGGCGTGATCCGTCATATTGTTGGCTTTTTGCGTCTCTAACAAGGCCGAAATGACGCCTTTTCGGTCCATATCGATGTCAAGATCAATGGCTTTTGCGGCCTCGAATAACCGGTCCATATGTTCGTCAAGGAACGCCCATTTGTTGCTATAGAGCCGAAGCCCTTCCCAGACCCCGTCGCCCAGCATAAAGCCGCTGTCATAGACGCTTACTTTTGCATCCGCTCTGGGGACGATTTTTCCGTCAACGTAGATAAGAATGTCAGCGTTGCGCGCGTCTTCTTGAGCTTGGTGAGTGGTGACGTGATCTGTCATGGTGGGCCCCTTTTTGGTGAGGCTAGGCTGCCTTTCGAAATGTTCCAAGTGGTAAAGAGCGCGTGATATCACCGCGCGGTGTGTTGCGCGGACGGACCCAAAGCGCGAGAATAACCAAAAAGGAGGTGAGTGATGTATATTTCGATAAGTTCTGCCAAGGCGACAGCGCTTGCGATCTTGATCGGTATTGGCGTGCTATTGCACAGCACGGCCACAGAGGCGAGCCATAGTAAAATGGCATCTCCTGCTGACGGGTGCTATTTGTGTGCCGAGACCAGCCATCAAGCATGAATGATCGACCCCATCTGGCGTGTTAGCTATTGAATGCACGCACCTCTGAGAGGTCCGGGATCGCGTCGGCCGTGCCCTTGCGAGTGACCATCAGAGCGCCGGCTTTGGTGGCCAGGGCGATTGCTTGTGCCATTGGCATCCCCTGATCAAGCCCTGCAAGAAGGTAGCCGGTGAACGTGTCGCCCGCACCCGTGGTGTCGATAGGCGTGACGGGGATGGCGTCAAAGTGCTGCTTACCATCCACGCCGAACCAGTCCGCCCCGTCACCACCCAATGTCACGACCACATCGCGAACGCCCAGTGCATCGGGGGTTTTTCCGGTGGCATCGGTCAGCTGTTGCGCCTCGATTTCGTTCAGGATCAGGAAATCGAGGTGGGCGAGGACAGCCTGCACACGCTCGGCTGAGAAAGGGGCCGCGGCATAGGCGACTTTCAGCCCCATTTTCTTGGCCAAGGATGCGCCGGTGCGTTGCAGGTTGGTTTCGTTTTGCGTGACAAACCAGTCGCCTGTTTGGGCCTCGGACATTGCGGTTTGCAGGGCGGTTTGCGGCACTTCGCCGTTGCTGCCCGCGTGCAGCAGGATCGCGTTTTCGCCATGCGTGTCGACCATGATGACCGCGTGGCCGGTTGCGGTTTCAATCTGGGCGATGTGCCGCGTGTCGACGCCGTATTCCATCAAGCGCTGGAGCGCCCAGCCGCCATCGGGCCCGAGTGCGCCGATATGGTTAACACGGCTGCCGGCGCGGGCGATCGCGACGGACATGTTTGCCCCCTTGCCGCCCATAAATGTGGCACGACCGGTTGAGGACAGGGTTTCACCGGGTGCGGGGATATGCGGCACGCTATAGACGAGGTCGGCGTTGATTGAGCCGAGATTCCAGATTGCCATTACTGACCGACCTTGCAGGCGGCGATAACGGCCATGTTGAGGATGTCATTGACGGTGGAGCCGGTACCGCAGATTTGCATGGGTTTTCCAACGCCAGAAAGGATCGGGCCGATGACGGTGGCACCGGCCATTTCCTGCATCAGTTTCACCGAGATTGAAGCCGAGTGCCGCGCGGGCACAACGAGGATATTAGCCGGACCCGTGAGTCGCGAGAAGGGATAATGCTCCATTGCGGTTATGTTGAGGGCGACGTCGACCGCCATTTCGCCTTCATATTCGAAATCGACGCCGCGTGCGTCGAGGACGGTGGGTGCCATGTGCATCTTTTCTGCACGCTCCGAGACGGGGTAGCCGAAGGTCGAGAACGAGACAAAGGCGACCCGTGGGTCCAGCCCGAGATCGCGCGCCACAGAGGCACCGCGTTCGGCGATATCGGCAAGGTCGTTATGGTCGGGCCATTCATGCACCAGCGTGTCGGTGATCAGCACGATTTTGCCTTTATGCAGCAGGGCGGTAACGCCAACAGCGCCGTCATGGGGTTGCGCGTCGAAAACGTGGTTGATCAGTTCCAGCACATGGGCGGATTTGCGCGTGGCACCTGTGACCATACCGTCGGCGTGCCCATGGGCCAGCATGAGAGAGGCAAAGACGTGTCGATCGCGAGAGGCAAGGCGGTGCACGTCCTGATGATCCATACCTTTGCGTTGCAGGCGCGCATAGAGGAATTCCTTGTAGGTATCGAGGTGCGGCGTGTTGGCGGCGTTCACGATTGTCAGTTCGCCCACGGCGTCGGACATGCCTTCGGCGATGAGTTTTTCCTCGATGTCCTTTTCGCGCCCGACGACCAGAGCCTTGCCAAGGCCAGAGCGTTGATACAGGACCGCCGCACGCAGCACGCGGATGTCGTCGCCTTCTGCGAAGATCACGGTGGATTGGGCGGCGCGCGCGCGGGCGTTCAGGCTGCGCAGGATGGATTGTGTGGGGTCCATTCTGGATTTTAGCGTGTTTTCATAGCCTTCCATATCGATGATCGGGCGGCGGGCGACGCCGGTGTCCATGCCCGCTTGGGCGACTGCGGTGGGGATGCGGTGGATCAGCCGCGGATCAAAGGGCGTGGGGATGATATAGTCGCGGCCAAAGCTAAGTTTGGTGCCGTAGGCCATGGCGACCTCATCGGGCACATCTTCGCGGGCGAGTGCGGCGAGGGCCTCGGCGCAGGCGATTTTCATCTCGTCGTTGATGGCGCGGGCATGAATGTCGAGTGCGCCGCGGAACAGGTAAGGGAAGCCAAGCACGTTGTTGACCTGATTGGGATAATCGGACCGGCCTGTGGCGACGATCACGTCTTCGCGCACGGCGTGCACCTCTTCGGGGGTGATCTCGGGGTCGGGGTTGGCCATGGCGAAAATGACCGCATTGGGGGCCATGCTTTCAACCATCGATTGGGTCACCGCGCCCTTGGCCGAGACGCCGAGGAAGACGTCGCAGCCGGTCATCGCCTCGGCCAATGTCCGCGCCTTGGTGGTGGCGGCATGGGCTGATTTCCATTGGTTCATGCCTTCGGTGCGGCCCTGATAGATCACGCCCTTGGTGTCGCACATGATGCAGTTGTCGTGCTTGGCGCCCATCGATTTAAGAAGTTCGAGACAGGCGATGCCAGCGGCACCTGCGCCGTTGAGGACGATTTTGACATCCTCGATTTTCTTGCCTGAAATATGCAGCGCGTTGATAAGGCCAGCCGCGCAAATCACGGCCGTGCCATGCTGGTCATCGTGGAAAACGGGGATGTCCATTTCCTCTTTCAGGCGCTGTTCGATGATGAAACATTCAGGCGCTTTGATGTCTTCGAGGTTGATGCCGCCAAAGGTTGGGCCCATCAGACGCACCGCGTTACAAAAGGCGTCGGGGTCTTCGGTGTCCAGTTCGATATCGATCGAATTCACGTCAGCAAAGCGTTTGAACAGGACGGATTTGCCCTCCATCACCGGTTTGGAGGCCAGTGCGCCAAGATTGCCAAGTCCGAGAACAGCGGTACCGTTAGAGATGACTGCGACGAGGTTTCCCTTATTGGTGTAATCATAGGCCAGCGAGGGGTCGGCGGCGATATCTTCGCAAGGCACGGCAACACCGGGGGAGTAGGCCAACGACAAATCGCGCTGCGTTGTCATCGGGACGGTTGCGGTGACCTCCCATTTGCCGGGGGTCGGGTCCATGTGAAACGCGAGGGCGTCTTCGCGGGTGAGTTTCGTCTTGGCCATGTTCCGTTCTCCCTTAGCATCCGGCCAACATTGGTGGAAATTCTGCGAGGGGGCAACGCCTGTCTTTTGTACTTTCACAGGTAACATGTGGCGGGTAGTGTCGGCCTGATTGATCCTTGGGGGATGCATGAGCAATTCTACACCAACCGTCACGCCGATGATGGCGCAATATCTTGAGCTGAAGGCGGGGTATCCTGATGCCTTGCTATTTTATCGCATGGGCGATTTTTACGAGATGTTCTTTGATGATGCGGTGGCGGCGGCGGCGGCACTGGATATTGCGCTGACAAAACGCGGCAAGCATTTGGAGCAAGATATTCCGATGTGCGGTGTGCCGCATCATGCAGCCGAAGGGTATTTTCTGACGCTGATCCGCAAAGGGTTTCGGGTGGCTGTTTGTGAGCAGATGGAGAGCCCTGCCGAGGCGAAAAAGCGCGGCGCCAAGTCGGTGGTGCGGCGCGAAGTTGTGCGGCTGGTGACGCCCGGAACATTGACCGAGGATTCGTTGCTGGATGCGCGGCGTCATAATTATCTGGCGGCCTATGCCGAAGTGCGAGGGGTCGGCGCGCTAGCGTGGATTGATATCTCTACGGGTGCGTTTCACGTGATGACGTGTGCGCGCGTGACACTGGGCCCTGAATTGGCAAGGTTGACGCCGAAAGAGGTGATTGTCGTTGATGGATCAGAGGGTGATTACGCCGAGTTAGTGTCTGATTCGGGGGCGGCGTTGACCACATTGGGCGGCGCTGCGTTTGACAGCACTGCGGGGGAAAAGCGGCTGACGGCGCTGTTCAAAGTGGGATCACTGGATGCTTTTGGTAGTTTTGATCGTGCGCAGATTTCGGCGATGTCGGCGGTGGCCGAGTATTTGGAGATTACCCAGAAAGGAAACCTGCCGCTGGTGCGCCCGCCTGTGATTGAGGGCCAAGCGTCTGCGATGCAGATTGATGCGGCGACACGGCGGTCACTCGAGTTGACGCGCGGCACGGATGGCGGGCGCAACGGGTCGCTATTGGCGGCGATTGATCGCACGGTGACGGCGGGTGGTGCGCGGCTGTTGGAGCGGCGATTGGCGAGCCCGTCTTGTGCGCTGTCGGTGATTGAAGAGCGGCAGGAAAGTATCGCGTTTTTGGTTGAAAAGGCGCGATTGGCGGCGGATCTGCGTGACGGATTGCGCAGCGTCCATGATTTGGATCGGGCGTTATCGCGCCTGGCCTTGGGGCGGGGTGGTCCGCGCGATATGACGGCAATTCGAAATACCATTGCGCAGGCAGAGACGCTGTTGCGGGTATTGCCGGAGGAGTTGCCGCGTGAATTGTTGACAGCAAAGGCCGCACTTGATGGGCATGATGGGCTGTTGACGCTGCTGGATGAGGCGCTGGTGGCCGAGCCGCCGTTGTTGGCGCGTGATGGCGGGTTTATTGCGCCGCAGTTTGACGAGGCGTTGGATGAGGTCCGCACGCTGCGGGACGAGGGCCGGTCGGTTGTGGCCACGATGCAGGCCGAATTTATCAAGCTGTCGGGTATTTCCACGCTGAAGATCAAGCACAACAATGTGCTGGGGTATTTCATTGAGACAACCGCCACACATGCCGAGAAGATGTTGGCGGCGCCGCTGAATGAGACATTTATTCACCGGCAGACGACCGCAAACCAAGTGCGGTTTACCACGGTGGAATTGTCGGAGATCGAGACGCGGATTTTGAACGCGGGCGGGCGGGCGCTTGAGCTTGAAAAGCAGATTTATGAGAGTCTAACAAGGGCTATTATTGAAAATGCGGGGCCGATTGGTGCGCTGGCGCGCGCCTTGGCAGAATTTGATGTGGCAACAGGTTTGGCGCATTTGGCGAGCACCGAAAACTGGGCGCGCCCTGTGACTGATGACAGTCGTGCGTTTGAAATTACCGGTGGGCGGCATCCGGTTGTGGAGGCAGCATTAAGCAAGACGGGTGCGCCGTTTGTGGCCAATGATTGTGATTTGAGCGGCACACCGATCTGGTTGCTGACGGGTCCGAACATGGCGGGTAAATCGACGTTTTTGCGCCAGAACGCGCTGATTGCGATATTAGCGCAGATGGGTGGTTTTGTGCCGGCGACATCTGCGCATATCGGGATTGTCAGTCAGATATTCAGCCGCGTCGGGGCGTCGGATGATCTGGCGAAGGGGCGGTCCACGTTTATGGTCGAAATGGTCGAAACGGCAGCGATTTTGAACCAAGCAGATGATCGGGCGCTGGTGATTTTGGACGAGATCGGGCGCGGCACGGCGACCTATGACGGGCTGTCGATTGCTTGGGCGACATTAGAGCATTTGCATGATGTGAACCGCTGTCGGGCGCTGTTTGCCACGCATTACCACGAGATGTCGCAGCTTTCGGCGAAGCTCGAGGGGGTGGATAATGCCACGGTGACGGTGCGTGAATGGGAAGGCGACGTGATTTTCCTGCATGAGGTCAAGAAGGGCACGGCGGATCGCAGTTATGGCGTGCAGGTCGCACGTTTGGCAGGATTGCCGCAGGTTGTTGTGGAGCGTGCGCGCGTTGTGCTGGAGGCCCTAGAGAAGGGCGAGCGCGAAGGGGGGGCGGCGCGTAAGGCGATTGTGGATGATTTGCCGCTGTTTTCGGCGGTGCCTGCGCCGACACTGGCGCCCGTGAAACAGTCAGGTGTAGAGGACCGCTTGAAGGCGGTTTTGCCTGATGAGTTGACGCCAAAGGAAGCTCTAGCCCTAATCTATGAGCTTCGTGAGTTGCTGGGGCAATAAGCCCCAGCGTTTTTAAGTTTAAGACGCGGGCATAGACGAGACACCGACCTGCGCGGGGCGCAAGAGGCGCTCGTGCAGCATGAAGCCTTCGGCGGCGACCTGAATGATTTCGCCTGCTTTTGTACCCGGCAAGGGGGCCTCGAACATGGCTTGGTGGACTTGCGGGTCAAATTTGTCGCCGACGACCGGCACGATCGGATCGATGCCATGCTTTTTGAACACCGAAATAAGTTCGCGCATGGTGATCTCGACACCCTCGAGCAAGGCTTTGTTCACTTCTTTGCCTTCTTCTTCCACGGAAAGAAGCGCGCGGCGCATGTTGTCGTAGACGGGCAGCATGTCGCGCGCCAGCTTGGAGCCGCCGTAGTTTTCAGCCTCGCGCCGATCACGCTCGGAGCGTTTGCGCGTGTTTTCGGTATCGGCCAAAGCGCGCATAAATTTGTCGCGGAAATCGTCGCGCTCTGCCTCTAGGTCGGCAATGCGGCCCAGCATATCGTCTTGCATATCGCCTTCTGCGGCGAGGTCATCCAAGGATTGCGGTTCTTCGTTGGCCATGTCTTTTCGTCCTGTCATGTGCGGTCGGCAATCATTTTGCCCACCAACTGTGCGGTGTAATTCACGATGGGCACGATGCGCCCGTAATTGAGCCGCGTGGGCCCGATGACGCCAACGGCGCCAATGATCTTCTGGTTGGCGTTCATATAGGGAGAAACCACCAGAGAGGAACCCGAAAGTGAGAAAAGTTTGTTCTCGGAGCCAATAAAAATGCGCACACCGTCGCCGCCCTCGGCCAATTCCAGAAATTGGGCGATATCACGCTTGCGTTCAAGGTCATCAAACAGAGTGCGGATGCGGTCGAGGTCGGCCTCGGATTCGTTCTCGGACAGCAGGTTTCCGCGCCCGCGAACGATGAGCCGTTCGTTTTTCTCGTCAGCATTGTCCCACATCGCAAAGCCGCTTTCGACCAGTTCGGCGGCGAGGGTATCGATTTCTTGCCGCCGCGCGTTAATCTCGCGGGTGATCACGGCGCCAAGCTCGGAGAGCGTGTGTCCTTCGGCGATTGCATTCAGAAAATTGGCGGCCTCGCGCATCGAGGAGGGGGTTTGCCCTGTGGGCGGGGTGAAAAGCCGGTTTTCAACACGCCCGTCGGCAAGGACCAGCACGACCAAAGCGCGGTCGCGTGACAGGGAGACGAATTCGATGT
>Ga0316209_1000340_pt1 | contig 88640 bp, 91 predicted proteins | sample 6monopyrite_MG_FD_204945 | JGI IMG/M metagenome (GOLD analysis project Ga0316209, IMG submission 204945) | Microbial mat bacterial communities from mineral coupon in-situ incubated in ocean water Damariscotta River, Maine, United States -... | ecosystem: Environmental > Aquatic > Marine >... | reverse complement strand
TACGGTTCAATAGGGTAAATAACTGGACGATACTCAGATATTTAGGCATGATGAGTTTAAATAAATTAAAAATTGACTGACAATAACCTTATATATCAGATGCTGATAAATTCTTTGAATAAACATCAGCTGAATCTAACTTTGTTTTTATTGAGTTATTCTACAGCCTCGTTATGCTACAAAAAAGGTAACCCTATGTACAAAATAATTTTAATTGCCCTAATTCTATCTCTTGCAGGAATAACTGGCTGTGCTACAAATAAATCAAGTGACGAATCAATTCAAAACTTAATAGCAGCTGCAAATGAAAGTGTGGAATATGTAAAAATATTGAATCAATTTACTGTGGCTGCGAAAAACAATGATCTTACTAAAATGATGGAACTTACTAGTACCTCAGCAATTAAGATATATGGGTTATCTTCTTTCAAAAACACTTATAAAAATATTATTATTCCGGAAATAACATCGTGTAATAAAATGTACACTAATAAAAATGTTATGCTTGTAACAAAAGAATCAACAGGCATTGGTAAAGGTTTTGTTTATCAAAAAATATGTTCTAAATCGAAAGGGAAACCATCATTAATTAATATTAAGGTATTAAATGATAATGGGCGTATTTCAGTCGGAGCAGTTTTAGTTCTTAAGCCTAAAAATGGGAGTAACGGGGGCAGCCATTAGCAGCTCCCATGGCACATCTCCCTCGGGGAAAGACCACCGCTGTTTGGTACTCTGTCCCCTGATTGATACCACCAAAAGTAATACGCAGTCGTTCACTACTCTGTCCAATCAGATCGGTATCACAACAGGGAACGGAGGCAAAAAGTGGCGGTCCATCACCCAGGTAAATCAATGTACGTGACTTCCCTCATATGACTGTTTTGAGACCTCCAATGATACCTGAACGAAGGTCTACTAATCGTTTATAAACAGAGTTAGAAACGGTGGACAATTTATGCTTTCGTTTAACCACAATCTGCGCAAAGTGGCCTGCTTACACTTTCATGCACAAACGCTGCATATGCCGCTATAATGGCATGCAATTAATTGACTAAACTAATCTACCTGGTATCTGTGAGTGGAATAAGCCTCTGATGCGCTAGATTAGATTGAAATAATATCGGGAGATATTTGTGAAGTTCACGTTAGACGAGTTTCGGGCCTGGAAAAATAAAAAGGTAACCTTGTTGGGTATGTCAGGGGTGGGTAAAACCTATCTTTCAAGCATGTTGAGAGATAGTCACTGGTTTCATTTCTCTGGTGATTACCGCATTGGTACGCGTTATCTGGACGAGCCTATTCTGGATATGATTAAACAGCAGGCGATGCAGGTGCCTTTCTTAAACGAACTGCTACGTAATGACTGGATTTATATTCGCAATAATATAAAGGTGCATGATTTGGGGCCGGTACTCAGCTTTGTCGGAAAATTGGGTAACCCTGAATTGGGTGGCGTTGAGTTAGATGATTTTATAAAGCGTCAGGCGCTGTATCGAGAAGCTGAAATTGCCACGATGTATGATGTACCTGATTTCATTAATAAAGCCCAGAGCATTTATGGCTATGAGCATTTCGTAAATGATGTCGGCGGTAGCTTATGTGAGCTGGATGAACCGGGTGTTATTGAAACTCTGACAGAACACAGCTTAATGCTCTATATAAAGGTGACTAATAAAGAGGAAGAAGCAAAATTAATTGCGCGTGCGCAAAGTGCACCTAAGCCGCTGTATTATCGCGCTGAATTTTTGCAGGAACAGCTGGCTATTTATTTGAAAGAAAATAATATGCAGTATGCTGCTGAGTTAGATCCAGATGAGTTTACGCGTTGGGTATTCCCGCGCCTGTTTCATTCGCGTATTCCACGATACGAAGAAATTGCCAAACAAGGTTATACGGTTACTTCAGAAGAAGTGGCAAAGGTTAAAAATGAAGGTGATTTTCTTAAGTTGCTAGAAACGGCAATTGAGAGACAGTCATAATAGTTAATTGGAATATATAAACAGATGCCATTAGTTGCTCATAATCAGTTGCCTTCATTTAATCGCCTGCGAGGCGAAGGTATTAAAGTGCTCGCGCCCGATGCGGCTACACATCAGGATATTCGTGAATTGCATATTGGCCTGTTAAATATGATGCCTGATGCTGCCATAGCGGCAACTGAACGACAGTTTTTTAGATTGATAGGTGAAAGTAATCCTATTGCGCAAATATATGTACACCCGTTTACATTGAGTGAGTTACCTCGAAGTGAAAAAACTCAGGTTTATATTAACGAGTATTATGAAACCTTTGAGCAAATAAAAGCACAGGGTTTAGATGCCTTAATTATTACCGGTGCGAATGTAATTGGGCCCGATCTCACCGATCAGCCTTTCTGGGAACCGCTGATTGAAGTGGCTGACTGGGCGCATGAAAATGTAACCTCGACTCTGTGTTCATGTTTAGCAACCCATGCGGTACTGGAGTTTCGTTATGGGCAAAAACGCGTGCCTCAGCCAATTAAGAAATGGGGCGTGTTTCCGCACAAGGTTATTAATCCAAAGCACCCACTGGCTACAGATATAAATACACGCTTTGATGTACCACATTCTCGCTGGAATGATGTGAGCCAGCTGCAGTTTAATCAGGCAAAATTAAATGTGCTTGCGGTGGGTGATGATAATTGTGTGCACTTGGCGACATCAGAGGATGGTTTTCGTACAATTTTCTTTCAAGGACACCCAGAATACGACACTATTTCTTTATTAAAAGAATATAAACGTGAAGTTTTGCTGTTTGTTGAAGGCCTTAGAGAAGATTATCCGCCGTATCCAGAAAATTATTTTGGTATTCAGGCAGCGGCAATTCTGCGTGAATATAAAAACCGTTTGCTGGCAGCATTAAAAAATAATATTGATATAGCAGAGTTTCCTGAAGATTTAATTGTGCCTCAGTTAGATAATACCTGGCATGATACGGCCGGTGAAGTTGTTAGTAACTGGGTTGGATTAGTTTATCAGCTAACACATTCTGATCGTAAAAAACCTTTTATGGATGGTGTGGATATTAATAACCCATTGGATATGTAGGAATGCAGATGAGTGATTTTGATAAAGATGAATCAATCAATGTTTTAGGTGAGCCACTTGTAGAATGTGGGGCCAGGCCGGTTACGGGTTATTATAGAGATGGTTATTGCAATACCTGTAAAGAAGATATTGGTTCACATACAGTCTGTATAGAAGTTTCACAAACATTTTTAGAATACTCAAGATTCAAAGGCAACGACTTATCGACGCCAATTCCAGAGTATGATTTTGCAGGACTGAAACCCGGTGATAGCTGGTGTTTGTGTGCTGCACGTTGGCTGGAAGCGCATAGAGATAATATGGCGCCACGTGTGCATTTAATGCGTACGCATAAAAAAGCGCTAGAAATAGTGCCAATGAAAATTATGCGGGAATTTGCAGTCGATTTGAATTAAACATCAATCGACTGCAAACTTATTTAGATACAATTTTAAGCCATTAAAATAATGTTCATTTATTTATTATTTAGTCATCTGCTATTTCCTGTAGCAGCTGGTAGCCGTGAACGCGTTTAACTAAACGCAGCTTAGATGGCCAGTTTTCTCCGAGTAACGATAGCTGATTACTTTTTACAGCATAAAAATCCTTATTTTCGTTATTTAAATATGCCATGGCTTGTTGCCAGTTTTTTGCCTCAAGTGCTCGGCCATTTGAATAAAATTGTGCGGAAAATGGTCTCTTTTGCAGATAAATGAGCTGACCATTTGTGTCGGTTTGCAGCTGCTGATAGGCAGTAAGCAGATCCTTTTGTGATTTTGTAGGAATATAGCCGCTACCCTGTAACGTGATTAAAGCAATGGATAACAATGGCGTAATCAGCGCTAAAAAAGCCACGCTTTTTAGGTCATGTTTAGACTGCTTATTATCCGCCAATAAATAGAGTTCTGCACACAGCAGAGCCAGAGGGATGAGAGAGGGCAAAGTATAAGTGGCTAAAATATTTCCAGAAAAGGTAAAAAATAATAAAGGTGTTATTGCCCAGAGTCCCAGATAAATTACCCAGGACTGTTCACGGAATACCGCTGGCTTTAGCGCACCGCGTTTGCGCCATATGAGGCTGGGTAGTATGAAAGACCAGGGTAAAAATGCAGCAATGCTATATAGCCAGATGGTGCCACGTGTTTTTGCGTGTGCGCTACCGTATAGATCACCCTGCCACCCAGATACGATAAAACGCTTCCAGTGCTCACCGACAATGAAATAGTCAAGGAAACCCGGCGTGCGTAGTTCGGCCAGAATATACCAGGGGAGGGATAAGGCCAACATAAGCAAGCCGCCGCTGAACCAGGGAATGCGCTGTAAAACCGTGCGGATATTGCCTTGCCAGAGTATCCAAGCCGTTATAGGTATGAAAACCAGTAACAGTGTTAAGGGGCCTTTGGATAACAGGCCAATACTTATGCCAACAAAAAAGGCGTAGCCCCAGTAGCGCTTGCTATTGTTCATGGCTCGCCAGAAGGAAACCATAGCCAGTGTAATGCCTGTGACCAGGGCGGTGTCCATTATAACGGCCCCTGCGGCGACAAAGAATAAGGCGCTAGAGGCGAGTATGGTCACGGCGACCAGGCCTAGATCCGCTCTGCGCTGAAATTTACCTAATGAATAAACCAGCGCAAGCATAATCAATGCTAATACGAGTGAGGGTATGCGGGCAGAAAATTCGTTTATACCAAAGAATTGATAACTGCCCGCACTAAGCCAGGTGGCCAGTGGTGGTTTGCCCCAGAAAGGCACACCATAATCAAATTGTGGGGTGACCCAGTTTTGCGTCTCGAGCATTTTTCTGGCCATTTCACCATATCGGGCTTCGGTAGTGTCCTGAAATGGGTAGGCATCTAAAGTGAATAAGCGCACTGCCAGTACACTGAATAAGGCGATAAATAACCAGCGACGAGAATGGCTCGATAATGACAGACTCATGACAAAGGATGCTCAGTCAATAGGCGTTCATCATCGGTTTCGAGTGCTTCTCCATTGTTCGCAGGATTCCAGTGATTGACCAGATACAGTGGACGCTTTTTTGACTCCATATAAATTCGCCCCAGGTATTCACCCATTATGCCCAGGATGATCATTTGCAGGCCGGCAAAAAATATCAAACCAATTGAAAGCAGCACCGTTGCAGAGACGGGCTCATTAAATGACAGGAACTTAATGCCGACCCATAAGCTGGCCAACAGTGCAGCCAATAGGCTGAACAGGCCAATATAACTGGCCAGCTTTAAGGGCGCTGTGGAAAAAGAAGTAATACCTTCAAGTGCAAGATTCCACAGCGCACGATAGTTCCATTTGCTGTTACCACTGATGCGCTCATCACGATCATAGAGAATTTCTTTTTGCTTGAAACCTAACCATGCGAAAAGCCCTTTCATAAAGCGATTGGATTCTCGTAGCTGGCACAGGCTATCAACTGCGCGCCGACTCAGAAGACGAAAATCACCAACACCTTGTGGAATATCTATATGGCTGATGCGGGCGATGAGGCGATAAAATGTATGGGCAGTGGCTTGTTTAAGCCATGTTTCACCTTGTCTGCTGGTGCGTTTCATATAAACAATGTCATAGCCACGTTGCCATTCGGTAATCATTTGAGGAATAAGTTCTGGAGGATCCTGCAAGTCGGCATCAAGAATAATAACGGCATCACCTTTTGCGTGATCCAGCCCGGCTGTCATAGCAACTTCTTTACCAAAATTTCGACTTAAATCAATGATAGCCATGCGCTTATGTTTTTTACGCATGGCATGTAATAACTGCAAACTTTCATCATTGCTGCCATCATTAATGTAAATGATTTCAGTATTTAAAGGCAGGCTATCGGCAACCGCTTCAATTCGTTGGTGGCAGTTTTCAATCACCTCCTGTTCATTGTAAACGGGAACAATGATAGAAAGCAGAGGGCGTTGTTTTTTTCGGCCAATAGAATGCGTTGCAGAGTGTGTGAATTTTCCCTTGATCGCGCTATTCACAGAGGGTTTATGTTGCTCACTAAAGTTATAGTTCATTAGTTAAATACCTGAAACTGTACGACTGCAGGGTATAAATATCCTGTGCGTATATTATTTTTTTCATTACACAGAATGCGCTATAGACAAGCCCATTAATGTAAATTTAAGTTTTTTGGTTTGCGATGTGTGCGTACGGCAAAAGCGTATCGCGGGATCAGGAAAAAATGGGGGGTGGGATAACCGGTTGTTGATAAATACTATATAGACTTGCACTAGCTGTTATAAGTTGAGCGGTATTAGGTAATTGTGTCCACACGTTTATATCGGCAAAAAATGGTGCGTAATTGTGATCGCAGTTATTATAGCAACAGGCCGCAGTTGTGTTGTTGAGCTGGCACTGAACCTTGTTGCCTTGCTCTTTTAGCATCTCCGGGGCAGCATTATTTACTGATGTATTATCCAACGTATTATCCATTGGGACAGCCGCTTTATACGTGCTTGATAGCATTAAGATGATAATCAATGTAGTAAAAATATACTTCATAGCCTTGAAAGGGGAGCAAATGTTATGAATGAGATGACTGATGCATCAGAAAGTTCCCGCATAATATTAATACGTCCAACGTTTATTTGCCTGATAGTTCCAGGCGAACGTAACCAGGGTTGCTGATATTTGAGCGGCTATCGCGGATAAGGTTAGTAGATAAAATGCCAGGCTAACAACTATGGCATTAAGTGCCAGGCCAATGCAGGTGATTAATATAAATGAACTGCTGGCAAGAATATGCGTACGCTGGCTATCAAATGTGTAAAAATAATTAATGAAATAGTTGAGTACGGCACCTGCGAAAGCACCCGTACTGGTCGCCAGTAAAATATTTATATTAAAACCATTATGCAGGCCGAACAGAATAATATAATGCAGCAGGGTTGCAAGAATACCGGCAATTAAGTACTTATATAAATATTTTAAATCGTGTTTAAACATGCGGGGTTTGATAGTTGAACAGTCGATTTGTTCAATTATGCTTGAGAAAAAAATTCAGCACATCGCTTCGCCATTCCAGATGGGATGGTTTACTTTAAAGCGAGAAATTTAATTAAAGCGCACTTAATTATTGCAATGACTCAGGTGAATGAGAAGAGGTAAGTGGCATATTGTCATGTCATCTCGCAAGTGATGCGGCATGACATGACGGATGATAAATTTCTAAATTTAGTGTATGGAAACGTTAGGGTTTGAGATCCCCTCACTAATTTCAATGGCTGTTGCATCCCGTACTTCGAGCACTTTTACGGAAAATTTGGCGGTTTTTCCAGCGAGCGGGTGATTGCCGTCAACGGTTAATTTGCCATTTTCTATTTTTGTAACAAGAAATGATTTAGTTTCACCGGCATCATTGGCCATTTCTACCTGCGCGCCAATTTTTCTGAATTGAGGCGGGACATTTTCAAGGTCATCGGTAAAGCTAAGGTCTGGGTCTATCTCACCAAAGCCCTCAGCGGGTGGTAAATCCACTTCTATACTATCGCCAGCTACACAGCCTTCAAGCGCGCGCTCTACCTGTTCGATTAGGCCCATACTGCTGGCACCATGCACATAATTAACCGGTAAATCGACTTGCTCCACGACGTTACCTTCATCATCTGAAATAGTGTAGGTAAATTGTACGGCTTTGTTTTTTTGGATACGTTGATCTGATTTATTAGTAGTCATATTGTAAGTCATTGTTTAATAATGGAAAAAAATTTATCCGATTATAGCGTAAAAGCCAACATCACCATAATTAGTGCGCTTAATGTGCGCATAGTTTTGGTGTATAATTCGCCATAGTTTTAGTCTAAAAGGTCGTCAAATGGAAGCATCATCATGTAGTAAAGCCGAACCCTTTGCATTGCAAGTGCTGGGTGATTCTATGCAGCCTGAGTTTATGGATGGCGTGGTGATTATCGTTGACCCTGAGGGGATTATTCGTGATGAGTGCTATGTAGTGGCATTAGATGATAAAGACGAGTACACCTTTAGGCAATACCGCGTACATAATGGTAAATATTACCTTGTACCATTGAATGATTTATACGATACGGAAGAGTTTGCGGGCCCTGAGCGGATTAAAGGGGTGGTTATTCAGCAGGCAGGTAAGTACCGCAAAGATCGTCGGTTTTATTAAACTATTATTGATATTTAGGCGTCGGGTCCCATTTGCTCAGCTCGTGGGCCTTTGCTGAAATAGGCATCGGCCACATCTTCATCCACTTCCTCACCATTTGCATCATATAAGGCTTGCTCATAATCAAACCAGCCGCGTAGGCCTGTTTTTAGAGAGCTGACATTGTTATAACCCATCAACTGCATAGTATGTGCTGCCAGGGCGCTACGATTACCTGATCGGCAAATAACGATCACCTCTCTATCGCGTGCTGCGGCCAGCTCTGGAATGGTATCTTCATAACCCCAGTCACAGCCAGACTCTAAAACACCGCGCGGTACATTAATTGAATTTTTAATATGTAGCGTATTGAATTCTTTTGCTTCGGTAATATCAATGAGTAAGATGTCTTCGGAAGTGGCAAATTTTTCTTCCAAATCCCAGGGGAAAACTTCTTTGATATTCGGTAGCACATCTTCAATAAGCGACTTAAATGTTTTCATGTTTTATGGCCGGCCTGATAGTCGTGAGGCTTTTGCTTAAGGCCTTGTTCAACGGCAATGACAGCGGCTTCTACACGTGAATGTACTTCTAGTTTTCTTAAAATAGCCTTTACGTGTAATTTTACGGTGCCATCGGAGATGCCCAGATTACGTGCAATCACTTTATTGCTCTGGCCATCGGCCAGTAGACATAAAATTTCTAACTCGCGGGGTGTAAGTTCCGAAAAAGGTTTTTCTTTTTGTGCAACTTCAATGGGTTCACCCTGTACCATTTTTGCCAGCACATCGGTAAGGCCGTGGGCGACAACGCTTTTACCTTTTTCAATATCGCGCAATGCGCTAACCAACTCATCTGGTTCCATATCTTTTAGCAAGTAACCCTGTGCACCATTACGTAATGCTTCTACCAGATCCTGTTCTTCATTACTGGTAGTGAGCATGACAATAGGCACTTCTACATTTTGCTTTTTAGCTTGCCTTAATACTTCAAGGCCATTCATGTCTGGCATGCGTAAATCGAGCAGTATGATATCGGGCTTTAGTTCGTCGATTAACTGCAGTCCTTTTGCGCCTTCGGCTACAGCATCCACAACTTCAATGCCACGTTGCTCAAGCAGGCCCTGTAGGCCAACCCGAAACAGTGCGTGGTCGTCGATAATTAATACGCGCATACTCAAGAGCTAATCTCCGATAATCGTTGCAGCGGATCGTGTTTCGTTTCGCTGCTATAAGTAAAATACAACTCTATTCGAGTGCCTTCGTCGGGCTCACTTTCAATGCGTAAATCACCACCCAGGTAATTTGCACGTTCTTGCATAATGCTTAAGCCTACATGTTTACCCGGATGATCGCTAATAGCAGGTGTTTCAAAACCCTGGCCATCATTTTCAATCAGAATATGGTGGTTGCCATTTTCATCACAGCGAAACATCAGGCGGACATTGTTGGCGTTGCTGTGTTTGCGTATGTTATTCATGGCCTCTTGCACAATACGGAAAATATGCATTTCCAGGTTGGGGGGCAAGTCCGAATTATCCCATTCGCGCTGCAGCAGTATATGCATGCCGGAATCTTTGCGCATGCGAGAAATTAATTTTTCTACTGCAAGCATTAAACCCTGCTTATCAATGGGAGTACGACAGTGTGCAATTAGTTCGCGCAAGTCAGAGTAGGCTTCATCTAAACTATTTTCTACCTGTTCAATGCCACGTATGGATTGGAACTCAGAGGTGGGTTGTAGTGTTTCATCCAGCACACGCACCTGAAAACGCAAGCTGGCCAATGTTTGTGCAAGTGAATCATGTAGCTCATTGGCGATAAGGCTACGTTCTTGCATGATAATCATGCGCCGTGATTCCTGATCCTGTTTAGCCTTTTCAATAGCGTTACATAATTGAGTCGCTAGTGTGGAAAATAATTCAAATAGATCGCTTTGATTACCTAAAGGATACTGATTCAGCTTTATGCGAATCACGCCCAGTGTATGTGTCTGGCTGTGCAGTGGTAAATAATATGAACGATTATCATCAGATACATCACATTGTAAAATTTCTGCAAGGCGAGTGACGTGTTGATTGTCGTGAATAATATTATTGTTAATCAGAGTGTCAGCGAGTTCATCGGTGATTTTAATGCGCTTAGGCTGCGAGACAATAGTCGGGTCAATACCTGAACCCGAAATAAACTCTAACCAGTTATTTTCTGTAATTAACCAGACGGATACATTTTCAGCTTCTAATTCCTGATAAGTTTTTTTACAAAACAGGGTCAGCAATTCCTTTAGTTCATGTGCATTACTAATAGTGCTGGTGATATTGTATAAAATTTCTTGCGCTTTATGGTGTTGCTGGCTGTTAAGGCTTTGCTTTTGCTGATTGTTCATTGCAATGAAGGCAACACTGAAAAATGACAAAATAATTAAGCCAATGTGCACAGATAATGCAAATGATTTTGACGTTTCAGTGTTTGCTAACCAGATGCTACTGCCAACCAATAACCAAAGTAATATAAAGAGCGCAGATATACATTTAAACAAATGTCGGCTGGACATTTGTTTAAATTCCTGATGTATGCGCTCAGTAAATGACATCTTAATGGCTTCGATTATTTCTTTGCAGGTGGAACGTAGCTAGGGTCATTAGGGTTCATGAAAATGAACTCTTCTTTGCCTTCTTCAAGTTCAACGAAATCTACCGTTGTGCCATTCATAAATTCATTGGCAGTAACAGAGACAATGACATCAATGCCTTCAGATGTGTGTGTTATATCGCCTTCTTTTACGTCATCAAAACCCATGCCGTAGTGAAAGCTGCCATCTTCCATACGGGTACAGGCTAAACGCAGAGGTAGCCCATCTAGGTTAGATTCTTTAGCTGAGTGTTTTATCTGCTTAGCAGCAGTGGGGGTTAATGTAATCATGGTTTACTCCGATTTACTATTTTTACAATGCTGCACAAACTGTACGAAACGTTGTGCCCAGTGATTGCTTGCGGTGTCTCGTAGGTGAGCATAACAAGCCAGGGTGTTATTAATAACGATGCCATCAGATTTACCTGTAATGCCTGCGCCGCGTTTTACCCGATAGGCAAATATAAGGTCTGGATCAAGATTTTCAAGTGCAGAGTAATGAAATTCATGACCGGCGATGACAGGTTCTGGTGTCGGTAAAAAATTCGCCCAGGGATGTTCAGCTGTTTCTTCGAGATTTATATAACCGCGCCCTTGTGGTGTTTTGTGCATTACACAATCCGCAGGTATAAAACCGACCATGTCACCTTTATTTCCCTGCCAGCTTAGGTTGCGGCTTAAATACATTAAACCACCACATTCTGCGTAGCAGGGAAGGCCTTGTTGAAGCGCCGTTTTTATTTCTGCGCGAAGAGCTTGATTGGCTTCTAATTCGCTTATACGCGTTTCAGGGAAACCACCGCCGATAAATAAGGCATCAACTTCGGGTAGTTTTTCATCGCGAATGGTGTCAACAATAACTATTTCAGCCCCTGTGCTTTCGATGGCATCTAAATCGCCAGGGTAATAAAAACCGAAGGCATCATTTTTTACCACACCAATTTTTAAGGGTGAGCTAATTTGAATAACTTCATCCATAGTTTGGGTTGCAGGAGGAAATTCTGGCGCTGTTTTTGCGATATCCTGCAACAGGTGTAAGTCGACCTGTTGCTTAACAATATCCCTGATTTGTTGAATTTTTTTATCGGCAGAGTCATCCTCATTACTTGGCATTAAGCCTAAGTGCCGTTCTTCAATGGATAAGGCCGGGTTTTTATAAACGGAGCCGATGACTTTTACATCAGTGTAGTGTTCAATCACAGCATGTAGTTTTTGTTCGTGGCGACTACCGCCTAATTGGTTAAGGATAACACCCGCAATATTAATATTCGGGTCGAATGCCTGGTAGCCTAAAATAAGTGGTGCAATACCGCGGGTCATACCACGCGCATCAAGTACCAGAACTACAGGAGAGTTCGTTAGTGATGCCAGTGCGGCATTTGAATTACTGCCATCAAGGTCTAAGCCATCGTATAAACCTTTATTACCTTCAATAACCGTAATATCAGCGGTTTTTGAATAGCGTGAAATCGTATTACTGATTTCATCCTGCTGCATGGTGTAAAAATCTAAATTATGACAGGGGCGACCACTGGCACGTGTTAACCACATTGGGTCAATATAATCGGGGCCTTTTTTGAATGGCTGCACCGCAAGGCCCGTTTCAGCTAATGCCGCACACAGGCCAATGCTCAGTGTTGTTTTGCCTGAGGATTTATGTGCTGCTGAGATTAGGAAATGTGCCATGGAATTTGTATAAAAGAAAATGTAAATAAACAAAAAATACGCAGATGGTTTTGAATAAATTAGCTTCGCTGATATATTAAATTAATTTTTCAGTAAAGAAAATTTTAGCTTTAGTCGATAAAACCAGCTATTAATCTAACCACAGTAACGTTTTTATTGGTGTTCATTAGCATTCATTTGCGTTTTCTTTTAAGCTCCTCTCTATATGGTATGTCATAAAAACAAACGGCTCGAAGTAGACTTCGAGCCGTTTGTATAAAGCTATGTAAAGTAAATTGTTACTTACTCAGCCTTTGCATGTGGATCAGCAACTGAGTCTGCTAATGACTCTGGTAAGAAACCAAGTACTTTCACACCAAATGCAATAACGATTAGAGACATTGCAAAGCCACCAAGACCTAACAGATACTCTGGGAGACTTGCTGAATACTGGCTAACCAACCCGTCATTAAAGGTACTTTCTAATACTTCCATACCTGGGAAAATGTCCAGAGGGTAGGCCTGGCCAGCAATAATGATGGTGTACATTTGCGCAAGGCCACCAAATACGATAAGCAAACATGCCGTTGCTAGTGTCTTACGGCAGTTAGCAACACCTGGTGCATAAATCATCGCCAGAGGAATTAAGCTGCCTACCAGGATTTGACCAATCCAGAAAATGTTAGAGTACGTTTCACCGCCATTATCACCTAATAACACAAAGGCTTCGAAGCCATGGTGCTCAGTCGCATACAGGTTAGAGATGTGATAAACAAAGACAAAGTACAGTACAGCCATTACAAATACGCCTAACAGCTTGCGTAGGCGATTTACAACAACATCGCCTAACTCACGACCCGTCCAGCTGTATGATGCCATCAGTACCAGTAGGAAGATCGCTAAGCCAAACGAGAATGACATAATGATGAACATTGGTGCCATCATCGCCATATCGTAGCCTGTACGTGCCACCAGGAAACCAAAGATTGAACCCGTACCAGTGGTTAGTGCTATGCGCCATACAAATGCTGCAATACCTGCGTAGCGGCTGTATTTTTGCATTGTGCGATCAAGCATAAACCAGGCGTAAACACCGACAATAACGAAGAAGCCGTTATAAAGAATCATGTTCCAGGCAAAGATAGACTTGAAGTTGTAGTAAGTCATAGCAACGATCAAACGATCTGGGCGACCAAGATCAAGCACAAGTATCATTAAACCACCCAATAGTAAGGCTAAGGCGACTAGTGTTGATAATGGCGCTAATGGCTTATAGAGTTTTTTCTGAAAAACAGATGATATTGAGGCAACGTTTAATGCACCAGATGCGGCAACAATCAGGAAAACAGCAAATACGTGGGGCATACCCCAAACGATCTGGTTATCCATACCCGTTACCCAGTGGCCATTGTGTTCCATGTAGAAGGTTGAACCTAATGCACCTAGAACAAACGCGCCTAAAAGAGCAATAAGCCCTAAGTAAGCGGTGCTGTTGCCATCAATTGGTTGTAAGTGTATTTTTTTCATAATGACTTCAATTCAAATGAATAGTTATCGTTAATTATTAACCCAAAAATGCTTGAATAAGCGGGAGGCTCATTCAGCCATTTTTTAGATACCCTGGTAGCGAACACCTGTGTTTAAGCCAAGATCTGCACGCAGTTGCTTACCGCCACGCTTCACGAGCTCTTTAGATATTTCACTTTGAGGATCTTTTAGGTCACCAAAAATCATTGCGCCGTGTTCAGCTTCAGTACAGGCTTCCACACAAGCTGGCGTGCCGTCATTATCAACGCGGTGTACACACATCGTGCAAGACTCAACGGTGCCTTTACCACGGGGTTGATAATCAACTATTGGGTCTACAGCTTCATGTGCAAATGAACGTGCTTTATATGGGCAAGCCATCATGCAGTAACGACAACCGATACAGATATGACGATCGACTAGAACAATGCCATCATCACGTTTGAACGATGCACCTGTTGGGCATACATCCACGCAAGGTGGCTTTTCACAGTGCTGACACATCACAGGTAGTGACACAACGTGATTGGTCTGCTTGTCTTTTAGTTTAACTTTACGAATCCATTGTTGATCCGTTAAAGGACGACCATGTGAAACAATGCCATTTTCTTCAAAACAAGCACTAACACAAGACGTGCAACCCGATGCACATTTGGCAGTATCAACTAGAATACCCCAACGTTTTGCATCAGTTACGGTTTCAGCCGCTGGCTTGGCATGTACCTGATTTAAGAAAACACCCGGTGCAATTGTCAGTGCCGCCGCTGCCGTTGCAGACTTTTCTACAAAGCTACGACGTGAAATATTTACAGTTGCTGTTTTATTCATTGCTTGCTCCCGTAGTGGATGCATCTGCAACGTTAGATTGAACAGGCGTACTTACCTGAGCACTCTTTTTGTGCGGATTTTTGCCCATAGGGCGGTCCATATGGCATTGGAAACAATCAATACTTACACCAGCATAATTATGGCAGCTGCTGCAAAAATGTTTGTCATCACCAAAACGAACCTCAGTATTTTCAGGAACGTGACAGTTGATGCATTCTTTAAGACTGTAAGTCTTGGTGCGAATACCTTCGTGCACGGTTTCATCACGTTGATGAAGCAGGTAATTCATGTGATTTTTTTTCATCTCATCTTCAGGCTGTACACATTCCGTAGATCCATTAGTAGGATGTGGAACTTCAGGCGCAAAAGATGGCTTTTCACCAGCAACGACAAAAGCGGAAAATGCAATCGTTGCAATTCCCGCAAATGAGATGATGGTTTTATGCATGAGATTTTTAATCTGCAGCATTTGTAACTCCAATAGTTAAAGATGTTGTAACTATTCAGGTTGCCCCTGCTAGCTTATTGCTAGCAGGGAAGAGCTGAGATTATTACTCACCCATACCCATGTCGATGTAACCTGTTGGGCATACATCAGAACAGATATGACAACCGATACATTTAGTGTAATCAGTGTCAACGTAACGACCAAGTGTAGACTGATCTTTACTAACACGGAATACAGCGTCTTGTGGGCAGTAGATAACACAGTTATCACACTCGAAGCACATACCACAGCTCATGCAACGGTTTGCTTCAGCAACAGCGCTTTCTTCAGCAAGACCATTCATTCGCTCAGCAAAGTGACCCAGTACTTCGTCAGATGAAGGAACATCTTCTGTACGTAGGTTACGAGCTTCTGCAGCAAAATGTCCTAACCACATTTTATCTGTAGAGATAATTTCCTGCATTGAGCGGTCTTCGTAGTTGTGAATAGCGTAGTTGCTGCTATCTGTACCACGTTGATCGTCAGCACCTAAATGTTTATCTGCAAAAGCCTCTGGCGTCATATGTGCTTCATCAAGCTTGCTCAGCATGTTGAAGTGATGAACGTCAACTTTAGGGCGTTTCTTAACTTCTTTTTGCTCAAAGAACTGCTTAATTGTTTCAGCAACAACTGAACCCTGACCGATAGCCGTTGTTAACAGGTGAGGACGAACAATGTCGCCCGCTACGAAGTGACCAGGCTTGCCAGGTACTTGATAGAACTTGTCTGCATCGATTAATGAACGACCGTTGTCCATATCTTCAACGCCTTCAAGGTCACCGAACTGACCGATCGCAGATACGATTAGATCGCATTCAACGATGTACTCTTTGCCGCCTTCAACAGCAACAGGTGCGTTGTTTTCGAACTTGGAGTCAACTAACTTAAGTGCAGTTGCACGGCCGTTTGCATCTTTAATGATTTCAACCGGCATTACTTCGTTCATGATAGTTACGCCTTCGATAAGCGCATCATTTACTTCGTGCTCTGCTGCTGTCATTTCGTCCTGCTTGAATAAAGCCGTTAATGTAACGGTTTCACAAGGCATCTTATCTGCATCAGCGATATCGCCGTGCTTAATGCGACCTTCAACTGAATCTTCTGGCTTCTCATCACCCATTGCTTTCAAGGTGCCGATACGGCGAGAAACAGAGACAACATCGATAGAGGTATCACCACCACCCACACATACAATTTTCTTACCCGTGTACTTCATTTCACCTTTGTTGAACTGCTCAAGGAAGTCAACAGCGGTGACAGCGTTAGGTACATCTTTCCAGTCTTCAATAAATAGACCACGACCTTTCTTACAACCTAATGCCCAAAGTACAGCATCGTATTCTTTTTCAAGGTCTGCAACAGCCACGTCTTTACCAACACGTGTATTCATCTTTGTTTCGATGCCACCCATGTCCAGGATACGCATACATTCGTGATCCATTACGTCACGTGGAGTACGGTAGCCAGGGATACCGTAGCGCATCATGCCACCAAGGTCGGCATGATCATCAAAGATTGTGCTAGCAATACCGAATTTACGTAAGTGATAAGCTGCAGACATGCCAGCAACACCACCACCGATGATGGCTACTTTTTTGCCGCCTAAGTCAGGTAAACCACCAAACTTATATTTAGCAGCAAAAGCGCTGTCACCAATGTATTGTTCAACTGAGTTAATGCCAACGAAGTCATCAACGTCATTACGGTTACAACCCGTTTCGCAGGGAGCAGGGCATACACGACCCATCATTGCAGGGAAGGGGTTAGCCGTAGTTGAGCGCTGGAATGCGTACTCTTCTTTAGTCATACCTTCTGGTGGAGTTTCGATACCACGAACAATATCTAACCAACCACGAATATCCTCACCTGAGGGGCAGCTACCCTGACAAGGTGGCGTGCGGTGCACATAGGTTGGACATTTATGAGAAGTGTCTTCATTAAATATCAAGTCATTCATGCTTGACCATTTTGTGTCGCCCTCTTTGTAGCGGCGGTAGGTCAATTCGTTGTTTTGCATGTCTTCTTTGGAAGTGGCCATGCTGTTCTCCTATATGCTAAACCGTATAGTTAAAATTTTGTAACTGCTCATTTCACTGAAGGGTGGTTAAAGCAGTCACTAAATCATTTAAATTAGTGAATTTTTGTTCAAAAACTAGTCTTCAAGATCGACCTGGCCTTCCAGGATGATTGCATTGCTAACTAGCTGGTGAACGCTGACAATTTGGTCCATGGTGAAGCCGTAGTAAGGCAATACCTTGGTGAACTGGCTCTTACAAATTGCACAGATCGCTGCCATATGGGTTACCCCATGTTCTTCTTTTGCATTAATCAATGCTGTTGCACGAGGTAACACACCTTTAACGCGCAGTTCCATCAGGTCGTCTGTTAACAGACCACCACCACCACCACAGCAGAAAGTTGCGTCGTGGATAGTATCTTTTTCCATATCAACATAGTTATTACAAACCGCTTTAATGACTGCACGCGGGATTGTAAATTGACCGCCAGGCTCAGTGCCCATGCCAGAGCCACGTGCAACATTACATGAATCATGGAATGTCAGTGTCATCTCATCGTTACGTGACTTGTCGATGTTCAGCTCACCTTTTTCAAGTTTATCTAAGGTAAACTCACAGATGTGCTGAGGAATAGGGTAGTTCTGGTCCAGGAAATCAAATGGACCCGCTAATGTGTTTAGGAAGCTATAGCCAACGCGCCATGCGTGACCACACTCACCATAAACAATTCGCTTAACACCAAGCTGAAGAGCGGCTTCACGAATACGCATAGAAATACGCTGCATATTTTCATAAGAACCGATAAACAGGCCGAAGTTACCCGCTTCTGAAGCGATAGAACTTAATGTCCAGCTAGTGTTAGTTGCATGGAATACTTTTGCGTAACCAATTAAACCATCAATGTGGGGTTCTGCGAAGAAGTCAGCAGATGGTGTTACCAGCAGAATGTCTGCGCCTTTTACATCGAGTGGAAATTTAACCGCAACTTCAATGTCGTCCTCAACGTCTTCTTCCAGGCCTTCAAGTACGTTTGCTAATGCTTTTTCGGGTAAACCAAGGTTGTTACCAATGGTGAATACTTTACCGATAATCTCGTTAGAGTATTTCATGCCCTTACCAATGTGCGCCATGATTTCACGGGCAGCCATGGTCACTTCGGCGGTATCAATACCGTATGGGCAGAACACGGCACAACGACGACATTCGGAACATTGATGGAAGTAGCTATACCAGTCATCAATGACTTCTTCAGTTAAATCTTTTGCGCCGACTAATTTAGGGAAGTATTTACCTGCAAAGGTAAAGTAACGGCGATAAACGCTACGTAATAAGTCCTGACGAGCAACCGGCATGTTTTTAGCATCGCCCGTACCCAGGAAGTAGTGGCATTTATCGGTACAGGCACCGCACTTAACGCACGAGTCCATGAATACCTGCAGGCTACGATAACGACCTAAAAGATCACCCATTTTATCAATGGCTTTTTCCTTCCAGCCATCAACTAATACGTACTTAGGCAATTCTTTTGGGTCTGGATGCTCTTTCTTACCTACATAGTTCAGAGCTTCCTGGAATTCCGGTTTTGCTACAAAAGGTTTTAGGTGAGCCATTACACCATCTTTTGGCAAAGGAACTACCGCATACTCTTTGACTTCAGGAACTTCGTAATCAGCCACTATGGATTCCTCGTTATACTTCGCAATTATGCTCGTTATTATTCGTTTAGCTTACGCTTTTGTTTCTTCCGCAGCTTCTTTAGGTTGTAACTCAGGGTAATTACCACGAGTTTCATCTAAAGGCTTAGCCCAATCTGCGATATGACGCTTTTCACGTGGGTTATCAACTTGATTACGCGTTGGTGAATAAAATACACCGGGGATATGTAGTAACTTACTTATTGGCAATATAAGACCTAAAATGGATACCAGTACTAAGTGAACAACTAGCGTATTACCTTCAGGTAGCTCCTGCAGGTTAAAGTTTAATATGCCTAACATAAACATTTTCACCCCTACGATATCAACGTTGTAGATAAAGCTCATAACGAAGCCGCTCAACGCGATAGCTAGAATGAGTAGAAGCATGAGGTAATCAGAAGGCGCAGAGATATAACGTACACGTGCCACAAAGTAACGACGAGCTAATAAACCCGTTAAACCAAAGATCATACCTAAAACTGCATATTTACCCGCAGTTTGTACTATCCATAAACCAATCACTGGCATCATAAAGCCCAGTGGGCCTTCAGGATCAATTACGTAACGAAGATGACGAATAAAGGCTAAGGCTAATGAAACGTGGAAAATCCAGCCGAATATCCAGGTCCACTTGCTTGCGCGGAATAAAGAAGCAAATAGGATAACTTCTTTCGCCATGCGTAAAACCACACCGCCAGTTGTTTTAGGGGCTGGAGTAACAGGAATTTTCAAAGGCGCAGGTGTTGCGTGGTACTGACGGGCCTTTCGTGCCAGGCCAACAATCATAACAAGTGTGGCTAAGGTTAACAGTACTGCAATCAAGGTGGACATTAAGGCCTACTCCGCAACAAATTCTATTTTAATGTTTAAAGTCTTTATTAAGTTAACTTTCTATCGCGCGACTTACGCGCCTGTTTGTTAGGTATGTTTATAATTAACAAACAAAAACTCAAAATAAATTGAGTTTAAGGGAATCTGAAGTTGAGGGGAGACTAATCCCCCCTCAATAGGTTTCGTATTATACGCAACCAGTTGGCTTAGGAAGACCAGCATACTTACATGCTTGCTTACCAGGGCCGTAAGGGAAAAGCTCGTACAAGTACTTGCTGTTACCTTTGTCTTTACCAAGCTTCTTACCAATCGCCTTAGTCAGTACACGTACTGCTGGCGCGATTTGGTATTCGTCATAGTATTCACGTAAGAAGTTAAGAACTTCCCAGTGTGCTTCTGTTAAAGGTTGGTCTTCAAGTGCAGCCATAACTGTTGCACAATCAGGCTCCCAAGATAGAAGATCAACCATGTAGCCTTCTTCATCAGTTTCGAACGTCTTACCGTTTGCTTCAAATGGCATCTTTATGCTCCCAAGTAGCGATAAAATTAAACAGGATTTATAACCAAGACTGGCACGTAGCGTGCTGCTTAGTTAAATCTACGAATCCGCTGTAATCAACAACCTGTATACCATCGATTACACGATCTTCGCTCATACCGCGAGCTGCAAGATCAGGACCTAAAACATAAACTGATGCAGTTTCCATAGCGCCTTTAACCATATCAGAATGGTCAGTGCCCGCCATTGCACCAAATACGCCATCTTCAATAAGAAGAATAGCGTGTCCTTTAGAAGCAAGTCTTATGCATGAAGCTAAAGAGTCGCGTTCAAAAGGTGATTTGTTTACTGTGTGTAAAGTTGACATATGAATTACCCTTAAAAGCTGAGAACAACTTCTTGTTCGTCCATTACGGCAGCAAGCTCAGCAGAGCTAACTAGAATGATAGATGGCTTTTCAGCGTAATCTTCATCTTCGTCTTCCCATGTCAGATCCATAAGATCATCCAAAGTAAGGCCACGTGCTTCTAGAGATTCTTTTTCTACATAAAGTTTAGTAACTTCATAGTCACCCAACGCTTTATACGTAGGAGAGAAGTTCTTCATGCCAATGTCATCGGTCTTTTGGTTCTTAGCAATTTGGTAAACGCCGTCACCAATAAATGCTAAAGAAACGTTCTGCTCGAAAGCAGCACCGATTAAAACAACTTCTAAAGATTCAAGCGCATACACTGTACCGTATGGTGCTTTTCTGTTAACAAACATGAAATTCTTAGTTGCCATTTTAATCTCCAAACACTAATTGACGGTCAGCAATAATGCCGCCTTCAATCAACTGGCCAAGGCCAGAAATACGGAAGCCTGGAGCAATATTGTCGCCATCAAGACCTTGACGTTTAGCTTCATCTGCATCCATGATGCCGCGACGTTGCGCTGCAGCGATACAAATAACCAAGTCAATGTCATGCGCTTCAGCCAGCTTTGACCATTCTTTTTGAATATTTCGATCATCTTGAGGTGGAACAGTGTAACGAGTACCGTTGTTCACGCCGTCATGATAGAAAAATACACGGAAGATCTCACAATCAGCGTCTAACGCGGCTTTGCAAAATTGCAAAGCAGTGTCAGATGCCTGATGCGTATATGGACCTTCGTTAACCATAATACTGTATTTCATCTTGTTCACTCTTAGAAACGGATATGAGTCGATGCATTCAGGCTCGCACGAGCACCACGCCAGTTATCGATGTGATACTTAGTGAAAGGCAGGCCTGTTAGTTCGAAGAAACGAGGCCAGCCGATACGCTCAACCCATTCACCAACACGTTCCCAGTCGCGAGCGTCTTCTTTGTAACACTTAAGAATAAGCTTAACGATCGCTGCAGCTTCAGGCCAGCGAGGTGGGTTGTTAGGAATAGCCGATGCAACAAGCTTCTGGAAAGTAGGCTTGCCACGCGCATTTGAGTGATTACCACCCACCCATACTGCTAACTTAGAGTGCTCAGCATCGTTGATCATCATTGGAGGACAAGGAGGGAAACATGCACCACAACAGATACATTTCTTCTCATCAACTTCTAATGAAGGCTTGCCGTCAACCATTGCAGGGCGAATCGCCGCTACTGGGCAACGCGCAACTACCGATGGACGCTCACAAACATTGGATACTTGTGCGTGGTCAATCTTAGGTGGCTTAGTGTGCTGTACGTTAATCGCGATATCACCCTGACCACCACAGTTAATCTGGCAGCAAGAAGTCGTGATATGAACACGGTTAGGCATGTTCCACTGTTTGAATTCGTCGATTAACTCATCCATCATTGATTTAACAACGCCAGATGCGTCAGTACCAGGGATGTCACAATGTAACCAGCCCTGTGTATGAGACAGAGAAGTAACAGAGTTCTTAGTACCACCAACTACGTAGCCTTTATCTTCAAGCGCTTTAATTAAAGGCTCTACTTTAGCTTCGTCAGCAACATTGTATTCAATGTTAGAACGGATAGTGAAACGGATGTAACCGTCTGCAAATTCGTCACCGATTGCAGTTAATTCACGTAGACTGAAAATGTCCAGGATACGTTGAGTACCGGCTTTAACAGTGAAAATTTTCTCACCGCTTTCAGCAACGTGACACAAAACACCAGGACGTGGGTCAGTGTGGTATTTCCACAGACCAAAGTTACGACGCATCGTAGGATGCATGTACTGGAAACCGTCTGGACATCCAGACTCGATGGGCGAACGCATATCTGCCATTGCCATGTTGAGTTCCTCAAATATTAAATTTGTTAACTTTAAAAATCGCCGCATTGCTGCGGCGATTCAATCTAAAAGGGATCTAACTATTATGCTTCAGCTTTACGCTCAAACCATTTGATAGCTTCATCATCCCATCCGTCCATACGAACGTAAGAGCTTTGGCGTGTAGAGCTAACCATGTTCGGATCAACATCAACGTCGATACCTTCCAGGAAGTTAACCAGGCCGATACGCTCGATCATTTCACCACAACGTTCGTGCTCAAGACCATTTTCTGCCCAGAAATCGATGATTTCTTCAGCTAGCTCAACCATTTCTTCGTAATCTTCACGAGTATCAAGCTTTCTGAATGGAACAACAACGGTACCCATAAGGTCACCGATTTTCAGTGTACGCTTACCACCGATAAGAATCGTAACGCCCTTGTCTGTACCCGTACGTAATGCTTTAGGCATAACGTTGATGCAGTGCATGCAGCGCACACAGTTACGGTTATCAACAGCAATTGTATCGTCATCGTTCAGGCCAAGAGCCTGAGTTGGGCAACGAGTAATTACGTTATCGATGATGTATTGACGGCCTTTAGTTTCAACATATTTCTTGAACTCAGCCTGGTCAACACGCATATCATCACGCCATGTACCGATAACTGCAAAGTCAGCACGCTCGATAGCATTCTGGCAGTCATTAGGACAACCAGAAATCTTGAACTTGAACTTGTAAGGTAGTGCAGGACGGTGAACGTCATCAGTGAAGTTGTTTACCAACCAGCGCTGAGCTGCATGCTCATTAGTGTTAGACATTTCGCAACGAGCAGCACCAACACAAGACATAGCAGTACGTACACATGGACCCGCTCCACCCATATCCCAACCGTAGTCGTTGATATCGTCGAAGAATGTCTGTGTACCCGGTGTTGTAGTACCGATAAACATGATGTTACCAGTCTGACCATGGAATGTTTGTAGACCAGAACCGTGTCTTTCCCAGCTATCGCCAAGTTGGTTCAACATATCAGTTGTGTAGTAGTTGCCTGGGGTAGGCTGTACACGAATCGTATGGAACTCTTTAGATTCAGGGAATGCTTGTGCTACTTCAGAGAAACGTGGAATAACACCACCGCCGTAACCGAATACAGATACGGTTCCGCCTTTCCAGTAACCCTTACGGGTTTCGTATGAGTGTTCTAACTGACCTAGTAATGAACTAGTTACATTGGCAATAAACTCATTCTCGTGATTGTCACGTAGAGCCTTTATACCAGTGATGAAGCTAGGCCAGGGACCTTTCTCCAATTCGTCAAGCATCGGTGTTTCATAGATCTTTTTTGCTGCCATGGCGATCTCCGTAGTAGGGACGACAGTTTATTATCCAAGGGGGGCTACTGCCTTGACCCTCATATAAAATGTTATATGACCGAGGTCATACGTTAAAAATTCTTTGTGAGTTCTTAATACTTTAGCCGTTAGGCCAGGAGTAAAAAAAACAACCCAGATTTTAATGTGGCATAGTCTAGGGCGACTTGCTCATCCAGAACATCTATCCCTTGGGAGGGTATTAGTTATTCTTTCTATCCCATAAGAGATAGAGTTTTTGAGCTTGTAGTTAAGTTCTAACTCTACGCAGCGCATAAAAATTGGGGTCAATAATATAGCACAGTATTTATGGCGCTGTTAATCCATATATAAAATTTTTTTTACCTTTTTCGGTTTGCAGGCTCAAAGTGAGGTGTGTGGGGTATTTGTCTGTAGTGGGCTTAACTGGATTGTTCGAGTCACCCTATTAAGAGATATTGCTTTTAGGTACACATGTTCGGATACACTATTACGTATGAAGCTATCGAAATTAGGCAGGGGCTAGTTTGATTTTTAATCCATTGAATCTTGACGATCTATCTGGCTACCAGCAGTGGCGTCTGCAAAAACTGCGCGCATACGATTTGTCTCAGCATACAAAGCTTGTCGAGTTGCCTGCATCGGCAGTGAGTGGTGAAGAGGTCGTGCGCATCGCATCTAACTGTCAGCAGTTTAATTATTGTTTATATCGCCTGGTTGATCCATCCCATGGTAATAAGTCTTTTGTTAGAAACATGGGCTTGTCTTTAGGTTTGCAGCGTTTAGATGGCAACTTATGCTCAGATGAAGACAATATTTCATCTATACAAGTTAAAGATACGGGGCGTCATACGGGTTATATACCTTATACCGATAAGAAACTAACCTGGCATACCGATGGTTATTACAATAAGGAATCGCAAACAATACGTGGCATGGTGCTGCACTGTGTTCGTCCTGCACAAAGCGGTGGTGAAAATTTAATGCTGGATCACGAGATGGCCTATATTCAGTTGCGTGATGAGAGCCCTGACTATATATCGGCCTTCATGCAGTCAGATGTGTTGACCATTCCTCCTAATGTAGAGAATGGGATAGAGATACGCGGTGCGCAAGGCGGGCCTGTTTTCTCACTTGATTCTTTAAGTGGTCGTCTCCATATGCGTTATTCAGCACGCACACGTAACATTGAATGGAAAAATGACAGTGTGACAAACGAAGCCGTGGCGTGCATGAACGAACTGCTGAATACGAATAACCCTTATGTTATTAGCTATAGATTGCAGGCGGGTGAGGGTATAATTGCCAATAACGCACTGCATACTCGCACCGCCTTTATAGATGCCGAATTAGCGGAGCAAAAGCGTTTGCTTTATCGAGCGCGGAGCTATGATCGAGTTCGGAGTTATTAATGACGGCTTTAGCGCTTGAACAATGGGTCGGTATTGGTTTTTACGTAGAGATAGCATAATGATATACCTAAGTGATATTTTAACTCAGGATCATAGCCTGGAAGACTTTCAAGGTGTGCTTGAGGCCGTTAGGTTAAAGGCGCGTGAAGGTGAAATTCATCTAGATGTGGATATTAAGCCGCCATTTAGTGATGCCCCGAAAGACTGGCAAAACCAGATAGAAATGGCGTTTACTTTTCCCAATAGATGATCGATGGGTCTATTGTGAGATTTAATGCGCCACCTTTTCAGATAGATAAATATTGAAAATTAAGAGATTTAAGCCGATGTTATGGCAAGAAAATAAAAAAGCTCAGCCCTTTAAAGTACCGGATACCTATGCCGATCTATCGTTTAAAGTGATCAGCAAGCAGGTGCCTCTCGATCATGCGCAACAGCTGTCGGATGCCGTTTTGGAAATTCTCCCGTGGATGGCAGATGAGGAGTTTGCGGGTATCCACATGGTGCATGGTGCGTCCACTGGGAATGGCTGGCAGCGCCCCGAAGATGATTGTGGAGATGCATGTATTTACTTGTCGAAGCGTTCACGGACTCAAATTCGACTACCCAAGACTCGTTTTGCAGATGCTGAAGAATTAATCGGTAAAACAATCGTATTAGGTGGAAATGAGTTCACTTTTGGTGATTGTCACATAAAGAAATTTACTCCCCTGGGTACGCTGTTTTCACGCTATGTAATTGTTGGCGATACAGAAACGGAAGATGAGTTTGTATCGAGGGTTTCAGATGAAATGACTGGCATGGGTATTACGCTACGCAAAGCGCTATGTGGTATGGGGCATACCTTCAATATGCGCAGTGGACCGGTGAAAACCATGAGCATTATGGCGGCTGATCTGGATCCTGATGAGGCTGTGTTACTGCAGCAAAATGGTATTGGTGAAGGTAGAAAGGCTGGCTTTGGTCTGTTTATAGCGCACAAAGGTATTAATGCGGTGGGTGACATGTCTGAAAATACGCATTTTGATGGTACTGAGTAGTTCTGTTGCTAATAAATGCTACTGTAACCCTTTCTGGTAAGGCATTTCAGGTGGATTTATGGGTATATATATCTAATGGGATAAGTGACTTTTTTATGATTTTGTCATAGAGTACGCAGCCTAGAATTTTCATACATTTATTAACTATTTAATTGAGATTGAGGCAAAATCATGGCAGCACTTGATTCTATCGAAAGAACTGACAAAGGTTACCTGGTCGATGCAAATGACTGGAATGAAGAAATAGCAGCTGAGCTGTTTGCTGAGGAAGGCATTGAAGCAACTGATCGTCATTGGGATATCGTAAAGTACGTTCGTGAAGAAACTCTGGCCGGTAACGAGCCTAATGAGCGTGGCATTATGAAAGCGATGGGTAAAATTTGGGGCGAAAAAGTAACTTCAAAGCTTATGTACGAAATGTTCCCTCTCATGCCATCTAAGCAGGGTTTAAAAATTGGCGGTTGCCCAATGTCTACTCGTAAGGGTGGCTACTAAGCTGAAATTATCGTCTCTATTCCTTATGGGATAGAGGCACTTTACTGGAAATGCGTCTATAATACGTCCACGATTTGGGCCCACGCAAGTGGATAGCCGCACATAAAAGAATTTGAGGATGACACCATGGCTGATAGAAATGCACTGATCAAAGAGTTGATCGAAATGCAGAATAAATTCATCGAAGATGAGCATAAGAATGGTTTTAATGCTCAGCAGTACTTCACTCCAGATGCTGGCTCAGTATTAGACGGTTACCGTGAGACTTTCAGAGATAAGTCTATGGAGCTAGTTGACGCTGCTCATGCTGATAAAGGTTCTAAGCGTTAAGATTAATCTTCAGTGCTTACCTGAAAAAGCCGGACTTAGTTCCGGCTTTTTTGTGGGTGGAGTAAGTTCACTACACTGTCAGCTCTTGGTGGTATGGGTTAAGGGGACAGAGCGCAGAAAGCGCGGTCTGTCCCCGATGGAGAAGCGCCTTTATTGATACCATCAAAAACATTACGGAGTCGGCTTGCTACACTATCAACTCCTGGTGGTATAACTACAGGGGACAGAGCGCCAAAAAACGGCGGTCTTTCCCCAAGTATGTCAATCACACGTGCTTTTATATCTCGGCCCACATACGCATTAAATTGATATACGTATGGTCAACCTTTACCACTTCTTTATCATCAGGGTACTTTTTTTGTAATGCTTCACGCGTGTTATGTAAATTAAATAGCAATTCGCGTTTTTCTGCATCACGAATTAAGCTTTGTGCCCAGGTAACGGCTACCAGTCGCGTACCTTTGGTAACCTCGGCTACGTGATGTAGAGCGCCTGAAGGGTAAGTCACGGCGTGCCCTGCGGCTAACTTGATACGCTGTTCCCCCGTTTGAGTTTGTATTACTACTTCACCACCTTCGTAACTATCCGGTGTATTTAAAAAAACAGTGGTAGAAACATCGGTGCGGTAACGGCCGTGTATAGGTCCCATAATTGGATCATCTACATGTTCGCCATACGTTTCACCCGGTTCATAACGAGCATAAAAAGGTGTGGCCAATCGATGAGGTAATACTGCGGCCTGATAAACAGGGTGATTGTATAAAGCATTCATCACGATATTGTTTAATTGATTATGCAGTGTTGAGTCGGCGGCGAGTTCATGATTTTTTTTAACTTTACGCGCCGTTTTTCCCGCACTTAAACGGCCATCTACAAAGGCCGCATTTTCTAACAGCTTTCTAACTGTGGTTAGTTGCTCTGCTGATAAAATATCTGGGATGGTGACTAGCATAATGGTCTCGAGTAATGACTCATTAAGAGTCAGGTCTAATTTGCTGTTCCTCTGGTATAATAGCGGCGAATTAAAACGCAGTATTGTACAGAGTTAAAAATTATGAATTTTAATATTACCATTGATGAAGAATCTTATACACTGGAAGTGTCTGACGCTATTATGAAAGAGTTACAGGGTGTAATAGAAGAAATGGATGCTGACTTTGATAAAGGCGCTCGAATAGGTCGATACTGGATTGATGTGCCTTCAGACGAGCAGCGCTGTCAAATTGCTGCAGATAAGGTTGTGAGTGCGCTGCATCAGCAAAATGTACGCATGTTTTATCAAATGGCTGCTTATATATTAACTAAATTTCCAACTCTGCAAATGGTCACTGTGAGCTCAGATTTTGAAGTGAGTGATATTCATTTTGAAATTTAGCTTTGTGTAATAATATTCAATATATTTTACGAGATAAATTTTATTGTTATGATGACCATGTAGGTCGTAGTAGGTGTATTGGCCAAGCTTAGTATTTCTACTAATTAACATATTTTTTGTATGAGCCTAAATCTTTTTTCTCATTTTATAATGCTGAATAGAGTCAAATAATAAATAACTTTTTTCAGTTATCTCGTAGCCCAGTTTTTCATAAAATATCAGCGCATTATCTCTGGCATGTAGAAACAGCTCATTGGCCGCATGCTGTCGCGCATAGGTTTCCATATGTTCGACCATGCTACGTCCAGTGCCTTTGTTTTGGTATGTATTATCCACGGCCATATAGCGTAATTGTGCAGAATGGCTTTGTGTAAATTGTAAGCGAGCTACACCAATAATCTGATCATTTTCAATGGACATAAGATGATATGCACTATTTTCTTCAGAATCCTGTTCGCTACCTTTTGCCTGGTTCCAGGGTTTTCTTAATATTCGCCAGCGTAATTCAAAATACTTTTCAAACTCGCTGTCTGTTTTGGGTGAAGCTAAATACATGTGTTAAGCAAATGAAAGCCAGGTTGTTGCAACATATTTCACACCTTTTTGCAGTTGTGAATTACGGTGCTCATGCGTCCAGAATGGTGGAAATAAAACGAGTGCCCCTTCTTTGGGTTGTACCGAGGTATTCTGGTACATGAACTCAGTCGCCCCACCAGGACCTTCCACATCATTTAAATACCACAGTGCGACTAATTGTCGATCGGCAAAGTCATGACTGCCGCCATCTATATGCCAATTGTAATATTCGCCTTCGTCGGTGCGTTGCATATTATATCCAACATCTTTAAAACGGCCTTTAAAGAAAGGGAAGGCCGCAGAAAATTCTTTTAGAGATAGCCCCAGTGAGCGAAACAGTTCCTGTGAAATATCTTGCCAGTGTTCATGTGCGCTAATAGTTAAATCAGTCGACATTTTTATATTATGATCTTCTTTGAAATCCTGGCCAATGCGTCCACGATATTGAGCTTGTTTATCGCTCTCGAATCGACGAATCATTTCTTTGCAAATATCTTTAGCTAGTGCATTTTCTTTTAAATATATAAAACTATTTTCTTTAATTTCTTTGAAGTTTTCTAAGGCTTTTCGTGCTGTTGAGTCATGGTACATAGTTGTTTTCTATTTAGGGTTTAGTTTGAATAGTATTAAATATTCACTGTTAAAGGTAATTGTTGTTAATTAACGATTCAATATGTGAGTGAGCATCAGCATTATGTTTTTTATATAAAATCAGTATTTGTTCGGCCATCTTAATCCAGTGATCGCTTGCTTGCGAAATTAATTTTTTAAGCTCGTCTGAATTATTACTTTTCAACCAATCGTTGTATGCCCGGTACAGGCTAGGGAAAATTAATTTTCGCATACTGCTGAGATTGGCGAAATAAAAGTGAATTTGTGAAGGTTCATTTTTATCCAGTAACTTGGGCAGTGTTGATAGCATGTCGGCAATGTTATCGCGTACTGCGCGGGCCATCATCTCGGCTTGTGAGGCAGGTAGCGTAATTAACATTTCCTCCCAGGCTTCGCCAAGAATTTTTCCGGCTTTAATTTCGCCAATTTCATGTTGCAAAACAGTGTCTACCTCATTATCTGTCATCTTCTCTAATGACTCTTCAGTTAGAGTTTTGAAATCATAGCAACTCAGTGCGCGTGATAGAGGATTTTCCTGTTTGTGCCAGTGCGATTCCTCATATTTTTCCCAGATAAAGCGACGCAGTGATTCACGACGAATGTAAATGAATTTGTTTTGCGCCATTCCTGGTGGTGCTGCAAGGTCGCGAGCATGTTCTTTGCCTGATATCAGCAGGGTGTATTCAGGGTGCTGTTCTTTATGAATCAGTTCGCCAAGAAAGAATACCGGCTTGCCGTGCAAACCATAGCCAGCGCTGTACACCAGTTGCTGTTTTTCAAGTTGCTCATTAATTATTTCGTTGTCGAATACGTCGTATGATGCGTTGTTGATCTGTATATTTTGTAGCGGCTGCTCGTCGATATCGTCCCATAAGGCTTCTCGCTGTGTAAGCCATTGACCAATGTCGGTGTTATCCAGTTTGGCAGTAAAAGGGGTTTGTGTTTCCCAGCGGTAAAACTCGCGCATTTTTAACAGGTAAATACACAGCGTGTAATTTCCTGCATATTGAGCATCGGAAATATGGCAGTTATTTTGAACCTGTTGAATAAGTTGTTTCATACGATCAGGTATATATCACTAATGGGTGAGGATAATTCCTTACCAGAATAGTATACTATTCATACATTATTATCTTCCAGCTGTATTGGCAGGAATCGGACTATTCAGTTAAAGCGAGCACAATCCCATGAGAATGAGAACCAAATGGCATAATAAAGAGCGTGAGGTATCGGTTGATGAAAAAGCCAATACTATGGCATTTATTTCATGGCGTATTGCCGCTGCATTGGTATTGAATCTAGAAAATGAAAATTTCCAGACAGATACGCAAAAACAGCGACTGGATGTGATTAAAGAAGCGCTGGCTTTTCTGATATCGGTGACAGACAGGCTGGTAGCTACACAGATGGGCACTGAAGAGCGTCAGGAGTTTATTGTTAAGTTTGCAACCAAGCTGGCGGGCACCTACCAGGAAAATTGTGAAGACTTGATTGGACGTAACGTGGATTACAAAAAAGCATTTATTGAGACCATGAACCAGCGTCTAAATGCATATGCAGAATGCTCATGGGATGATGAAAAAGACATGCCAGGGTTCCAGTATAAGCGTGATTTTGGCGATTATATTACCGAGCCCATGGGTGAAAAAGATAAAAAATGGATCACCGATCAGGTTATGTCTATTGAAGTATTCGAAATGATGGAAAATCTGAAAAAAGCCAAGTTCGAAATGGTTGACGGACACAGTAGTGCCAAATTGGGCTAGTTTTCAAGGTGCTGCGTAAAATCAATCAAGTGAGCAGATGGGCAAGTAAGGGTAACAAATAGATTGCCTACTGGCTTTTTTGTTTAGAGGGGGTGAGGTATGTCCGCACCATAAAGCGGACCTTAAGGTAACTCTAATATAATGACGGCTGATAGCTCGTTGCAGATATATAAAAGATGTGGGGTAAAATCTGGAATTGATCCTCAACTGGCCTTCAATAAGATTATGATATTTAAGCTTTTTTATACACAACCCTCGTTTTTACACTGATAACATATAGCTATAAGTTATATCTATTTGCTTAATAAGATTATTTAATTGGTGGGCTACCATATATTAGCCCAATATATGCGCATATTGCGACATATTGTTGCAGTGTGCGACATATAGATGCGTTGTAAACAGGAGTAGATAAAATGGCAAAGAGTGTACGTATGGATGATAATTTCGTCCAAGAAGCTCAAGTATATGCGGTAGTAAACCACCGTTCTATTCCGAAGCAAATCGAGCATTGGGCACAAATCGGCCGTATCGCCGAAGACAACCCTGACGTGCCCTATGAGTTTATTCGGGATGCGCTGATTGCTACCGCTGAAATTGAATCAGGGGCAACCGAGCCTTATGTCAGAAGAAAAAGAAAATGAGATAGAAGTCCGTCAAACGAGAATTTTTAAGAAAGTCTATAAACGGCTATCTGAAAACCAACAAGACCAGGTTGACGATGAAATAGACAAAATCATCGATAACCCCGATTTAGGCACCCGCAAGAAAGGTGATCTTTCACATATGTGGGTACATAAATTTAAATTAGATAATACTGAGGTATTACTTGGTTATTCCTGGAATGAGGGCGGACTAATCATCACTCTGATGAATGTCGGTCCTCATGAGAATTTTTACCATGAAGCTAAGAAAAGGCGCTCAGCTGATTTAAAAGCTATAAAATAACACTGTGATACCATGCTTTTAAGGAAGCTCTTAGCATCAGCCTAGCTTGCTGCTGGACACTGTTGCTCTTGTCTTGTGCAGCTTCTGAAAAAAAGCACATTTTTCCCATCCATTCAAACGTAACAATAAAGCATTGATGTATTTACCGTCTTTTATTGAGGGAGTTAATCTTCTTTTATATTTATTCCTGCAGGCATAAATCCCAATAGGGTGTGCCTTCAAATCGTTTAACAAGTAAATCGACAAATGCTCTGACACGCTGTGAAAGATGACGTGTTTGCGGGTAGATTGCATAAGCGTTGATCTGTGGTGAAGTGTAATCTTTGAGCAATGGAATCAGGCTGCCGTTTTCTATTTCCTTATAGGCGATAAATGTGGGCACGAGAATAATGCCCTGGCCATCAACGGCGGCTTCTTTAAGAAATTCACCTGTGCTTGCTTTAAGGTAAGGATATATCTTAGTTTTTATTTCATTACCATTCGCATCCGTTAAATGCCAATATTCGAAATCACGTTGCAGGCTGTAAACCAGGCATTTATGCTCTATTAAATCCTCCGGTGACTGGGGTATTCCCATCTGCTTCAGGTAATCTGGGCTAGCACATATAACGGTTTTAACGGGTGCTATACGGCGTGCGATTAAACTTGAATCCGGTAGATTCGCAATGCGAATCGCCAGATCAAATCCTTCCTGAATTAAATCTACTTCACGATCATTAAAATCCAGATCAAATTCAATCTGTGGATGTTCTTTTATAAAGTCATTAATGATCGGCCCCATATGCATAAGACCAAATGTGGATGGCAGGGCGATTTTCAAACTGCCCTTTAATGTGCCATGAGCTTGCGATGTTGCAATTTCAGCTTCCAGAACATCATCGAGTATGCGTACAGCCTGGTGATAAAAAGCCCGGCCAGTGTCGGTTAAATTCATCTGGCGGGTCGTTCGGTGAAAAAGTTCTACACCCAGATGCTTCTCCAGCTCTTTTAGGCGACGACTAACAGCTGATTTAGCGACATTCAAGCGATCTGCGGCGCCACTTATACTGCCGGCTTCAACTACCCGGATAAAGCTATCCATATTTTCAAAACGGTTCATAGTTGCCCGATTGTTGTGATAAATGGAACAATAAGTTCACATATTAGGTGTTTATTTGTTAATTGGCAACGCTGATAATGCTTTCAAGGCAGAGAAATAGGTACTCTGCAACACAGAGAGGTGAGCGCTATGAGTGCACAAACAAACTACACACGATTCATACCCGCAATGGCGACATCTGAAGGTGCAGGGGTTACTGTGCATCGCACCATAGGCACGCCTGCGTTACGCAATTATGACCCCTTTATGATGCTGGATTATTTCAGTAGCGATAATCCAGATGAGTATATTGCGGGCTTCCCGTCTCACCCGCATCGAGGATTTAATACCTTTACCTATATGATTGATGGTCATATGGAGCACCAGGATAGCATGGGTAATACAGGCAATCTGGGGCCAGGTAGCGGCCAGTGGATGAAGGCTGCAAGTGGTGTTATTCATTCTGAAATGCCCACGCAGGAAAATGGTTTGATGCGTGGCTTTCAGCTATGGATCAATCTGCCAGCAGCAAACAAGATGGATACACCTGAGTATCAGGAATATGACTCTGATGCTTTTCCTGTAATAGAAACATCGGATTACAGAATTAAGGTAGTTATCGGCCAATTTGCGAATGAGCGCTCACCCATTGTGGATAATATTTCTGACGTCTCTTATTTTGATGTTGAGGTAAAAGCAGGGATGAGTTTTAAGCATGAGTTAGCAGCAAGCAACAACAGCTTTTTATATGTGTTTGAAGGTAATGGCCAACTGAATGGACAAACACATGAAAACAAGGTGCCATTGAATACCATGGTGGTACTTGGCGAAGAGGATAATGCGATTGATTTTACCGCGGGAGAACAGGGCGCACGGTTTGTTGTGATTAGTGGTAAACCGATAAATGAGTCCGTTGTTCAATATGGTCCATTTGTGATGAATACTCGCGAAGAAATTGATCAGGCTATGCGAGATTTTCAATCCAATAACTTTGTACGTGATCGTGCGTGGATTAATCGTAAGTAATTATTGAACAGGAGTCAGGTATGCTCCATTTTTTTAATATATATAATACGTGGAATTTAGTCGGTTTTGAAAAATAAAAGGCTAGCAATGCAGTGGAAAAATAGCACAACTCGATTTGGCTTTATTACGATAGTGTTGCACTGGTTAGTGCCTTTGCCAGTGTTTTTTCTGTTTGCACTGGGTTGGTGGATGACCGAATTGGACTACTACGATACCTGGTACAAGCTCGGTCCATGGTGGCATAAAAGTACCGGTGTGTTACTTTTTTTAGTGGTTATACTGCGTCTTTGTTGGCGTTTTTTTACAGCGCCGCCAAAACCATTATCAAGTCATAAGCCATGGGAAATTAAAATAGCGCATCTAGTTCATTTGTTTCTCTACTTGCTACTATTGCTGACTATGTTGAGTGGTTATCTTATTTCAACGGCAGATAATCGCCCCATTGAAGTCTTCGGCTGGTTTTCAGTTCCGGCAACGATTACTTCTATTGCTGATCAGGAAGATGTTGCAGGTCAGGTACACCTGATAGTTGCATCTATATTAATTGGCCTGGTGCTGCTTCATGCAGCTGCGGCCTTAAAACATCATTTCATTGACCGAGATCGCAGTTTAATGCGTATGTTAGGTTGTTAAATATTTACATTAACAGGAGATACATGATGATATTACGTAATATTACCGCTTCAGTATTGTTAGCAGGATTAACTTTGAATAGTTCGGCGTTACTTGCTGATGACTATGTGATTGACACTAAAGATGCGCATGCTTTTATTCAGTTTCGCGTTCAACACTTGGGATACAGTTGGCTTTATGGCCGCTTCAATGAGTTCAGCGGGCAATTTAGTTATGACGATGCCGCACCAGAAAAAACATCCATCGAAGTAACTATTAAAACTGATAGTGTTGATTCTAACCATGCAGAGCGTGATAAGCATTTACGCAGTGATGATTTTCTGGATGTTAAGAAATACCCAGAAGCCAAATTTATCAGTACAGGCTATACACCCGGAAAAGATGGTAAGGGCGTTCTTAAAGGCAATTTAACATTGCATGGTGTTACTAAAACTCTAGAAATCGAAGTGGAATCAATTGGCGCAGGTCAAGATCCCTGGGGAGGATATCGTCGAGGCTTTGAAGGAAAAACTAAATTTGCCATGGCTGATTTCGGTATTGTGAAAGACCTTGGGCCAAAATCTAAAGATGTGGAAATGATTCTGTCATTAGAAGGCATAAAAAAATAATCATTTTACGTTAACCAATGCTACTGCGATCAATTGCAGTAGCATTGCTAGCACTTAAAGTGGTTACAAAAAAAGGCCGGAATAAATCCGGCCTTTTTTATGTAACTTGTAAGCTTAGAATTAAGCTTTGAAGTTAGCAGCGTTATCCGTGTTGTGCTCGCTACCATCTTCGAAGCCAGCTGTGTAAGCTTCTGTTACTCGCTGTTCTTCACGCTCTGGGTTACATACATAACCACCCTGCCAGCCCTGGATGTATTCTGGATCAATACCATCTTTTTCCAGCTTAACAACTGTATCGTAGTATTCTTGGTTCATAGCTAACTCCTGGTAAAGACCATGTTTAGTCATATCGTTGGCGTTATCACCAGCGATATTTGAAATAGATTAATCACTTAAAAAGGCAGTAATAGTCGGCCTTTTATGAATGCGCGATAGTATAGCAGACTCATAAATCGTCTATATATCCCTATAGGGAGGGGTATGTCACCAATTCCTGCCTAATCGCATCTAGGGCATCGAATTCTAAGGCCAAACAGCTAAAAATCAAGGGTTTTGTTGAATAAATACCTGATGAGTAAGCTTATTCCACAGTCCTACTCGGTTTATGTGATGTTCGAGTTTCTGTTAAAATGCCAAATGAAATGAGAATTATTCTCCCCATTGGGGGTATTCGCTGTTGTTACGCCTTGATATATCCTTAAAAGGTGCCATTTAAGGAAGCGACGAAAAACTCCCCCCAACTAATATAGAGGTTTACCATGTCTGAAAATCAACCAATGATAGATCCTGGACTAGCGAGTGGCTTTGCTGCATTTGAGTCGAGGGATTTCACTCAGGCAATGCGTTTGTTACTGCAATTTGCGGATGCGGGCAATGCAGAAGCACAGCATAAGGTCGCTATTATGTATCAAAATGGTTTAGGTGTAGTAGCCAGTGACGACCATGCATTTAAGTATATGAAAGGCGCAGCAGAGCAGGGTGATGCAATAGCGCAACACGGCCTGGGTTTTATGTATATGGAAGGTGAATGTGTAGAGCAGGACTTTGCAGAGGCACTAGTCTGGTTCAAAAAGGCCGCAGAGCAGGATATGCTGGGTTCTATGACGACGATTGCTATGATGTACGAAGAAGGCAAGGGTGTGGAAAAAAATCAGGAAATAGCGCAAGAGTGGTACAAGAAAGCCGGCTTCTAGTTGTGGCTACTCAGCTCACCCCTGGCTAGCTCCATATCGGTGTTAAAAAATGGACATTTATATTTATAAACTCACATTTTCTGCCTTGATCTGAAGCTAGCCAGTGGCAACCTGAGCAGCCACGTTGAAGTAATGAGTAATTTGCTTCAATGACTAACCAGAACCACTATTTACCTAATACTTTATAAATATACAAAATTATTATTCAGGAAACCCCATGCGTCCTGCAAAATTATTATCTGTTTTAAATCGAGAATTCACCAGTACCGAAACCGGCCACCATACCCCTGTGATGTTATGGGGGCCACCAGGCGTGGGTAAGTCACAAATGGTGGCTCAGGTGGCAGAAAAAAATAACATACCGGTTATTGATATTCGCCTGTCGCAAATGGAGCCCAGTGATTTACGTGGCATTCCATTTAAAAATGGCGATTTGGTGGAGTGGGCGGTGCCTTCTATGTTGCCAAATGCAGAGCGCCATGGCCCTAAAGGTATTTTGTTTCTGGATGAAATTACCTCTGCGCCACCGAGTGTTTCAGCGGCAGCCTATCAGTTAATACTCGATCGTAAGTTAGGTAACTATGAAGTACCCGAAGGCTGGGCTATTTTCGCGGCGGGTAATCGCCAGGGTGATCGTGGTGTAACTTATACAATGCCTGCACCCTTAGCGAATCGTTTTTCTCATTATGAAGTTGATGTAAATCTGGATGACTGGGTTTCCTGGGCCTGGGAGCATCATATTAATGAGCGTGTTATTGGCTTTGTACGTTTCCGCCCAGACTTATTATTTGATTTTGATCCAGCACATAATCCAGTGGCCTTCCCGTCGCCTCGATCATGGGAGTTTGCGCATAATGCATTACACAAGTTTGAAGACCATCCCGATTTATTATTGGGTACTTTACAAGCCTGTGTCGGCCTGGCTGCGGGCGTTGAGTTAAATGCTTTTATTGAAAGCCTGGAGCAGATGCCAGATTTAGATGCGATTATCGCCGGTGAGAAGGTGTCTGCCCCGAAAGAAATTGACCTGCAATATGCCGTTGCTGCGGCACTGGTTGGCAGGGCTATTCGGGTGAAGGGTGATAGCAGTGCGCAAGCCGTGATGGGTAATATTTTAAAGTTTGCGAAAAACTTCCGCCAGAAAGAAATGGGTGTAATGATGGTGTCCGATATGCATCGTGCTATTGGCGAAGAAATATTTGCCGTGCCAGAGTTTGCTGACTGGGCGAATGATATAGCCGAATTAATGATCTACTAATCAATTATTAGCCACAGAGACACGGAAAACACAGAGAAAAATATTACGTCATTCCTGCGAAGGCAGGAATCCAGAGTTTTAATGTAATGTTAGTACGTTAAAGTCACCAGGCTCCTGCCTTCGCAGGAGCGACATATTTATTCAAATGCTGTGCTTTTCATGTCTCTATTGTAAAGTTTTATATACCAGTAAACATATGCCATTAGATCTAGACAAAAAATTAGCCACCGCGCGTACCAAACTTATTCTGGAAAAACCTTTTCTGGGTGCTTTGGTTCTGCGCCTACCTATGGTGCGTGCAAAAGATGACTGGTGTGATGCGACGTTTAGTAACGGTAAAAAACTTTATTATAACGAGCATTACATCGACGCCTTAAGTCCTGAGCAAACCCAATTTGTACTAGCACATGAAGCCCTGCATTGTGCGCTTTCACATTTCGCACGCCGTCAAAATCGGGTGCGGCATCGCTGGGATATGGCCTGTGATTTTGCCATAAATCCGATGTTAATTAATGACGGTATGAAGCCCCCCGTTGATGTTAATTACCTGCGTGAATACGATGGTATGACCGCAGAAGAAATTTATCCGATGTTAGAGGATAACGACAACGATCAGGAGCGCGAGTTAGAACAACAATTGAATCCCGATTCAGATAATGATCAGGATGATAATGATGGCGGTGCCAGTGGTGACCAACATGATCAAAAAGAGGGAAAGCAACAGAAGCAGAAAGGCGATTCTGAGGGGCAGGGTGAAGAAGACGGTGGCGCAAGAAATGATAACTCTGAACAGAGTGGTGATCAGGGTAAGCAGCAATCTGGGCCACCTGAAGAGGGTGAAGGCGAGCCTGACCCTTTAACGCCACAGGAAATTGAATCCTTAAGCTTGCAGTGGCAACAGCGTATGGCGAGTGCCGCGCAGCAGGCCATTCAGGCGGGTAAATTAGGTGGTGCAATGGCGCGCATGGTGGATCACATGCTGCAGCCGCGGCTACCCTGGCGCATGCTGTTAGCACAATATATGTCCATGGTGGCGCGTGATGATTACACCTATGCAAGGCCTTCAACGCGCCGTGGAGACCCCGCGGTATACCCTAGCTTGCGCAGTGCTTCGTTAAATATTGTCGTGGCATTGGATATTAGTGGCTCTATCTCGCAAACTGAAATTGCTGAGTTTGTATCTGAAGTCGATTCAATTAAAAGCCAAATGCGCGCGCGCATTACTTTACTTGCCTGTGACTCCCACTTAGCCGAGGGAGGGCCATGGATATTTGAGCCATGGGATGAGTTTGCCATGCCTGAAAAATTTAAAGGCGGTGGAGGTACGCGATTCAACCCAGTGATTGAATGGGCGGAAAAGCAAGATGAGGCGCCGAACCTGGTTGTTTACTTCACGGATGCGCAGGGTGAGTTCCCAAAAAAAGAACCTTACTTTCCCGTACTCTGGTTAGTCAAAGGTAAAACACCGGTGCCGTGGGGGCAGCGGGTTCAATTGAATTAAAATTATTTGGCGGCGCTCGAATAAATTTGCTCAGTTTGAAATAATAATTATTGGTTATAAAAAATTATGGATCTTTCCCCCGAAGATAGTCTTCGATTAAATGTATTGCTTACCCAAGGTTTGCAGGCCGTGCGTGTTGATGAGTCACGGATGATTGTGTATGCACTAACCGAGCGTGGTGAAGCCAAAGTTCCGCTCAATTCAAATTGCCGTGATGAACAATATATTCGGCATGTGAAGTCACTCTTATCATCACACTCTATTGGCTCGCCGGGTGGTTATCCTGTTTATTTAAAGCGCTGGACGCGAATGGGTCAGGCTAAAGATGAAAGTCTGGAGCAATTATTAGTATTGGGCGAAGAAGAAGCGGTGGTTGCGGTTGTGCATGCATCGGGTTTAACCAATGAAATAGCACGGCGAGCCTGGTGGTGTATGCCAAGCACCGATAATGCGCGTCGGATGCTGGAAAAACAGGCGGTGATTGAAGGTGATATGGGGCCGGTTTTGGCTGAATTTTTAATTGAGCATTTGCCCTTTGAAGAAGACCCATTAGCGATGATAGATAGTGTTAAGGCCGCACTCCAACCTGGCCTGGTGACCGAAGAACTTCGACATAGTTTATGGGAAAAAGCCAAATTAAAAGGTGCTTATTTCGTTGGCTTTTTACAGGCAACCCCCGATAATTTGCCAGGAAATACCAGCGCTCATATAAACTACGACAGGTATAAAGAAGCGCTAGCAGCATTAATTGAACAAGGTAATAAACCAGCCGCTCTGTTATTAAAAGTAATGTCTGCAGCTGGACAAAATTATTTACACACAATTGATGCCGCATTAAAACGCCCCAGTGATCAAAATGTAGTGGTTGCATTATTTATGACCATCGAAAATTATTTCGCTGATATCTGCCCTGAATTTGATAATCACCGAGAGATTGAGGTGATTATTGAAACAGCTAAACAGCAGTGTCAACAGTGTGATGAGCGCCTGGCTGAGCTTAAAGCCGCAGTGCCCGATGCAGAAAACTATTTACAGGCGATGATGGTGTTGTCTGGCTATTGTGAAGAACTAACCTTTCCTGTATTTGGGCAAACCGATGCCATTGGTTCGGTAATGCGTAAACGTATTAAGCATTTAACCGATCCAATTAAGGCGCAAACTAAGCTACTAAGAAATTGAATATTTTATTAATTGATGTGTTTTAAGATACGATTAGTCAATGTCATCACTACATATCAGTAAAATTCATATTACCTTGCAGGTTAAAATACCTCACGATGTCCTGGAGAAATACTTGCCATCTTCAGCAGAAGTAGTGGGTGAGGCTTTAACTGAGCAAGTCGTTGCGGCGGTAAAAAAGCATAAGCTGAGTTATTTTCCGGCCTTAGATTTTTTACAAAAACAGGGTGATTTAGAAGAAGATTTGTTAGATGCAACAGAAACCATTGCCTGGTTTGCCTGTAAGCTGGTGAGAGAAGAAGTAAATAAAAAACTGCGCGCCTTTTTTTCAAGTTTAAGCTTTCAATCCGTTAAATGTACCTCCTATGCAATGCCCAGTGTTAGGGCAAATCACATCAATGCCTGGAGTGAACTGGTAGAGCACTACACACCTAACACGGTAAAGTTAGACGTAATTGCCAGTATTCTTAAAAAAGAGCCACACCCTAAAGGCCTGGAAAATTGGTCTAAGCAGTTGTTCAGGCGCAATCTTGAAGATTCTTTTGAATCTTTTGAAGTGATTCAAACCATTGTTTTGTAATAGTGGAGCCTTTTGTGTTAATCACAAGCCGTTCTCAATCGCCCGTTATTGTTTACCATCTTTATTCCATCTTCTTTGTGCATTTCAGTATGCATGCACTAAGCAGGAATGGCCCCGTGCTGACTAAATCATAAGATATTGAATATGTAGGGGGAATTCAATGAGATCTGCTTTTAGTATATCTACACAGAAAGTCAATTTTTATACTAGTATTTAGTTGTTCTAAACATCATAAATTCAGGGTAATGGATGTTATTTTTTTTTAAACCTCTTCTTGTTGCTCTTTGCCTGCTCATGGCCGCGTGTTCCGAACCCAATATACAAACCCTTCGTATAGGCACCAATGTCTGGCCGGGTTATGAACCCTTATATCTAGCGAGAGAGTTAGGCTATTTTAATGAACATGAGATTCGGTTAATAGAATACACGTCTGCTTCTCAAGTAATGAAGGCTTATCGAAATGGCTTGCTGGATGCCGCGGCAGTTACTTTAGATGAGGCGATTACACTACTTGAGGCGGGAGAAGATTTCCAGGTGGTTCTAGCAATGGATGTGTCCAATGGAGCTGATGTTTTATTGGGACAGGCTTCAGTGAGATCTATAAATGACCTTAAAGGAAAGCGCATAGGCGTAGAGCATACGGCGCTAGGCGCATATTTTATGCATAGGGTGATTGAATTATCTTCATTAAAAAAACAGGATATAACTGTCGTTCCTTTAGAGGTTCAGCAACATGAGAGGGCCTTTAAGGAGAACCAGGTAGATGCGGTTATCACATTTGAACCTGCACGCAGTAAAATTATGCAGAATGGAGGGAATGTATTGTTTGATAGTAGCCGAATTTACGGTGAAATAGTTGATGTTTTGATCCTTAGAAAGGAGAAAAAACACGTGTTTGAAAAAAATATTAATGATTTGAAGTGGGCCTGGTTTAAGGCGGTAGCTAATATACAAAGCAATCCCGGTAAATATGCAAAGAGCATAGATAAGCGAATGAGAATGGGCGAAGAAAATGTAATGAGCGTATTTGATGGGCTGGTTTTTCCAAATAAAGAAAAAAATGAATTTTTGCTTGGCACAGTGGCAGAAAAAAGTTTGTTATTTTCATCGAGAAAAATGGCAAAAATAATGTCTGAGAATGGTTTGATCAGTTCTCATGTGGATACTGATGTTATGTTTGAACCGGTTACGAAATAAAATTATATGCGCATTCCATTAGGTATAAAAATATCAATAGGAACTGTTTCTGCGGTTTTAGTTGCCTCTTGTTTTTTGTTGTTTAGTACATATAACTATCTGCTAACTGAGCAAACTGAAGAGCTCAGGCAGAAAATGCATATAGATATCTCACGGTTTCAGCAAACAATAGAATTTTTATTGCAAAAAAATGAATTTGAACAGGCACAGGTTGAATTGTCATCTTTAGGTTCAGTCATGCACATGAGTCATGCATTTTTAGTGAATGATAGTAATGAAGTTATAGCTGCCACACAGTTGGCCTTTATAGGAAAGGATGTAGGTGAAACATTCGGTGATCATGCTGGTGATAGTTCTTTAGAAAAATTCAGCGTCAACTCTATTGACGAAAATCACAAATTATGGGTTTCAGATGACGGGGATACGTTGTTTGCAGTGTATCCTGTTGTTTTAGGGTTGAAAGAAGGTGAGCAATTAATTGAAAATAAAACAGGTTTTATAAGTGCGCATATTGACCTTCGTTGGATATCGTCTAACGCCATAGAGACACTTCAGGTAGAAGCTATCCCAATGGTTTTTATTCTGGCTATTATGGCGGTTTTATTTTCAATTTTTTACAATCATTTATTAGTTAGACGAATAAATGCTATTAATAGCGCAGCAAAACAGTTTTCTTCATCGGGCTATAAGTCTAGAGCCGATGTAAAAGGCAATGATGAACTTAGTGATTTAGGTAGCGCCTTTAATGAAATGGCTGTAAAAGTTGAAAAGCAAAATATTGAGTTAAGCCGCAATGAAGAAAATATCTCCCTAATAATAAACTCAATGGAAGATGGTGTTATAACCATCGATGATAAAGGGGTAATTCGCAGTTTGAACAGGTCGGCCGAGAAGATGTTTGGTTATTTAAACGATGAAATTGTCGGTAAAAGTGTTAGTGCACTTATGCCGGAGCCCTATCAAAGTATTCATGATGATATCGTGCATAAATATGTCAACACTGGAGACAAACATATTATTGGTACTGGTAGAGATCTTCCTGCACAACATAAAGACGGTCATATTTTTTCGATTCATCTATCAGTCAATGAATTGCCTAAAAATGCCAGCGGTGAACGATTATTCATTGGTTCATGCCTGGATATTACTGTTCTCAAAGAGCAGGAAGAACAATTAAGGCACAGTCAAAAAATGGATGCTTTAGGCAAGCTTACAGGCGGTATTGCGCATGACTATAATAATATGTTGGGTGTTATTCTTGGTTATTCAGAGCTGTTAATTGATAAGTTATCAGCTGATCCTAAATTAAAAAAATATATAACTGAAATACACCATGCTGGTCAGCGAGGTGCAAAACTTACGCAGAAACTTTTAGCTTTTTCTCGGCAAAAAACATCTTCACCTGATGTAACAAATATAAATTCCTTACTAGAGAATAATAAGAATATGCTGGAGAAAACACTCACTGCACGCATTCAACTTATATATGAGTTAGAGGTAGATTTATGGTCCGTGTATTTAGATAAAAGTGATCTGGAAGATGCAATATTAAACATGTGTATTAATTCGATGCATGCAATTGAGCACAGTGGTCGATTGATGCTCTCTACTAAAAATTGTCAGTTAAGCAGTCATGATATTGATGAGCTAAAATTGGAAAGCAGCCCTGGGGATTATGCTTGTCTGAGTGTATGTGACACCGGTTCTGGTATGGATGAAAATATGTTGACGCGAATTTTTGAACCTTTTTTCTCTACCAAGGGAGACAAAGGTAATGGCCTGGGCTTGAGCCAGGTATATGGTTTTATTAAACGTAGTATGGGGTCAATTAAAGTTGAATCGAGTATCGGTCAGGGGAGTTGTTTTAGGCTATATTTCCCTCGCTATAAAGGCAAAGAAATAAGTAAAGATAGACAGGAAAAATCATTGAATTTAGATATGGGTAACGAGACGATATTAGTCGTGGATGATGAGCCCTCGCTACGTTCGTTGCTTAATGAGATTTTGACATCAAGTGGCTACACTGTAGTACTTGCTGGAAGTGGTGAGCAAGCAATAGATGTGTTGCAAAACCATTGTATTGATTTGGTGCTTAGTGATGTGATTATGCCGGGTATGAATGGTTATCAATTAGCTGAATATATATTTGAGTACTACCCAAAAGTAAAAGTGCAGCTTGCGAGTGGCTATAGCGATAATAGCCACAATAGTGAACAACATGAACTACATCATAATGTACTTAATAAGCCATTCGTACGAAATGAACTGTTATCTCGGCTTCGCAAAGTGCTTGATGGCTCAAGCTGTACGGAGTGAACAAACGATAATAATGTTGATCACGCTTGTTAGGCATTCAATCAGTTGATGATGAGAGCTATAAAATTGTCGAACAGGTATTGATATATAAATAAAGCCTTAACTTGAGAGTGATAATAATATGATTGAATTTACATCGATGAAACTAGCAGAAAGTAATAAAGATTAAGGCTCAAATAGTTTTATGACAAAAGTATATATTGTTGATGATGATATCCAGATAGCCGAGTTACTTATGGCTACGGTGGAGAGTATTGGTTTAAATAGCCAGTATTTCACCAGTGCTAAGGCATTTCTCCAGTTGTCAGTTGACGCGGCTGATATTATTTTATTGGATTTGAATATGCCAGATATTGATGGCATAGAAGTGATACGTATACTTGGTAAAAATGGGTGTCAGGCTCAACTGGTGTTAATTAGTGGTCATGATAAAGGTATTCTTCATTCGGCAGAACAATTAGCTCAAGCTCATTTACTTAAGGTTGCAGCCAGTTTTACTAAGCCGTTTCAAATGGAAGAGTTTAAAGCGCTTATTAAAGAAATTTCTCAAGATACCTTATCATCGAATAATGTGGCATGTGACCAACAAGCGTTACCCACAGCGAATGAGTTGAAGAGCGGAATTCAAAACAATCAATTGATTTTGCACTATCAACCACAGGTTGATGTGAGAACGGGGGAGTTGCGGGGTGTGGAAGCCCTGGTGCGCTGGCAACACCCGGAGCGAGGTCTGGTTTACCCTGATCAATTTATTAGTCTTGCAGAAAAAAATGATTTAATTGGTGATCTTACGGCCAGTGTGATTGCGATGTCTATTGAGCAAAGCCGTCAATGGCAAGATAGTGGGCTCACTACCAAAATGTCGGTGAATATTTCTTCCGATAATATTACCAGTTTGTCGTTACCTGAGCAGCTCACTGAAATGCTCAGGCATAACCAGCTGGATCCTACCCGGCTTTCTTTAGAAGTAACGGAAAGCGCCTTAATGGGTGAGCTAGTGACTTCGTTGGATATTTTAACGCGTTTAAGAATGAAAGGTTTTGGTTTGTCTATTGATGATTTTGGTACGGGTTATTCATCTCTTTCGCAGCTACATAAAATTCCATTTACAGAACTTAAAATAGATCAGAGTTTTATTATGTCGATGACCCAGGATGATGAATCTAAAGCCATTGTAAAAACGTGTATTTTACTGGGTCATGAGTTAAATATGGAAATTGTGGCAGAGGGCGTTGAGACACAAGAAATTTTAGATGCGCTAAAAGAATTTGGCTGTGATATAGCACAGGGGTATTATATTTCCAGGCCAGTATCCGCAGATGCCTTGTTCGAATGGGCGATGGAAAATGCTCAGTTAGTTGCTAGTTAAGTTTAAGTACGTGAAATAATTTTTTACATGCTTTCTTAAGTAGATTTTTATTTAGTATGTCATTGTGTTTTTTCTGCTTGTTTAAATATCATTTAAAAATAAGATAGGCCTGTTCATAAACGATTGAACGTATTTATTGCCTTAATCATGCTGTTATTCGAGTTGTATTTAGAACGAGATGGCTAAATTTTCTGGTAGCTACGATCTATATACGCATTTAATAACGCTTGAAATTCATCGGCAATATTATCGCCTTTAAGTGTTACTGTTTTTTCACCATCTTCATAAACCGGTGCTACGGGCTTTTCACCAGTGCCGGGTAAGCTAATACCGATGTTGGCGTGTTTGCTTTCGCCCGGGCCATTTACTACACACCCCATTACCGCAACAGACATGCTTTCAACGCCCTGGTATTGGCTCGCCCAGATGGGCATTTGCTCACGCAAATAGGTTTGTATCTGTTTAGCTAGTTCCTGAAAGTAGGTGCTGGATGTTCTGCCGCAACCAGGGCAGGCGGTCACCAGTGGAACAAATGCACGTAGCCCCATGGTTTGTAAAATTTCCTGCGCCACGATAACTTCTTTAGTGCGCGAAGCGCCGGGTTCTGGTGTGAGTGAAATGCGAATCGTATCGCCGATGCCTTCATGTAATAAAATCGCCAATGCCGCGGTAGAGGCAACAATACCTTTTGAACCCATGCCAGCTTCAGTTAAACCTAAATGTAGAGCATAGTCACAGCGCTCTGCCATCGCACGGTATACGCTGATTAAATCCTGCACATCAGACATTTTGCAGGAGATAATAATTTTATCTTTGCCTAGTCCGAGTTCTTCTGCGGCTGCAGCACTTTCAAGGGCGGAACGAATCACCGTTTCAAGCATTACCTTTTTGGGGTCTTTGGGTTCTTCTAATTGCGCATTTTCATCCATTAACTTCGCCAGCAGTTCCTGATCCATGCTGCCCCAGTTCACGCCGATACGAACTGGCTTGTTGTGTTTCACGGCAATTTCTATCATTGTGGCGAATTGTTCATCGCGGCGTTTACCACGACCAACATTGCCAGGATTGATGCGGTATTTATCCAGGGCTTCTGCGCATTCTGGGCACTGGGTTAATAGTTTGTGACCATTGAAATGAAAGTCACCCACAATGGGTACATCTATACCCATGTGCCTTAAGCGGGCTTTGATGCCAGGAACCGCTTGAGCGGCTTCAAGGGTATTAACGGTAATACGTACCATTTCCGAGCCTGCGGCAGCGAGTTCAGCAATTTGTATCGCTGTACCAATCTCATCCGCAGTGTCAGTATTGGTCATGGATTGCACGACGATGGGGAAGTCACCACCTACCGTGATATTGCCCACCTTAACTGGAATAGCCTGACGTCGGGGAAGGAAAGGGTGATGAAAACTCATGCAAAGTTCCTAATTTAAAATGGCTTGAATATGGGCCGCAAAAATAAGCGATAATATGGACGACAATAATATCACTTTCAACAAGATAAGCGGACAACGATTTGTTTAGGTTAGGTTTAATCATCAATCCAGTGGCAGGTATCGGTGGTCGTGTTGCATTAAAGGGCTCAGATGGTGTAGATGTTCAACGGCTGGCACGTGAGCGTGGCGCCGTGCCATTAGCGCAACAAAGGATGCAGCAAGCCCTGGCGTTAATTGCTCCCTATAAAGATCAAGTTCATATTTACACAGCTGCAAATGATATGGGTGAAAATTTATCTAGATCGATGGGCTTCATTACAACGGTGGTAAACCTGGTGCCTACAGCAGAAACTTCACCTAACGATACTGAAACCACAGTGCGTCAATGTATAGCACAGGGAATTGATTTACTGTTATTTGCCGGTGGAGACGGCACCGCGCGTAATGTTTATCAGGCGCTGCAACGCGTGGGTAATGTTTCAATTTCCCCGGTTATTGGTGTACCTGCAGGTTGTAAAATTCACTCATCCGTTTATGCGGTAACCCCCAGTCATGCGGGCGAATTATTAAGCTTGCTGATTAAGGGCCGGGCGTTGACCTTGAGTGAAGCATCGGTAATGGACATAGATGAAGACGAGTTTCGCAATGACAGGGTAAAAGCACGGCTGTATGGTTATTTGCAGGTGCCTGCCGAAAATCAGTTTATGCAAAATATGAAAGAGGGGGGTGTTACTCACGAAGCCATTGCATTGCAAGATATTGCGGTTTTTATGGTGGAATCCATGGAAGATGATTGTCTTTATTTGATTGGTTCAGGGACAACTCCCAAAGCTATTATGGATGAGCTGGATTTGCCCTCGACCTTATTGGGTGTTGATGCCGTGTGTAATCAGCAATTAGTTGCCAGCGACTTGAGTGAACAGGAAATTTTGCAGTTATTAGACGAGTATAGGTGTGTACGTTTAGTCATTACACTAATTGGTGGGCAGGGGCATGTGTTTGGCCGTGGGAATCAGCAAATTAGCCCACAAGTTATTAAACGTTTGAGTATGCAGAACATCATTTTCATTTCCACCGCTGAAAAAATACACTCCTTAGGTGGCCAGCCATTGCGAGTGGATACCGGTGATGAAGTGCTTAACCAGTCACTTTATGGCATGGTGGAAGTTATTACTGGCTATGATGAAAAAATATTATGCAGAATAGCTCGTTAAGAGAAAGCCCATATTAATATAATGGTGATAAGGGAATAAGCTAATATGCAGTATGTGTTGTCTTATATTTTGTTTTATAATCGATTTCCAAATTTATATGCTTAGGTTTAATAAAATGTACAGGTTAACTAAAATTAATACCGCGTTATTATTTATATTGCTATTTCCAATGCAATGTTTTGCAACTGATGTTACGCAATCTTTACCTTCGTTACATAATTATATGTTTGCAGATGCCAAGGCTTGTCGCTCATGTATAGATGCAGCTGGATGCGAGCGTGAAAATCGCGAGTGTGCATCGGAGTGCAACTTAACTAGCTTTTTTACTGAGAGTGAGATTACAGAATGCGGTACCACATGTTCTGTGAATTGGAGTGCATGTATTTCCAAGGCAAAATCAGGATGTACGTATGAATGTAAAGAAGATTCTTAAAAGCATATGTTTAACTTTATTTATTTCTCAGGATTATTATGAACGACGAAAAATTCAATTATGACTTAATGGATTTTATCGCCATGTCACCCACGCCGTTTCATGCGGTTGAACAAGTTATTTATAAACTGGAGTGTGCAGGTTATCAACGCTTATACGAAGCAGATAGCTGGCAGCTTGAAAATAAGCAGGGCTATTATGTAACGCGTAATGATTCATCCATTATCGCGTTTAAAATGGGTGATGATATTGTTAGTAATGGTATTCAAATGGTGGGTGCACATACGGATAGTCCCTGTTTAAAAGTAAAGCCAGAGCCTGATATGTTAACTAAAGGTTATTATCAGTTAGCTGTGGAAGTTTACGGTGGTGTTTTATTGAATCCCTGGTTTGATCGTGATTTGTCACTGGCTGGACGTGTTAATTATTTAGATGAAGATAATGATTTGTGCAGCACGCTAGTCAATTTTACAGATCCTATTGCCGTTATTCCAAGCTTGGCAATTCATTTGGATCGCGAGGCAAACAATAGTCGAACGGTGAATCCACAAACGGATATACCACCCATTCTGTTAAAGCTTCCTGTTTCTGAGTCTGAAAAGAAACCGTCATTTAAAGATATTCTGTTACAAAAAATTAAAGACGATACAGATGCAATAGAAATATTGGATTATGAATTATGTTTTTATGATGTACAGGAACCAGCTTATATTGGCTTGCATCAAGATTTTATTGCCAGTGCTCGACTGGATAATTTATTAAGTTGTTACACCGCTTTAATGGCCATGACAGAAACCAGTAATCCGGGCAGCAAGTTACTGGTTTGTACAGATCATGAAGAAGTGGGTAGTGCATCAGCATGTGGTGCACAGGGCCCATTTTTGCAATCAGTATTAGAACGCATGGCGGGTAGTCATGAAAATTATGTACGCATGATTGATAAATCAATGATGGTATCCGCTGATAATGCACATGCTGTACATCCTAATTATGTAGACAGGCACGATGCTAATCACGGCCCAGAAATTAATATGGGGCCGGTGATAAAAACAAATTCCAATCAGCGCTATGCAACGAATGGCGATACCAGTGCTATATTTAAGCAACTGTGTAAAAAGGCAGATGTGCCGGTGCAGTCTTTTGTGGTGAAAAGTGATATGGCCTGTGGTAGCACAATAGGCCCCATTGCAGCATCCGAAATTGGTGTGCGTACTATTGACGTAGGTGTGCCAACATTTGCGATGCATTCAATTAGAGAACTGGCGGGGCGTTGGGACGCGTATTATTTATTCCGGGTTCTTAAAGAATTTTATCAATAAGCTTAATCGCTTTACATTCATTCCCGTAGCTCGACACGGGAATGATAGAGCCAAATAAATGTTTAAACCCGTCGCAGAATCCTGTATCCAAAATCAGCAAGTCATTCTTGATGTTTTAAAAGTATTCTTTATCGAACCAGGTGAAGTATTAGAGATCGGCAGTGGCACAGGTCAGCATGGTGTATTTTTTACTCAGCACATGAAGCACTTGCTTTGGCAGCCGAGTGATCTGCTTGATCAACACGCAGGTATGCAGCTTTGGTTCAATGAAGTTGAACATGAGCGTATTAAATCACCCTTAGAGCTTGATGTAGATGATGAAACCTGGCCGATAAACGAAATGGATTATGTGTTCACGGCGAATACCACACATATTATTTCTGCAAAACAAACAGAAAAATTGTTTGAGCATGTGGGTAATTGCTTAAGGCAGGGCGGCTTATTCGCGCAATATGGACCGTTTAATTATAACGGGCAATATACCTCAGAAAGCAATGCCCGGTTTGATGTCTGGTTAAAACAACGGGATGTAAATAGTTGCATCAAACATTTTGAAACAGTGCAGCAACTCGCTGAGAAAAATAATATGCAACTCGTAGAAGATATCGAAATGCCAGCGAATAATCGACTATTGGTTTGGCGAAAATTTAAATAGTATTGCTTTAATTAAGATTAAGGCTTTTGTTTGCCTGGCTTAAATCAGTATTAAGAGCCTTGCTTCGATAGATATCAAGTGTATCGAGTACGCTGGCTTGCCAGCTAACGGCTGGGTCAAACCCTAGTTGCAGGCTGGCCTGTTGATTAGAAATTACAGGGGACTTCAACATATCTATCATCGCTAGAGTCAGCATAGGCTGTTGACCAAAGTGTTGAAATTTGCTTTGTGGCCATAATACAAAGTTGGCAAGTGATGAGGGTAGGCCCCAGTTTAATGGGGAATGGGTTATTTGTTCTTTTATAAAACGCATGGCTTCGGCGTGTGTGGGAACTTCTGGGCCACAAATATTTAAGCTGCTATAGCTGGCTTCTATAGGCGCTAATGCAGCACGAGCAAAAGCCTGGCCAATATCCTTGCCATCAATAAAAGGCAGATGTCCTAACTGTCCCGTTAAATACGGCATCGAACTTTGGCCGCTACGTGCGAGCAGTAGTGGAAGTAGTCCCATGTTGATACGTTTTCCCGAGTAGATACCGAGGCGCATGTTAACAAACTGAGTACGGCTTTCAGTATATGTGCGCAGATAATCTTCAACGGCAATCAAACAGTTCATCATAGGCCAGTAAGCGCGAGGCTTGCCAATTGAGTTGGCATTGTTTCGCTGGTTTGCCTTCGCAACATACAAACTGCTTAAATTGACAAAACGTTTTATGCGCCACTCAATGGCGCGGTTAATTAAATCTAATGTGGGTTCAAGATAGGCCTTGTTACAGGTGTCGCCTGATTTTTCAAAACTACTCCAGCCCGCTGCATGGCAAATAATATCTACGCCGACGAGCACACGGTCAAGGTAATCGGGATCACGTAAATCACCCACACGAACTTCACCTGAATAGTCGGCAAGTAGTTTACTGGCATCGTGGCAAGCAGCGACTACTTCAATGTCCTGATGCTGGATATTGATTAAGCTTTCTAAAATATGGCTGCCGACAAAGCCGGTAGCCCCCGTGATGAGTATTTTGGCGATTTTTTTTATCCGCTTTGTTTGATATGTGATTGTAGTAATGATTGCAGTAAAAGGGGTAGATTTTGATGTTTTATATACGGCATCACTGTCTCGTTAACTTAAAAATCGTCGTCATACCTGCGAAGGCAGGAATCTAGTGTCCCTGAAAAGCCGACAGGCACTGGATACCTGCCTTCGCAGGTATGACGAAGTGATGTTTTTTGTTTTCATGTTTAACTTAACTCTAAAAGCGATTAAACGCTTATACAGCAGTCCTATTGCTTAATGTTATTAATAGTTAGCGGGACAGTGAAGTGATACGACATATAAATAATCTTAATAGATTTGTATTAAAATGCGTATTAATTCTGTAAAAACTAAACCTTAGGTGATCGAATAAATTGCTCGGCCTCATCCAGTACGAAGCGCTTAAACATTTGAGCAACTGGAGATAAGCGTTTACCACTGCGTTGTACAATATGCCAGTTACGCATAATTGGAAAGTCTTCCACGTCAAGCATAACCAGTATTCCGGTTTGTAATTCCAGTTCCAGGGTGTGAATAGAGACAATGCCCAAACCAAGACCCGCTTCAACCGCCTGTTTAATCGCCTCGTTACTGCTCATCTCAATCCCTGTGTGAAAAGATACGCTATGTTCGTCAAAAAAACGCTGGATAGAGCTACGTGTGCCTGAGCCGCTTTCACGTACCACGAAGTGTTCATCTTCAAAGCGTTTGAGGGAAATGTTTTTTTCTTTACTGAGTGGGTGATTGGTGGGAGCGATCATTACTAATGGGTTATCCATAAAGGCCTCTGACTCTACTTCTACACCTTCGGGTGGCTGTCCCATAATGACTAAATCAGGTTGATTTGCTTCTAGTTGATCTCGTAAGCTGGCACGGTTGGTAATATCCAGGCTGATGGTGACTTCTTCATAGCGCTGTGAAAATGCGGCTAACAGGCGAGTAGCAAAGTGGCTGGCGGTGGTTGCTACTGAAATGGCCAGTTTGCCGCGGCTAACGCCTTTGAGTTCTTCCAGTACCACTTCGGCTTCATCGAGTAGCTGGCCAATACTTTGGCTGTAGGCATGCACTTCTCGCCCTGCAGAAGTGAGGTGCATTTTCTTACCGATTTGTTCGAATAGCGGTAAGCCGACTGACTCCTCTAATTGCTTGATTTGCATTGAAATAGCGGGCTGGCTGAGGTGTAGTTCTTCAGCTGCGCGGGTATAGCTTAAGTGTCGGGCAGCTGATTCGAATACCTTGAGTTGGCGGAAAGTTATGTTTAATGCCATGGCTTTAAGGTCCTGATGGTATCTATCTTATTTACTCATAAGTAAAAGCTTATCATAACAATCAAAAACATTGAGTGTTAATTATGTTTTCACAGAACTATAGTGTCCCTCCTTGGCGATGAGGTGCTTTTTTTATCCACATCATCAAGCCGAATTTTTTAATCTGAGGAGATCTACATGGATCAGTCAGCACGTTATGCAGACCTAAGTCTGGACGAAGATAAGTTATTAGCCGATGGTGGCCACATTTTAGTGGCTTACACAATGACACCAATGCCTGGTTTTGGTGGCTACCTGGAAACTGCAGCTCACTTTGCTGCTGAATCATCTACAGGTACTAACGTTGAAGTTTCTACTACAGATGACTTCACTAAAGACCTGGATGCAATGGTATACGAGATTGATGAAGCTAAAGGCATCATGAAAATCGCTTACCCTTGTGGCTTATTTGATCGCAATGTGATCGACGGTCGTGCAATGGTTGTATCTTTCCTTACGCTTGCTATTGGTAATAACCAGGGCATGGGTGATGTGCAGTGTGCACAAATGGTTGATTTCCATGTGCCTAAGCAAATGCTTGATATCTTTGATGGTCCTTCAATGGATATCACTGATCTATGGAACATCTTAGGTCGTCCACGTGAAAACGGTGGTTACATCGCGGGTACTATCATCAAGCCAAAATTAGGTCTACGTCCTAAACCTTTCGCAGAAGCGGCATACCAGTTCTGGCTGGGTGGTGATTTCATCAAGAATGATGAGCCTCAAGGTAATCAAATTTATGCACGCATGAAGGATGTAACGCCTTTAGTTGCTGATGCAATGAAACGTGCTCAAGACGAAACGGGTGAAGCGAAAATCTTCTCAGCTAATATCACTGCAGACGATCACCACGAAATGTGTGCTCGTGCTGACTACATCCTGGAAACTTTTGGTGAGAATGCTCATCACGTTGCTTTCCTGGTTGACGGTTATGTTGGTGGTTGTGGCATGGTTACAACTGCACGTCGTAACTACCCTGGCCAGTACTTGCATTACCATCGTGCTGGTCATGGTGCTATCACTTCACCGTCTTCAGTTCGTGGTTACACTGCGTTTGTTTTAGCTAAGCTTTCTCGTCTTATGGGTGCTTCTGGTATCCACGTAGGCACAATGGGCTTCGGTAAAATGGAAGGTGGTGCTGATGATAAGCACATCGCATACATGATTGAACGCGATAGCGCTGACGGCCCATTCTTCCATCAAGAATGGTTCGGTATGAAGCCGACTACGCCAATCATCTCTGGTGGTATGAATGCTTTACGTCTTCCAGGTTTCTTCGAAAATCTGGGTCACGGTAACGTTATCAACACGTCTGGTGGTGGTTCTTACGGTCATATCGATTCTCCTGCTGCGGGTGCCAAGTCACTACGTCAGGCATTTGAATGTTGGACAGCGGGTGCAGACCCAATCGAATTTGCAAAAGAGCATAACGAATTTGCTCGTGCATTCGAGTCATTCCCAAGTGATGCAGATGCATTGTATCCAGGTTGGAGAGACAAGCTGGGCGCTCATAAGTAAGTCGAGTGTTTAGTTAAAAGAAGGCCCCCGCAAGTCGGGGGTTTTTTTTCATATCGTATAATTTAATAACCTATAAATTAAGGTACTATTTGAAAAGATAAAAGATTTTTCACCACAGAGGTCACGGAGGACACAGAGATGATGTTAAATGATATTACAGGCGCTATCGTTGATGCAGCCATGAGCGTACATTCTGAACTAGGCCCCGGCTTATTGGAAAGTACTTATGAAACTTGTTTAATTCATGAGCTTAAATTGAGAGATATTTTTGTTCAAAATCAGATAACACTCCCTGTTATTTATAAAAACACCGAAATAGATGCAGGGTATCGCATTGATTTATTAATTGAGCGAAAAGTAATTGTGGAGCTGAAAGTAGTCGAGAAATTACTACCCATCCACGAAGCACAATTACTAACGTATTTAAAATTAAGTCACAAGAAAGTTGGGTTGCTTATAAACTTTAACTCACTGCGACTAAAACACGGGTTAAAACGGCTAGCTAATTAATCTCTGTGACCTCTGTGGTAAAGAATTTTAGTCAACAAGGTAAAAATCATGACTGACATAGATATCGAGCAGTACAAAATATCTGAAGAACCATTCTACGAAGCACAGAGTGATGAGGTGGCTTTATATGAAGCCGCTTACGACGCGCGTTTACCGGTAATGATTAAAGGCCCAACCGGTTGTGGTAAATCACGTTTTATTGAGCACATGGCCTATAAATTAGGCAAGCCATTAATTACCGTTGCCTGTAATGAAGATATGACCGCATCCGATCTAGTTGGTCGTTACCTGTTAGATGCTAATGGTACTCGCTGGTTAGATGGCCCGCTAACAACTGCAGCACGAATTGGTGCCATTTGTTACCTGGATGAAATTGTTGAGGCGCGTCAGGATACAACGGTTGTTATTCACCCATTAACCGATCACCGCCGTACGTTACCACTAGACAAAAAAGGCGAGCTGATTGACGCGCACCTTGATTTCCAGTTGGTTATCTCTTATAACCCGGGTTATCAGAGTATGATGAAAGACCTTAAACAGTCGACTAAACAGCGTTTCACTGGCCTCGATTTTGATTACCCAGATACAACAGTTGAAGCCTCTATTGTGGCTAAAGAAGCGGGCATTGATGCAGAAATTGCAGGCAAGCTCGTTAAAATTGCACACACAGCGCGTCACCTTAAAGGTCATGGTCTGGATGAAGGTATTTCAACGCGTTTATTAGTGTACGCGGCAACCTTAATGAATAAAGGTATTGAAGCTAAACGTGCTTGCGCAATGGCATTAGTAACACCGATTACCGATGACAAAGATATACGCGATACATTGCTCCATTCAATTGATAGTGTTTTTGCTTAAAAGGCTTTGCACCACAGAGGACACGGGGAACACAGAGGTTTTTTGTAAACACACCTCTTAACCTCCGGATATACTGTAGTAAAAAGTTGTTTATCAGAGCTTTGAACTGAAAAAGATTTAGGATACCTGAGCAGAGTGCATTGACTTAACCTTTCTTTTCTCTGTGCCCCCCGTGTCCTCTGTGGTGAAAAATAAACAATGACGACTGAAACTGAATTTCAAGACTATCGTGACAAGCTAAAATGCAGCTTTGGCCAGCTCGAAGATTGCTTTGATGACTGCATTAAAGATGCACTGCGTAATTTAAGTAAACAGGGTGTTGACGATTACCTGTCCGGTGCGTCTATGGTGTGCATGATTGGCCGTGGTTTCGATCCCGTACTCACTTATCTTGAAGAAATGCCGGATATTTCCCAGCGCCTTGGTGAAGATATGTTGAAGGCCGTTTCGCAGGCTGTCTGGGATATGTCGCGCACGCCTAATGGCGTTTCAATACCGCCGTTTTTGCAGTGCCTGCCAGAGGCCTCACGTCGTCTGGGCAGCGCTGAGCAGATGAAACTTTTTATCGAAATTATTTTCAATATGATGCATGCAACCACTGCTTCAATTCACGGTCACCACACCACTTTCCCCAGCCCCGGTTTGCCTGAGCTGCTAAGGCAGGTGCCTTATTTACTGAGCCAGCTTTCACTGGACGGCCTGAAAAACTGGATTGATTACGGCGTACGAAATTACAACGATCATCCAGAGCGTCAGAAAGATTATTTCACCTTGCAGTCCGCAGATAGCAAAGCGATGTTGCGGCGTGAACGTCATGGCACCTTGTATATGGACCATGAGCGTCAGCTTGATTTATACCTGCGCAGCATGTGGGAACAGCATGAGTATTTAGTGCCTTACTCACTGGGTTTTGATGAGCTGCGCAAACCACAGCCGTATTACGACAACTTTGGTATGCGTATTCCCGATGTATACGACGAGCGTAATGGGGTTTCGGGTATTAATCGCTATCGCATTGTGTTGGCGCACATGGCAGGCCATAAGCGTTGGTCGGAAAGACAAATTGCAGACAATCTCTCGCCATTTCAGCGTATAGCAGTAGAGATACTAGAAGACTCACGCATTGAAGCTTTAACCCTTAGAGAATACCCAGGGCTTAAAAAATATTTGCTCGCGTTGCATCCAGTGCCGCTTGAAGGCTCGTGTGATAATGAAAAAGAATCCTGTATCCGTCATCGTTTGGCGATGTTGTCCCGTGCCATACTCGATGAAAATCACGGCTATGAAAATCCACAAATTCTTGAGTGCGTAGAAAAGTTTCATGCCGCCTTAAAAGACGCTGAATCAAGCACTAAAGAAATGCTCGGCATCGCGATTACCTTTACCGCAAGAACGCGTAAACAAACCGATCAGTTACCCAAAATTCGTTTTGAAAATACCGAAGTAGATTACCGTGATGATAATCGTCACCTGTGGGTATTCATTGAAGAAAATGACGAAGCAGAAGACATACAAGCCAAGCCACAAAATGCAGAGATGGAAGAGCCGGAAGGTTTGCCGCCTCGACATTATCAAGAGTGGGATTACAATACAAACAGTTATAAACCAGATTGGGTAACACTGTATGAGTCACTGCATCCACCGGGTAATGCGTCGGATATTGATAAAATATTAGAAAAACATTCTGCGCTGGCGAATTATTTAAAACGTATTCTGGATTTACTTAAGCCGCAGCATTATGTGCGCCAGCGTTATCAGGAAGAGGGCAGCGAGCTTGATCTTGATGTGGCAATTCGTTCATTGATCGATCTTAAAAGTGGCTCACAACCAGACCCACGCATAAACATGAGTCACAAACATGATGGCCGTGATTTTGCTGTTATGTTGTTATTAGATTTATCTGCCTCACTGAATGATATTCCCGATGGTTGTACACAAAGCATTTTAGAATTAAGTCGTGAAGCGACAACATTATTAGGCTGGTCGATTGAGCAGCTAGGCGATAAATTTGCCATTGCGGGCTTCCACTCAGATACTCGCCATAATGTACGCTATCATCATTTAAAAGGTTTTAGTGAACATTGGGATGATGACGTAAAGGCAAGGTTGGCCGCAATAGAGCCCGGCTACTCAACGCGTATGGGTGCAGCGGTGCGGCATGCTTCGCATTACCTGCAAGGTCAAACGGCGGAGAAAAAATTACTGTTAATTTTAACCGATGGTGAGCCAGCGGATATTGATGTGAGCGATGAAAAATTATTAATAGAAGATACGCATAAAGCGGTTGAAGAATTGTCGGCAAAAGGTATTTATACACATTGCATTAGCTTAGATAAAAAAGCCGATGACTATATTGAAGACATATTTGGTGCAGGTGGTTATACCGTTATTGATAACGTTGAAAAGCTGCCAGAAAAGTTGCCGTTATTGTTTGCCGCGCTTACTTCTTAAGAGAGCACTATGAGTAATATTGTAAAAGCCAGTGTTATGTTTTGTTTTAAAGGTGAGGCACACTCGCCTTCAATTACCCTTGAACTGGATAAATATTTAGAGATCAATGCGAGCATGTCCGATTTATACCCACTGATCGCCAAAGCCAATAATCATGATTTGTACTCTTATGAATATGAAATGATGCAGGCAGAAGAAATTGTGTTTAGTGATGCTGAGGGTTTGGTCGCTGATTTTGTTACTGATGGCAGGCTTGATATGGCAGGGCTTCAGGCAGCATGGCAGGAAAATAGTTTGTTGAATCAATTACAGGAAATTGCGCAGCGCATTATGTCTGTAGATGATATTCATCAGCAGCCAGAACTTAAGAAAGCGTTAATAGAAACATATCATCTGGGTAAAAATAAAAAATAAGTGTGTTGTATGGGTACCCTGGTTTTCATGTCTCTAAATAAATTTACATAATAGCTGATTATTTAGTCTAAAAATTAGTCTCTTAAATTTATCGAAAAGCGGACAGCTGGTGCGTCGAAAATTAATTACTGGGGTTGCCTGAAAATCATAACTCAGCGTTTTTAATGCAGGTTTGCTTTTGACCTTAAGCAGAGTCGATGTAGCACATGCGTTAAATCTTTCGCCAGAAATAGCAGAGCCTTTAACGGCCTGCTCAGCAAAAACTCGCTGCATCTCGTTATATTCGTCTTTATTAATTCACTTCTGGCAAATCGCCTGTCCAATATTTCCTGGAAGTGTATTAGCTTGAATAATATTACGCTCTGATTTAGACTCGCACTCGATGAGAATAAATACTAACAATTCAGCATCTCAATACGCATTCATTATATGTCTGAGTGCTGCGCTATTGTTTGCGCAGATGTTCAAGCTGCACATGCATTCTCTGCATGATGAAATCCCCTTTGAAGCAACCACAGGGCATGTCGTTGATGCGCATGTATCAACTTCATTGCACGATACAGGGCATATTACTCATCATCAGGATGACTTTCTGGAGCATGACTATCATGCTGAAGTTGATGTCAGTGCTGATAGCTTTGTGAAGAAAGTGGAATCGCTCAACTTATTCGTAGTGCTGCTTTTCATTATGGGTTTTGTTTTGTGTGCCCCCCGATTGCAGTGCGTTGGTAAACATTACATTCTCAAAATAATACCCGTCTATCTCTATTATTTATTCCAGCCTCCTCTACGCGCTCCACCCAGGTAACTCCTCCGTTTAATCACGGCTGTCATCGGTATTAATTCCACAAAAATAACCCGTTTTCTTTTGTGGAAAATTATCGCCAGCAAATTCTGATAATAATTTTTTGAGTTTTTACCTACAGGTCAGTGGTGTTTTTACCATTGATTGGGATGGATAATTGTATGCATAAGATATTAGTACCTTTACTGATGAGTGCAGGGTTGGCTATTGCACCACTAACATGGGCGGAGCCCTCACTACGCTGGACTTTGGGCGCAAGTATTCAACGCGCCCTGGAAGTGGCACCGGAAATGAAAACAACGGATGCTGAAATCGGTAAACAGAAGGGAAAACTGGAACAGGCAGATGCCTGGCCAAATCCGAGTATCAGTGTTCAGGTGGATGACACGCTGGGTCTTGATGATACTTCCGGTGGCTACGATCTCACCGAGTTCGCGATTTCTCAGGCCTTGCCGTTTGGCCGTCTGGCGCATCAACGCCGACAGGCCGAAGCCGGCATTGCCAGTGCGCAGGCGCAACATGGTTATCAGCAATTATTACTGGAATATAAAGTTGCACAGCGTCACCATGTTCTACAACTGGCAGAAGCCAAACTAAAACTGGCTAAAAAACGTTTGCAACAAGCAGGCCGTTATCAAAACACGGGCGACAAACGTCGCAACAGTGATCCACTGATTCGATACCTGACACCACTGGAAACTATGCGTCTGGATATAGTGTTGCAGGCAGCCAAACAAACCGTTGAAGTGGCCGAGGGTGAATATAATGAAGCCGCTGCAAGCTTCAAGGCCTTACTGGGGATTCCCATTAGTGAGCCGTTAGGTCTGATTCCGTTGGAGCCTGTGCCAGCACCGCAAGGATTCAATGCTCTGGAAAATAGCTTGCAAGATCATCCGGCACTGGAAGCTGATAAACAGATGATCGAATCATCACGGGCAGGGATAGCTGTGGCCAGATCACAGCGCTTTGCGGATCCGACCTTAAGTGTATTTCGAGGCAAAGAATTTCTCGATAACCGTCGCCAGGCAACCAGCGGTGTCATGTTGAATATCCAGATTCCGTTATGGAATCAGGGCAAGGGTCGCGTCACTCAGGCACGCTACGCCGTTCATCAGGCTCAGGCCGAACTGAGTCTCAGGCGGCGTGAGTTACAAACTAATCTGCACAAAAATTATCTGCATCTCGGCCATTTGATTGAGCAGGCCGAGCATTATCGCAACAATCTTCTAGCGCCTGCGCAAAAGATGTTCAGCTTAACTCGCAAAGGTTTTGATGCCGGTGAGCTTAATATTCTCACTCTCATCGATGCCAATAATACCTATTTCGACGCACAAGAGCGTTACCTGGAACTGTTGCAGGAAGGCTGGCTAGAACTGGCTGAAGTACGCAAATCGTCCGGGCTTTTTCTGACGGACAAGCGCCCAGTGATTCAATTTGGCGAGGTTAACTAATCATGATTGCCACTTTAATACGTTTTTCATTAATACAACGTTTGACGCTTCTATTACTCGCGGTGGCCCTGGCGGTTGGCGGTGTATGGGCTTTTAAAACTTTACCCATTGACGCATTCCCAGATATTTCTGCGCCCCAGGTGCAGATTATTGTTAAGGCACCGGGATTATCACCCACCGAGGTGGAAAGCCGTATTACGGTTCCCCTTGAAATGGAAATGCAGGGTCTACCTCGGCAAACTGTGTTGCGATCGGTGACCAAGTATGCCTTGAGCATCATTAAAATTGACTTTGAGGATGGCACCGATATTTATTGGGCACGTAATCAGGTTAGCGAACGACTTAATCAGGTGTGGAAGGATTTGCCTAATGGTGTAGACGGAGGGCTGGCCCCCATCACCACGCCACTGGGCGAGATGTACATGTATCGTGTTGAGGGCGAAGGCTATAGCAACAGTGAATTACGTGCCATTCAGGATTGGGTGATACGCCCGCGTCTGCGCACCGTCGAGGGTGTGGCGGATGTTAATTCTCTGGGGGGGGAGGTTCGCGCCTTTGAAGTTATCCCGGACCCCGAAGCGCTGGTGCGCTTCGGTCTGGGCTTAGATGATCTGCAAATGGCGCTGCAAAAGAACAACCGCAATGCAGGCGGCGACCGCATTGAGCGCGGCGACAAAATGTTGTTAGTGCGCACACTTGGGCTATTACGCAATGAAGATGACATTCGACGTATCACCGTGGCCACCCGAAATGGTGTGCCGATACAGCTTAATCAGCTTGCCAGCGTACAAATTGGCTCATTAACCCGTTACGGGGCCGTTACCGCAGATGGTGAAGGTGAAGTAGTTACTGGCCTGGCATTATTACGCAAAGGCGCGAATAGTCGCACCACGGTAGCGGGCGTTAAGCGAGAGCTGGAAGCGCTTAAGCCAAGTTTGCCAAAAGGCATCGAGATCGTGCCATTTTACGATCGCAGTGATCTGGTCACAGCCGCGGTATGGACAGTAGAAAAGGCCCTGGGTGAAGCGGTTATTCTGGTATTGCTGGTGCTCATTGTTATGCTGGGCAATCTGCGAGCCGCCTTGACGGTCGCGATGATTTTACCGCTGTCGGTATTGTTCACCTTTATTATGATGCGGTTAAGCGGCGTTTCGGCCAATCTTATGTCATTGGGTGGTCTGGCAATTGCCATCGGTATTCTGGTGGATGCGGCGGTCGTGGTGGTGGAAAATATTCATACCCAATTAAGCCATGCACCAAAAGGCGTCAGTCGAGTACATCTGGTTTATCGCGCCGTACAGGAAGTTGCGACGCCGGTGATTAGCGGTGTTCTAATTATCATTGTGGTGTTCTTACCATTATTCAGCCTAACCGGTCTGGAAGGAAAAATGTTCACGCCGTTGGCGGTGACCATTTCATTTGCGCTTATCGGTTCGCTGATCCTCTCCTTAACGGTGATCCCGGTATTGGCCAGTTTGTTGATGCGGGGTGGACCCGAGAATGATGGTTGGTTACTCGGACAATTGAAAAAAATCTATCGCCCCGTCGTTAATTGGGCATTGCGTTTTCGCCTTATTGCAGTTGGTGCAGCCGTACTGGCATTGATTGGAGCCGTTGCGCTATTTCCTCATATCGGTAAGGAGTTTATGCCGGTGATGGATGAAGGCTCCACCGTGGTGATAATTGAAAAGGCATCGGATATTTCTCTGGCCCATTCACTGGAGCGAGATGCACCTATTCATAAAGCGTTTATGGAAATTCCGGAAGTGACCGGTGTTGTGGCACGTACCGGTGCCGACGAATTGCGTATGGACCCCATGGGTTTATATCAGACGGATAATTTTATTATCACGCGGCCCCGTGATGAATGGACCATCGATCAAGCCACCCTGCTGGAAAAACTGCGTGAGAAACTCGAGCGTTTCGAGGGGCTTGATATTGCCTTCACTCAACCCATCGACATGCGAGTCTCGGAAATGCTCACCGGGGTACGTGCAGCCATGGCCATTAAACTCTATGGCGATGATTTGCAAACCCTGGAAACTTTATCTGCGCAGATTGAAGATCTGGTGAACAAAACGCCAGGTGCAGTCGATGTGTTCCGCGGACGTCTATCGGGGCAGACTTATTTACAAATAGACATACGTGCAGAGGCCATTGCCCGTTACGGTATCAATATCGAAGATATTAATCTACTGGTTGAAACTGCGATCGCAGGCCAGGTGGCGACCGAAATTATTGAGGGCAACCGTCGAACGGGGGTATTGCTACGCTACCCGCAAGGTACCCGAACCTCGACCGAGGATATCAAGGCATTGCTGGTAGAAACCCCGCGCGGCGCTAAAATTTCCCTGCATCGACTGGCGGATATCAGCGAAGTCGATGGCCCGGTGGAAATTGCCCGTGAATCGGCCAAACGTCAGGTGGTGGTACAGGCCAATGTCGAGGAGCGAGATGTGGTGGGCTTTGTGGATGAAGTACAGCGATCTATTGAAGCTAAGGTGCAGCTGCCACCGGGTTATTATATTACCTTCGGCGGTCAGTTCGAGAATCAGCAGCGTGCCGCGGCGCGCCTGGCTTTGGTGGTACCCATTGCCATCGCGTTGATTTTCGTAATGCTATTTATCACCTTTCGTTCATTGCGCCAGGCTGGTTTGATTCTCCTGAATATTCCGTTTGCCATGATCGGTGGTGTGGTCAGTCTGTATCTGTCCGGCCTGTATCTGTCGGTGCCAGCATCCGTGGGTTTTATTACCCTGTTCGGTGTGGCGGTGCTTAATGGCGTGGTTATGGTGAGTTACTTCAACCAGTTGCGTGAAAGTGGGCGCAGTGTGTTGCAGGCAGTGCAGGAAGGGGCCGAGCGACGACTTCGCCCGGTGTTGATGACGGCATTAATTGCCAGCCTGGGATTGATGCCTTTATTGGCTGCGACCGGCCCCGGTTCTGAATTGCAACGGCCGTTAGCGGTTGTCGTCATTGGTGGTTTATTCACCTCCACACTGTTGACCTTAATTTTACTACCGACCTTATATGCCTGGCTGGAAGAACGTTCAGAACCTCAAACTAAAATCCCTGCGGAGGAACGCACATGAAACATCTGACACTTATTATTCACACCAGTACCCAGCAGGATCTGGCCGATCAACTGCGTAGTATGGAACAGGTCTCGGGCTTTACCTTTAGCCATGCTGAAGGGCACGGAGTACAAGCTGAAAACGATCCTTTTCTGTCGGCACGGGACAAGGTGGTGGGCTACACGCCAAGGGTGCGTGTGGATATTTTGCTGCAAGACAGTGATGTGGACACGGTGCTTAATACCTTACGCCGCTCAACCAGGGGTATCGAAGGCCAGGGCATCTACTGGGTGACCGACGTTGAACAGCACGGGCAACTGTAATCCAACATAACAATTCAGGAGAGTAACACGTGTTATTCAGAACAAACTTTTTTAGCCGTTTTATTTACGCAGGTGCAGGCCTGTTAATATTCGCTTTTCTATCACAGGCAGCCTACGCACATGGCATGTCCGAGGCCGACAAACTGGCTATTATCGAAGGCGGTAATCTGCGTTATATGTGGCTGGGCGCAACTCACATGTTGTCCGGCTACGACCATCTGGCATTTGTCTTCGGAATTATCTTTTTCCTGACCAGTTTCCGTGACATTGCAAAATACGTTACCGCGTTTACGCTTGGTCACAGTGTGACCTTGATCTACGCTACGTTTAACGCGATTCAGCTTAACTACTTTCTCATCGATGCGGTGATTGGCCTGAGTGTTTGTTACATCGCCTTTGCCAATATTGACGGCTTCCGTAAATATCTCAATATTAATCCGCCTAATATGATGTTGATGATTATTGCTCTGGGGCTGATTCACGGTTTTGGTTTGTCCACCCGATTACAGGAACTGCCACTAAGTGAAGATCAGCTATTACTTAACATTCTTTCATTTAATGTTGGTATTGAACTGGGGCAAATAAGTGCGCTAGCCCTGATGTTGCTGCTCATTGCTGCCTGGCGAAAAACTCACGCCTTTCAGACCTTCAGCTTGGTTGCAAACTATAGCCTAATACTGACGGGAGCATTTCTTTTCCTCATGCAAATGCACGGCTATGCGCATGTCAGTAACCCAGAGGAATTTGTTGTTGCAGTTCAACCACAAGAGAAAAAGATTGATTCGTCTGTAGCTCCTGAAATATTTCAAAAAAATCAGCGAGAAGATTCGATAAACATCACAATTCCAGCTAGAGGTGATAAAGAATATAAAGTTTTCCTTGATAAAGGTGCAACTTTTGAATACTCATGGGAAACAGAAGGCAGTAAATTGTTTTTTGATTTTCACGGAGAACCAAAGGGCGATACAAGCGGTTACTTTAAGAGCTTTAAGAGGAGCACGAGTAATCAGGAAAGCGGCTCTTTAACCGCTTCGTTTGAAGGCACTCATGGCTGGTACTGGAAAAACAACACCCAGTCTCCAGTTAATATTGCACTGAAAATAAAAGGAGATTATCGACGCACGGATTTAAACAAGGTGATGCAACAAGCTGAACCATTACAAGCGCCAGTTTCAACAACCCACAATAGCATTGATTCACTTTAGGAAATTTATATCATGCGACTAACAACATTATTATTAAGTTTTATTTTGAGTCTATCTACATTTACAGCAATGGCGGGTAGTGGTCATGACCACGGACATTCACATTCTTATACACCTGTAAATCAGGATAAAGCCAATGTAAACGCGTCAGCGATTGTGGCGTCATTGGTAAAAAGAAATAAACTGGATAAAAGCTGGAGTTCCATCACGGCAAGTTCAGTTGAGAAAACTTCAGTTGAAGATAACCCTGAATGGGTGGTTATCTTTGTTAATAAAAATATAGCCGAGGCTAACGAGCAGAAACTTTATGTGTTTTTGACATTGGGTGGTGATTATATAGCAGCAAATTTCACCGGAAAATAAAATAGGAATATTAAAATCTATAATGAAATCATACTTGACTAGATAAGCGCTTCTTGAACGGTATGATTTTCATATAGTTAAATCTAACGGGACTTTATTAGCGAGATAGTAAATGACCTACTACGCACTAAAAATCATCATTACAACACTACTCATTGTACTTATTTCTGAAATCGCTAAACGGAGCTCATATGTAGGTGCAATTCTCGCATCAGTGCCTTTGGTATCTGTTCTAGCTATGTTATGGCTTTATGTAGATACGAAAAACACATCAAAAGTTGGCGAATTATCTACCAGTATTTTTTGGCTTGTACTGCCGTCCCTGGCATTGTTTTTGGTTTTACCCTTACTGCTTAAACAAGGCGTAAATTTTTATTTGAGTATGTCGATCTCTGTTGTTTTTACTGTTTTTTGTTATTGGTTTATGATATTTGCTTTGAATTACTTTGGTGTTAAGTTGTGATACTGAAAAATTCGATTGCTATAAATATGAGGGCCTATTCTGTGAATGTCTTCTCATGATTCAGACTGTGTGAAAACCCCAACTTCTATATAACATAGCTTTCATTCAGCAAGGCATTGTCATGACTGACTTTATTAAAGGCGAAAACAGAAATCAAGCCATATTGTTCCCTGAACGCCTCGACGATTACATAACAGAAGACAATGCTGTTCGAGTCATCGATGTGTTTATCGATGGCATTGATCTTTCTAAACTGGGTTTTAAAACAGTTCCAGAGATCACAGGGCGACCCGCTTATAATCCTACGACAATGCTGAAGCTTTATGTCTACGGTTACCTTAACCGAGTTCAGTCCACGCGCCGCCGCCTAGAAAGAGAAGCAGGTCGTAATCTTGAATTAATGTGGCTATTAGCTCGCTTAGTACCCGACTTTAAAATCATTGCTGGGTTAAAGAAGTTGGAGCCCTTTACAATGACCAATGAAGTGTAAAAATATCGCCCTCTCTTTATTCAGATATTTCGATTAAGATACCTTAGCCCAGACAAAAGCTTAACAATTGATATTGTTAAGCCAGTTTGTTTCTAATTAGTATTTACATAAGATAACTATTACCTTGGATGCCCCACAAACAATTTCATCTATATTCGTCATAGGGCTACTCAGCAGTCTGCATTGTCTGGGTATGTGTGGCGGTATTATGGGTGCCCTGAGCTTAAGCTTACCGGCAGATGTGCGTGCGAATCGCCTGCAAATCAGCCTATTTGTAACGGCCTATAACCTGGGTCGACTTAGCAGTTATATAATTGCAGGTGCACTGGCCGGGGCTTTTGGGGTAGAAATACTTGAATGGTTAGGCCTTAATGATGATAGTGCGCACGGTATATTACGTATCGTTGGGGTAAGCTTTATTGTACTGATTGGCCTGTATTTAGGTGGCTGGTTTCCACAACTGGTTAAGCTTGAAAAACTCGGCCAGCCGGTGTGGAAAATAATAGAGCCAGTGACGCGGCGTTTGATGCCAATCAAAACGCCGTATCAGGCGTTAATGTACGGTATGCTCTGGGGCTGGCTGCCCTGCGGTCTGGTGTACGTTATATTGTTGATGACAGTAACCTCGGGTTCAGCCGTTCAAGGCGCCTTAATGATGGGGGCTTTTGGCCTGGGTACCTTGCCATCAATGCTATCAGCAGGCGTAATGCTGGGGTGGGTAAGACGGCTCGGACAATCCAGGCATGCCCGGCAATTAATTGCTGTTATATTAATTGTAACAGCGCTAGCGAGTTTATTTATTGGTGTGGGTGATGTGGGACATTATCAACATTATTAAGTGTTAGTTAGATGAATTTAGTATAAAGAGTGTTGAAATTATTATGCGTCACTTTGCACAGCTCATTGGACAATCTGCCATTTTACAACAGGTGATCAATACCGCAGGTATTATTGCAAATACAGATGTTACGGTACTGATTGAAGGCAATACGGGTACGGGTAAAGAACTGCTTGCGCAGGCATTGCATAAGTCCAGTCCTCGTCATCAGCGTGATTTTGTCGCGGTTAATTGCGCGGCATTACCGGAAGCACTGGCTGAATCACAATTGTTTGGCCACAAAAAAGGTGCGTTTACCGGTGCAGATAAAGATCAACTCGGTTTTGTGCAGCAGGCAGAAGCCGGTACTTTATTTTTAGATGAAGTCGGTGAACTGTCTTTGGCAATACAGGCCAAGTTATTACGTTTTATTGAATACGGTGAGTGCCAACGCCTGGGTGATAGTCGGCCAACAAAGTCGAATGTAAGAATTATTGCTGCGACGAATCGTGATTTACAATCTCAGGTGACCAGGGGCGAATTTAGAGCAGACCTTTATTACAGGCTAAAAGTTGTACCCTTAGAACTTCCGTCATTAGAGCAACGTGTAGATGATATTCCAGTATTAATAAAACACTTTGTGAAGAGCCTGGCTCTACAACATGGCATTTCTGTGCCATCTATAAGTAAAGCGGCGATTAAACAGTTACAGCAATATACATGGCCTGGTAATGTACGTGAGTTAAGGAACGTATGCGAATCGCTTGTTGTTTTATTGCAGGGTAAAAACATTGAAGCGAGTAACCTGCCACCGCACATCAACTCCAGCTCTATCGAGACATCAGGTTTTAAACTTCCAGTTAGCGGCATAAAAATGGATGAGTTGGAAGTGGATTTATTGAGCCAGGCGCTACAGGCAACAGCAGGCAATAAGTCTCGCGCGGCTAGAATGTTGGGTATTACACGAGATGTATTTTTGTATCGTTTGAAAAAATATTCTATTGCTTGAGTTTAATCTGGTGTTTTATAAAAAGTTGACGTAGCGTAGAGATGCAGCGTTTTTTTAGTAAAATAAAAACCTTAGAAGCAACCGAAAACGCAAATGAACGCGAACAACGCAGATACCTGTGAAAAACCAGGATGTAGTAACTCATGCTTAATCTGACAGTTGTTAATGCTCCAAACCAGGAAGGAAGCTGTCATTCAATTAATAGCTTGTATGGGACGGCATCCACTGCATAGTTGACATAGAAAAAACACATAGGAGCAGCTCTAAGTAGGGTGGATCAAGCAAGCCGGATCCGCTTCGCTTGATCCGGCCTACGCGATTATATTTAGGATTAGAAATTTGCCCTGCCATGGCGCATCTCCCTCGGGGAAAGACCACCGCTGTTTGGTGCTCTGTCCCTGATTGATGCCACCAAAAGTAATACGGAGTCGTTCACTACTCTGTCCAATCAGATCGGTATCACAACAGGGGACGGAGTGAAAAAAATGGCGGTTCATCCCCGAGTAAATCAATCGTACGTGACTTCCCGTTTTATGATTAGTAGTTGCCCTTGCAGAGTGGATAACTGAAAGTCTGCTTTTTGAATTGACAGGTGTTTGGCTTATATAAATATCGTTGGATCATATTTTAACGTTTAAGTCATTGTGTCAGATCAGGTCGAACCAATACAATTAAAACGCTCACGAGAAGAACGTGATATTTTGAAAAAAACTGTGTGTACTTTTTAAATGCATGCAAATAGTACTCGGTTAAATCTCTGTGTCGTGGTCTAAATGTTTTTCGTAGTGGTTAGCATAGGCCCTTCTACATTCGGCGCACCATCGGCCATGGTAATCTGCCGGAAAAATTATTATCGATGTCATTGAAGTGAATAATTTACCTCAGCATATAAGATCAAAATTCATAGAGCCTTCAGTCATTAAGTATAAAAATGGATGAGCTCGGAATGGATTTATTGAGTTAGGCCTTACAGGCAACTTCGGGGAATAAATCACGCGCTGCTAGAATGTCTAGTTGTATACTCGAGAACTAATGTTCCCCTTTAGTGCGCAACAATCCAGCCAGACGATTGCCCTGTTTTTGAGGGCCGCCACGTGGAAATAGCTTATGCAGGTAAGAGCTGCTACCCCTGTCTTTGTCCCATATAACGCGAAATGACTTTATCATATCGCGTACTGTTGCCTGTTTCCCGTTAGTAGCATACCAGTTACGTTGAAAACGAATAATCTCCCAGTGCTCACTCTTTAGCTGTAATCCTTCATAGCTGGCTTGCTGTCGAGCAAATTCTTCACTCCAGTCACCAGGGTCAACAAGATAACCTTCACTGTCCGTTAGTACTTTGCGATCATTTATTGTGATACTGCGTGTCGTCATACCAGGGTAGGCATTACTTCCAGTGGTTTCATTGGCCGCAGCGCCTTCAGAACTTTGACCGGTTTCGGTTAGGCTCCACAACTTAATGACAATGTCGCCATCAAGACGTCCTTGATAACGTTCAGCACCATCCACTATTATTTTTCCACTGCTGGCCGGTATATCGAAGCAGGCAACACCTGATCGGTTAGTGGCCACAGGACCAATGTGACTACCGTCTTCATCCAGTATTAATTCAACGGGAGTGCGTTTTAAGGCCTGATGGCCAAATTTCATAACAATGTTCACACAAATCATAATGAATTTACCTTTTTTAGTTATTTTTTTTGAGCTTTGAAATGATCAAAAAATAATCGAACAAAATCAGAGCGCGTGACTATCCCTACAACTTTATAGTCTTCATCGCGAACGATAAGTCGCTTGATATTATTTTGTTTCATCAAGTCTAGCGCCTGATGTATGGTTTGTTTTGGCAATACGGTTATTACATCAGTCATCATTAGGTCAGAGACTATTCCTTCAGGCTCCTGCACCTGTAACTGATGATTAAACAGATTCTCTAGTGTTTGCCATATACTGTGGTTCGAATGATGTGAAGGAATGCCAAGTGCGCGTAAAAAATCAGTCTCCGTAATAATTCCAATCAACTTGCTATGCTCATTAACAACTGGCAATCCACTGATTTTATTTGTAGCTAGAATATGTGCCGCTTCAGAGAGGCTGCACTCAGGGTGTAGTGTAATGACGGGTTGTGCCATCACATTTTCTACCAGTAAGCTTTCCATTCTACGCAAGCGCGCATATTTTTCTGCTGACTGATGTAGTTGTATTAGATCATCTACCGAAACATCAATCATCGTCTGCATTTCTTGTAAGGCCATTTCGAAATCATCGGCCTGCAGTTTCAATGTATCGTTTTTGTTCATGTCGTACTCCGGATATTTTTACTGTTCAGTCAAACAAACGCGACAAATTCTTTCTCTTTGCGTTGCCACGAATTCTCATTTAAAAAGACTTCATAATTGGCCCATTTAGTAAAATTATTAAAGCTACAGGTATTGGTACTTCGTCTACCTGTTCCTGCAACAATTTTGTAAATCAATAAATCATCAGCAGATTTCATTGGTGAGGACATATCAATAACATGTCTCACTTGCCAGTCGGTGCCGTACTCACCATTGCTGTAATAACTACCAAGTTTAAGGTCTGCAGGTTGTACTCGATTAGTTAGTTTATTCTGCCGAGCCAGTTGGTAAATATATGCCAGGTCTTCACCGCTAATATCAATGGTGCTGCCCATTGCTTGTAAAGCGGCTTGTAAATCGTTCTGATTTATTTTCTCTTCCTCATTATTCAGAGTTTCATTACTTATGGTTTTGGGATGCATAATGGAAAGAGCTGCAGGGTATCGGCGCCAGCTAAAGGCATAATTAAATAAAATGGCGATCAGTACTATTATCACTGCATTTAATAATACGGGTGTCAAAACGTATTGAAACCCCAGTGCATGTAAGCCAGGTCCTCCAATAACGGCGGTAAGTGCAGTGGCACCACCAGGTGGATGAATACATCTCAGGTAATGCATACTGCCTATAGCCAGCGCAACCGCAATCGCCGATGCGATTAACACATCAGGTATCCAGCGTGCACAGGCAACCCCAACAACAGCAGATACCAAATGCCCACCTAATACTGCCCAGGGCTGCGATAAGGGGCCGTGAGGCACTGCAAATACCAGTACAGCAGTCGCGCCCATGGAAGCAACCACCCATGTTGAGGCCTGAAGGTCTAGAAATCGTTGACTGATGAAGGTAACTGCAAAAATGCCGACCAGACCCCCAAGGGCAGAAATCCACTTTTCCAGATGTCCGGTTTTATTGCTTTCCAGGCCGATAAAATGGTGTATAGATTGAATTTTATTAGCCGCGGTGCTGTTCTTTATACTCATAAGGCTAATATAAATTATCTTTTATATAAGACAAACGATTTATATTGGACATTAATATCGAAATATCCGATATTAAGCGATGGATATGAATCAGGTCAAAACGTTTTTAGCCGTGGCAGCCAATGGTAGCTTTCTTGGGGCTGCGACGCGTCTGCATGTCACTCAGTCTACGGTTAGTAGCCGCATTCAAGGACTAGAGAGCTATCTCGGCGCCATTTTGTTTGTGCGTAATCGCTCCGGTGCTTCGCTCACCCCCGCCGGCCGGCGCTTTGTGCATCACGCAAAGGCATTTATTCTGACCTTAGAGCAAGCGCGCCATGATGTGGGCTTACCTAGTCGTTATCGTGCCAGTATTACAATTGGTGCACGGATTGCATTGTGGGAAGTTCTTTTGCCTCGCTGGGTGGGAGAGATGCGGCGAACCTCTCCAGATATTTCCATTCGCAGTGAAATAGGTTTTGAAGAAGACCTGATGCGACGTGTCATAGAAGGTACTATGGACGTAGCTCTGATGTATACGCCACAACATAGCCCCGGCATTCATGTGCAGCATTTGTTTGATGAAACTCTGGTGTTACTCACTACAGATCCGAAAAAAAACTGGCCCGATGAAGACTACATTTATGTCGACTGGGGGCCTGCATTTTATGCGCAGCATAGCAGTAGTTATCCCGATCTTGAGCGCCCTGCACAGGTTGTTAATATTGGCTGGCTTGGGGTGCAAATTATTATTAGTAATGGTGGCTCGTGTTTTGTGCCTAAGCGTATGGCGGAACCGCTAATTCGTTCAGGTAAATTATTTCACATGCCTGATAGTCCGCAGTTTAAACTACCAACCTATATGGTGTATTCACTTAACAGTGATTCCATCGTATTGGAGCAGGTTCTAGAGAGCCTGCGTGTACAAGCTATCATTGAGCAAGAGAAATACCCGAAGCCTATAGAGTAATTAGCGGAAGCTGTATTTCTAATTACTCTCGAATAGTCCCACAAGCACTTAATGTCTGCTTTGTGGGACGGACAAATCATCGCAACAATCTGTAATCAAATGATGCTTATCTATAGTGTTATAACCGATAAAGCCTATTAGCGTTTTTTCTTGCGGTGACTAAATTCTTTTATATCTCTTACTATCTCGCTAAAGGGAAATTCGGCAATGTTGCCGTAGCGCTGTTTAGCTAAGTGCATCGTAGTTAAAACATCGGGTACTTCAGATGCTAAGTTTTCGCTAGATAAGATTCTCTGCATGCCTATCAGTCCGCCACAACGAATTTTCATCAGCTGCATATGTGTAAGTTCATCTTCATGCTGGGTAATGCCTAAAACGAAATGTGATTTTTCTTTAAAAAGATCAACAAGTTCATAGCAATAGGCTAGATAGGTTTCAGATTTCAAACACGTCATTTTTCCTGCGCAGCGTTCATCTAAATTGGCGTATTGGCATTGGCACCAGTTACCAATAATGGGTTTGGAAAATGGACAGAGCGTTTTTTTCATATAGATCATATTGTTAGTGAATACTGTTTGTATTATGGGTTATGGAAACAGGTGGCGTAAAGAGGGACTTGATAGTAGTGAGCATGAGATATGTTAAGCTATTGTTAGCACTTTTTCTGGCAATGGATTATGAAAGAAAAAACAGCTCTAATTATTATCTATTGTTTTCTAGCTCAGTGTGCCTTTATGGGAGCTGTGTTTGCGGAGAACAATTCCTCTCAAATGTTGGCAAAGCAATATCATGATGATATTGAAGTTGAAAAGTATTGGGTAAGTGAGAAGCTGGATGGCATTCGTGCTCGGTGGGATGGATACCAGCTTATTTCTAAAAATGGCTACGCATTTTCTGTGCCCGAATGGTTCACTCGCCGATTTCCCAGAGTTGTTATGGATGGTGAGCTGTGGATTGGCCGTAACCGCTATGAAGAAATATCGTCAATTACCAGTAAGCAAACACCTGATAAGCGCTGGTCACGTGTAACATTAATGTTGTTTGATTTGCCCGAACATAAGGGGGATTTCAGTGAGCGTTTGCGCGCGATGCAACAGCTTGTGATATCTGCGGATTCAACTTATTTGGCAGTGATTAAGCAGTTAAGAATGAGCTCTAATAATGAGTTGATGGCGCATTTACAGACGCTTATTGATGCGGGTGGTGAAGGCTTAATGTTGCATCATCAAGCATCCTTATATACGAATGGACGCAGTGAAAATCTATTAAAGCTTAAACTATTTGAAGATGCTGAAGCCACAGTGATTGCCTACAAACCGGGAAAGGGAAAATTTAAGGGGCTGCTGGGTTCAATTAAAGTGCGCAATGATCAGGGTAAAGAATTTTATATTGGCAGTGGTTTTAATATGCAGCAGCGTCAAAAGCCACCGGCTTTACTAAGTCGTGTGACGTATAAACATAATGGCCTTACAAAAAATGGAGTGCCACGCTTTCCGGTGTTTTTACGGATGCGGAATGAAAAATAACGGAAGGTCTTTAAATAAAAAATCGACAGTAAAAAAAAAGACTCAGAGAAATTAATTCTCTGAGTCGATAAATTATGCCAATTAGCGGCTATAAAGTTATTCAGGTTTGGCTTTGTAGGGTGGATCAAACGCAGTGGATCCACAAGGGTGGCAAGTATCTCTGCCGGATCCGCTTTGCTTGATCCAGCCTACGCTGTGTCTGCCTTACGATGAGTGTTTTTATTGCGTGTTTTATAGGATGACCCCTGGTTCTTAGCCGATGAGCTAGAACTGTTTCGGTTGCGGTTATTGTTGTTGCCATTTGAACTATTAGAATTTCTTCCTGGCTGATTTCCACCACCGCGCTTACCACCGCCACCTTGGCGACCATTTTGAATCGGCTCAGCTTTAATGGAAGGGTCTACTTCATAGCCATCAAAAATGACTTTGGGTATTTCACGTTTCATTAAACGCTCGATATCACTGAGTAGTTTTAATTCATCGACACAAACCAGTGACATGGCTTCACCTTCATTGCCAGCACGACCTGTACGACCAATGCGGTGCACATAATCTTCGGCAACATTGGGTAATTCAAAATTTACCACATGCGGTAACTGGTCTATATCGATACCACGTGCGGCTATGTCAGTGGCGACCAGTACACGTACCTGGCCTGATTTAAAATCAGCCAGTGCCCTGGTGCGCGCACCCTGGCTTTTATTGCCATGAATGGCGGCAGAGGTAATTCCATCCGTGTTTAGCTGTTCAGCAAGTCGGTTAGCGCCGTGCTTGGTGCGTGTAAAGACCAATACCTGTTGCCAGTTATTTGAACCAATTAAAAAAGATAAAAGTTCGCGCTTACGGCCTTTATCAACTGGGTGTACAACCTGAGTAACGCTCTCTGCAGCGGCATTCTGTCGCGCAACTTCAATCAAACTGGGTGAGTTAAGTAATTCATTCGCCAGTCTTTTAATCTCGTTTGAAAAAGTGGCTGAGAATAATAAAGTTTGTCTTTGCTTAGGTATTAACGCGAGAACTTTACGAATATCGCGAATAAATCCCATGTCGAGCATACGATCGGCCTCATCAAGCACTAAGATTTCTAGTTTTGATAAGTTAACTGTTTTCTGACCTATGTGGTCCAGTAAGCGGCCGGGTGTCGCGACAAGAATATCTACACCTTTACGCATTTGCGTAATTTGTGGGTTGATACTCACGCCCCCAAACATCACTGCCGATTTTAAGGGCAAATGTTTACCATAAGTCTCTACGCTTTCTGCAACCTGCGCCGCTAGCTCGCGTGTCGGGGTTAGCACCAGCGCACGGACTGACTGAATGGCTTTAGTGTGCTTTACGGGTTGTTGCGATTCCATTAAGCGATGCAATAAAGGCAGGGTAAAACCAGCAGTTTTACCTGTACCAGTTTGTGCACCACCCATCAGGTCGCGACCTTCCAGGATAGGTGGAATAGCCTGCTTTTGAATGGGTGAGGGCTCGGTGTAGCCTTTTTCAGACACAGCAAGAAGCAATTCGGCTCTAAGGCCAAGGGATTTAAATGACATATTGGGATGTTCTCCAGAACACGGGTATAGAATCAGCCCATCCACAACTAATCTGATTAATTTATGGGACGGCCTAGGCAGAAACGGTTAGTTTGTTTCGAGCTGTATCGAGGGGATGACTGCTTTGAATACAGGTGCTGACCGGAGTGCACCTTTGGTGGAGGCGATTATACCTGATATGGTTTAGAAAAGCTTAGAATATTACTGTTTGCTTATAAATGGGCTAAAAGGAGTGCTGGAGATAAGGCTGAAGAGCCCCCGGGAGGGGGCTCGCTTCAAGTTTGTTATTCAATAAAAAAGCACATCTTTACGCCTGCAACCTCAATCTCATCACTGTTTTTTAGCGCATGGGCTGAAGAGCCAATTTCTTCATTATTGATCTTGGGGCGGCCGGTGTTGTCACCACCATCGATGTAAATCAGAAAGTAACCGGTAGGCCGACGTGTAATCGCAGCGACCTGAACACCTGGTTTACCCAGTGTGGTTAGAACTTTTGTTAGAGAAAGTTCCTTACCCATATTGGCACCACTAGTGAGCCTGATTTTTGCCTGCTTTTGGCTAATGCTGCCTTTGTCACTGGATGCAATTTCAGCGGCTAATCGACTAACTGACTGATCAATAGCGGCACTGCCTTCTGTTTCTTGCATGCCATCAGAATCAGGATTGATAATCATGGTTTTTCCAAAATCATCGCCTGACTGGGCATTTTCGTTTATATATTTTATTTCATGCTTGCCCACTTTTATCACATCGTTGTGTGTGAGTGGCTTTTTATTAATTAAAGAACCATTTAGGTAGGTGCCGTTGGTACTGTTCATATCTTCAATAAATGATTCATTAAGAACGGTTAGTATTCTGGCATGGTGGCCACTTACCGCGAGGTTATCCAACTGGATATCGTTGTCATTTTTACGGCCTATGGTGATGGTTTCTTTAGCGAGCTCACGTTCCTGTAAAACTTCGCCATTGAAAATTATTTGTATAGTTGCCATTTTGTTACCTGTTGAGTTCTTCTATGAAAATAAGTTAACTATGCGGGAATACCAGGCAGGGTTCGCCGGAAATTCCTTTATAACCTGTGCCAGCATCGCAGACACATTGTCTTTACCGCCATGTTCCTTGGCCTGTTTGATTAATTCCATGTTCATTTTTTGTAGGTCATCTTTGTAGTTGAGCTGTATGTCTTCTATTAGATCATCTGTAATCATATCGGTTAAACCGTCTGAACAGAGCAGGTATAAATCGCCGGGCAGGGCGTTTTCCTCTAACAGGTCTACATCGACTGTTGCATTTACACCAACCGCGCGAGTAATTAAATTTTTGTTTAATGATTCACGCGCTTCTTTTTTTGTGTAAAAACCGCGATCAACTAATTCCTGTAATAGCGTGTGGTCACGTGTCATCTGTTCTAATGTCTGGTCACGCATGCGGTATAAACGCGAATCACCGACATGCGCAATGCTTAATCGGTTATTATAAAACAGTAACACCACAACTGTGGTGCCCATGCCTTCATATTTTATATTGCTGTTCGCGGCATCAAAAATATTCGTGTTGGCTGTTTTGATAGCCGCTTCAATGGCCATGCTCTCCAGGCTATAGCCCGTTTTATCGTCAATATTTCCCGTCTTAATTTCAGGCAAGGTTTTTCTTAGCTCTTTAAGAATAGTATCTATCGCGATGGCGCTGGCAATTTCCCCACCTTTATGTCCACCCATACCGTCGGCTAATATGAGCAAGCCTAGTTCAGGATCACTGCTAATGCTGTCTTCATTATGATCACGCACCAGGCCCTGATCTGTAATACCGCTGGTTAATATTTTATCTTCAAGGCTCATTGTTTCTCAGCCTTTTGTTGCTGCGCAACGAGTTGCATACATTTGCGCAGGTCAGATGCCATTTGTGCACCTGTTTGATAACGCTTTTCCTGATCCTTGGCCAATGCTCGATTGATGACAACGGTAATACAGCGGGGTAATCCTGGGCGAATGGTTTCTGGCCTGGGGTGTGCTTCATTGGCAATTTTGTACATCAATGTTGCAATTGAGTCACCCTGAAAAGGTAAGCGACCGGTGACTAGCTGGAACATCATTGCACCCAGTGAGAACAGGTCTGAACGGCCATCCACTTTTTTGCCGGCTAACTGTTCAGGCGACATATAAGACGGTGTACCTAAAACCATGCCGGTTTTTGTTTTGCTGGAATCGGTGATGCGCGCAATACCAAAGTCGGTGATCTTTAATGAGTTGCTTTCTGGCTCATACATAATATTTGCGGGTTTTATATCGCGGTGCACAACATTTAGTTTATGCGCATATTCCAGGGCTTCTGCTGCACGACGAATAATATCGAGTACCTTGGGTATCGGCAGCAAATTATCGGCCTTGCCATAACGTGCTAAGTCATGACCTTTAAGGAATTCCATAGCGATATAGGCAAGGTCATGCTCTTCACCGGCATCAAAAATGGTCACTATATTGGGGTGGCTTAAGCGCCCGGCTGTTTCAGCTTCACGAAAAAATCGCTCTTTAACGTCCTTTAGTTCATCGGCTTCAAACTCTTGGGATAGCGCCATGGTTTTAATGGCTACGACGCGAGATATTTTAGGGTCTTTACCCAGGTAAACGGCGCCCATGGCACCTTTTCCCAGTTCCTTCTCTACTGCATAGCGGCCTAGCATTGGTTTTTCAACGCCTTCTTTATCTAGTCTCAAACTGTTATTAGAAGAACTATTGGCGCCGCCTAAAATAACCGTTTCATCCATCGCGCTCGCACGGTTAATGCGCTGCTTTACATCGCGGAATTTAGGGCTGATTTCAGTCATCACCTGATAGACCGAGCCCGCCTTATTGAAAAGTCGTTTGCGCTCAAAATCGAGGGCCAGGTTGTATAGCAGTTCTAATTTTTCATCTGATTTAGGCAGGCGTCGAAACTTTTCAAATGCAGCATCTAATTGGCCCTGGCCCTGTAGAGACAATCCCAGCATGCGATTGGATTCAGTCGATTCGGCATCCAGTGCGTCTCTGCCTCTTTCAGTGGTGAGATAACGTTTGCTGGAAAGAAGTAGGTGCCCGGTAATTAGCAGAGCAGCAGGGTTTACCAACTGCAGCCATAGCCCGTGATCTGTCATTAAAATAAAGTGGGCGATGCCTAAACTCGCCAGAAAAAGAATCGTTAATGTAGCCGATACAGCGGCGCTGATTCGCGGCAAGATGAAAATAATGTATAAGGCTATAAATAAGATAGCGCCATTTATTGCCTGTTTGCTCCACTCGGGTTCTATAAAAAAGTCTTCATTGAGAATGCTGGAAACTGAGTGGGCCAGGGTGACTACGGGCGCCATATTAGAATTAATGGGGGTTACCATAAAATTGCCAATGCCAATCGCAGTAGAACCGATGAGAACGATTTTATCCTTGTATTTAGACACAGGAATACGGTCTTCAAGCACGTCATAAAATGAGTCAACAGGAAAGACGCTGTTCCCCGCAATATCATTGTAAAAAAAGGTATTCATTAACAATTCATCGTTGGTCTTTATGGAAAGCTTGCCAAGTTCTACGCTCTCGCCGAGATTAATCGTTACATCATCAGGCCCCAGATTTAAGCTGCGCATTGCCAGCTGTAAGGCAAGTGAGGGATACATTTGATTGTAGTAATCCACCACCAATGGTTCGGTACGAATACTGCCGTCTTTATCGGGATATGCAGATAAAACGCCAATGCTATCTGCTTGTGAACCATGCATTTCAATAGGGTAAAGGATGTCAATAACCGGTAATGGCATGCTGTTGTTTGGGTTGTTCGTAGGGTCGTTTTTAACCTGTTTTAACTGGTTACGGCTGACATATTCAGGTAAAGGGGCATCTGGTTTTCCAATTGCCTGGCCAATGCCCATATGCATAGCAAGTACCACATTGTCAGTGAGTCGCAGGCTATCAGCCAGTTTTTTATCGGTGTTTAGGCTCTCTTCCGCGTGCAGTAACTTATTACCAAGCAGGGCGAGATCGGCACTGATTTTACGGTTGTGGTTGTTGATTTGTAAAAGACTGCTGTTACCATAAAACTGCAGTAAATCCTGAATATAAACCAGGCCAGGGTCTAGTTGTGGTTCACTGAAAAGAATGGTTTGACCAATAACCTTAGCACCTGCTTTTTTGAGTAGCTGGTGCATCTTTGCATGTACATCGCGTGGCCAGGGCCAGCGTCCAATATTGGAAATACTCACTTCATCGATGGCAATGATGGCAATTCTATCATTGGGTAGGCGCTCGGATGAGCGAACGCCCAGGTCGTAAGCGCTGCGTTCAAGGTTATCAAAAAGGCCAATTTTGCCTAATGAAACAATAATAATGCATATGGCAAGACCGGTGAGCCAGTCTTTTTTCCAGAATGCCTGTTTCATCTATCCCCCAGTTATTATTTTTATAGCACTAACGCTTCAGAGTTAGGCTTCCATTACTAGAATAGAGCATAGACGTTAGTCTTAACTCTCGCCAGATGAAGCTGTCTATTTTTTTAATAGAATCACAGTCTTGGCATTTAATCTTGGAATACTTCTTAAGGTATTTCTGTAGTTTTGGATTTTGTCATTTCGAATTATTAAGGCGCTATTTATTGAAAAAGGCTTGATAAATTATAATTTGGGAATATAATCCCACTTATGAGTAATGAAATCTATACGTCCCTCGAGAAGCTGACCATTAAGATTCTTAGTCCTGTGGTCAGGATGATGTTAAGGAATGGTGTGGCCTGCGGTAATTTTGAAGAATTACTGCGCGAAGTGTATGTTGATGAGTCCTTTAAGTTGGCTCAAAAAGAGGGCAAGCCGACGGTGTCAGCGGTGTCTGCGCAAACTGGGCTTTCACGCAAAGAGGTGAAGCGGCTTGCTGAAAAACAGCTTGCCCCTGGTGATGAACAAAACCAGAAATATAACCGAGCTATCCGGGTCATTAGTGGCTGGTTGAATGACAAACGCTATAGCAGTGCGGCAGGTGTGCCGTTGGTGTTAGACATTGAAGGCAGTGATAATGCATTTTCTGCGCTGGTAAAAAATTATAGTGGTGACATTCCACCACGCACCATGTTTAACCTGTTAGAAAAAAGTGGCTGTATTGAAAAAATAGAGGGCAAAGTACAGCTCATTAGTCATGCCTATGTGCCGGGTAATGATCCCGTTGATATGATTAATATTTTTGCAGCAGACACGCACGAGCTGATGGAAACCATTGTGCATAACATGAGTAGTGAGCAACAGCAGAAGTGGTTTCAACGAAAAGTTTCAACGCATCAATTAGATGTTAAGCACATTGATGCATTTCATAAATATTCAAGCCGTCGTTCCCAGTCTTTACTCGAAGATCTGGATAACTGGCTCAGTGAACATGAAGCCCAAACAGAAGCTGATAATCGATATGTCAGCCTGGGCATTTATTTTTACCGAGTCGATGCCGACTCAAACCCAGATTCAAATCCGTTAGCGGAGGAAAAGTAATGAACACTCGTAATGGTAAATTTCCTTTTATTGTATCAGCCCTAACAGCGGCCATAATCGTTTCTGCCTGTGGTGGTGATGGAAGCCTAGGTGGTGGAGACACGGCAGGTATTGGTGGTAGTGGTTTTATATCTAGCGGTTCTGTAACGGGCTTCGGTAGTGTGTTTGTTAACGGTGTCGAGTTTGAAACCGGCAGTTCGGTTTTTGAAATAGAGGATGCGAGCCTCAGTCAAAGTGATTTGCGAGTAGGTATGGTAGTGCAGGTTGAAGGCACGATTAATCCAGATGGTATTACCGGTACTGCAACAGGTATTCAGTATTCAGACGATATTGAAGGGCCGATTAGTGCGATTGTAGGCAAGCCAGGCATAGATGAAAATGCGGATGCGACTGAAAAAACATTCTCAATCTTGGGTAAGACAGTTGTTGTTTCTAGAGCGGATACAGCATTTGAAGGTAGTAATTTTACATATGATTCTATAGCGCTGAGTAACGTGATAGAAGTCAGTGGGTTTGAAGATCAGAACGGTGTATTAAGAGCCAGCTATGTTGAATTGAAATCAATTACCTTTGATGCCTTTAGCATTTTTGAAGTTAAAGGCATCATCACTAATTTATCTGGCACTAATTTTACTATACAGGGTATTAATGTTGATGCATCTGCTGCTTACTTAAGCGACTTACCAACTGGCCTTCAAGATAATGTGCTGGTGGAAGTAAAAGGTACTTACAATAGTGGTACAAATACGATTACCGCTACAGAAGTCGATGCAGAAAGTAATGGTTTAAGTGATGTGGCAGGTGAAGTAGAACTTGAAGGTTTAATTACGGATTATGTATCAATCAATGAATTTTATATTAATGGTTTTGAGGTGGATGCTTCAAATGTCATACCAGTACCTCAGCTTCAATTAGGCGATAAAATTGAAGTGGAAGGGCCTATGCTGAATGGCGTTTTGATTGCAATGGAAGTGGAGTCGCGTGATGGAAATGCAGAAGTGAGTGCAACAGTTATCACAGCTCCTGCCACATTAAATGATAGTTTTACAGTCAGTGTAGCTGGTCAAATTGTGACCGTTCAATTAACGCTGGCCACACGCATGGAAGATGATGCAGGTGCAGATGATTTTCTTGATCTAACCATGAATGAGCTAGGTTCAGGGGATTTTATTTATGTGAAGGGTTTTGAAAGTGGTGTTAGCACGATAACAGCAACTCAGCTTAAGCGTGAATCGGAAGTAAAAGAAGTAGAACTTCAAGGAATAGTTACAGCGCAAGTAGCCGATGTTTCAATAACTGTGTTAGGTGTGACGTTCCCAGTGGACATGTCAACAACAAGCTATGAAGACGCTAGTGATGCCTCTGTTGCAAACCATACTACTTTTGTTGGGTTAACGACTAATGATTCAACCGTTATAAAAATTGTTGATAAAAAAGCTGGTGAAGGTAACGGGCAAGGTATAGCAGATGAAGTTGAAATAGAAAACTAAGTCTTAATCATTATTAAGAAATAAAAAAGCCCGCGCATTTTAATGCGCGGGCTTTTTTGTTAACAATAAATCAGTTAGCGAAGTTGCAGTGTTGTATTTTGCGCAACTAAAAGGCTAGAAATTTGTGCGCCAATTCGCTTAGAAAAACGCTCGAAGAAATCCGGCTGAACCGTAAAGTTGACGATGTTTTCAACTTTAAATACTTCACGAGCCACATAGCTTGAGCTACCAAGTTCATCAACAAGCCCCAGTTCAACGCTTTGATCACCTGTCCAGATGAGCCCTGTGAACATGCCCTCTACTTCCTTAAGTCGTTCGCCACGGCCTTGCTTAACGGCATTAATAAACTGGTCATGAACGCTTTTTAACAGACCTGTGAGGTGTTGGGTGACGACTGGATTTTCGGGTGCAAATGGATCAAGCAAGGCTTTGTTTTTACCGGAGGTTAAAGTACGGCGCTCAATGCCAAGTTTTTTCATGGCATCAACAAATCCAAAATTATCCATGCGCACACCAATGGAGCCCACGATGCTCGCCTGATCGGCATAAATTTTTTCAGCGGCAGCGGCCACGTAATAACCACCAGAGGCACAGATGTCACTAATCACGGCATATAAAGGTGTATCAGGGTATTTCTCACGGAGACGTAATATTTCGTCATAAATATAACCCGATTGTACTGGGCTGCCGCCGGGGCTATTAATGCGCAGGATAACACCTGCGGTATCTTTATCTTTAAAAGCGGAACGTAGGGCGGTAATGACATTGTCTGCACTGGCATCTTCGCCCGGTGCAATCACGCCTTTGAGCTCTACCAGGGCGGTATGTTTGCCACCTTTAAGTCCACTATCCGATGAGCCTAGGTTCATCATAATGAGGATGGCAAACAAATAGACAAATGTAAGAAGCTTGAAGAAAATGCCCCAGCGACGACTGCGTTTTTGTTCTTTTACGCCTTCGGTCGCTATTGCGGTGAGTACCTCTTTTTCCCAGTTGTTGCCTTCGCTCATCGAATTATTCCATAGTGCTGATTAAATATTAAGGTGAAGTGTATGCACATCAAATGCATATTGCCAGTGAATACACTTCGTATAGTTTGTTTTTATGACAGATTAATCATTCTGAGGCTTAAGGTTTTGTAAAAAAGTATCGAGCTGTTGAATATGCTCAATGCATCCGATCGGCTGATGTTTGTCCAGGCGTTCCGCAGGGTGTACGCCGTAACTTACGCCGAGGCGATCCATATTGGCATTTTTGGCCATTTGCATATCGTATTCAGTATCACCAATCATTAGCGCTTGATGCGCTTCTAAGCCGAGTTGTTGCAATATTTCTTCGAGCATTAGAGGGTGCGGTTTAGATAGCGTTTCTGAGGCGCAGCGGGTAATGTGAAAGCGTGGCCCCATGCCGGTAATGTCTAATACCTGATCTAATCCCTGACGGCCTTTGCCTGTTGCAACAGCCAGCCAGTAACCTTGTTGCTCAAGTTTTGCTAAAGTGTTGTCAGCACCATCGAATAATGCAGACGACGTCGTATTCACTTGCATATATTGATAACGATAGCTGTCAGACATAGCCTTAATTTGTTGTTCGCTGCATTTAGGGTGTAGCTGCATCAGTGCTTCGCGCAAGCCAAGTCCAATCACATCTTTCAGTTCATCACTGTGGCGAGATTCCTCACCTAAAACTTCTTCCCCCGCTTTGCGTAAACAATCAACAATGCGCGCAACGGAATCCATTAAGGTGCCGTCCCAGTCAAAAATTAACAATTGATAGGGGAGTTGAGTGTTCATTGAATGTTTGTTCATAATGTAAATATAATAATTGTGAGTGAAGGTTACAGTGGTTTATAAAAACTAAATAAAAAATATTCTCATTGAGAAATTAGCGCTTAAGCCATCGATTAATTTGTGTGACATCTTGTGCCGATAAAATTCCCGCCGCCTGTTTTAAGCGTAAAATGTTTAAAATGTAATTATAACGTGATTGTGCGTAATCTCGTTCGGCACGGTATTGCTCCTGTAAAGCGGCAAGTACTTCGACCGTAGTCCGTGAGCCTGCCTCAAAGCTAGCCTGTGTAGCTTCATATGCAGACTGCGTAGAAATTAAGGCCTGTTTAAATGCCTTAACCTGTGCAATTGAAGTAGTGACACCCAGATAACTGTCTCTTGTCTGTTTAATGACACTGCGTAAGTTTTTTTCGCGCAGAGCTTTGCTGCGTTCTTTTTGGGCCACTGCTTGCCGGGTGCTAGCCTGAGTCAGGCCACCGGAATAAATGGGAATAGATAAATTAAGCATCACACTGGTATTTTTGCTTTCGGAATTTAGAGTGTCGCTGATAGTGTCAATGGCTCTATGGTTAACATTTAAATTTAACGAGGGGTAATGATCTGCGCGACTGATGCCAACCTGTTTAGCTGCAATGTCATAAGCATATTGTGCCGTTTTTAAAGACAGGTTGTTTTGTTTGGATGTGTTTACCCAGCTATTAATATTGCGGGGTTCAGGTGTTAGCAAGGGAAAGCTTGTTGATAAAGGGTTTAGGTCATTAGGTGTTTCACCAATAATACTGCGCAGTGCTTCACGGCTTATTGCCAGCGTGTTTTCCGCGAGAATTTCTGATGCAAGGGATAGATCGTATTGAGCTTGTGATTCCTTTACATCAGTAATAGCAATCAGGCCTACTGCAAAGCGTTGCTGTGTTTGTTCTAATTGTTCCCCAATGGCTTTTTGTTCGGCCTGGGCAAAGGCCAGGTTATCAATGGCCGCTAGTACATTAAAATAAGCCTCTGCAACACGCAGTATTAATGTCTGTTTTTGTGATTCGAAGTCAGCGGTTGATGATGCAATGCTTAAGTCGGTTTGCTCGAGCTTAAGGTATAAATCGTGATTATAAATAGATTGCGTCAAGGATAAGGTGTAGCCCTCTGTATTAAAATCCCCCGAGATATTGCCAGTTGTATTATTTGTCGTTGAACTTCTATCCTGACTGACTTGTTGGGTAAATACGTCCAGAGCAACATTGGGCAGTAAAGCAGAACGAGACTGTGCTCGCGTATCGAGTACCGCAAGGTATTCATACTGTGCCGCTAAAATATCCGGGTCATTTTTTATGGCAAGCTCATATACCTGTAAGAAATCCAGGGCAAATACAGGGCTGCAGCTGAAGTAGAGGAGAGAGCTAAAGGTAATTGCTTTAAGTGACTTAATCATTGTATATCTCATTCATAGATTTACATTCGGGAGTGCCTGCCACTCATCGTCCAAAGGTGCGCAAATGTCGTATGACTGTTTACCGAGTGAAAAACTCAAGCGGTAAGCATGTAAATACATACGCTTAAAACCGGCCTCTTTAAGCTGTTGGTTGAATGCATTGTCGCCGTACTTTTTATCGCCAGCTACTGGATGTCCGGCTGATTGTGCATGCACGCGAATTTGGTGAGTCCGCCCGGTGAATAGTTTAACTTCCATCAGGCTTAAAGAATCCCTGTAATCTAAAGGCGTAAACAAACTTCGGGCCTCTTTGCCTTCGGGATTGACTTCAACCATGCGTTCACCACCGCGGATGGTGTTTTTTAGCAAAGGTTTATCAATCACCTGTTCGCCACCTTGCCAGCGCCCCATGACGACGGCGCGATAAATTTTTTGCATGCCGCCGTCCTGCTCGCGAAAATATTCATGCAGTTGATTCAAGGCGTCACGGGATTTGGCAATCACCAGGCAGCCAGAGGTTTCCCTGTCGAGTCGGTGTACTAGCTCGAGCATTTCATCATTGGGGCGTGCCTGGCGTAGCATTTCAATGACGCCAAAGCGGATATTGCTACCGCTATGCACGGCCAGACCTGCTGGTTTGTTGAGCACCATCAGATGCTGGTCTTCAAAAATGACCGACTGACTAACCATGTTTAACAGGTGCTGAGGCGCACGGCCATCATCGGCCTCGGCCATGCGAACCGGTGGAATACGTACAATATCCCCCAGTATCAGGCGATAATCTGCCTTCTTGCGTCCTTTATTAACGCGTACCTGTCCGCTGCGTAATAACTTGTATACGCGACTCTTTGGGAGGCCCTTAAGTTGTGTTAACAAGTAGTTGTCCAGGCGTTGTTTTTCGTTACGTGAGCCAATTTCCAATGTTTGTACATTGTGATAAGGCTCTTGGGTGGGTGATTTAGTCATGGCTTATATGATAACAGAGCTTGACCCGCTTGCCGCAATTTGCAAAACTGTGTCTGTTCCTGTAATAGACATTGTTACTGGCCATAAAAATAAACCCGTTTTCAGAGAGTTTTGTTCACTGAAACCGGCATGGGCCAGGCAGTTTTCAGGAATGCTCAGTAACCAGGTTGTACACTGAGGCATACAGAATCCGGGTTTATACTAAAGCTATGAACCCTAAAGGGTGTGACAGAGCCATTTAAAGTCTGTTACTAACAACTTACATATCATGAAAATCACTCTGATTAACAATTTTAAAGACGCACTGCACAGTTCAACGGCCAACGCGCTGATGGAGGATTTGCTAGCGGCTGCCTGTTTATTTTTTATAGGTCGCTTAGATGCTACGCAACAACCACAGCCTGCCTATGTGTCTATGACGCCAAGATTATCAGAGTGGCAATCCAAATCAGGTTTACATTCTAATGAAACGAATTCTTATAAACGCACTCCAGAAAGAGGAGACTCGCGTGGCCATGGTAGATGGTCAGCAGCTCTACGATC
>Ga0316209_1000339_pt1 | contig 89007 bp, 84 predicted proteins | sample 6monopyrite_MG_FD_204945 | JGI IMG/M metagenome (GOLD analysis project Ga0316209, IMG submission 204945) | Microbial mat bacterial communities from mineral coupon in-situ incubated in ocean water Damariscotta River, Maine, United States -... | ecosystem: Environmental > Aquatic > Marine >... | reverse complement strand
GCGTAGGCTTGCGAAAACGTTCAAATCCTTCATCGGCGAGCGTCTGTTGGCGCATTCTTCTGTTCTCCGCAATGATTCAATCAATCAGCCGTATTATGAACGAAATGATGAATAAATCAGAGCTTCCAGAGAATAATTGTTATTGGAATCCACATGAAAATTGTTCACTGAGGGTTATGCATAATGAAACGGTGGCGCTTAGTTACCAATAAAATAAGCCGTGCTGTCGGTTCATCTTAGCTGTGCTCCACGGGAGAGAGCTCAACGTGAGCAAGGTAGCGCGAAAATACTGCGGGCCGCAGGACGACCGGAGTAAAAAATCGATTGTTCTGTTAGTGAGTGAATTGTTACTATGGACGACCAATAATTCCTTGCAAAGTAAAGTAGTGAGGGTTACCTCATTATGGATTTGATTAAAAGTACGCACTACGACCCAAACCGGTAACCCTCGATTTTTCAAATTTTCCAATTAGGTGTCAGACCAGGCCTGAACTACAGCATGTTATTGCATCGCGTGCAGCTTATGTTGATCATCAGAGCTGGCTTTATGGTTGAGGTTTATTAGTATATTGGCCAGTTCGCGCTCGTTTTTGTTAGCGCTGGAGTCTTTGGCAATTTTTTTCAATTTAGCTTTATCTGCGCCACTCACTTTATGATCGAGATCGATCATAACCTGTGCCAGTGTTTGAGCGTATACTGACGCATGGCTATCATCTACGATCTTCTGGAGTTGTTTCTTTTCGACACCACTTGGCTGATGGTTCAGGCCTGTTAGAATCGAGGCCATGGTTTTAATTTCCCCATGCCCTTCACTTGCGTTGCTTATGCCGGATGCAGTGAGCATCAGAAAAGCGAGGGATAAACCGAGTCTTTTTTTCATATTTAATTCTCCTTTATAACTGAACGACAGAGTACGATTGCTAACTATAGCGCTTGCATAGGGCTTTGGATATAGATTTATAGCCCTTCAAGTAGTAGTGAATTTGTGGGTCTGAATAGTTATATATTGTAGTCAACTTTTAAGCGGTTGGTTTGCGTGTGTAAAGGTTGTTTTGCTGCTATTTTATGGTATGGCATTATGCGAAATGATGTTTCATAGAATATATCTGTAGTGTCTATATTTATTCCACTCGCACAGTGCTATCCGCTATAATCATGTGCTTTACCCTCTGTCCTGAATCGTATTGTTGCCATTTTTATCGTGTCGATGATGGTCTATTTGATGAGCAGAATTGAGTCAGGGGTTATCGTATTGCTGGCTTTAGTTAGGATGATGTTATGAGTGATGTAGCGTTGGGGATTGATTTTACACTGGGTTATTACAGTAGCGACCGTACCACCGGCAAGGTATGTGTGGTCAAACGCCGTCAGGGCGAGATTACGATCAACTGTCTGGGGATTGAACCGGACAGTGGGCTTGTAAAGGCGCTCAAGCCGATTTTTGTTGGTTTGACCCAGGAACACCGTTTTATTCTGCTGGACCCTGAGGCCAAGTCGATTCGGATTCAGACCAACTTCCCGGTCGACGCCTTTCCCGCCCATATTTATAGTGAACCCGACAGTAATCGTGACTGGTTCATGAATGACGGTGATAAAGAGAGCGGTAACGATACCGTGAATTGCGGCGATGCCGGCTCATCGGTCACGGTGATTGAGAATACGGCCAGTGCCTCCGCCAAGCACCTCGCCACCGTGTGTGTGGGCCGTGGTCACCATCAGGCCTGCTTTGTCGCACCGACCGAGCAGTCACCTAATTTGCCCAATACTGTTTATATTAGTAATCTGCAAGATGGTACGGTGACTGCGATCGGTAACGACCCTACGGATGAGGCGACCTATCTAAAAGTGATCGCCACGATTGATCTCTGCGAAGCCGATAAAGAGAAGGATGGGCGCAGTGCGGCCCCCTGTAACGCCTTTCCGCACGGCCTCGTTTATTCAAAAATCTCAGGTAAGCTCTATAACCTGAATAACGGCTACGGCACGATTGCGGTGATTGATCCCGTTTCCAATACCATTGAGTCACGCATTGAATTTAAAGGACACAGCAATCTGTTCATTACGCCGTGTGGGCGTTATATCTTTGGCCGTGGCGCGGATCGTAAGCGTGATCCTGCCCATGTGATCGCCAAACTGACGGTGATGGATGCCCAGACGCACCATGTACTGGATACGGTTGATTTGCAGGATATCTATATTGGAAAGTATTATTTTAATCTCGATGGCAGTAAGCTCTATTTAACGACCAGCAGTTCTGGTAGCCCGGAGCAGACAGCAAACTTGAAGAGTGATGCACTGTTGGTTTTTGATCTGACTACGCTCCCTAAAATTACCCTGGCGGCAGAGTTGGCGCTGGGTTCACCGTCGGGTTCACTCGCTTTTGAAGGCGAGGCGGGCATTTCGCAACTGGTCTTTTCATCCAATGCTGAAGCGGGCGCGCTGGTGATTATTGATGGTCAAAGCGATGCAGTACTGGAGACCATTACGGTCACGGATGGCGCGCCACATTCTCGAGTGTGGACCGCCTGATTTTTGTTTCATCGTCCTGATGCTGTGGTAACGGCATCGGGGCGCTATTTTCCTGTCAACAATGGTGGTTGAATATTATGAACGTAGCGATTTATTGTATCGGCGCATTTGCGATTATAGCCTTACTGATCAAGTTATCATCGGGCGCGGTGAGTAGTGGTGTTGGTCTGAGTCTGGCCATTCTGCTGGTGATTGTGGTGCCGTTCTTTTTAGCATTAAGAATTGGTAAGAAAGAGCGAGAAGAACGTGCGTTACGCGAGGAAGAAGAAGGGGGCAAGTGATACGTTTGATTTGCACCTGCTTCACTACTTAGTGATCAATCGTTACTTTTTAAGCTTTGCTCAATTTGGTTATTGATAAATAATTAAAGTGGACGCTGAGTATGTTTAGCTATGTTTTCGTTATACATGGTTTTTTTAAATAAATTTTGAAGCCCGAAGATGAAAACAACTGAATTACTCGCGCCTGCGGGCACCCTGAGAAATCTCAACTACGCCATCAATTATGGTGCGGATGCGGTTTACGCCGGGATGCCTCGTTACAGTTTGCGGGTACGCAATAACGATTTCAGTAGTTACGAAACCCTTGCGACTGGCATTGAAACGGTCCATGCCGCTGGTAAGCGTTTCTATTTAGCTTGCAATGTGCTGCCGCATAACAGCAAGGTGAAGACCTTTATGGACGACATCAGGGCGGTCGTTGAGCTGAAACCTGATGCGTTGATTATGGCGGATCCGGGCCTGATTATGCAGGTGCGAGAAGCGTGGCCGGATCTCCCCGTGCACCTTTCAGTACAGGCCAATACCGTGAATTATGCCGGAGTGAAATTCTGGCAGTCGCTGGGATTGAAGCGGATTATCTTGTCGCGCGAACTCTCACTTGATGAGATCGAAGAGATCCGCCAGCAGTGCCCCGATATGGAGCTTGAAGTGTTTGTGCACGGAGCGCTCTGCATCGCCTATTCGGGGCGCTGTCTGCTCTCGGGTTATTTTAATCACCGCGATGCCAATCAGGGCTCCTGCACGAATTCATGTCGTTGGAAATATGATGTCAAGGATGCGCAGATCGACATCTCAGGGGATGCCGTGGCGGTGGATCAATCAACCCCGCAACATGAAGCCGCAAAGGAGCGGGTGTATCTGTTAGAGCAGGTCGAGCGCCCGGGCGATTTGATGCCGATTGAAGAGGATGAGCACGGTACTTATATCATGAACTCAAAAGACCTGCGCGCGGTTGAGCATGTCGAGCGACTGGTAAAAATGGGCATCGATAGCCTCAAAATTGAAGGCCGCACCAAAACCCATTATTACGTGGCGCGGACTGCACAGACCTATCGCCAGGCGATCGATGATGCACTTGCTGGCCGCGCCTTTGATGAGCGTCATCTGGGGGTACTCGAAAATCTTGCGAGCCGTGGTTATACCGATGGTTTTTTTAAGCGCCACCACAGCAAAGATTATCAGAATTACATGCTGAACCACTCAGCCAGTTTGCAGCAACAATTTGTCGGTGAGATTATCGGCTACAATGCGGACGAAGGCGTGGCAATGGTGGAGGTGAAAAACAAGTTTGCCGTGGGCGATGTGCTGGAACTGATCCTGCCAAAAGGAGGGCGCACTATTACGTTGACTGAGCTGCGCAATGAAAATGGCGATGCCATCAATGAAGTTGCCGGCAGTGGTTATCGTGTCAAGATCCCATTAGCCAATGATGGCGCTGATTATAAGCTGGGGCTGCTGGCGAAAAATTTGTGATCCGGATTTTTATGATGCCATTGCCTCTGCTGGTTTTTTTGCTGCTGTTACAAAGTCTACCGGCGATTTCGGCGGAACGTCCTCAGGATCATCTGCACTCGAACAAGCAGTGTGTCAGTTGTCATAAAGAGGGTATTGCAGATCTGGTGACGGTGTTGGCGCAACCGAGCGCAAGTTGTTCGCAATGCCACACTGAAGAGCAGATGCAACTGGGTAATTTTTCCGCTGCGACTTCATTTAGTGGTGAATCAGGTGTTGACCCTGCCCTTAATTTACCCGCTGATGCTGGGATGTCACTACCACTTTATTACACACAATCTCGCATCGGTGCGGCGCCACATCAGATGATCGAGATACCGGCCGGGACTTTTATCATGGGCACTAATGGCCGCCTTCCCGATGAAGGGCCGCAGCATGAGGTCTACCTCGATGCCTATCAGATCGATAAGTATGAAGTGACCAACCTGCAATACGAGGCTTATATCAACGCAGTCAATAAACGTTCGCCCGCACACTTTAGAAACCGCACCTATCCCGAAGGCAAGGCAGATCACCCGGTGACATTTGTCGGCTGGGATGACGCCGTTGAATATTGTGCGTGGGCCGGTAAACGTCTACCGACCGACAAAGAGTGGGAAAAGGCCGCGCGTAGTGATGATGGCCGTACCTACCCGTGGGGGGAGGTGTTTGATCCGACAAAGAGCAACAATCCGGTGCGTTGGAATGCCGCCGGTCAAACCGGGGATACCTCGCCAGTGGGTGCGTTTGAACAAGGGGTGAGTGCCTATGGTCTGTATGACACTTCAGGTAATGTGTGGGAGTGGACCGATTCCTGGTATTACCAGTATCCGGGCAATAAGGTTTCGTCGGAAAATTATGGTGAGCGTTATAAAACCCTCAAGGGTGGCTCGTGGTTTGATTGTTCATTTTATAAATGTGGCATCTCGGCGCCGCTGTTTAATCGCGCCTTTTTTGCGAAACGCACCAAAAACGATACCTTTGGTTTTCGTTGCGCAAAAGATGTGACGGTACCCGGAGTAAAGAAAGATGAGTAATGTGAAGTGGTGGTGGGTGCTATTGGTAAGTGCGGGATTATTAGCCTGTGATAAAAATCCGGGGCTGGATTCAGCTGCGTCAATGACGTCCGCCCAGCAAACGAAGAGCGCTGTCGCTAGCGTGGCAAGCAACCAAAAGGCCTCCACCAAAAAGGCACCGCAGGATATGCTGAGCCAGCAGGAGTTGCAGTTGGGTAAGTCACTGCCGAGCACCGCACTGATCCCGATGGTGACGGTCCCGGCCGGTGAGTTCATCATGGGGAGTAATAAAATCGATGATGAGGGGCTGCAGGAGCGCTACGGTTTTTCGATACCGTTGTTCGTTAATGAGCACCCTGAGCATAAACGCCAACTGGGCGCATTCATGATCGATACTTATGAAACCAGTAATGCTGAATATAAAGAATTCATTCTTTCTACCGATCGTCTGTTGCCTTTTTTGTGGGGGAACAATGGTTACGGTTTGACCATGAAAGAAGCGCAGCGCATGGATATTATGCGTCTGCGTGAAATTGCTGCCAATGATTTCAAACTCGATATGGACACGCGCGTGATGGAGCGTGAGGCGCTGATGGCCGCGATGGTCAAGGAGCAAAAGAGGCTGGATCTGCTACCGGTGACCGACGTGATCTGGCAGGAGGCGGTCATCTATTGCCAATGGCGGGGTAAACGCCTGCCGCGAGAAGCTGAGTGGGAGCGTGTTGCGCGCGGTACCGATGGGCGCGAATACCCGTGGGGTAACCAGTGGGATGTGAAGATTACCAATACCGGTGATGATTCTGATTGGGAAGAGGGCATCGCCCCAATTGGCTCATATCCCGGCAATAAATCGCCCGAGGGTGCCTTTGATATGGCCGGCAATGTGTGGGAATGGGTGGCGGATTGGTATCAGCCTTATGAAGGATCGGACTATCAAAGTGACCTGTTTGGCGAAAAAAACAGGGTCATTCGGGGCGGTGGCGGTGGTGTTGGGCACTACGCCTTGAGTATGTTTTTTCGCGGTGCCGCCCGCCAGTTTGCCGAGGCGGAACTGCGCTCCGAAGATGTCGGTTTTCGCTGTGCCCGGGATATTTGAATGATTGAGAGTAAATCAGCTTTGTTTGGCTAATTTATTGAAATGATTGGTGTGCCCAGTAAAATATCCCCAGATGAGTTATTGATAAAAAGGCTATTCATCCATATAATAGCCCTCGGACAGTGAAGTGCTGTTGTTAGATACGGGTTTGAGTAAGTGGTAATGTATGTAAGCTTTTGATTATACGTTGGTAAATGACCGCTTTGTGGATTGAGCGGCATTTTGATGTCGTATCGATGGGCATCAGACTAAAGTTTTTTAAAAGTGGGCCTTGCGCCCATTTTTTGTTTTTAGACCTTTTATTAGGCATGGCGGGGAGATGGCGGGTCGAGCACATACAAAGTTAGAGGATCTCCTGAGTCCGGTGGTGGTTGCATTGGGTTTTGAATTTGTCGGGCTAGAGTACTTGCCGCAGGGAAAGCACTCACTGTTACGTATTTACATCGATAAGTCGGAAGGCATTAGCGTTGATGATTGCAGTGAAGTGAGCCATCAGGTCAGCGGTGTACTGGAAGTTGAAGACCCGATTAGTGGCCACTACGTGCTGGAAGTCTCGTCACCAGGCATTGAAAGACCGCTGTTTAAATTTGAAGATTTTGAACGATTTAGCGGGCATCTTGTACAGATTAGATTACAGATACCACTGGATGGACGACGCAATTTTAAGGGTACGCTACAGGGCGTACAGGCAGAAGATCAGCGGGTTGAACTGATGGTCGACGATGAAGTTGTCAGCCTGCCATGGGCCAGCATCGAAAAGGCTCGCTTGATTGTAGAATGAAAGGGTCAGCAGAATATTGGTGTCGGCACACATGCCTGCACCGGGATTGAGATAGAGGCAGTATTATGAGCAAAGAGATATTATTGGTGGTTGACGCAGTCTCCAATGAAAGGGGGATTGGCAAAGAGGTCATTATAGAGGCAATCGAAGCTGCCTTGGCGACAGCGACGAAGAAGCGTTATAGCGATGATATCGCCGTACGTGTCTCGATTAATCGCGACACGGGCGACTACGAAACATTTCGTTTCTGGAATATCTTTGCAGATGATTCAGAAGAGATTGCAGAAGCAGTGACCCAGTTGACGCTGAGCGAGGCGAGAGAGATCGACCCAGATGCGGTGGTGGGTGGCAAGATTGAAGAGCCGATTGAATCGGTCGCTTTCGGTCGGATCGCTGCACAGGCGGCCAAGCAAGTCATCATGCAGAAGGTTCGCGAAGCGGAGCGCGCACAGGTCGTCGAGCAATATAAAGATCGCGTGGGTGAGCTGGTGACCGGTGTCGTGAAACGCATTGAACGCGGCAACGCGATTCTTGATCTTGGCGGTAACGCAGAGGCATTGGTCTCGCGTGAAGACATGATTCCGCGTGAAGCGGTACGGGCGGGTGATCGTCTGCGCGGCTATCTACAGGATGTGCATTCTGAGCAGCGCGGCGCACAACTCTTTATTAGTCGTACCGCCCCTGAATTACTAATCGAGTTGTTTAAACTTGAAGTGCCGGAAGTTGGCGAAGGACTGATCGATATTCTTGGTGCTGCTCGTGATCCAGGGCTGCGCGCGAAGATTGCCGTGCATTCCAATGATGACCGGATTGACCCTGTGGGTGCCTGTGTCGGGATGCGCGGTTCACGGGTGCAGAGTGTTTCGAATGAGCTTGGCGGTGAACGCATCGACATTATTCTGTGGGATGAAAACCCGGCGCAGTTTGTGATCAATGCGATGTCACCGGCGGAAGTTGAATCGATCGTTGTTGATGAAGATGCGCACAGCATGGACCTAGCGGTGGGCGAAGAACATCTTTCGCAGGCGATTGGACGCGGTGGACAGAACGTACGTCTGGCGAGTCAATTGACCGGCTGGGAACTCAACATCATGACTGAGGCCCAGGCAGAAGAGAAGAGCGAGGCTGAAGGCGAAACACTCAAGAATCTGTTTATGCAGCATCTGGATGTGGATGAAGAGATCGCATTGATTTTCGTACAGGAAGGTTTTTCCAGTATCGAGGAAGTGGCTTATGTTCCGACTAAAGAGCTGCTTGCGATAGAAGAGTTTGATGAAGATATCGTTCAGGAATTACGTGAACGCGCACGAGATGTATTGCTGACGCGTGAAATTGCCACTGAAGAGAAGATTGGTGATGCGGAGCCGGCAGCCGATCTGCTCGCACTGGAAGGGATGGATAAGACCCTTGCATACCTGCTGGCGAGTAATGGCATCGTGACCCAGGAAGACCTGGCAGAGCAGGCGGTGGATGAACTGCTTGAAATTGAAGGAATGGATGAGGTGCGCGCGAGTGCATTGATCATGGCTGCACGTGCACCGTGGTTTGAGAATGAGCAAGTCAATCAAGGTTAAAATCGGTAGAAACGCATGGCTGAAGTTACGGTAAAACAACTTGCTGAAGTAGTTGGCATTCCAGTGGATCGATTGATTGCCCAGTTAAGTGAGGCTGGTCGTTCAATCAAGGATGAAAATGAATCAATCAGTGATGAAGATAAGATGGAGCTACTGGGGTATTTACGCCGTAGTCATGGAGAAGCCGATGAGCCAGTGAAACGTGAACCGAAAAAAATCACGTTGCGCCGTAAAACCGTGAGTGAACTGGAGCAGAGTAGCACTCAGGGACGGATCAAAAAGGTTAAAAAGGTCAATGTTGAGTTCCGCAGCAAGCGTACCTATGCCAAGCGCAGTGAGCTGGTTGCCGAAGAAGAAGCGGCGAATGAGTCAGAGGAAAGTAAGCAAGAGACAAGTAAAGCGCTGGAAACAGATTTTGTTGAAAAGAATGCAGTAAAAGAAGAGCTTGTCCGGCAAGAGCGCGAGCTGAATGAGGTAAAAGAAAAACAGGCAGCAGAAGCGGCGCAACTTCTCAAGATTGAAGAGATGAAGCTGGCTGCAGAGCAAGCAGCGATGGCGGCTGTGAAGGCTGCCGCCAATGAACATGTGGCGGCTGAACAGGAAGTCGAGGCTGCCAAGGTAGCCAAGGCAGCCGCCATCGCCGCTGCGCCAGCCGTCGAAACGGGCTCGGCGAATGATAAGAAAGGGAAGCGTAAAGGGAAAGAGAAAGAAGGTCGGGGTGATGAGCGCTCCACCAAATATGGTCGTCGTGAACTGCATGTTGCTGGTGATAAAGCGGGCAGACGTAAGAAGAAGGGTAAGTTTAAGGCAAAACCAGCGGTCACGGGTGGCGGTAAGCACGGTTTTGCAATGCCAACCGCGCCAGTCGTCCGCGAAGTCACCATTCCTGAAACGATCACTGTCTCGGAGTTGGCGCAGAAGATGTCGGTTAAGGCCGCAGAGCTGATTAAGGTATTGATGGGAATGGGTTCGATGGTCACCATTAATCAGGTGCTTGATCAGGACACCGCATCCATCGTGGTGGAAGAGATGGGCCATACCCCTAAGGCGCTCGCTGAAAATGCAGTTGAAGACGAATTGCAGCAGTCGAATGAAGAGATTGAGGGTGAAAAAGTGTCGCGTGCCCCAGTGGTTACCATTATGGGCCACGTTGATCACGGTAAAACATCGCTGCTGGATCATATCCGCCGCGCCAAGGTGGCGAGCGGTGAGGCTGGTGGCATTACCCAGCATATGGGTGCATACCATGTCGAGACCGACAAGGGCATGATCAGCTTTCTTGATACCCCGGGCCATGCCGCGTTTACCGCGATGCGTGCCCGTGGTGCTGATGTCACCGATATTGTAATTTTAGTGGTGGCCGCGGATGATGGCGTGAAACCACAAACGATCGAAGCGATTCAACACGCCAAGGCGGCCGGTGCGCCACTGATCGTTGCGATCAATAAGATCGATAAGACTGAGGCTGATCTTGACCGAGTGAAGCAGGAACTGGTAAGTCAGGAAGTGATCCCAGAAGAGTGGGGTGGTGAGACGATGTTTGTCGGTGTCTCTGCCAAAACCGGTGACGGTATTGATGCGCTGCTAGATGCGATTTTGTTACAGGCCGAAGTGCTTGAATTGAAAGCCGTCGAAGATTGCGCAGCCAGAGGTGCGGTGATTGAATCTAGCCTTGATAAGGGGCGTGGTCCTGTCGCAACCATTCTGGTGCAGAACGGTATTCTTCGCAAAGGCGATATGGTGCTGGCCGGACAGGAATATGGCCGTGTGCGCGCCATGTTTGATGAGGCAGGTCAACCCGTCGAACAGGCAGGGCCTTCGATTCCGGTAGTGGTACTGGGTCTTTCCGGTACACCAAGCGCTGGCGATGATGTGCTGGTCGTGCCAGACGAACGCAAGGCGCGTGAAGTCGCACTGTTTAGACAGGCAAAATCTCGTGAAGTACAACTGGCGCGCCAGAAGGCTTCGAAGATGGAAGACGTCTTCTCACAAATGGGCAAGGATAAAGTTGATATCCTTAACCTGTTGATCAAGGCCGATGTGCAAGGTTCTGTTGAAGCGTTACGCGATTCGTTGACCAAACTTTCCAATGACGAAGTGGCGGTTAAAATTGTCGCCTCTGGTGTCGGTGGGATTAACGAGTCTGATGTCAATCTGGCGATCGCCTCGGACGCTATTCTGGTCGGTTTTAATGTCCGTGCCGATACGGCGGCTCGCCGCCTCGGAGAAGAGTCTGGGCTCTCGCCGCGTTATTACAGTGTGATTTACGATGTGATTGATGATGTGAGAAGTTCACTGTCGGGCATGTTGGCACCGGAAATCAAAGAGCAGATCGTCGGCATGGCCGAGGTGCGCGATGTCTTTACTTCGCCAAAACTGGGTGCGATTGCAGGCTGTCTGGTGATCGAGGGTGCGGTTAAACGTAGCAATCCGATCCGTGTATTGCGTGACAATGTGGTGATCTACGAAGGTGAGCTGGAATCACTGCGTCGCTTTAAAGACGATGTCAATGAAGTGCGTGCAGGTACCGAGTGTGGTATCGGCGTCAAGAACTACAACGATGTTAAGCCGGGCGATCAGATTGAGGTTTATGAAACAGTTTCGGTTGAGCGTACCCTTTGATCGTACTATCCCGAGAAAGCATCACCGTAGTGGAATATTGTCATGGCTAAAGAGTTCAGCCGCACGCTGAGAGTTGCGGAACAGATTCGACGTGAGTTAGCGCAGTTAATTCAGCAGGAAGTAAAAGACCCGCGGGTAGGAATGGTCACGGTGACCGGTGTCGATATTTCACCAGATATGTCACACGCCAAGGTGCATGTGACACTGCTCGATGAAGATCACGACGTTGCAGAGTCCGTAAAGGTTCTAAACAGTGCCGCTGCTTTTTTGCGCCGCTCATTGGGTCGGCGTATGCAGCTACGAGTCGTGCCGACATTGCGTTTCCACTACGACGCTTCTGTCGAACACGGCACAGCGCTGTCGGCACTGATAGATTCCGCGGTGGCCAGTGACAAAAACCGAGGGCAAGACGACGATGGCGCGTCGTAAGTCCGGACGCAATATCAACGGCATTCTTCTGTTCGATAAACCTGGTGGCATGAGTTCCAACGCAGTCTTGCAGCGGGTGAAGCGAATCTTTAATGCGAACAAGGCCGGCCACACCGGCAGTCTCGATCCACTCGCCACCGGGCTACTACCCATCTGTCTCGGTGAAGCGACCAAAATGTCAGGCTTTCTGCTCGATGCCGACAAACGCTATCAGGTCACGGTCAAACTCGGCATTAAAACCAACACAGCGGATGCCGAAGGCGAAGCCATCCTCACGCGAGAAGTGGGTGATTACAGCGAAGCTCAGCTGCAAGCAGTACTGGCTGAATTTATCGGAGCGCTTGAGCAGGTGCCGCCGATGCACTCCGCGTTAAAACAGAACGGACAACCGCTCTATAAGCTGGCACATCAGGGCATTGAAGTGCCACGCAAGCCGCGCAGCATCGTCATCCATAGTATTCAGATGTTGGCAGCCGAAGGTGACCTGCTGGAGCTTGAGGTTCACTGTTCCAAAGGGACCTATATCCGCACATTGGCCGAAGATATTGGCGAGCGACTCGGCTGTGGTGCCCACGTGGCAGTGCTGCGGCGTCTCAGTGTGGGCCCATTTAGTGGCGAAAAAATGATCACTCCGGTGCAGTTAGAGACGATAGCGGAAGAGGGTTTTGACGCGCTGGATCGACTGTTGTGCCCGATGGAGAGCGCACTTTCACATTGGCCCGAGGTGAGGCTGTCGCAGGATGTCGCCTTTTTTCTTAAACGTGGCCAGGCCGTGGTGGTCTCTCAGGCACCGCGCGAGGGGCTGGTGAAGCTGTTTGAGGGCGAAAATGATTTTTTAGGGGTGGGCCAGATTCTCGAAGATGGCCGGGTGGCACCGCGCCGTCTGCTGAATAGTGCCTAATTCGGGTGGTATTCAGACTGGGTGGTTATTTATCTTGTCATTCATGTACTTAAAACGATAAAATACCCGCTCTTTTTTAAAGTAAGTAACGTTTGTAAAACACAGAGGAAATTATGGGATTAAACGCTGAAACTAAATCACAGGTCGTTAGCAAGTACCAACGAGCAGACGGTGATACTGGTTCGCCAGAGGTGCAAGTTGCACTTCTGTCTGCGCGCATTGAACAACTGTCTGGCCATTTCAAAGAACACATCCATGATCATCATTCACGTCAGGGATTGTTAAGAATGGTGAGCCAACGCAGAAAGTTGCTTGATTACCTGAAGAGAAAAGATACTGCACGCTATCAAGGTCTGATTGCAAGCCTGGGGCTGCGTAAATAATTACGCCTTACCAATTTACTATCAACTCTTCTAAGCTAAGGAATCAAAAGTGACGCCCATTAAAAAAACTTTTCAGTACGGCAACCACACCGTAACGCTTGAGACTGGCGAAATTGCCAGACAGTCAACCGCCGCAGTGATGGTCAGCATGGATGACACTGTAGTATTAGTGACCGTAGTCGGTCGCAAGGATGCTGATCCTGGGCGTGACTTCTTTCCACTTACCGTAAACTATCAGGAGCGTACCTACGCTGCGGGTAAAATTCCGGGTGGCTTCTTCAAGCGCGAAGGGCGTCCGAGTGAAAAAGAGACGCTGACCTGTCGTTTGATCGATCGTCCGCTACGACCTCTGTTTCCTAAAGGATTCAAAAACGAAGTTCAGATCATCGCTTCAGTGGTTTCATTAAACAAAGAAGTCGATCCAGATATCCCAGCCATCATCGGTGCATCCGCTGCACTGGCGATTTCAGGTATGCCTTTCAGTGGTCCAGTCGGTGCGGCACGTGTGGGTTACAAGGATGGCGAATATATGCTGAACCCATCTATGACTGAACTGGAAGACTCTTCTCTTGATCTGGTGATTGCCGGCACAGAGAACGCAGTACTGATGGTTGAATCAGAAGCGAAAGAGCTTTCAGAAGAAGTGATGCTAGGTGCGGTGATGTTTGGTCACGAGCAGCAGCAGGTTGTAATTAACGCGATTCGTGAACTGGCGGCTGAGGTTAACAATCCAGCGTGGACCTGGGAGCCTGAAGCGACCGACGAAGCATTGGTCAGCGCGGTTGAAAGTGCTGCCACTGAAGCAGTGCGTGCGGCATACCTGATTAAAGAGAAGCTGGTCCGTCAGGATCGTCTTGCCGAAGTGCGCAATGACATCGTGGCACAGCTCTGCTCAGCTGAAGATGCAAAATGGTCTGCCGAAGATGTTAAAGGCGTGATCAGCAAGATTGAGAAGAAGCTTGTTCGCGGTCAGATCATCGATGGTGAACCCCGTATTGATGGTCGTGATACCCGCACGGTACGTGATATCAATGTACGTGTTGGTGTATTACCACGTACTCACGGTTCGGCACTCTTTACCCGTGGCGAAACTCAGGCACTGGTAGTCGCAACACTGGGTACTGCGCGTGATGCACAGATCATTGATGCGCTTGAAGGTGAAAAGAAAGACCCCTTCATGTTGCATTATAATTTCCCTCCCTACTGCGTCGGTGAGACCGGTTTTGTCGGTAGCCCGAAGCGTCGTGAGATTGGCCATGGCCGTCTCGCCAAGCGTGGTGTTGCCGCGGTCATGCCAAATATGGACGAGTTCCCATATGTAGTGCGTGTGGTCTCAGAAATTACTGAATCAAATGGTTCAAGTTCAATGGCATCAGTGTGTGGTTCCAGTCTGGCGATGATGGATGCGGGTGTCGCGCTTAAAGCCCCTGTTGCTGGAATCGCGATGGGACTGATCAAAGAAGCAGATAAATTTGCGGTACTTTCTGACATCCTCGGTGATGAAGATCACCTTGGTGATATGGATTTCAAAGTAGCCGGTACCAACGATGGTGTGACCGCGTTGCAGATGGATATCAAAATCACCGGTATTACACGTGAAATCATGGGTGCCGCGCTGGAACAGGCGAAAGAAGGGCGTCTCTTTATTCTTGAGAATATGAACGCCGTTATTTCAGCGCCCCGTGATGACATTTCGCAGTTCGCACCACGCATCATCTCAATCAAGATCAACCCTGAGAAGATCCGTGACGTAATTGGTAAAGGTGGCGCGACCATCCGTGCCCTGACCGAAGAGACCGGTGCCAGCATCGACATCACAGACGATGGCGTCGTGAAAATTGCATCTGTTGATTGTGAAGGGGGCGAAGAAGCGCGCCGCCGTATCGAGCAGATCACCGCCGATGTTGAAGTGGGTACTATCTACGAAGGTAAGGTGGCCAAGCTGATGGACTTTGGTGCCTTTGTTACCATCCTGCCGGGCAAAGATGGACTGGTACATATCTCACAGATCTCGGAAGAGCGTGTTGAGAACGTTAGCGATAAGCTGAGTGAAGGCGAAGTCGTTAAGGTTAAGGTCCTGGAAATCGACAAGCAGGGACGTATTCGTCTCAGCATGAAGGCAGTGAGCAACGGTTAATGTAGTCACGTTGCAAGTTGTTTGAAAAGGGCCTCGCGAGGCCCTTTTTTTATGGCTGCTATACTTGAAATGTTCATTCGCTGATCGCTATGGAGAACAAAGCGAAGGCCGCTAATCGCCGATAGGTCAGGCTGTGTGCCCTTTCGTAGTTGTGAGCGTTAGCAATCGACGTAGAAATGTCGGGACAGCTTTAGTGACCGTAACGGCATTGAAGTAGCCGTGTTGAGTGCAACGAGCGCACAAAGTGAACAAGGTTGTGCGAAAACGCTGCGGTCGATGTAATGGTCTCCTCCTCTTTCTATTTTTTTAATTCGGCAGAGAGATTGTCCATTTGTTTACTCAAATGCTACCCTGGCTGATCGTCATGAAAGCGTATTCTGGCGCCCACTACTGGGCTCATCAATTCATCATTCTAGGGCATCAAGTCAAACTCATTCCAGCGCAGTATGTAAAGTCCTAACTATAACGGTGCATTGGCAAATAAACATGCCCGCATAGGGAGGGTGATCTTAAGCCAGCAAACGGTGTAGCGTGCTGCGTAATACTGCGAAGCAAACATGAATTGAATGCGTGTCGGGAGGTCACCTGTCGACGATTGCGAAGACATGTAATCCACAGGTCAGCCTAGCGTATTGAAAACCTGGGTCGTGCAAAGGTCATCATGGGCCGAATGGACGATAAGGACGATACGCGCACATTTCATCGAGGCCAGAAGATTTTATGTATTCCTCGTTACAGGGCGGCTATACGAGAGCAATCCTGTGCCTGTCATTGGTTTTACAAGGGCTTGCAAAATGGGAGAAGACCCTATACGCAGAGCGGTCGGAGTAAAAGGAATTAGCTATCGCGTCAGTGAGTGAATTATTGGCAGCGAAATATGGAAGTAGTCGGGTGCTAGCATTACACTGAAAAAGCGCTCAGATCGGCGCTACTGCGCTACAAAGGTGTGGTTTGGCCCCGCTTTATGGTACTATTTCGCGCTTGATATGAGAGAGCAGGGGCGGGTGAATGAGCACGGGAAGATACCCGTCAGTCAGACCCCGTCAGTGAAAATAAGCCGGTGAAGATGCGCTGGTGAAAATAAGCCGACGCAGATGCTGGGCATCAGACAATTAATACGCCATTCAGACAGGACAGATAGATTCCCCGATGAGCGAAATCGCCAAAGAGATAGTCTCCACCAATATTGAAGAGGAGATGAAACGCTCCTACATGGAATACGCCATGAGCGTCATTGTAGGGCGTGCCTTGCCGGATGTCAGAGACGGCCTGAAGCCGGTTCATCGCCGCGTACTGTACGCGATGCACGGCCTCAACAACGACTGGAACAAGCCCTATAAGAAATCGGCGCGTGTCGTCGGTGACGTGATCGGTAAATACCATCCACATGGTGACTCTGCCGTGTACGATACGATCGTCCGGATGGCGCAGCCTTTTTCACTGCGTTACATGCTGGTTGATGGTCAGGGTAACTTCGGCTCGGTCGATGGCGATTCGCCGGCGGCGATGCGTTACACCGAGGTGCGCATGTCCAAGATTGCGCATGAAATGATTGCTGATCTTGACAAAGAGACCGTCGACTTTACCCTCAATTACGATGAATCTGAAAAAGAGCCGGTGGTCTTTCCGGCGCGTATTCCTAACCTGTTGATCAACGGTTCGGCCGGGATCGCGGTGGGGCTGGCGACGAATATACCGCCACATAATATGACCGAAGTGGTCAACGCCTGTCTGGCACTGATCGATGACCCCGAGATGGGCATTGCGCGTCTGCTTGATTTCATTCCCGGGCCTGACTTCCCGACCGCAGCAATGATCAATGGTGTGCGTGGTATTCAGGAGGCCTACTACACCGGTCGTGGTCGTATCCATATTCGTGCGCGCAGTCACTTTGAACCCTACGGAAAACACAATGATCGCGAGCGCATCGTCGTCACCGAGTTGCCGTATCAGGTCAACAAAGCGAATCTGTTAGAGAAAATTGCACAGCTGGTTCGCGAGAAGAAACTCGAAGGGATCAGTGAGTTACGTGATGAATCTGATAAAGACGGTATGCGCATGGTGGTCGAGCTAAAACGCGGCGAAGTGACTGAAGTGGTGCTCAATAATCTCTATAAACATACCCAGATGCAGAATGTGTTTGGCATCAACATGGTTGCGTTGATCGATGGCCAGCCGAAGCTGCTGAACCTGAAACAGATCCTTGAAGCATTCATTCGCCACCGCCGCGAGGTGGTCACACGCCGCACGGTGTTCGAGCTACGCAAGGCGCGTGATCGCGCCCATATCCTCGAAGGCTGGGCGGTGGCACTGTCCAATATCGATGAGATCATTGCGCTGATCAAGTCGGCAGCCAATCCAGCGGAAGCGAAGGTGGCGCTGGTGGCAAAGAGCTGGCGTCCCGGTGCGGTGCGCGATATGCTTGATCGGGCCGATGCGACCACGCGCCCTGAAGAACTGGCCGTAGAGTTTGGTTTGAGTGAAGACGGTTACCGCCTCTCGCCGATACAGGCGCAGGCCATTCTTGATCTGCGCCTGCACCGTTTAACCGGGCTTGAGCAGGATAAGATATTAAATGAATACAAAGAGATACTGAGTGTTATTGCGGAGTTACTTGAGATTTTAACGAATCCTGATCGCCTCATGCAGGTGATCCGCGATGAGTTAACGGAGATTCGAGACCAGTACGGCGATGCACGGCGCACCGAGATCCTGGCGTCAACGCATGATCTGACACTGGAAGACCTGATCAGCGAAGAAGATGTGGTGGTGACGTTATCGCACGGTGGTTACGTGAAGGCGCAGTCGCTTGATATGTATCAGGCACAAAAGCGTGGCGGTCGCGGTAAGTCCGCCACCAGCATGAAAGATGAAGATTTCATCGACAAGCTGATCATTGCCAATACGCACGATACGATCCTCTGTTTCTCAAGCCGTGGCAAAGTCTACTGGAAGAAGGTTTACGAACTGCCGCAGGCGAGCCGTACCGCGCGTGGCAAACCGATCATCAATCTGTTGCCGTTGGAAGAGGGTGAGCGCATCAACGCGATGTTGCCGGTGCCGGATTACGACGCCAACAAGTTTGTGTTGATGGCGACCAGCAGTGGTGTGGTTAAAAAGACACCGCTACCTGACTTTTCACGTCCACGCTCCAACGGCATCATTGCGCTGGAACTGCGTGACGATGACTGCCTGATCGGGGTCGCGATTACTGACGGCACCCGAGATGTGATGCTGATGACCAGCGCCGGTAAGTCGATCCGTTTCAGCGAAGAAGCGGTGCGCCCGATGGGCCGAACGGCGCGCGGTGTGCGTGGGGTTAAATTGGCGCCGGGGCAGACCGCGATTTCGCTGATCATTGTCGATGAAGGGACTGTGCTGACCGTGACCGAGAAAGGCTACGGCAAGCGCACCGCGTTTGATGATTACCCGGTGCATGGCCGTGGCGGACAGGGCGTGATTTCTATTCAGACCTCAGAGCGAAATGGTAATGTTGTGGGTGCCTGTCTGGTGCTTGATGATGATGAGCTGATGTTGATCACCAACGGCGGCACACTGGTACGAACCCGCGTCAATGAGGTCTCCGTGCTGGGGCGTAATACCCAGGGCGTGCGCCTGATTCGTTTGAGTGAAGATGAGAAGCTGGTGGGGCTGGATCGTATTGCCAATCTCGTCACTGATGACGATGAAGACGCAGAGACAGATGCAGATGCAGTGGATGCAGACGCAGACGCAGCTGCAAAGATAGATGCGGATGAGGGTGATGTGCCAGAAGCTCCGACTGAAGGCGAATAGCTAGCTGTAACTTAATGATCTAAAAAGATTTGATTTAGAAGGAAGTAGTAATGTCACGTATTTATAATTTTAGTGCAGGGCCAGCTTGTCTGCCTGAAGCGGTGTTACAGCAGGCGCAACAGGAGATGACCGACTGGCAGGATTGCGGCATGTCGGTGATGGAGATGAGCCATCGCGGCAAGGAGTTCATGTCGATCGCGGCGCAGGCGGAGGCCGACCTGCGTGAGCTGATGGCGATCCCTGATAATTATAAAGTGCTGTTTCTGCAGGGCGGCGCCAGTGCGCAGTTCTCAAATGTGCCGGTTAATCTGCTGCGTGGCAAAAAGAGCGCGGACTATATCTACACCGGGCAGTGGTCGAAAAAGGCGATTGCCGAGGCGAAGCGTTTCTGTGATGTGAATGTGGCAGCGAGCGCTGAAGCGAGTAATTTCAGTGTGTTACCGCCACAAGCTGAATGGAAGCTCAACAGTGATGCCGCCTATGTGCACTATACCCCGAATGAAACCATCGGCGGTCTGGAGTTCCATTGGGTCCCTGAGACCGGTGATGTGCCGCTGGTGGCAGATCTGTCATCGACGATTTTATCGCGTCCGGTCGATGTGTCGAAATTTGGTGTGATCTACGCCGGTGCGCAGAAGAATATCGGTCCTGCCGGGTTGACGGTGGTGATCGTACGTGATGACCTGATCGGTGAAACCGTACCGGGCATGCCGGTGCTGTGTGATTACAAACTGATGGCAGACAACGATTCGATGTACAACACCCCGCCGACTTATGGCTGGTATCTGGCCGGTCTGGTGTTTGCGTGGCTGAAGAAGAATGGCGGGTTGAGTGCGATGGCCGCAATCAACGAGCGTAAAGCGGACAAGCTCTACGCCGCGATTGATGGCTCAGACTTTTACGCCAATCCAATCGACCCAAACTGTCGCTCGTGGATGAATGTACCGTTCACGTTGGCAGATGCTGAACTCGATGCCACCTTCCTCAGTGAAGCAAAGGCGGTGGGGCTGGTTAGTTTGAAGGGGCATCGTTCTGTCGGCGGAATGCGCGCCAGTATCTATAATGCAATGCCGGAGGCGGGTGTCGATGCATTGATCGCCTTTATGGTCGATTTCGAAAAACGCAACGGATAGGCAGCAGTGATGTATAAGGTTCAAACACTCAATAATATTTCTGATCTTGGGTTGCAGCGTCTGCCGAAGGGGCAGTACCAGGTCAATGACGAGATTAACGAGCCGGATGCCATTCTGGTGCGCTCGGCGAAGATGCACGACATGGCGCTGCCTGTGTCGCTCAAGGCGATCGGTCGTGCCGGTGCCGGGGTGAATAATATCCCGGTCGATGCCATGACGAAACGTGGCATACCGGTCTTCAATGCGCCGGGCGCGAATGCCAATGCGGTGAAAGAGCTGGTGCTGGCGAGTATGTTGTTGGCGAGTCGTAATATCTGTCAGGCGTGGGATTATGCGCGCAATCTCGAAGGGGATGATGCCAGCATTCATAAGCAGGTCGAAGCAGGCAAAAAAGATTTTGTCGGTTTTGAACTGCCGGGCCGTACGCTGGGTGTAGTGGGGCTGGGTGCAATCGGTGTGCAGGTGACCAATGCCGCACTCAAACTTGGCATGAATGTAGTCGGTTATGATCCGAGCATTACCGTGCGCAGTGCGTGGCGGCTGTCGGCTGAAGCGAGGCAGGCGCACAGCATTGAAGAGCTGTTGTCGCAGGTCGATTATGTTTCGTTTCATGTGCCGTTGGTCGAAGCGACCAGCCTCATGATCAACGCTGAGCGGATCAAACTGATGAAGGACAGTGCGATAGTACTGAACTTCTCGCGCGATGGCATTGTGGATGATGCCGCGGTGTGTGATGCGATCGATGCCGGCAAGCTCTATGCGTATGTCTGTGATTACGCCAGTAACACATTGAAGAATCGCACCCGGGTAATCACCCTGCCACACATCGGTGCGTCGACCGCTGAGGCAGAAGATAACTGTGCCGTGATGGTGGCGAATCAGATTCGTGAGTATCTGGAGAACGGTAATATTCTCAATGCGGTTAACTTTCCTGAGGTGGTGATGCCGCGTACTGATATTGCAGGGGGCTCTCGTATCGCGATTGTCAATTCTAACGTGCCTAATATGGTGGGGCAGATCTCGACCGCGATGGCCGACGCAAACCTCAACATTGTTGACCTGTTGAACAAGTCAAAAGGCGACATCGCCTATACCCTGGCCGATGTAGAGGGCGAGATTCCTGCGGCGGTGATCGACAAGATTCGTGCGATTGATGGTGTGGTGTGTGTGCGCACACTGTAAGTTATTTGTTTGAGTGGCAATGTCATGACAGATACTAATGGCCTGCAAGCGGTACGTGCGCGCATCGACGAGATCGATGAGAAGATCCAGGCGCTGATTACCGAGCGTGCAAAATGCGCGCAGGAAGTCGCACGCCAGAAAGGCAGCGGTGCGGATGTGGTCTACTATCGCCCGGAACGTGAGGCGCAGGTGTTGCGCACGGTGATGGCGCGTAATGAAGGACCGCTTAGTGATGAGGCGATGGCGCGCCTCTTCCGAGAGATTATGTCGTCGTGTCTGGCATTACAGTATCCGATGAAGATTGCATTTCTTGGCCCTGCCGGTACCTTTACGCAGGAGGCCGCCACTAAACATTTTGGCAGCGCGGTGACGACGGTGCCGCTGGCGGCAATCAACGAGATTTTTCGTGAGGTTGAGTCGAGCAGTGCGCACTATGGTGTCGTGCCGGTAGAGAACTCGACCGAGGGGGTGGTGAATCATACCCTCGATATGTTTATCAATTCACCGTTGAAGATATACGGTGAGGTGGCGCTGCGGATACATCATAATTTGATGAGTAACACGCGCGAGTTAACCTCGATTAAAAAGCTCTATGTGCATCATCAGGCGCATGCGCAGTGTCGCGGCTGGCTGGATGCGAATCTGCCGGGTATCGATTACGCGCTGGTGAGCAGCAATGCGGAAGCGGCGCGCTGTGCGGCTCAAGAAACGGGCGCCGCAGCGATTGCCGGTGAGCAGGCAGCGGAGATTTATGGGCTTGAGATCGTGGCGCATAATATCGAAGATGAACCTGACAACACCACCCGTTTTCTGGTGATTGGCAGGCATCTGGCGCAGCCGAGTGGTAAAGACAAAACGTCGTTGCTGGTGTCGACGGCCAATCGATCGGGTGCATTGCATCAGCTATTAAAAGTGTTCGCGGATAGTGATATTTCGATGACGCGGATCGAGTCACGTCCATCACGGCGCGGCATGTGGGATTATGTCTTTTTTATCGACATCGAAGGGCATGTGGACGATGCGCCGGTGGCCGCAGCGCTGAAAACGCTGGAGCGTGATGCCTATCTGGTCAAGATACTCGGTTCATATCCCGACGCGGTGCTGTAAGGCACGCTCGTGTGCGTAGATTAAAATTTCAATAGACGTTAATAAATTTAAGATTAATACAGGATTAGGAATACAGACATGATCATCATCATGAACACCAAAGCTGCGGATGAGCAGGTAAGTGCAGTGGAAGAGAAACTGGCTCAAATGGGATTGGGCTCGAATGTATCGCGTGGCATACAGCGCATTGTGATCGGTGCGATTGGCGATGAGCAGGCGGTCGACCAGGAGGCACTGGAAGCGCTACATGGCGTTGAAAAAGTGGTGCGGGTGATGAAGCCGTATAAAATTGTGGCGCGTGAGTCGCATGAAGCAAACACCATTGTGGATGTGGCCGGGATCCCCATTGGCGGCAATACAGTGCAGATCATTGCGGGCCCTTGTTCAGTTGAGACCCCCGCACAGATGGCCGCTTCGGCAGAGGGTGTGGTGGCGGCGGGTTGTCGTCTGATGCGCGGCGGTGCATTTAAGCCGCGCACCAGTCCTTACTCTTTTCAGGGAGTGGGTGTTGATGGTTTGACGATGTTTCGTGAAGCCGCCAGCAAACATAACCTGCCGATCGTGACGGAGCTGATGGATGTGCGCATGCTCGATACCTTTCTCGAAAATAAGGTCGACGTGATTCAGATCGGTACACGCAATATGCAGAACTTTGATCTCCTCAAAGAGGTCGGCAGAACACAGGTGCCGGTGATTTTGAAGCGTGGTATGAGTGCAACGATTTCTGAGTGGTTGATGTCGGCGGAGTATATTGCAGCGGGCGGCAATCACAATATTATCTTCTGCGAACGTGGCGTGCGAACTTTCGAAACCGCTTACCGCAATATGCTCGATGTCACCGCGATTCCAGTATTGAAGCGTGAGACCCATCTGCCGGTGATCATCGATCCCAGTCACGCCGGTGGTAAGGCGTGGATGGTGCCGGAGCTATCGCGTGCAGCCGTTGCCGCAGGTGCCGATGGTCTGTTGATCGAGATGCATCCCTGTCCACAGGACGCGTGGTGCGATGCCGATCAGGCGTTGAGCCCCACCGAACTGTCGGCGTTGATGGTGCAGCTGGGCGGGATTGCGCGAGTGATTGGACGCGACATCTAATCCCGTCTTATTGCGCATGGCCACCACGACCACTACCGCTGCTTTTTCTAGTCAACGATTAACAATTGTCGGGGTGGGTCTAATCGGTGGATCGCTGGCGCGCGCATTGCGCCGTACGCACTGCTGCGATGAGATCGTAGGGTGCGGCCGCGATGAGGCGCACCTGCAAAAAGCGGTTGAGCTGGGTGTGATTGATCGTTACGAGATGAATGTCGCGGCCGCAGTGAGCGGTGCTGATATGGTGGTGGTTGCGGTGCCGTTACGTGCGATGGCGACAGTCTTTTCGCAGATGGTGTCGGGACTCGCCGCGGATGCTGTGATTACCGATGTGGGTAGTGCTAAAGCGAGTGTAGTCAAAACAGCGCTCGCGCAACTGGGCAACAGGTTCTCGGACTTTGTGCCCGGCCACCCGATAGCGGGCACCGAACAGAGTGGCGTTGAGGCCTCGTTTGCCGAGTTGTTTGATAACCGCGGGGTGATTCTCACGCCGCTTGAAGAAACCGATGTAGAAAAGTGTGCACGAGTGCGTGCGATGTGGGAATGCGCGGGAGCCTCTGTCATCGACATGGCAGTTGCGCATCACGATGAGGTGTTGGCGGCGACCAGCCATCTGCCACATCTATTGGCCTTTTCTCTGGTCAATACCCTGGCGAGTTTCGATGAGCGCAAGGAGATCTTCGATTTTGCGGCGGGTGGCTTTCGCGACTTTACCCGTATCGCCTCCAGTGATCCGGTGATGTGGCGCGATATCTGTCTGGAAAATCGCGATGCAGTGCTGGAGGTGTTGCAGCACTTTAACAGTGACCTCAGGCAGCTTGAGGATGCGATTCGCGATGACGATGGTGAGGCCGTGGTCAATGTCTTTACGCGCGCGAAAGCGACGCGCGACCGTTTTTGCGGCTGATCAAAAACGCATTCGTTTTATTTTTATTCCAGAAATCATAGTGCGGATATTTTAGTTATGTCAGGTTCAGGTTTAATGTTCAAGGTTTCGCCGGGCGGCCACCTGAAAGGGGTGGTGCGTGTGGCCGGTGACAAGTCGATTTCACACCGTTCCATTATGCTCGGTTCATTGGCCAACGGGGTGACCGAGATCAGTGGTTTTCTCGAAGGCGATGATAGCCTCGCCACACTGAACGCCTTTCGTGCGATGGGGGTGCGTATTGACGGCCCGCAGGATGGTAACGTGACGGTGCATGGTGTCGGTATGCATGGCCTCAAAGCGCCGGTAGCGCCGCTCAATCTCGGTAACTCAGGCACTTCGATGCGGCTGTTGGCAGGGCTGCTGGCGGGACAGGCGTTTGATGTCGAGATGGCGGGCGACAGTTCACTCAATTCGCGTCCGATGAAACGTATCAGTGTGCCGCTGGGTGAGATGGGGGCGGATGTGCAGGGGGCTGAAGCGGGCACGCCACCGCTTAAAATAAAGGGTGGGCAGCGCCTGCAAGGGATCGCCTACAAAATGCCGATGGCGAGTGCGCAGGTGAAGTCATCGCTGCTACTGGCCGGGCTTTACGCCGACGGTGAGACCTGCGTGACAGAACCCGCGCCCACGCGTGACCACACCGAGCGGATGTTACAGGGCTTCGGTTATGAGGTGCGTGTGAATGGCGATACCGCCTGTGTGACGGGCGGCGGTGAGTTGAAAGCGACGCGTATTGATGTGCCGGCCGATATCTCGTCCGCCACCTTCTTTATGGTGGGCGCCGCGATTGCTCGTGGTTCTGATGTGACGCTGCAACATGTCGGGATTAATCCGACCCGTATCGGCGTGATCAATATCCTGCGCCAGATGGGCGGTAATATCGAAGTGCAGAATGAACGCATTGTGGGTGGCGAACCGGTCGCCGACATTCGTGTCCGTGCCAGTCAGCTGCACGGCATCCAGATTCCGCAAGATCAGGTGCCGCTGGCGATCGATGAATTCCCCGCGCTCTTTGTCGCGGCCGCTTGTGCCGAGGGTGAAACAGTATTGACCGGCGCAGAGGAGCTGCGGGTCAAAGAGAGTGATCGTATCCAGGTGATGGCCGACGGACTGGTCGCGCTGGGGGTTGATGCGACACCGACGGCGGATGGCATGGTGATCCGCGGCGGGGAGATTGGCGGGGGTCGAGTCGATAGTGGTGGCGACCATCGCATCGCAATGTCATTTGCGATGGCGGCGCTGAGAGCGGCAGGCGAGATTGAAATTACAGATTGCGCCAATGTGAACACCTCATTTCCGGGCTTTGTGATGTTGGCTCGCACGGCAGGGCTACAGATTTCCAGTGACAATGATGGGTGAAAATGGCCATGAGTGAGCGCGAAACCAGTTCTGAGCATGGGTCTAAAAAGGTGCCGGTGATTACCATCGATGGCCCGAGCGGTTCCGGCAAAGGGACGGTGAGCCGCCTCATCGCGAGTCGCCTCGGTTGGCATTTCCTTGATAGCGGCGCGTTATATAGGTTGGTGGCGCTAGCGGCATTAGCTCGCCGGGATGATCTGGCGGATGAAAATAAAATAGCTATTGTTGCCAGAGAGTTAGACGTTGAGTTTAAGCTCGATTCGGATGCGGGTGAGCCGCAGATTCTGCTTGAGGGCAGTGCCGTTGGGGGTGAAATCCGCAGTGAAACATGTGGCGATGCGGCTTCAAGAGTGGCTGCGCTACCCGCCGTACGCGAGGCGTTGCTGGCGCGGCAGCGAGACTTTAGAGCGCTGCCCGGGCTGGTGGCTGATGGGCGGGATATGGGCAGCGTGGTTTTCCCTGACGCGGCGCTTAAAATTTTCCTCGATGCAAGCCCTGAAGAGCGCGCCCAAAGACGCTATAAACAGTTGAAAGAAAAGGGGATGAGTGCTAATCTTGCGGGTCTTCTGGATGAGATAAAGGTGCGTGATGCGAGAGATCGGAATCGCAGCGTCGCGCCGCTGGTCCCCGCAGTCGATGCAATATTAGTCGATTCAACTCATCAAGGTATCGATGAAGTGGTGGCAGGAATTCTGGAAGCGTGGTCCCAGCGCAGTTAAGTAATGGGTCAAAATTTGTATCGGGTGTTCTAACATCATCAGTGAAAAGTCAGGATGAGATGTTAGGGCGATTTATTAACTAGATAACCGTGTCAACGGTTTTTAAACAAGACAGGTTTGCTGCGTAGCTATTTTTTAGTGAGTTTAAGTGAGCCAAGGGTTTTTTAATTATGAGTGAAAGTTTCGCGCAATTATTTGAAGAGAGTCAGGTAGAAAAGTTAATGCGTCCAGGCGCCATTGTGACAGGCATTGTCATGGCGATTGGATCGGATGTCGTGGTAGTCAATGCAGGGCTTAAGTCTGAGGGTGTTATTCCTCTCGAGCAGTTCCTGAATGAAAAGGGTGAGACGGAGGTCGCGGTTGGCGATGAAGTTGATGTTGCCCTTGATGCCATTGAAGATGGTTTTGGCGAGACAAGACTCTCTCGTGAAAAGGCGAAGCGTGCGAAACTTTGGGACGAACTTGAAGGCGCACTTGAAAGCAGCGCGATTGTTACCGGTATTATCACCGGTAAAGTTAAAGGTGGCTTCACGGTTGAGATTGGCGCAGTACGTGCCTTCCTACCGGGCTCGCTGGTTGATGTTCGTCCAGTACGCGATACCGCTTACCTTGAAGGCAAGGATCTTGAATTTAAGGTGGTTAAACTGGATCGCAAGCGCAACAACGTGGTGGTTTCACGTCGTGCAGTGGTTGAGAAAGAGAGCAGCGCAGAGCGCGATGAACTCCTCGCGAATCTTCAGGAAGGTCAGGTCGTTAAAGGCGTGGTCAAGAACCTTACCGATTATGGCGCGTTCATCGACCTCGGTGGTATCGACGGCCTGCTGCATATTACTGATATGGCGTGGAAGCGCGTCAAGACACCTTCTGAGATCGTCAACATTGGTGATGAAATCGACGTTAAGGTACTGAAGTTCGATAAAGAGCGTAACCGCGTTTCACTTGGCTTGAAACAGATGGGTGAAGATCCATGGGGTAACCTGACCCGCCGTTACCCAGTAGGGCATCAGGTGTTTGGTAAGGTGACTAACATTGCAGACTACGGCTGTTTTGTTGAGATTGAAGATGGCGTTGAAGGGCTGGTGCATGTTTCTGAGATGGATTGGACCAACAAAAACATTCATCCTTCGAAGGTTGTTCATCTGGGTGATGAAGTTGAAGTTAAGGTACTGGACATCGATGAAGAGCGTCGTCGTATCTCGCTCGGCATGAAACAGTGCTTTTCAAACCCATGGGAAGAGTTTGCATCGACCCACAATAAGGGTGACAAGCTGACCGGTACCATCAAGTCAATCACTGACTTTGGTATATTCGTGGGCTTGACCGGTAGCATTGATGGTCTGCTACATCTGTCTGATCTTTCGTGGAATGAGGCGGCAGAAGAGGCAGCGCATAACTATAAGAAGGGTGACGAAATTGACACCGTTATTCTAGCGATTGATCCTGAGCGTGAACGTATCTCTCTGGGTGTTAAGCAGCTTGAGCGCGATCCATTCTCTAACTACGTGGCTGATCATCCTAAAGGAGAGATCGTCAAGGGTGTAGTGAGTGAAGTGGATGCCAAGGGTGCGATTATCACACTGGCTGAAAGTGTTGAAGGGCATCTTCGTTCTTCAGAACTGGCACGTGACCGTGTAGAAGATGCGCGTACCGTATTGACGGTGGGTGATGAGATTGAAGCTCGTTTTATGGGCGTTGATCGTAAAAACCGTACCATTATGCTTTCAGTTAAAGCGAAAGATGCCTATGAAGAGGCGGCGCAAGTTAAAGATTATAGTCAATCTTCAGCGGCATCCGGCACAACAACACTGGGTGATTTGCTAAAAGAAAAAATGGAAGGTAATTCGTAATTGATTTATCGCTGTCTGGTTTCTCTTGTTATTGCAAATTGTCGCGTAACAAGGGATGATCAGACACATGTGGTCGTGTGTGGCGCTTTATGTATTTTGGAGCGGAATAAATGACAAAGTCTGAATTAATTGAAATTATCGCGCAGAAGCAGAAGCATTTATCCTATAAGGATATTGAATATGCGGTGAAAACCATGATTGAGCAGATGGCTCAGTCACTGGCGAGTGGTGAGCGAATCGAAATCCGTGGGTTTGGTAGCTTTTCATTGCACTTTCGTCCGCCAAGAATGGGGCGAAATCCAAAGACGGGAGAACCGGTACCGCTTTCAGGAAAGCACGTGCCGCATTTTAAGCCCGGTAAGGAGTTGCGTGAGCGCGTGAATGAAAGCATTGGGACAACCACGATTCAGGAGTGATCTTGTTTTGGTTGGGTTGATACTCTGCGCCAGGGTTCTATCGAGCGACAAAACTTCACATAGAAGGGGTGTGATGACATGATGAAAATATTTTTATTTATTTTTGCACTGGCTATCCTGATATTAGGTGCGAGCTTCACGCTACTGAATGCAGATCCGGTTCAGGTTAATTACTATTTTGGTACCGCAGATATTGCGTTATCTGTGATTTTAGTGGGAACACTGGTCGCGGGTGCCCTGATCGGGGTGGTGGCAACAATGGGTAAAATGCTATCGCTTAAACTTCAGGTCTCTAAATTACGTCGTTCATAATATAGCGCTAATGGTTTAATGGTGTGTCAGAGAGACGTATTCATCAGTCGAATGTTTAGCTAAAAATATATGTTGTTAAAAAAGCCCCGTTATTTAATGGGGCTTTTTGTTGTATGGGATGTCACGAGCGAGTTGTTAAGTCGGTTTTAACAGGATTGTTTTGGTTATTTGCGGGTGTTGGAGGCGGTAGTGATGAGTGAAAAAAGAGACAGAGTGATTGATCCCCGATGCGTGGTTGTCGCACTCGACTTTTCAGATGCGGGTGCGGTAATGGAATTAGCCAGCGGACTCGACCCTGATAACTGCCGCTTAAAAGTAGGCAAAGAGTTATATACGCATTGCGGGCCCGCATTGGTAGAAAAGTTAGTCGCTAATGGTTTTGATGTGTTCCTGGATCTCAAATTTCACGACATTCCCAATACAGTGGCCGGTGCCTGTGCCGCGGCAGCCGACCTGGGTGTGTGGATGGTGAATGTTCACGCCTTGGGTGGTCGTCGCATGATGGAGGCCGCGCGCGCAGCCGTTGCGCAAAAGGCTCATCAGCCGTTGTTGATTGCGGTCACTATCCTGACCAGTATGGGCGAGAGCGACCTGCATGAAATTGGATTGTCAGGCTCGGCAGAGGAGAATGTAATCAGGCTTGCAAAGCTGGCCGAACAGTCCGGATTAGATGGCGTTGTCTGTTCTCCGTTGGAAGTCATGGCGCTAGGCCGTGAGTGTAGCGAAGGCTTTCAGTTTATTACACCGGGGATTCGTCCCGCGGGCGCGCAGGCAAATGACCAGAAAAGGATCACCACGCCAACCGACGCGCTTAAATCAGGCGCGGATTACCTTGTCATCGGGCGCCCAATCACTGCCGCTGATGACCCGCTGGCCGCACTGCAGGCGATTAATGCCGAAATTAGGGCTTCATTTCCGATCACTGCTTGACAGCGAAATTAATCTGCGGTTAGCTAACACTACCGGTAACAGGAAGTTATCGGCAAGATCCCATTGAATGAGGTCTTGTTAATTAACGACAAGGAGGTTGATTGTGCGATATTTAAGACAGTTATTGCTGATGTTTTTTTTATGTGTAAGTGCGCCATTTGTACTGGCTAGTACGGTCGATATTAATTCCGCGAGCGCCGAAGTCCTGGCTGCGGAACTTCATGGGATCGGCGAGAAAAAAGCGACTGAGATCGTGAAATACCGTGAAGAAAATGGTGCGTTCAAATCGGTAGAAGAACTGACAAAAGTAAAAGGAATTGGTGATACAATTCTTGAGAAGAATAGAGAGCGTCTTGTGGCGGATGTAAAGGATGATCTTGAGTAAGTAAGATTTAATTCCCTTAGATGGGGCTCTTGGTATGGCTTCCGGCGTTACAACCGGGAGCCTTTTTTATATGAGCGGTTTCTAATGGCTGTTACTGGTATTCTGATGGTTGAATGAGTGTCACATATTAAATTATTTTTTATGATTATAGTGCGGCAGTTGATCTTATTTTATAAAATGCATAACTCAATTAAATGATGCTTGTAGGAAATGTGAAGTTGAGTAATTACAAAGGGTTTTATTGATGAATATCCAGCCTGTGATTTTATCTGGCGGAGCGGGTACCCGATTGTGGCCCTTATCTCGTGAGTTGTTTCCAAAACAGTTGCATGCTCCGTTTGGAGGAGAGTCAACGCTTTTGCAGCATACTGTAATGCGACTGAATGGACTTGAGGAGCATTACGAGGGTGTGAAAATTTTGCCTCCCATTCTGGTGTGTAATGAAGAGCACCGCTTTCTGGTTGCTGAGCAGATGCGCCAGATTGACACGGAAATGAACGGTCTTCTGCTTGAGCCTGTTGGTAAAAATACAGCCCCCGCTTTGACGCTTGCCGCACTACATGCAAATAGTATTGTTGAGGATCAGGTGATGTTGGTGATGTCTGCCGATCATGTTATTCGAGACGTTGCTGCTTTTCAGCAGATTGTATATGAGGGGGCGCTTAGGGCGGGTGCAGGCGATACTGTGACATTTGGTGTAACGCCAACTTTTCCTGCAACAGGATATGGCTACATCAAACGAAGTAATGCTTCTGTAGATTCAGGCTATATCGTTTCCGAATTTGTCGAAAAGCCTGATACAGAAAAGGCATGTCAGTTTTTTGAAGATCCCGCTTACTTATGGAATAGCGGTATCTTCATGATGAAGTCGTCGGTGTGGCTGGATCAGATAAACCACTTGCGAAAAGAAGTCTATGATGTTTGTCTGGCAGCCTATGAAAAAGGTGCTGCTGATGGCATCTTTCAGCGAGTAGATAAACCTGTATTTGAAACATGCCCAAGTGATTCAATTGATTATGCGGTGATGGAGCATTTGGTCTCTTCTGATTCGATCGCTGATAATCTGTCAAAGCTGCTTGTTATCCCGATGGATGCAGGCTGGTCGGATGTTGGGGGGTGGGCAAATCTTCAGGAAGAGGCCCCTCATGATGAAAATGGTAATGCGGTACAGGGCGATGTGCTTATGCACAAGGTAAAAGACTCACTATTGCTGTCTAGTCACAGATTGGTTGCAGGTGTTGGCCTTGAAAATATGATTGTGGTTGAAACTGCTGATGCAGTTTTGGTGGCAAGCAAAGATAGCGCGCAAGAAGTAAAACAGATTGTTGAGCTGCTGAAGCTCGATGGACGTAGTGAGCATCAGATGCATCGGCGTGTTCATCGTCCCTGGGGTGACTATGAGGGTATAGATGTCGGTGAGCGTTATCAGGTGAAGCGAATTACAGTCAAGCCTGGTGCAACCTTATCACTACAGATGCACCACCACCGTGCGGAACACTGGATCGTGGTGAGTGGTACAGCTCGTGTTACACGGGGTGAGGATGTGTTTTTGTTAAGCGAAAATGAGTCAACTTATATCCCGCTTGGCGTAACGCATCGACTTGAAAACCCAGGCGCGCTGCCACTTGAAATTATTGAGGTTCAGTCAGGGAGTTATCTGGGCGAGGATGATATTGTGCGCTTTGAAGATAGTTATGGGCGTTAGGAGTCTATTGTAGTTTCGAAGGCCTTAAAGTAATGCGAGTATTGCATGTTTATCGTACCTATTTTCCAGATACTCAAGGGGGGCTGGAGGAAGTCATTCGTCAAATCTGCAAGAATACGATTAGTCATCAAGTTGAAAGTCGTGTGCTCACGTTGAGCGATGACCCAGATCCAGCGATAATCGAGCGTGATGAAGCTTATGTTTATCGTTATAAATGTACGTTTGAAGTAGCTTCCTGTGGCATGTCGTTTAGTGCAATTGCCGGATTTAAACAACTGGTTGAGTGGGCTGATATTATTCATTATCACTTCCCGTGGCCATTTGCAGACCTGCTTCATCTTTTGTCGGATGTTAAAAAGCCTTCTGTGATGACCTATCATTCAGATGTGGTGCGGCAAAAAGAGCTGCTTTGGTTTTATCGACCACTTATGCACTATTTTCTGGGGAGAATGGATCGAATTGTAGCGACATCTCCAAATTATGCGGCCACAAGTGAAACGCTGGCTCTTTTTCGTGACAAGGTAGAGGTCATTCCGATTGGCCTTAATATGGATAGCTACCCATTGCTAAATTCGCAAGTGCTTGAGCTGATGAAGGCGCGTGTGGGCGATGGTTTTTTTCTGTTTATTGGTGTCTTGCGCTACTACAAGGGATTGAACATCCTGCTGGATGCTATTAAAGACTCTGATCTAAAGGTAGTCATTGTTGGATCGGGGCCTGTTGAACGGGAGCTTCATCAGCAAGCGGAGCGACTTGGGTTGGATAACGTTCACTTTCTCGGGCGCGTTGATGATGATGAGAAGGTTGCGCTAATTGAGCTTTCTCGAGCGATGGTATTTCCGTCTCATTTAAGATCGGAAGCATTTGGTGTCACGCTTCTGGAAGGCGCGATGTATGGAAAGCCGCTCATTTCGACTGAAATTGGCACAGGCACCAGTTATGTCAATGAGCATAATGTGACTGGCTTTGTAGTCACGCCAAATGATGCTCAGTCTTTGCGTGATGCAATGATGAGGTTACATCAGGATGCTGAGCTTGCAGCTGAGATGGGGCGAGCCGCGCATAAGCGTTACGAGGCGTTATTTACAGGCCTCATGATGGGTGAGCGGTATGCCAGGTTGTATGAGTCGGTGCTAGATACTCAGCGTTTGAGTTAAGTTTACAGCCCGTTTTCGCGAGGTGAAGATTCAGGCTGCTATGTGATATTTGAAGTCAGATTTGTTGCTCCGTGTATACCCGGCTGTGTATAATGCCCTCCTTAATAATACGATATTTCTAGTTTATATAACCAAACATCTAAAGGTCCTTTATGTCTGTTTTACGGGCCGAAATACCCGCTAGTAAGGCCTCTAACTCAGGTATTACAGCAGTCTCTCAATTCGTGGTAAAGACGCCTGATGCAGATAGCATGAGCCTGTTCATGAAGCCCGTTTCTGCGTTGCTTCTTGTTGGAGGGGGTGTTTGATGCAGGGCATGCTTCGAAGCCTGTGGCAATATCGTCACTTCGTCATTAGTTCCATTCGTAATGAGCTGATCAGCCGTTTTGCGCGTAGCAAGTTGGGTGGTCTGTGGATGATGATTAACCCACTGGCGCAGGTGGCCATCTATGCGTTGATCCTCTCCAATGTGCTGGCGGCCAAGTTGCCGGGGATTGAGAGTCAATATGCCTACGCCATTTATCTGATGGCAGGCCTGCTGGCATGGACCCTGTTTAATGAAATTGTCAGCCGTTGCCTCACGCTTTTTATCGAACAGGGTAACTTGATGAAGAAAATGAGCTTTCCGCGAATCACATTGCCAACGATTGTTGTCGGCTCTTGTGTGCTAAATAATATTTTATTGTTTATTGCCATGCTGGGTATATTTGTTCTGCTTGGCCATCAATTCAGTTCAGTAATTATTTGGTTGTTACCACTTACACTTATCACCGTGATGCTAGGGTTAAGTGTTGGCCTGATCCTTGGGGTGATGAATGTCTTTGTGCGTGATATCGGGCAGGGAGTCCCGATAGTTTTGCAGATGCTATTCTGGTTTACGCCTATTGTTTATCCAGCGAATATTATTCCAGAGAATTATCGTTATTTATTAAATCTAAATCCTGTCTATCACATCACTAGCGCGTACCAACAAGTGCTCGTTTATAATGAAACACCTCAGCTTGGGGGTGTCGTCTTAATAGCAGTGATTGCGCTGGCATTGATGCTGTTGAGCCTGTTCATGTTTCGCCGCGCCAGTGGTGAGATGGTGGATGTATTATGAGTCTGCTTAGCGTCAACAAAGTAGGGAAATCGTTTAGCAGTTATAGATCAGAACTGCATCGCTTTGCACGCTGGTTTAGTGTGCCTACCAAGCCCTGTGAAGAGCATTGGGTCCTGCGTGATATTAACTTTGATATTCGAGCGGGAGAGGCCATCGGAATTATTGGCTCAAATGGGGCGGGTAAAAGCACGCTGCTTAAGATGATTTCCGGCACAATGCAACCGACAGAAGGTAATATACAGGTTAATGGTCGTATTGCTGCCATTCTTGAGCTTGGTATGGGTTTTAACCCGGAGCTTACCGGTCGCCACAATGTTTTCCATGCCGCTGGTCTCATGGGTTTTAACGCTGAACAGATCCAGCAGGCCATGCCGGATATTGAGGCATTTGCAGAGATTGGTGAGTATTTTGATGAGCCAGTGCGCACTTATTCTAGTGGTATGCAAATGCGCGTGGCCTTTTCTGTCGCAACGTCAGGTTGCCCTGATTTGCTTATTGTCGATGAAGCTTTATCGGTCGGAGATGCTTATTTTCAACACAAATGCTTTGAACGTCTTAAGAAATATAGAGAGAAAGGGGGCGGGCTATTGTTCGTTTCTCATGATATTAAAGCGATCAAAAATATTTGTGATAGAACAATTCTATTGTCCGATGGCGAGAAAGCATTTGATGGTCACCCTGAAGACGCTTTTAACTATTACAATGCTCTTCTTGCGCAGCAACATCCAGAACCTTGTTTGTTGGAAGAGAGAGGTCAAGATGTAAAAACTCAAGGTACACGTTCTGGCTCAGGTGAGATGAAGATTACTTCGGTGGGTTTGGAGGCTGAAGGAACTAAGGCCGCTATCATAGAGCAATGCAAGCCATTTTCCGTAAATATATCTCTGGTGGCGATGGAAAATATTGAGCGGTGGTGTGTAGGCATTGCGATTAGAGACAAATTCGGCAATGAAATTTTTGGTACTAATACGACTATGTTAAATAGAGTACTTCCCGCATTGTCAAAAGGTAATAAGCTGGTTGTGGAGTATAAGTTTCCCAGTTTGATAGTAGGCCCTGGAATCTATGCGATTTCAATTGCGCTGCATGATGTAGACAGTCATGTGATTGCTAATTATGATTGGTGGGATAAGGCTGTAGTTTTCGAAGTCTGTGCCGCCCAAAAAATGCAATCATCTGGATTGATATGTATGCCGGTGAACTGCAGTATTCATCAACACTAACAATGGGACTTTGATTCATGGAGAAAACTTCAAAGCAACGAAACAGTCAGATTGAGCAGATACGTACAATAATTAGTGAAAAGCTTATTGCTGAAAGGAATCACTCTCAGGAGAATGATGGACTTAAAGTTGAATCTGATTGGAGTATTAATCGCTTACTTGAAATAGAGGATACTCGAGAATTTGTAGAATGTAGTTATGAGGTGTTACTGAGGCGAAAAGCAGATATTGTTGGCGTACGGCACTCTCTAAGAGCTTTAATTTCAGATAAAGTTCCGCGAGTAACCTGGTTGAAGAGTCTGCGTGACTCGGAAGAAGGTAGGCGGGTCGGAGCTCGTCTACGGTGGCTAAATTTTTGGTTTAATATGACCAGGCTACACAGGTGGCTATCAATGGTGCCACTTATGGGTGGACTTACAAACTGGCTATGGCATTGGTTGACGCTGGGAAGTTCGATAAACAAGATTGAAGATAAGTTACTAATACTTCAAAGTAGGATGGAAGTGGTTAATAATCGTACTCTGGATGCGTTGGAATATACATATGCACGTCAGTATGGCTTGCAAGTGGACGGCAACCTTCCGCAGGAAAAACATGCTGATAATCCCTCAGCGAAAGCATTAGGATTGAGCAATGAATATATTTGGGAGTTTTTTCTTGAGCATGCTAGACACTTTCGTGGCAGCGAGGCTGATATTTCCAAGAGCTGTGAGGTATATTTACCGATCTTTTCCGATTTGCTCGAGAACGAAATAGAGAAACCAATTGTTGATATAGGCTGCGGGCGAGGAGAAATCCTCCAGATGATTGCTGATGCAGGTTTATATGGCGTAGGTATTGATGCCAACCATTTGGCTGTTGAATATTGTACGCGTAAAAATCTAACTGCATACCATCGGGATGCCTTGGAATATCTCCAAGCTCAGGATAGTTGTTCCTGCGGGGTCGTGACGGCAATTCATATTGTCGAGCACCTTGATTTTACCTATCTCATGGCGATACTAAAGGAGGTGTTGCGCACCTTAAGAGTTGGTGGTGGGATTATCGTGGAATCACCAAATCCAGAGAACCTTGTTGTGTCCTCGGCACAGTTCTACCTGGATCCAACGCATCGAAATCCAGTGCCTTTGGCTTTGATGCAGGTGATGCTCGAATATAGTGGCTTCATTGTAAAGAAGATAGATGTTAGCGCTCGAGGGGAAACTCAAGTCACGCGTAGTACCGACGACCAACTAAACTACATGTTAAACAGTCCACAGGACTATGCGCTTCTCGGATTGAAGCCTTCGTGAGGATTTTGTTCTTTAGTCCATGGCCTCCCCAACGTACAGGTATTGCGGATTACGCTTATGGCTTGGTAAAAGGATTGGTTCAAAATGGTTATGACGTAACGGTCATCACCGAAGCTGATGTACCCAAGTTATTGGCAGGGGTGGAAATTCACCCGCCCATCTGGCTTGAGCATTGCGATATATTGGAGTATGACCGCATTGTTTATCAAGTAGGAAATAATAGCCATTTCCACTTGTTCATGATGCCGTACCTATTTCGATTCCGTGGCGTTATACATTTACACGATCTAGTTTTGCATCACTTGATGGCTTATGTGCTCTATGCTAATGGAAATCCGCAGCTTTACCTTGAGCTGTTGAATAAGTGGTATGGACCGCATGTTGTTAGTTTGATGGAGGATATGCATGAGCAGAGCGAACCAATTTGGGAATCTGAAAAGGTGACTGAACTACCTCTCTTTGAGGAGGTGTTGCAGTATGCAGAATTCAGCATAATTCATTCTCGTTTTGCACAGCAAAAAATCCTCGCTACTTTTCCGAATTTGGCATGCCATGTTATTCCTCAAGTGTACGAAGATATGCATATCTCTACGCATGACCGGGAAAAGACTCTTTCTATTGGAATATTTGGTGGAGTTGATTCGAATAAAAGAACTGAGATAGTGTTGCATGCCTTATCTCAATGTATGCCACTACAAGCTCGGGTAGAGTTAAATATAGTAGGGTCTTTACATGATGATTGTATTTATCTCAAAGACTTAGTTCAAGAACTAGGTCTTGGAGACGTAGTCACATTTCACGGCCGGGTTAGTGATGAAAAATTCATTCAATTGCTGCATGCTACTGACCTTTGTATCTCACTAAGGTACCCAACAATGGGAGAGACTTCTGCTATCGTTATGCGTGCTTTGCAGAGCGCTATCCCGGTGGTGGTAAGTGATGTGGGGTGGTATAAGGAACTTCCTGGATTTGTGCAGAAGATTAAACCTGTTACATCAAGTGAAATTGATGAACTGACGCGTATTATTCGTGACTTTGCAGTATCAAGCACCTATTCAAAAAAACTGAAGACTGAAGCAATAAAATATGCAGAAGCAGATCTGAACTTTGATTTAATTATTAAGAAATATTCTGCGATTCTCAGCGAGACTCAATTATGCTAGGCATGAGCCGTATTATATTGGCGAAACTGGATCGTTCTGCCATCGGTGTGTCAATGGCCCTGTCTGTGGTATCTGCATGGTTATTAGTGTTGTTTTCTGGTTATATCGATTTTCACCCAGATGAGACGATATATTATGGCGCAATTCCTATTAGCATGCGTAATGACGCGGGTTTGTTTTATCACTTATATTACGCATTTTTTTCCGATAATTTTGGAGGGGTAACCGGAGCAAGGACCGCGTCTGCAATTCTTGGTGGTGGTACTCTATTATTCATCTTGTTGTCGCTACGAAAAATTGGAGCAGGTGTCGTTTGGTTAGGTCTGGCCAGCATAGTATTTATCTTATCTTATCAATCTATATTTGTATTTGATCGCGTTAGACCAGAGGCCGCTTGGTGGTTCCTTTCTGCGGCAATGGTCTATGGGATGATCTCGCTCGAGAAAAAGGCTTATTGGTATAATTATCTATTCGTCACTGTGATCGCATTTTTGTTGCCGATGAATCACCAGTTAAGCTGGTTCGCATCTGCATTTATTGGCGGCTATATACTCATTTTCACCAGAATTCGAGTGGGAGCATTGCCTGCATTTCTATTGGTAGGAGCTTTTGTCGCCGGTGCTTTGCTAAATGCTATCATTCGTGCGTTAGTAGTTTCGCATGATCTTGGTGAGGCGCTGCAGGGGATGCTAGGTGGCGCTAGTGCTGGGGGAGGGATTCAAAATTTTACTGAGTATTTTCATTTAGTCTTTATTGGTTCCTCTATCTTTCTCAATGATACAGCCGCTTATCCTAACTTATATCAGATGCTTGGGCTGGAGGGACGATGGGTTTCCCATGCCTTTTTTCAGGCACTATTTTGGCTGCTGATGTTTATTTTGCCATTTGGTGCGAAAAATTGGAATGTGCGCTATGCGCTCGCATTTCCATTGTTCGCCTTTATGGCATTCTACATAACAGGGTATTACAATCCAACCTATTCGGCAGGGTTCAGTATGCTCGCGCTTTTTATGGCGTTATTCCTTGCAGTAAATAGTAAACCAGTTATTCGAAATGTGGTAATTGGTCTGTGTATGTTTTCAATATTTAATGGGCTATCATTTATTACTACTCGCGTTGTTAACCACGGTGAAGCTAGCTTTTTTAAGGTTGAGGATAAACTATCAAGTCTTATTGATGGGGTTTCTGGACTGAAAAAAATTGCAGTATCTGAACGTTTTCTATCTCTTGGTGAAGGCCGGGACTTTATTTTTTTCACTAATTTTAAAGACCATATACCGCAGGACCTGGATTTATTAATTTATGATGATTATGATTACAATATGTATAAGTTTGTACCTAACCATGCTGAAATGAGTGAAGAGATATTCGAACGAGCTAACAGTATGTGCTTACGTGAAAAATTTGAATACCCAGTTTATTTGAATGATGATTTATTTTCGAAAATCACTTCGGAAGGGCCTTATAGAAGTGATAGCGTATCTGGGTCCTGGTTTTTTCGGAACTCAGTCCATTATACGATTTATGTATTTAAACAGTGTCAATCGGAAGAAAGAATCCATAATATTGGCGGAGTACTTGATAAATAATGAAAAGGTTGTTCATCGATGCTACCTCGACCATAGAAACTGGGATTAATACGGGAATACAGCGTGTAGTCCGAAATATTTGTCGGTATGTTACAGACTATGCGCATAAAGAAGGTGTTGAGTGCCATATTGTTGCCTTTGATGGTAGGCAATTTCGGTTGATAAGTGACCTGTCATTTATTCTGAATCAACCTGTTCCGCAGAAAGAGACACTGATTAATAAAATTGAATCGAAGATTGTAAATAAGTTTTTTTCATCTATGCGCCCTTTGCTAAAGAGATTACATAGACAGTTAAAGATTGGATCGACTGCTCCTCAATGGATGCCGTTAGATGGCGATGTTCTTCTGTTAGCTGATGCAACTTGGAACTATCAGCCCTGGAGCGCGCTTCGTGATGCAAGTCGGGTTAATCTTAAGGTGTTGCAAATTGTATATGATTTATTGCCAATAAAACATCCTGAGTTTTTTGTTCCTGAATTGGCAAGAAAATTTAATTCGTGGTGGGTAATTTCTGGGTATTATCTCGATGCTCGATTATGCATTTCAGAGAGCGTGGCGGATGATGTCCGATTACTCATGCCAGAGACGATGAAGCCTGGCTCTCAAACAAAAAGCTTTCCACTCGGAAGTGATTTTAACCTTGGTGTGATTAGTGATCATGGCGATAAATGTGTGTCCAAATATATTAAAGATGGTGGTGGAAATCTTTTTCTAATGGTCGGTACATTAGAACCACGAAAGAACCATGCTTTTGTTATTGACGCTTTTGATAGGGCAAGATCACAAGGCGCTGATATTAGACTGCTAATTGTTGGGCGGCAAGGTTGGAAGTCTGAGGAGCTAATTCAGAGAATTAACGGCCATCCTGAGTTTGGATTAGCGCTAATCTGGCTAGAACATTGTAGTGACACTGAGTTAGGGCATTGTTATCAAAACGCAGATGCTTTGATTGCTGCATCAGTGGATGAAGGGTATGGTTTACCAATCATTGAGGCTGAGAATTATGGTTTAGTAGTATTAGCGAGTGATATAAAGGTCTTTCGAGAAGTTGCAAATAGTAATGTTCAATTTTTTGATCTGGATGATGTGGGCCAGCTAGCAGATAAGCTTAGTCAATTCCAAGCCGGAATGGAGATGGCCGGAAGGGAAAAAATAGATAGAGCAACATGGGAATCCTCGAGTAAATACCTGTATGACATAGTCAAGTCACTATGAGTATGGTATTCAATCTATCTGAAATGGAGCTATTTGTATGCAAATAATAATTCCTATGTCTGGTTTTGGTGAGCGCTTTCGAAAAGTGGGTTATAAAGTACCTAAACCGTTAATTGAGATAGATGGCAAGCCAGTAATTGGCCATGTCATAGATATGTTTCCAGGCGAAACTGATTTCATTTTTATTTGCAATAATGACCATCTTGCAAACAATGAATATCGAATGACTGAGGTTTTGATGGGGCTATGTCCCACAGGAAAGATTATTGGAATTTCGCCACATAAGCTTGGCCCTGTTCATGCTGTGCTCCAGGCTACTGATCTAATAAATAAATCAGTCCCCGTTGTTGTCAACTACTGCGATTTTACCTGTTTTTGGGACTGGAATCACTTTAAACAGTTTGTTGAGAAAACTAAATGTGCTGGAGCTATTCCCGCTTATAAAGGGTTTCACCCACATACACTAGGTACGACTAATTATGCTTATATGCGGGAAGAAAATGGGTGGCTGCTAGATATTCAGGAGAAACAGCCTTACACAAAAAATCGTATGGAGGAATATGCATCTAGTGGCACTTACTATTTCGATAGTGGTAATGCAATGCTGGGATCATTTACTGATACAGTAGAGCAGAATCTTAATGTTGCAGAAGAGTATTATGTGAGTCTGACTTACAAATCAATTCTTGCCGCAAAAAAGCCAGTTGCAGTTTATGATCTACAGCACTTTATGCAGTGGGGAACTCCTCAGGATGTGGCCGAGTATACTGGTTGGTCAAATACCTTTCGAAAATTAGTATCTGAAGAACAGGGTTCTCCTGCTCCCCCTAAAGGGGCTGTGATTATTCCTATGGCAGGATTGGGAATGCGTTTTGTAAACGAAGGGTATGCTGAAACAAAACCACTTATTCCGGTATCTGGATTACCTATGGTGATACAGGCAACTCGTTGTTTACCCCCTGCGGAAAGATATGTATTTGTACTTCGTATGGATATGGATGGTTACGAGCAAATGGCTGAGCTTCTGAAGAATACCTTCGATAATGTTGTTATTAAGGAATTAGATGAAGTAACTGATGGGCAGGCGACAACAGCAAGAATTGGGCTCGAAGCTATGGAGGGAAATTCAGGAGATGGGCCTTCAGGCCCTATAACTTTTGGAGCTTGTGACTTTGGTATGCTTTATTCACAGGATAAACTTCAATCACTAATGGAAGATAGTGATACAGATATTATTGTATGGGGTGTGAGAGGGAATGCTAATGCGGTAAGGCATCCACAGATGTTCGGCTGGATTGATGAGTCTGCTGGAGATATTCGTAATATATCGGTAAAAGTACCACTAGACCATCCAGAATCTGATCCCATTGTTTTGGGCTCTTTCACATTTAGATCTTCGGCTGTATTTCATGCGGCACTTGAACGTATGTATGAGCGTGGCGGTAAGGTGAATGGGGAATACTATCTTGATACGATGGTAAATGATGCTATCGCTTTAGGGATGAAGTGCCGATTGTTAGAGGTAGATAGCTATTTATCATGGGGAACCCCGAATGACTTACGTACATTTGAGTATTGGCAGTCATGTTTTCATAAGTGGAGGGGGCATCCATACCGTCTCGAGCAAGATGCCCATATCCCTAGTGATGCTGTTACCGCGCTGAAAGAACGATATCAGACAACAATTCCATCGTTGCCAAGTATTTCTAAATGATTAAGCGGGAATTAATCATTTTCCTTGTTGTTGGTTCGCTAACGGTATTGATCGATTTTATAACCTACAGGGGCTTGGTGTGGACTGAGTTTCTTGGAGTAGACCTTTCTAAAGCGGTGGGCTTTTTAGTTGGTTCTGTGTTTGCTTATTTTGCCAATCGTTTATGGACCTTTGGCCATCAGCCTCATGTGGCTGGGGCCGCATGGCGCTTTGCTGTAGTTTATACAATTACACTAGGCGCCAATGTTTTAATCAATTCTCTTGCATTGTCAGTGCTTGTGGCTGAAACAGCTTCAGTTCAGATTTCATTCTTATTGGCCACTGGTGTCTCAGCTGCGCTTAATTTTATAGGGATGAAGTTTTTTGTTTTCAGGACTGTAGGATATGTGCATTAATCATGAAAAATATCGCTGTATATTTTAGTGTAATCAGTGGTTATCTTTCACGAAATAATGAGTCGTACCAAGTGTTATCTCAGTATGGATTCGTATTTTTTCAAGCCGCTGTTGGCGTTCTGTTTATTGCTGTTTTTTCTATGGAGGTATCGCTAGTCCTGCAACAGAGCAGTATAAGTGACTTGCATGCAGCTTCTCCTGATGAGGCGCTATTTATTGAGGTTGTACGTGATCGTGGGATTTGGCACTTTTCATCTGGTAATGGCCCTGTTTTTTGGGGGGCAGTATATGCAATTTTAAATATTGCTCCTCTTGGTCATGAGATTTCTTTCTCTCGTATAGTATTTATCATTTTTAAGTACGCTGCTTGGTTGTTAGTGACTTATTATTTTTATCGAGAACGAGGTAAAGCAATTGGATTATTGTTGTTCTTTGTATTACTTACTACGCCGGGTTATTTGTTTTTTGGGAAAATCGTTTCACCAGAATATTTGCTCTTATTCTTAGGGGGAATAACAGTTTATTTTTTACTGCGTGATTCGAACCGAATTGGGAGAGAATATTATCTTGCTACAATCTTGGCTTTCTTGGCTACAATAACTAAAATTACAGCATTTCCATTGATGATTGGTGTATTGATATATGGGTTATTTATGCCGTTGCTTCAGGAAGGAAGAGATTTAAAAGAATGCTTTATTAGGGCGGTCAATAGTGTTTGTATAATTGTAGTGGCTTGGGGGATAGTGCTTTACTTATGTGGCATTGAAAGCTCATGGTTAAATATATCTGAAATTCTTTCAATCGCCCCGTCTTTTCAATTTGATGGTCGGCTTGGGTTGAGTTGGTATCGCGATGAAATCACATGGGATCAAATCTCTGTTGGGGGTATCGGCATTGATTTTTTGCCCACATTGTTAATAGTCATGATACTATTTTCAGCTCTCTTCTACCAAAAAGAAAGAAGTCAGGTCTTTCATAGCAATAGCAGTATCGCTTGTGTGTTATTTTTTACTGTATTCGCAATGTTTGTTCCTATTTTATTTCGTGGAATGGCATTTGGTTGGTATCTTTTTCTACCGGCTTTCTTGTTTGTGATAGCCTTATTTTCGTTACTCCCTAATGATAAGCATGCTGTTTTATTTTTCGGAATAATTTTAATATTAGTTTTGTTTGTCAATCATGGTTGGGATCGTATGCAAGAACGAATAGAATTAAAACGTAGTAATAACATCCAACTCGTATCAAACAAACAATCGATGAATGACGTAATGACGTATGTATCGAAAACACTAGGTTGTGCAAGAACAGCTAATTTGGACATACTTGTACCCAATATTACTATTCATGGGTTTCCAGCCATTTTTCCTGCTCGTATTGCACTAAACCAAAAAGCAAGGGGAGTTTGGAGTATCCCTGATATATTGATTGTGAATGGCAAACTTGATCAAACTATGCGTAGTCCACTTAAAAATTTCATTATTCAGGATGAATTGGAAAAATTTGAGCATTTAGCTACGTTTGATTCGTTGCTTCTATACGCACAAAAATCTCTTTCATGTTTTCCTGGAATTGAGGAGAACCATAAAAAATCAATGCGGAATAATATGGAGTCGATATTTTGAAGTTTTCCTTGATAATTCCTTGCTATAACGAAGCGGATAATATTTCGTTGCTGCTGGCTCGTTGTGATGAAATTTCCAGTCAAACAGATATAGAAGTTATCTTGGTGGATAATGGTTCCACTGATAACAGCGCGGATGTTCTGCAGAAATTATTACCCCAATACCCAGGTTGTCGTAGCATACGTGTAGAAAAAAATATGGGGTATGGCTTTGGTATTCTTGCTGGCCTCAATTCAGCAAAGGGAGACATTTTAGGCTGGACTCATGCTGATATGCAAACTGACCCGCAGGATGCATTGAGGGGATTAGAGTTGTTTGATAAGCATGGGATTGATGTTTTTGTAAAGGGCCGACGCTATGGCCGTCCTCTAGCTGATGTGATATTTACTTTAGGTATGAGTATTTTCGAAACGATCTTGCTATGTAAGCCGATGTGGGACATCAATGCGCAGCCAACAATGTTCTCTCGTGCATTTTTTGAGACTTGGCATGAGCCTCCGCATGACTTTTCACTTGATCTTTATGTCTATTATCAGGCTCGATGGAGAGGGTTAACCGTACATCGCTTTCCAGTGATTTTTGGCCAGCGCGCTCATGGTGTGTCACACTGGAATGTAAATTGGAATGCCAAGCGCAAGTTTATACTTCGTACAATTGAGTTCAGTCTTCAATTAAGAAAATCATTGAAAACATGAAGCTTATTTCTCATCGTCGCAATACTATCAAGGAGCTTAATGAAACCCCGATAAAATATGGGGTAGAGATTGATATACGTAGCTGGGGTGATGAATTGATTATCAATCATGATCCATTTGTAAAAGGTGAGTCATTAGACGCCTGGATTTCAGAATATCGACATGGAACGCTCATACTGAATGTGAAAGAGGAGGGGCTTGAGGCTCGCTTGATTGAATTGATGCGGTCTAGTGGTATTGAGGATTATTTTTTCCTTGACCAGTCTTTTCCATTTCTTGTTAAGTGGGCAAAGACTGGCGAACAGCGTTGTGCGGTTCGTATCTCAGAATTTGAATCTATTGAGACAGTTTTGACCCTTTCGGGAAAAGTAAAGTGGGTGTGGGTCGATTGCTTTACACGCTTTCCCTTGCGCAATGATGATGCTAAGCGCCTTATGGCATCGGATTTTAAGCTTTGTTTAGTCTCTCCTGAATTGCAAGGGCGTGATGGGGCTGTAGAGATACCTCAATTAGCGATGCTATTAGTCGAAAGAGGCATTCAGGCTGATGCAATTTGCACGAAAAGGCCTGATTTGTGGGAAGAGGTTCTTAGTTTATGAGAAAGTTAGTTCTTCACCCTCTATTTCTTCTGGGTCTTACCATTCGGCTAGTGTTGATATTTATGTTGCAGCCGTTGGCTGTAACAGAGTGGTATATGCCGTTTCTAGATGCCAGTACTAATCAATTTACATTGGACCCCTGGGCTATATGGCTTGATCAGGGCGGCGACATAGCTGCTTTCCCATATGGTTACGTGATGTGGGTAGCCTTGTTGCCTCTGACTCTACTGTTTAAACTTTTTGGTATTTCATTATTTTATGGTTATGTAACTACGTTGTTGATTGCTGATTTTAGTTTGCTAGCAGCGCTCCGTAAACTACTTCCTAAATGCGATCGATTATTGCTTGTGGCGTATTGGCTATCTCCAATCGTTTTACTTGCAACTTATGGGCTCGGGCTTAATGATCTTATTCCAGTCTTATTGCTGGCCTTGTCACTATATTTTACTAGAAAAAGAAGGTTGTTCGTTGCCGGGTTTTTATGTATTGCTGCAATTTCAGCCAAGTTGAGCATGGTATTGGCTTTGCCATTTTATTTTATTTACCTAAATCAAAATCGTGCTCTTCACCAGATTTCTCCTGGTTTTTTAAAGGGAGTGCTGGCAGGTGCCGCATTATTTATATTTCCCTTTATTATTTCAGGTTCTGGTTTACATATGTTGATTAGTAATCCATTAATGGATAACGTCTACCAGTTTTCATTGAGTATTGGCGATGGAACAAAGATTTATGTTGTTCCCCTTGCCTACCTGCTGATGATCTATGCTACTTTTCGAATTCGTCGACTTAATTTCGACCTGTTTCAGTCAATTCTGGGGTTATCCTTTTTACTTGTAGTGCTCCTAACGCCTGCTTCACCCGGTTGGTTTATATGGGCATTGCCTTTGTTGGTTACATATCAAGCGATGAGCGGTCGGGTTGCTGTTCTACTTAGCGGGGTCTTTTCAGGACTTTATGTTTTGAGTACGTTGTTGTTAGCCCCAGAAATGACATCGTTGTTATCGCGTGTCACTACGGAGCTATTTGACAGCTCGAGGGAGGTCGGAGGCCATACAATATCTGTTGTTCATACAGCAATGACAGCGATTGGCATCGTATTAGCGGTTCGAATATGGCGTGAAATGGTGAGTCGGAATGATTATTTTAGATTAAGCAGGAAACCTTTGGTTTTAGGGATTGCTGGTGATGCTGGAACTGGAAAAGAAACATTCTCTAATGCTATTGAGGGCTTATTTGGTAGCCATTCTGTAACGAAGCTTTCTGGTAATAACTATCGTTTATGGGATCGTCAAAAACCAATGTGGCAAGTGATGACGAACTTGAATCCGATGGCGAATGATTTGGAATGTTTTGCTAATGATTTGGTGGCATTGAGTGATGGTAAATCCGTGCCTTCACGGAAGCATAATCATTTAACTGGGAAGGCGAGCCGTCCATTTCAATTAAATAGCAATGATTTTATTATCGTAAATGGTTTGCATGCTCTTTATTTGCCTATATTACGAAGCTGCTACAATTTGAGTATATATCTAGAGGTCGATGAGAGCTTAAGGCGTTATTTTAGACTACAAAGAGATGTAGTAGAGAGGGGGGGGGGTGAAGCTAAAGTTCAAGCCTTACTTGAAAAAGAACTACCAGATTCGATACAGTTTGTCCAACCACAGGTTTCTCATGCTGACTTGGTATTGTCATTGCAACCAATACATCCGCGTATTTTAGATGATAGTCAATATAAACACCCGATTAGACTTAAGCTTATTGCTCGTTCTAAAAATGGTTTAAATGAGATATCGTTGACTCGTGTTTTGGTTGGTGTGTGTGGATTACACGTTGATATGATCATGAAAAACGATGCTTCTGGAGTAGAGCTTGTTATTGAGGGCGAGGCATCTTCTGATGATATTGCACTAGCGGCAAAAATTCTTTGTCCCCGCATTCTGGATTTTCTTGATATTTGTCCAAAATGGAAAGATGGTGTGTTAGGTTTGATGCAGTTGATTACATTATCTCATGTTAATCAAGTCCTTACGAAGCGTTTTATATGATGAAATTACTTAAACAAGAGCAATTTAATCAGCTACCAGATGCGATTTTGTTTGATACAGATAATACATTGTATCACTACGATCCTGCCCATGCTGCAGCGCAAAATGCAGTGCGAGATAAGGTGGTTAGTACGTTTTCTATTGAGCCAGATGTGTTTGACAAGGCATTCGATGAAGCGCGAAGGCAAGTAAAGTCAAAACTTAAAAACACGGCATCTTCCCATAGCCGTCTTTTATATTTACAACGAATGCTTGAAATAATGGGCCTTGGTTCGCAAGTCCTTTGGGCATTGGATTTTGAACAAACTTATTGGCGGACATTTCTTAGTAATGCGATTTTGTTCGATAATGTTAAAGAGTTGCTAGATGATTTAAGGCTGTTAGGCATTCCAACAGCAATCGTTACTGACCTAACGGCGCAGATTCAATTTAGAAAAGTTGTTTACTTTGGCCTGGATCATTATTTTGATTATATTGTGACTAGTGAGGAAGCTGGTTTTGATAAGCCTCATGCAGCACCCTTTGAAATTGCTATAGAAAAGATGCGGCCAAGTGGTGATTGTATATGGATGATCGGTGATAATCCTATTAATGATATTCGTGGTGCGAAAGAAAAAATTAATGCGGTGACTCTTCAAAAGCTTCATGAGGGAATAGAAATTGGAATAGGACTAGAAACACCTGATGCTGCGTTCAATGAGTATTCAGAGCTGCAACAGCTGGTTGATAGGCTTAATAAACCATAAAATAATGTATGGAGATATAATGAGAAGTGCTGTTGAAAAGTACTGTGAAATGGTCGGTTCAGATCCTATGTTGGTGCAAGGAGCTGGTGGCAATATTTCATGGAAAGATGGCGGTATACTCTGGATCAAGGCATCAGGTAGATGGTTAGCTGATGCTGGAACTAAAGATATTTTTGTGCCGGTTGATTTGAGTCATCTTCAGAAGGAAGTTGGATTAAGAAATTTTGATGTGGCTCCAATATCAATTGGTGAGTCTCAACTTAGGCCGTCAATTGAAACCTTATTGCATTCACTAATGCCCCAAAAAATTGTAGTGCATTTGCACGCTATTGAAATCCTGGCTCATTTGATTCGAGATGGGTTCAAGCGGGATTTCGGCTTGAAGAGTGACAGTTTTTCTAATATCAACTGGGCTAGTGTTGATTACTATAAGCCAGGTGCGGCACTAGCAAGTGCAATTAACGCTGCGCTATTGAAAGGAAACGATATCAATGTAGTGTTTCTGCAAAATCACGGTGTTGTTATAGGTGGAGCTAGCATAGACGAAGTAGATTATATTTTACAAACGCTTCTTGAGGTGATGAATAATTCAGTTCTACAAGTAAGCGATGTTAGCCCCCCTGTATCTGATATTGTTGTAGGTGATGATGTGCGGTTTACTCCTGTTGGGGATGTCGATGTGCATCAATTAGCAACGAATACTTCTTTGTTTAATCGCCTTGAGACTGATTGGGCACTGTATCCTGATCACGTGGTTTTTTTAGGGGCGAAGGCCCATAGGTTCAATAGTCTTGAGTCATTTGATAGTGAAATGTCGAGTATGGCCGAGATGCCCGAGTTGGTTTTTATACAAGGTATTGGAGTTTTTACACGTGCTAAGCTTGGTGTAGCTAAACAGGCACAGTTGCGTTGCTATTATGATGTGGTATCCAGGTTGCCGCACGATGTAAAAGTTAATGTGTTGGTTAATGAGAGTATTGCTGAGTTACTAAATTGGGATGCGGAACAGTATAGAATGAATATTGCGAAATAAGAAAGTAACGGTTATGAAAATCTTTTGCGATAATAAAAAATATTTATTAATTTTAATTGTTTTCTTAACTTATACATTAGGGTCTTTCGGTTTTTATCACGCACGAACACTTGGTGGCGATTTAAATAATCATATTTTATCCGGAGAGATGTTTGGTGTTCCTGTTGAACTCGAAGAGCGAGGAATAAAACCACTTTATTACGGTCCTGGGCAAACAGGATGGGATGGGCAGTTTTATTACTATATGTCTAACGATATATTTGGTGCTAAAGATACTGCTGAGCATATAGATGCGCCTTCATATCGATACCAAAGAATAGGCCTTTCACTTTATACCTTCATTGTTTCGCAATTATTAGGGCAGGATTGGGTTTCTCCTACATCTTTTTTTGTGAGTTATTTGCTATTGGTTGCTCTTGCCGTATGGATTGGGAGTAGGCTATTAGCTACATTGGGTATTCATCCCGCATGGATTTTGCTTTGGGGGATGGGAGTTGGAACGCAAATTACTGTTTTTAATGCGCTACCTGATGCCGCAGCTGATGCATTTTTAATTCTTGCTTTAGCTGCTGTTGTGGCGAAAAGATTTTCACTTTCAGTCGTGCCTTTTGTTATGTCTGCATTATCACGCGAAGCCTATGTTTTATTTCCAGCATTTATTTTAATGTTCTATTTGATTGAGGATGTAATAGGCCAAAAAAGAAGTGGCGAAACACTGGCGAGTATATTATTCGGTCTATTTAAGTGGAAAAGCTATTATCTATTAGTGCTGCCTGGTGTGGTGGCAGTGGCATGGATAGTATATATAACGATTCATTTTGGAATAGCGCCGAAGGATCAAGCTGCTGGGATCCTTGGGGCACCTTTTGTTGCCTGGGGAGAGTATTTGGTATCTGGGTTGCAAGGTAACCATAAGTTACTAGGCGTTGGCTATGGGGCGTATGCCGAGGCATTTTCACTTCTGTTTTTTATGGCGGTTTTGTTTGTTTCATTTTTATTGGCTGTGGGTATCCTCTTTAATCAATATTGGCGGATTTCAGTTGTATTACGCGGTGTTGCTTTTACCAGTCTTATATTTGTGATGATTTATGTCTGCTTTGGTCCAACTGTTGTAATGCATTATACTGGCTATTTAAAAGCTGTTGGGGTGTTTTTATTTCTGATCCCTTTGATGTGTGCAGTGAGTAATATCCAATTTCGATATAAGGTTGTTGGAGCGGGGGTTCTCGTAACTGGTGTGTTGCTTACTTCTTTCTACAACCTGAAAACTAGAATTTTGGACCGTAATATTAGTGCAGATAATATTACACAAATGAGTATGGTAAAGGAAACCAAATATGTTGAGTGTTTTAATGAATACGAGGCAGTAATTAAAGTTGAGGGCTTCAATATCCTGACCGGATCTGTTTTTTCCGGTATCTTTGGAGGGGATAGGGTTATTGTTGATCTTGTTTTGCATAATACCAGTGATGTTCCCTTTGTTTCATCGAAAAATTCGGGAAGTGTTCACATGAGTTATCAGTGGGTGGATACCGAAGACAATGTTGTAATAGATGGTACAAGAACGGCGATACCTGATCCTTTAATGCCGGGCCAATCTACATCTATTAAAGTTATTTCATCTTTGCCAAACTCTCGTGATGAACTCTATATGAGACTTAGTCCTGTTCAGGAAGGCTGTGCCTGGTTTTATATAAGGAATCCATCTGTTACTGAAGATATTAGATTTGACAAAAAATGAGTATAATTATGACGGCAATATTGTCGTTGATTATTTTGATTAGGAAGTTGGGGGAAAGTTTTAATGACAAAGTCAGCAATTATAACTGGCATTACAGGTCAAGATGGAGCCTATCTAGCTGAGCTATTGCTTGATAAGGGGTACACCGTTTATGGTGCATACCGACGTACTGCATCAACAAATTTTTGGCGTATTGAAGAATTGGGTATTAAAAACAACCCTAATTTGCATTTGGTTGAATACGATCTGACGGATCTAGGTTCAAGTATTCGTTTGTTAGAACTAGCTCGGCCAGATGAAGTGTACAATCTTGCCGCTCAGAGTTTTGTGGCGGTCTCATTTGATCAGCCGATTACCACTGGGAAGATTACAGGGCTTGGGCCAGTTAATTTACTGGAGGCGATACGGATCGTTAATCCGAAGATTCGTTTTTACCAGGCATCTACCTCTGAGATGTTTGGAAAAGTACAAGAGGTCCCCCAAACTGAGACGACACCCTTCTATCCCCGTAGTCCCTATGGTGTTGCCAAGCTCTATGCGCATTGGATGACTATAAATTACCGTGAAAGTTTCGATATCTTTGGTAGTAGCGGTATTTTGTTTAACCATGAATCGCCATTGCGTGGTCTCGAGTTTGTGACGCGTAAGATCACCGATGGCATCGCGAGAATTAAGCTGGGTAAGCAAGACTTTTTAGAATTGGGCAATATGGACGCTAAGCGTGATTGGGGGTATGCCAAGGATTATGTGGACGGCATGTATCGGATGCTGCAGGCAGAAAAACCTGATACTTATGTATTATCGACTAATCGTACTGAGACGGTTCGTGATTTTGTCTCAATGTCATGTAAAGCTGCTGAGATTGAGATTGAATGGAAGGGCACTGATGAGAATGAAGTAGCTATTGAGATCGCTTCTGGAAAAGAGATTGTTCGCGTCAATCCTAAGTTTTACCGCCCTGCAGAGGTTGAATTGCTCATTGGTGACCCTCAAAAGGCAAAAGATGATCTGGGCTGGGAACCTTCAACTTCATTAGAAGAGCTCTGTGCCATGATGGTCGAAGCAGATTTGCGTAGAGTCGAAAGAGGGGTCTCTTTCTAGGCCATGCGTACGTTAGTGACGGGCCTTGATGGCTTTACAGGGCGTTATATCCAGGCTGAACTGGAAGCTCACGGACATACAGTTTTGGGTTTGTCCTGTGATCTAACTGACCCTGAAGCAGTGATAGCCGAAGTTGCTAAGATTCAGCCAGAAGCAGTGATACATTTGGCTGCCATTGCATTTGTTAGCCACGGTGATGCCAGAGCCTTTTACGAGGTTAATCTGATCGGTACCCGAAACCTGTTGGAGGCATTGGCACAAAACGTTCCAGATGTGCGTAGTATTCTATTGGTAAGCAGCGCCAATATTTACGGCAATCGTTCTGAAGGTGTTCTGAGTGAAAATGCTATCCCTGAGCCGGCTAATGATTATGCTGTCAGCAAGGCAGCGATGGAACAAATGGCTCATCTGTGGGCCGATCGATTGCCGTTGTTCATTGTCCGACCGTTTAACTATACCGGTGTTGGACAGGATGATAAATTTCTGATTCCTAAAATTATTGCGCACTTTAGGGGGGAAAGATCGATTATCGAGCTAGGAAATCTTGAGGTTTGGCGGGAATTTGGTGATGTCCGAACCGTTGCTGATATCTACAGAAGGTTGCTAGAGCTGTCTCCGGCTGGTGAAACCCTTAATGTATGTACTGGTCAAACCTATTCTTTGAAGGAGGTGGTTACGATGTGTGAAAAAATCACGGGACACGGCATTGAAATCCAGGTGAACCCTGAATTTGTTCGTGCAAATGAAGTGCGAGTGTTGACCGGTGATAACAGTCGCCTCAAGGCTTTGATCGGTGATTGGCAGAGATACGATTTTGAAGAAACATTGGCCTGGATGTTGGATGATGAGCAGGTCACCTCGAGTTGAAGGTTGGGGTTGATGCAAGGCTACTATCACGACCAATTACAGGTATCGGACGATACACGCTAGAGATGTGTCGAGCCCTGGCCAAAATAGAAAATATTTCACTTTATCTCTACAGCTCCGCACCTCTTTATAGCGAATACGTGTCAGGCCTTGAATCAGCTCATATCCGAACAAAAAGCTGGGATGGGGGTTTGCTCAGGCAGTTTTGGTCAGAGTCCTATTTACCCTTATGGGCAAAAGAAGATGGAGTCGATGTTCTTTGGGGCCCTGCACATCGCTTACCGCGCTGGTTGCCAGCGAATATCTCACGTGTGGTTACCATTCATGATCTAGTCTGGAAGTTTGCAGGCGACACTATGCGGCCGTTATCACGTTGGTTGGAACGTAAGCAAATGCCTTTGGCTGTGAATACGGCTGATGTCGTGATTGCCGACTCACAGGCAACAGCTGATGCCGTGACGGAGGAATTTTGTATTACTCATGACAGATTGGACGTTGTGACGCTTGGTACCCGTATAGCTCGGAATATAGCACCTCTTGAAACATTGCAGCCGCTTGGTATTGGTCGCCCTTATTTTCTCTTTGTCGGTACACTTGAACCACGGAAGAACCTTGCCCGCTTACTGACGGCCTATTCTCGTTTACCACAATCATTAAAAGATCGTGCGATGTTGGTGATTGCCGGCGGTAAGGGGTGGGGTGGGGTGAATATTAGTGACATGGTATCTGATTTAGGTTTAGTGAAGCATGTTTGTATAGTTGGGTATGTCGACGAGCCAACCCTGGCTGCCCTTTATGCTAACGCTGAATTTCTGGCGATGCCTTCTCTATACGAAGGTTTTGGTTTGCCTTTGATTGAAGCGATGGTGTATGGCACACCCGTTTTGACCTCGAACAATTCATCAATGTCAGAGGTCGCAGGCGATGCCGGTCTATTGGTAGATGCGCTGGATATTAGCTCCATCGAAAATGGCCTGAATCAACTGATTACAAATGAACAGTTGAGAAGCAGACTTGCTACAAATGCTAAACATAATGCATCTCGGTTTGATTGGAATGAATCTGCAAAAAAGCTAGTGACGGTATTTGAAAAAGCTATTTCTGAACGAAAATTTCGATTGGCTTGAAGATTCTTTAATTTCATATAGTCTCTTAGGTGGCGCTGGTGTTTTATGAGGAGTAGTGAGGTGAGAATACTTGTTCTAGGTGGCGATGGAATGCTGGGGCATCAGTTGCTAAAACATTTGAGTGGTAATCACCACATGTGCGTAACACTCCGTCAGGATGCATCACAATATCGCGATTATGGGTTGTTTGACCATGAAAATGCTTATTTTGGGGTTGATGTCCGTATCTTTGAACGATTGGTTGAGGTGTTTGCAGACTTTCAACCTGATGCTGTAATCAATGCGGTTGGCATCGTTAAACAGCGTAGCAGTTCTAAAGAAAGCATTCCCAGTTTGGAACTCAACGCGTTGTTGCCGCATAAATTGAGCTTGCTATGTAAAGCGGTGGGCGCACGCCTGATTCAAATAAGTACCGACTGTGTGTTTTCCGGTGACAAGGGGCATTATGTTGAGTCAGATGTGCCAGATGCAACTGACCTGTATGGAAAAAGCAAGCTGCTTGGGGAGCTAACTGATTCACACTGCGTCACCTTGAGGACATCGATTATTGGGCTTGAGCTGGCCAGAAAAAAGAGTCTTATTGAATGGTATCTGGCGCAGACAGGTGAAATAAAGGGTTTTCAAAAGGCGATCTATACCGGCGTCACGACTAAAGAGATGGCGAGAATTATTGAGTTTGTGCTGCTTAATGCTCCAGATTTAAAGGGTATGTGGCATGTAGCATCAAAGCCGATCAATAAATATGACTTATTGACGCTGCTGACAGAAAAACTTGGTAGAAAGGATGTCACTTTGCAGCCAGATATCGATTTTGTATGCGACCGCACTTTGATTGGTGATGCATTTATCAATCAGACGGGTTATAAAATTCCAGAATGGGACGATATGATTAATGAACTTGTCGTTGATATTAAAGCCCGAGGTGATATGTGATTCTGGAAGATAAAGTGATTGTCGTAACAGGGGGGACAGGGTCACTTGGGAAAGTGCTTGTTCGTCGTCTTTTATTAGGCGAAAAAGGCATGCCACGGAAGATAGTGATTTTTTCCAGAGGCGAAGACAAACAGCATGATATGCGAATGTCATATAGAAATAATCAGGTGTCATCTGATGAGCTGATTAACGAAAGTTTTGCGCGCATCCTGGAATTTCGCATCGGTGATGTCCGCGATTATGGCGATGTCTGTTCGGTAGTAAAAGATGCGGATATCGTGATTAATGCGGCAGCGCTAAAGCAGGTGCCGACATGTGAATATTTTCCTGCGCAGGCGGTGATGACCAATTGCAGTGGCGCAATGAATTTGGTAAGGGCTATTCGAGAAAATGATTATCCAGTAGAGACCGTCGTGGGCATTAGCACAGACAAGGCTTGTAAGCCTGTCAATGCGATGGGTATGAGTAAGGCCCTGCAGGAGCGTATTTTTACTTCGGCTAATGTCTTGAGTCCGAAGGCGAGGTTTATCTGTGTGCGCTACGGCAATGTGCTTGCATCTCGAGGTTCTGTGATCCCGTTATTTCACAATCAAATCAAATGTGGTGGCCCTGTGACGGTGACCGTCCCCAAAATGACCCGTTTTTTATTGAGCCTTGATCAGGCTGTTGATACCGTTTTTGAGGCACTCGAAGGCGCTAACCCAGGGGAAACTTATGTGCCTAACGCCCCATCAGCGACGGTAATGAATATTGCGACGGCTTTGATTGGGGAGAGGGATATTAAAATTGATGTCACTGGTATCCGTCCTGGTGAAAAAATACATGAAATTATGGTCTCCGAAGAAGAGACATTTCATACGGCAAAGCGTGGTGACTATTATGCAATTCTACCTATGTTGCCGGAATTGATAAAAGATGAAAGCGAAAACCGAAGAGTGTTACGTGCTGAGTTTAGTTCAGAAGATAACGTCATTGACCTTCATCAGACGATCGAATTATTCAAACAAAATAATCTGATGGTGGGTGAGGCTGGGATATTAGACGATGAGGAGTTATTGAGATAGTGTTGGTGACGTTATTTTGTATATGGGGATGATGTGCGTAGTGTATTAGTAACAGGCGCAAATGGATTTGTTGGCAAGGCTTTGTGTGACTTGCTTGTCGATAATGAAATGTTAGTTAAAGCAGCCATCAGAAAGAGTGATGGTGTTCATGATGGTCGTATCGATTATATCTCGGTAGGCGAAATCAATGGTGACACGGAGTGGCAAGAGGCGCTTGTTGGCGTTGACTGCGTGGTGCATCTGGCTGCGCGTGTGCACGTGATGAATGAAACTGCCTCGAATCCACTGGATGAGTTTCGTCGCATTAACACTTATGGCACCGAGAAATTGGCGCGTGATGCCACTAAGGCTGGAGTTAAGCGGTTAATATACCTCAGCACGATCAAGGTTAACGGGGAGGCAACCGCGGATCATCCGTTTACGGAACAAGTGGATCATCCTCCTGTCGATCCATATGGGCTTTCCAAGTGGGAGGCCGAGAATATCGTGAAGAAGGTTTCGGCGGAAACTGGAATGGAAGTCGTGATCATCAGGCCGCCGCTGGTCTATGGGCCGGGCGTCAAAGGAAATTTCCTGACGCTACTCAAGCTCGTTTCAAAAGGACTGCCACTGCCACTCGGTGCTGTGTCCAATAAACGAAGTCTGGTTTCGCTCGATAATCTGGTTGATTTGATACGAGAGTGTATTGTTAACCCGCAGGCCGCAGGTGAGACCTTTCTGGTGTCGGATGGACACGATCTTTCGACTGCTGAATTGATCCGGTCGATTGCTCATGCGATGGAGAAATCGCCTCGGCTGATTCCGGTGCCTTTATTGGTATTGAATACCGCGGCAACAATGCTCAGAAAAAAGGCGGTAGCTAGTCGGCTTTTGGGCTCTCTGCAGGTAGATTCCACTAAGGCGCAGCAATTACTCGGATGGCAGCCACCTCAGTCTGTGGTGCTTGGAATTGAACGTGTTACACATTGGTATCGTAGCCGCAGTTAGATTCAGGCCGCGATTTCGTAGCGTTCAGTGTTATAGAGTTAACAAAAACAGAAGGAATTTCATGAAATTGGCGTGATAGATGCGTATAATTTGCCAATGATGAGTCTGCTAATTATCGTATCCTTTCTACTCTCTATGTGTTTAACGCGCATGTTTCTCAGTCCCGCTTCCTGGGTGCGAGTGATAGACCACCCAAATGAGCGCTCGCTACACTCCCATTCGGTTTCCCGCGCAGGTGGGTTGGCGATTATGATATCCGTTTTCATGGCGATGAGTGTTGCGGCGCTGTTATTAGATGCAGTTATCAGTCCGGTGTTACTGATCGGTGCATTGGCAATTGCTGTGATTTCATTTCTTGATGACTGCTACTCACTAAGCGCTGCGATCAGGTTTTCCATTCATCTCGCTGTCGCCGTTCTGCTGGTTGTGAATGGATATTACCTAACAGAACTGGAAGTTGCAGGATGGGTATGGCAGTGGCCGCTATCAATGGCTATGGTGGTGTCGTGCCTTTTCATTGTCTGGTCAATCAATCTGTATAACTTTATGGATGGTATGGATGGTTTTGCTGCGGGGATGGCCATCGTGGGTTTTTCCTGTTTTGCACTGCTTGGCTGGCAAGCACAACATCAACTGTTTGTGATCGCCAATCTGATTGTGGTTGCGGCCGTGTCAGGTTTCCTGCTGTTCAATTTCCCCCCTGCGAAGATATTTATGGGTGACACTGGTTCATCAACGTTAGGCTTTTTCATGGCAGCATTCTCATTGTGGGCGAGTATAGATAACATCTTTCCTGTCTGGATTGCGCTGCTGATATTTTCACCCTTTATCGTAGATGCCTCGGTCACATTAGTGCGCCGTCTATTTGCAGGAGAAAAAATCTGGAAGGCCCATCGGAGTCACTATTATCAACGGCTGGTGCAAGTCGGATGGGGCCACAGAAAGACAGTATTATATGCTTATTTAGTAATGGTGCTGTGTGGTATTTCATCGTGGTTAGCGATACAAATGGATGCTATTTTTCAATTAAGTGTAGTGTTGGGTTGGATTGTGGTCTATTTTTCGATTATTGTCGGAATCAGCAAGTTGGAGCGTCGGTGCCTGATCGAAGAGAAATAACTATTGTGCTATGAATGCCAATTTTTACGAGACGAAAATTTTGTGATGAATAATCAATGAAGCATCAGAGTAGAAGATTAGCGGTCGTTAGTCATGACTTGGTAATGGTAGTGATTGCGTGGGGATTAGCCTTTCTCACGCGTTATAATTTTTCCATGCCTGATGCCGCATGGTCGATGGTTTGGCAGACGCTGGTTATCGTAGTCTCTTGTCAGGCCATTGTTTTTGGAGTAACCGGCCTATATCGGGGGTTGTGGCGTTTTGCCAGTATTCCAGATATGTGGAATATCAGCCGCGCGGCAGTTATAGGTGTATTAGGCATTTCATTAGTCTTGTTCTTCTTTAATCGTATGGAAGGGGTGCCAAGAACAATTCTGATATTTTATCCGGTCTATCTTGTTTTTCTGCTTGGAGTACCTCGAATTGTATACAGAATGTGGAAAGAGCACGGGTTAAACCTCAGAAACATTGCCGGCCGAACACCAGTGTTGATCGTTGGTGCTGGTCGTTCAGGTGAAATGTTGGTGCGCGATCTCCTGCGTGAAGGGGAATATATTGTTATCGGTTTTCTGGATGATAACCGTCGCCTGAAAGGGGCTAAAGTCAGAGGGATTCCTGTTTTGGGTACCATTGATGACCTCCCGGATTTAGTCGCTGCTGAGAAAGTTGATATTATTATGATCGCCATCCCTTCTGCTAACAGTAAGCAGATGCGACGGATAGTCGAGTTGTGTGAGACGGCAGGGGTGCCTTTTCGAACATTACCTAGAATTCAGGACCTTGTTTCCGGTCGATCAACCCTGACTGAATTGCGAGAAGTCGTGATTGATGACCTGTTGGGCCGAGATCCTGTGCAACTGGACTGGGATGGTATCAATCAGGGGGTTGTCGGCAAGACAGTGCTGGTCAGTGGAGGCGGAGGGTCGATAGGTTCAGAGTTGTGTCGGCAAGTTGCAAGGCTTGGTCCTGCTAGGCTAGTGCTGTTTGAGAAAAGTGAATTCAATCTGTATAACACGGGCCGTGAACTCAAAAATGAATACCCTAATATAGTATTTCATTCTGTCCTTGGTGATGTCTGTGATGTGGTTGCGGTTGAGCATGTGATGAACACACATCGTCCCGATGTTATTTTTCATGCAGCAGCTTACAAACATGTACCGATGCTGGAATATCAGGTCAGAGAGGCGGTCAGGAATAATGTGCTCGGCACGCGTCTGATGGCACAGACGGCAGCCAGTACTGGTTGTAAAACCTTTGTGATGATCTCGACGGATAAGGCCGTGAACCCTGCGAATGTGATGGGGGCGACTAAACGTGCCTCCGAAATTTATTGTCAGGCACTGAACGCACGTGTTGAAACACACTACATCACTGTACGCTTCGGCAATGTGCTGGGCTCGGCTGGGAGTGTGGTACCTCTTTTCAAGGAACAGATTGCCAATGGTGGCCCTGTGACTGTGACCCATCCGGAAATTACCCGCTATTTTATGACGATCCCTGAAGCAAGTCAGTTGATCTTGCAGTCGGCCACTATGGGTTCGGGTGGTGAGATATTTGTACTGGATATGGGCGAACCCCTTAAGATCAGTTATCTGGCGGAACAGATGATTCGCCTGTCCGGGAAAGTTCCCGGCGAAGATATTGAGATTAAATACACTGGGCTAAGGCCTGGCGAAAAACTTTATGAAGAGCTGTTTTACCAGCAAGAAAATTTGTTGAAAACAGAGCATAAGAAAATATTGCTGGCACGTTCGAGTGATGCTGACTGGGATATCATTGAACAAAAAATGACCCTGCTACAGGCAGCATGTGATGAATTTGATGAAGAGCGGGTGCAGTCTATCCTGTATGAGCTGGTGCCAGAGTTGAGTGAACAGCAGGCGTTATCGAATCCATTGCTGAATGACAGCAATGTGATCGAGTTTTCGCGATAATCTTTATGTGATGTAATTTCCGGATGGCGTCACACTTATATGCATGACGTTTTTTTGTATAAATGGATTCCAGTATGTCGTACCCCACAATTGAAAGTTTTGTTGGTAACACCCCGTTGGTTCGGCTGCAGCGCCTGCCGGGGGATAGCAGTAATGTGATCCTTGCGAAGCTTGAAGGGAATAATCCTGCGGGTTCGGTGAAGGATCGTCCCGCGCTCAGCATGATTCAGCATGCCGAGGCACGGGGCCAGATCAAACCGGGTGATACGCTGATCGAGCCGACCAGCGGGAATACCGGAATCGCACTGGCGATGGCAGCGGCAATCAAGGGGTACCGTTTGATCCTGATTATGCCTGATCATATGAGCATTGAGCGCCGTGCCAGTATGAAAGCCTATGGCGCAGAGATTATACTGACCCCGGCAGCGGGTAGCATGGAGGCGGCGATTGATCGCGCGCGTGCGATGGTCGCGAAGGGTGAGGGAGTAATGCTCGACCAGTTTTCGAATCAGGATAACCCCGAGGCCCATTACAAAGGCACTGGCCCCGAGATCTGGCGTGATACCGGTGGCAAGATTACCCACTTAGTCAGCTCAATGGGCACTACCGGCACCATCATGGGCACCTCTCGTTTTCTGAAAGAACAGAATTCTGAGATTCAAATTGTCGGTGTGCAGCCGATGGATGGCGCACAGATTCCGGGGATTCGCCGCTGGCCGAAGGCGTATCTACCCAGGATATACGACGAGCGACGCGTTGACCGCATTATTGATGTCAGCCAGGCGGCAGCGGAAGAGACTACACGTGAGTTGGCGCGACGCGAGGGTATCTTTGCCGGGATCTCTTCTGGGGGCGCGATGAGTGCAGCATTGCAGCTTTCACAGGAAGTCAGCGATGCTGTGATTGTGGTGATAATTTGTGATCGTGGTGATCGTTATCTATCGACCTCGGTTTTTTCAGCTTAAGGACAGGGTAAATAGATGGCACGTAAACAGCGGCGTTCACGAGGACGCGCGTCGAACCAAAGTGGCCGCATTGATATCAAACAGAGTGCGTATGCAACGATTGAGTCACTGAGTCATGATGCGCGTGGGGTCGCGCATGTCAACGGTAAAGCGGTCTTCATCGATGGCGCGTTGCCGGGAGAAGAGGTGCTCTTCTCTTATTTAAATCGTAAAGGCAGTTATGATGAAGGCGGTACCGCCCATGTCATCAAGGCCTCGCCTGAGCGTGTCACTCCCGGCTGTGCCCACTTTGGTGTGTGTGGTGGCTGTAGCCTGCAACACATGGCAGCGGAGACACAGATTCACGCCAAACAGCAGGTGCTGCTCGACAACCTAAAACACATCGGCAATGTTAAGGCGGAGCAGTCACTGCCGCCGATAACAGGCCCGCTATGGGGCTACCGCCGTAAGGCACGCCTCGGGGTTAAATATGTCATCAAAAAAGAGAAAGTGCTGGTCGGCTTTCGCGAGAAGAGCAGTCCCTATCTAGCCGACCTTGAGTGCTGCGAGGTGTTACATCCATCGGTCGGTGAACAGCTGAATGCGCTGAAGCAACTGGTGGGTGATCTATCCATTTATATGAAGATTCCACAGATTGAAATAGCGGTGGGTGATGATGGCACCGCGATGGTCTTTCGCCATATGGAACCGTTTATCGATAGTGATATCGATAAGCTGCGTCAGTTTGCACAACAGCACAAAGTATTGCTCTATCTACAGCCCAAGGGGCCGGATACCGTGCATCTACTGTGGCCGGAGGAGGCTAAGGCGAATAGCGATAAGGCGCTCTGTTACCGCCTGCGCGCGCATAATATTGAATACCGTTTTGGTCCGATGAACTTTGTGCAGGTCAATGCTGAGATCAATCGCAAGATGATTGACCAGGTGATTACGCTGCTTGATCTTCAGCCGCAAGATCGGGTGATGGATCTCTTTTGTGGCCTAGGGAACTTCACCCTGCCGATGGCGCGACGGGTGGCATCAATTGTCGGCATCGAGGGGGATGAGCCGTTGGTCGAACTGGCACGCTATAATGCCGACCACAATGGGATCAGTAATGCAGAATTTTATGCGGCCGATCTGAGTAAGCCTGAGCTGTTATCGCAGGTCGGTTTTGCGCTTGAAAAACAGCAGTTTGATAAGGTGTTGCTTGATCCGGCGCGTGCCGGCGCACTGGAGATGATGGCGCCACTGGCGAAGCTGGCACCAAAACTGATCGTCTATGTCTCCTGTAATCCGGCGACTCTGGCGCGTGATGCCGATGAACTGGTGAATAAACACGGTTACCGGATGACGCATGTGGGCGTGATGGATATGTTTCCACATACCTCGCATGTTGAAGCGATTGCGCTGTTTGAGCGTGGCGAGTAGAGGCAAGGTACATGGCAAAAGAGATCGAACGAAAATTTCTGCTGGTGAATGACGCATGGCGCACAGAGGTCAGTGCCTCCTGCCATTATGCACAGGGCTATCTCTCCAGTTCAGAAAAGGTCTCGATCCGTATTCGAAGCTCTGGCGAAAAGGCGTACCTCAATTTTAAGAGTGCCACACTCGGAATCTCACGCAGCGAATATGAGTATGAGATCCCGCTGGCCGATGCCGATGAGATGCTGGCCAGCTTCAGTGAAGGGCCATTGATCGAGAAGGTGCGCTACTTTGTTAAACGTGGCAATCACACCTGGGAGATCGATGTCTTTGAAGGTGCGAATGAAGGATTGGTGGTGGCGGAGATTGAACTGAAAGATGAAGACGAAGCCTTTGAGCGCCCGGCGTGGGTTGGCGATGAGGTCTCCGATAACCCACGTTATTACAATGTCTGTCTGGTGACGCACCCCTATTGCGAGTGGAGCGATTAGCCCATGCCGCGTTTAACAGGAAAACGGTTCTTTGCGCTGATCCTGTTACTGCCGCTGTTACTACTATTGCTCGTTTCCTGCGCCGCACCCGATAACGGTGCGTTGCGTTTTGGGTTGTCGAAGATGCCGGTCACGCTTGATCCGCGCTTCGCCACCGATGCCACTTCATCACGCATTAACCGCCTGCTCTATCAACGGCTGGTTGATTTTGACGCCGCCTCGATGCCGACGCCATCACTGGCGACATGGCAGAAAATCACGCCACTGCATTATCGTTTTACACTTGTCCCTGAGCGTGCACCGTTCAGCAGTGGTGCGCCATTGACCAGTGCCGATGTCAAGGCGACCTATGCATTTATCCTTGATACTGCCAACGCCTCACCCCACCGCCTCTCGCTCGCGCGTACTATCGAACGTATCGAAAGCAGGGGTGACGAGGTGATTGAATTCTTCCTTAAAACGCCGGACCTGCTGTTTCCGGGGCGACTCGGCATCGGCATCCTGCCAAAGCAGTTGATTGAATCCGATCATGCTTTTAACCGTGCGCCACTCGGCAGTGGAGCCTATCAGCTTGATGCATGGTCAGATGATACGCACCTGCGATTGAAGCGCCGCAGTGATGACCTGCTGCTGGAGTTCGTTGAGGTCACGGACCCAACCGTACGGGTACTGAAGCTGATGCGGGGTGAGATCGACATGATGCAAAATGACCTGCCGCCAGAATTGATCCGCTATCTGCAACAGGAACCGGGTGTAAAAATTACCCGTGGTGCTGGCTCCAATTTCGCTTACCTCGGTTTCAATATGGAAGATGAGTTTACCGGGAAATATCAGATCCGTCAGGCGATCGCTCATGCGTTGGATCGTGATTCGATCATCAAATATGTACTCGGTGAGTCGGCACGTCCTGCGAACGCCCTGTTGCCACCGGACCATTGGGCCGGTGTGCCGGGATTGCACCAGATCTCATATGATCCTGATGCCGCCAGGGCACTGTTAACGCCGCTCGGCTATAGTCGTGACACGCCGTTGCATCTGACTTATAAAACCTCCAGCGATCCATTTCGTCTGCGCCTTGCAACGGTAATGCAGCAACAGCTCGCCGAGGTCGGCATCAAGGTGGAGTTGAAGAGCTATGACTGGGGGACCTTTTATGGTGACATCAAAGCAGGACGCTTTCAGATGTACAGCCTGATGTGGGTCGGTATCAAGTTGCCCGATATTTTTCGCTACGTGTTTCATAGCAGCGCGATTCCACCGGAGGGGGCGAACCGTGGTCGCTTTGTGGATGCCGAGACAGACAGGCTGATTGAGACTGCGGAGTCCGCGACATCAATCGAAGCGCAGGCACAGCTTTATCAACAGCTTCAGGCCCATCTGTTACAGCAGTTGCCATTTGTGCCGCTGTGGTATGAAGATCATGTTTTCATCGCACGTGACCACGTGGCAGGTTATACCATTGCGCGGGATGGGAATTATGATGGGTTGTTGGATGTTAGAGCGCTAGAAGAATATGAGTAATCATCAAACAGCTGAAGAAGCAAAGCAAGATCATATACAATGTTTAGGTGAAGAATTAGGGAAGTTATATCACCACCTTTGGCAAGAAGTGGCCTGGGTATATGTTAAGTGGAATGAGTATGTGGAGTTGTTTGGCACAAAACAATCAAGAATTGAACTTATAAATGAAGCATCGCCAAAGTTCTTTAAAATTGTTCAGGATAGTTTGTGGGAAGACACCATATTACATATATCTCGTTTAACGGATCCACCAAAGTCATTGGGAACAAAGCCTAATTTAACCATTCGAAAACTCCCTGAGTTGGTTAAAGATGAGGTTCTAAAAGCAAGATTAGAACAACTCATTGATGAAGTGATGGAGAAAACTGAGTTTTGTCGTGATTGGAGAAATAGAAAACTTGCGCATCGTGATCTTAATTTGGTTCTAAAAGAAGGTGTCAAACCTTTAGAGCCTGCTTCTAGAGCTAAAATAAAGGAAGCGCTACATTCAATATCCTCTGTTCTAAATACTATAAGTTCTCACTATTTTGACTCTACAACAGGGTTTGATATGGGGGCTGGCTCTGTCAATGGTGCTATTTCTTTATTATACGTTATAGACGATGGGTTAAAGGCTGGAAAAGAACGAGATGAAAGGGTGCGGAGCGGGAATTATAGTATGGACGATATTCAGGGGCGGGACTTATAAAGTTGACTGGTTTAGGATGTTGAGTAGAGCTGATAGGTGATTATACTTAAGCTATGACTGAAATTATTATAGATATTTCTACACAACGGCTGCGCCTGCTGGATGGCGATGAAGCTGTGATGGACGTTGCAATCTCATCAGCTAAAAATGGTGCTGGTGAAGCGCCGGGTAGTGAATGCACCCCTCGTGGTAGTCATATTATTCGCGCGAAGATTGGCGCAGGACATCCGCTGAATGCAGTCTTTATAGGACGTCGTCCAACGGGTGAGGTTTATTCCCCAGAACTCGATGCCGCACAGCCGGGACGAGACTGGGTACTGTCCCGTATTTTATGGCTGAGTGGAACTGAGGTTGGCAAAAACCGTTTAGGCAGTGTCGATTCAATGCGACGCTACATCTATATCCACGGCACGCCGAATAGCGAGCCGATGGGCGTGCCCGCATCGCATGGCTGTATCCGGATGCGTAACGATGAACTGATCGAGCTGTTTGATCGTGTTGATGTTGGCACTAAAGTGCTAATCAATGGTTAATAGGTCATGCTGAACTTCCTCATTTCACGCCTACTCAGCGCACTGGTAGTCATCTTCGGTGTCTCCTGCTTGGTCTTTTTTTTGATCCACCTGGTGCCGGGTGATCCGGTCGAGGTGATGCTGGGCGAGTCGAGTCAGCCGGCGGATCGTGAGGCGTTACGTGCCGCACTCGGGCTTGATCAGCCGATCTGGGTGCAGTTGTTGAACTACTTTAACGGACTGCTTCATTTTGATCTGGGTGAGTCGCTGCATTCCAAACGGCCGATTGTGGATCTGTTGATAGAGCGTATTCCAGCGACGGCGACACTGGCGGCGGCGGGTCTGCTAGTCGCGGTGGTGATCGCTTTTCCACTGGGTATTATGGCCGCGATGAAAAAAGATACCGCGTGGGATAGCGGCGCGATGTTCTTTTCGCTGTTCGGTATTTCAATCCCCAATTTCTGGATGGGGCCGTTGTTGATCCTGTTTTTTTCATTATGGCTCGGCTGGTTGCCGGTGAGTGGGCAGTCGGGCATCGCATCGCTGGTGTTGCCGGCGCTGACACTGGGTACCGCACTCGCCGCGATCCTTGCACGGATGATTCGCGCTACGTTACTAGAGGTGATGTCTGAAGACTACATGCGTACCGCGCGTGCCAAGGGGCTTTCTGAACGCGCGATCATCATGAACCACGGTTTGAAAAATGCGATGTTACCGGTGATTACACTGCTGGGCCTGCAACTGGGCGCATTGTTGGGTGGCGCGATGATTACCGAGATCGTCTTTTCGTGGCCGGGTATTGGTCAACTGACGATCGATGCGATCAACCGTCGCGACTACCCGGTGGTACAGGCCTGCATTCTATTGATCAGTCTCACCTATGTTGTCGTTAATACGCTCACCGATCTGGTCTACGCATGGATGGATCCCCGCATTCGACTTGGAGGGGGGCAGTGATGCGGCTCTGGTTTCCTGCTTCCATCTTTCTGTTGTGGTTTGTGCTCGCTTTATTGGGCCCGCTATTTTCGCTGACACCGGATCACATTGAGCTGAGTCGTATCCTGCTACCACCGGATGGTTCGGCCTGGTTTGGGTATGATGACCTTGGACGCTCGCTGTGGGATCGCCTGATTGTGGGCGCACGTACTTCATTTATTGTGTCGATAAGTGTGGTGACCATTTCGCTGTTGATTGGGGTGACGATAGGTTCGCTCAGTGCCTTTGTCGGTGGCTGGTTCGATCATCTGATTGTGCGCATCATCGATATCTTTCTCGCCTTTCCCGGTATTTTGCTGGCGATTGCACTGGCGGGATTGATGGGGCCGGGTGTCGACAACGTGGTGATCGCACTCTGCGTGGTGGGGTGGGTCGGCTTTGCGCGGCTATCGCGTGCGCAGGTGATGACGTTGAAAAACCGCGACCATGTGCAGGCGGCGATCGCGCTCGGTGCGGGGCGTGCGCGTATCATCTTTCGCCATCTAATTCCGCTGATTGCGGCACCGTTGATTATCGAGGCGACCTTTGCAATCGCCAGCGTGGTGATCGCTGAGGCGGGTCTGTCATTCCTCGGTCTTGGCATTCAACCACCGACCCCATCGTGGGGGAGTATGATTCGCGACGGTACGCGTTATATGCTGGTTGCGCCGCACATGGTGCTGGTGCCGGGTGTTGCGTTGATGCTGGTGGTGTTGTCGGTTAATCTGTTGGGCGACCGCTTGCGTGACTGGCTGGATGTGCGCACGCGGCAGCGTAATTAATCACAATACCGTCATTCTGGCGTAGGCCGGTATGACGTAACTAATATCCCGACAGCGTACTGTCGGGTCGTTTATTAAGAGGTAACGAATGGGACTAGGGCCAGTGATGATGGGGATTGCCACGCTGCAACTGAGCGCTGATGAACGCGAGCTGTTGCAACATCCATTGATCGGTGGCGTGATCCTGTTTAGTCGGAACTACGAATCCCCAGAGCAGGTGACGGCGCTGATTGCTGAGATACATGCGCTGCGCACACCGAAGTTACTGGTGACAGTCGATCACGAAGGAGGCCGGGTGCAGCGCTTTCGTGCTGGCTTCACCGAGCTACCTGCCGTGGCGTATCTCGGCAAGGCGTATGATCAGAATCCCAAAGCGGCACGCGCACTGGCGGAGCTGAGTGGCTGGTTGATGGCGGTGGAGATGCGCGCCATCGGCATCGATTTTAGTTTTGCGCCAGTGCTCGATCTCGGGCGAGGCATCTGCGAGGTGATCGGTGACCGCGCCTTTCATCACGACCCAGAGGTTGTCGCCGATCTCGCCCATCAATATATGATCGGCATGCATCGCGCCGGCATGCCTGCGACTGGTAAGCATTATCCCGGTCATGGGGGGGTGGTCGAGGATTCGCACCTCGCACTGCCGGTCGACAGACGCCGCTACGAAGATCTACTGATGGAAGACCTGGTGCCGTTTGAGCGCATGGCACATTTTGGCATGGAGGCGGTGATGGTGGCGCATGTGATCTATGAGCAGGTCGATCCCAACCTGGCAGGTTTCTCACCCTTCTGGTTGCAGGAGGTGTTGCGCAAACGCCTTAAATTTCAGGGGGTGATCTTTAGTGATGATCTCGAAATGGAAGGGGCGAGTGTGGTGGGCGATATTGCCGACCGTGCTGAGGCGGCGATCAATGCCGGTTGTGACATGGTGCTGGTCTGCAAGCAGTTTGATGCAGTGGTGAGCGTGTTAGAACGGCTCAAAAACTGGCATAATCCTACCTCGCAGCTGCGCCTGTCTCGTTTGCATGGCAAGCGACCGATAACACGTGAGTCACTGCTGGCCGATCCGCAGTGGCAGGCAGCGGTGGAAAAAGTAGTGGCCTATGATGAGCCGCATACGCTGGGATTATTGTAAATAACCGTGATGAAGAGGAATGAATTGAAATGAGTCGATGGTTAACATTGATTGCAGCATCTTTGATGCTGCTATCCGCCGCAGTGCATGCTGGCTTTGAGCCCTTCCAGCCGCTGCCGCCGCAGCCACCGATTCCGAGTGATAATCCACAGACGCCAGCGAAGGTCGCATTGGGCAAGCAGCTCTATTTTGATAAACGACTCTCGGCGACTTATACAGTCTCCTGTAACGGTTGTCATAATGTGATGTCAGCGGGTGATGATGGCAAGGCGGTATCACGGGGCGCGCTGGGAAAACAGGGCAATCGTTCTGCACCGACGCTTTATAACGTCGCCTATCAGACGGTCTATTTCTGGGATGGCCGCGCAGCGAGTCTTGAGGCGGCGATTAAAGAGCACCTCATTAGCCCGACTGAGATGGGAATGAAAGATGCCACTGTGGTGGTCGAACGCATCTGGGCAACGGGTGATTATAAGAAGATTTTTGCCGATGCATTTGGTCAGGGTGTCGCGCTGAGCTATGACACGATAGCGCAGGCGCTAGCCGCTTACATCCGCACCCTACGTACTCCGGATAGTGATTTTGATCGCTATCTACGCGGTGATGAAAAGGCGATCTCAAAACAGGCCAAACGGGGCTACGATCAGTTTATTGAAGTGGGCTGTGCCTCGTGTCATTTTTGGGTCAATCTCTCCGGGCCGGTGCCGGGACTTGCCTTTGAGATGGGCGAGGGGTTTTATGAACTCTTTCCAAACTACCCGAATATGAAAGAGGAAACACGCTATCGACTGGCTGATGATGTTGGACGCTACAATGTGACTCAGGATGAAACCGATCGCCGTATGTGGCGTGTGCCGGTGTTGCGTAACATCGCATTGACGGCACCTTATTTTCACAACGGTTCAGTGAAAACACTGCAAGAGGCGATCCGGGTGATGGGCGCGACGCAACTGAATAAGCAGCTCACACGTGAACAGATTGCAGACATCGCTGTATTTCTACATACCGTCAGTGGTCGTTTCCCTGTTCAGCCATTTCCCAAATTACCCATCGATTAAGTAAGAGAGTAACTATGTTCGTGAGTTTTGAAACAGCGCAGGCAGTACTGGCACGTGCCGATTGCCTACATTCCAGTGCAGAGGTCGATGCAGCGTTTGACCACATGGCAGCCGCGATTACACAACAGATCGGCACTAGTGGGCCGTTGGTGATTAGTGTGATGCAGGGTGGTCTGATTTCGACCGGGTTACTGTTATCACGCCTGCATTTTCCACTACAGATCGATTATGTTCACGCCTCGCGTTATGGCGGTGAGACGCAGGGTGGCGTACTCGACTGGAAGGTGACGCCACATCACGAGTTGAAAGGACGTACTGTGTTACTGGTGGATGATATTCACGATGAAGGGATAACGCTCCAGGCCATCATCGATTATTGTGAGCAGCAGGGCGCGGCGCAGGTGATGAGTGCGGTACTGGTGAATAAGTTGCATGACCGCAAGCGCGCGCCTCTGGCCGACTTTGTTGGACTCAATGTGGTGGATCGCTATCTGTTCGGTTACGGCATGGACTACAAAGGGTACCTGCGAAACGCGCCCGGTATCTATGCGGTTTGCAGCGATGATGAGTGAATAGATGATGACAGCATTAGCGATCATTGGCGGTACCGGGTTAACTACATTAAAAGGTCTGGAGATCACTAAGCGAGCGGTGATCCAGACACCGTTTGGCGAGCCTTCCGGGCCACTGACACATGGCGTGCTGCAGGGTAAAGCGGTGTTGTTTCTGGCGCGTCACGGGGATGGTCACACCATTCCACCGCATCGTATCAATTACCGTGCGAACCTCTGGGCGTTACATAATGCAGGGGTAAAGCAGGTGTTGGCAGTGGCCGCGGTGGGAGGAATTCATGAGTCTTTACCTCCAGGCGCGTTGGCCATTCCAGATCAAATTATCGACTACACCTGGGGGCGCCCGAGTACCTATTTCGAAGATGGTTTAAGCGAAGTGACGCATGTTGACTTTAGTTATCCCTACTGCGATACGTTGCGCGGGATGTTGATCGAACAGTGTAAAATAGCCGACGTGGCTGTCTGTAATACGGGTACTTATGGCGCGACCCAGGGGCCACGGCTAGAGACGGCGGCCGAGATTGCGCGGATGGAGCGTGACGGCTGTACTATGGTCGGTATGACCGGGATGCCTGAAGCGGTACTGGCGCGTGAGCTTGAGCTGGATTACGCCTGCTGCGCGGTTTCGGCCAACTGGGCGGCGGGCAAGGGCGATGGTTCGGTCATTTCAATGGCAGAGATTGAACTGAACCTCACCACTGGGATGGCGCGTGTGCGTAACGTATTGGAACAGCTGTTGTCGCGTCAATAAATCTTCAGGTCATGTGTGTACTTATCGGGTAATACTTCCTGTCTTCCCATTTGAGGGAGGCTCAGGGGTGACGACATCTGTGGCAGAGACTGGTTTCGATGCTGGGATTGGCTCCGGTTCTGGTTCAGGCGCTGGCTCCGGTAATTCATAGGGCGTAATGAGCACGAGCATGCCAAACATCGGATGATCCAAATAGTGTAGCTCACCGCTACGCAGGCGTCGTGTCTGGTACATGCGGAACAGGGTCTGAGGCGGTTTTACTTCATTTAAGCTCATCAAAAAAGTGTTATTCACCTCCGGTGCCGGTGGATTGCTGCGATAGAGCAGGTCAGCCTCTAGATGAAGGTAGCGGCCCAGGTGTAGCTTGAGCGTGCCATCGAGTGAATAGCCAGGCGCAGGTTTTACCTCATCAATATTGGCGAGCATCAGCGGCGACTCCATCAGGGCTGGCGGTGGCATCAGCTCGTTGGTATTGAGAAATGATGGCGTCGTGTGCAGAGCGACAGGCTGCTGCTCGCTGACTGTTTGAAGGCTATGTATATGGATTTTTCTGGCCGCCGTTTTTTCCAATACGGGTTGACGCCAGCCGATGTGCAGGAGTGGTGCGTAATTAGATGAGCTGCTGAGTTTTTGTGTGAGCGAGATCAGCGTTAAAGCGTCCGGCGGTAATTGCTGGAAAGGCTGTTCAGTCGGCTGTAGCGTACTTTTCACTGTCGCTAATGGCGCCGCGCTGATTGACTCGAGTGGCTCCGTAACCGCGACAGCTGTCGTTTCTGTCTCAGTGCTGTGCTCTTCAGACATTAGCATGAGTTTGATGTTATCTTCAAAATCAGGAGTGCCGGGATCGTCTGGCCATATTTCCTTTGAATTGGCATGGTTTTTTTCTTTAACTTCAAAGACTATAATTTCAGTCTGAAACCAGCGCTCTTCCTGTTCAGGATCAGTCTGAGCGCTCGTTGTGGTACTGAGTAGTGCCGTGAGCAGCGTTAATAAAAATAATCGAGAAGTACGGGTCATAGTGCAATCATTATCAGGCCTGGAATTCTGCAAACAATAACAGAAAGTGACTTGCAACATAAGAGGAGAGGGGGGAAGTCATGCCCGCGTTGGCATGGTGGAGTGCTTATCTCTGAATGATTTCTGAAGTACGTACTCAGAAATTTCCATATTGGTCATTGATTCTCAACCTTCCACTGTCAGGGAGGTGATATGCATTGATATGTTGGCGTCTTATGCTGACTCACCGGGTGTTATATAAACACTGAGGGTGGACATGAAAGAAGCGATTTCAAAGGTACGGTTGAGCTATGGGCGCGCGATTTCGAGTAAATCGTTTTTGGGTCATTTTTATGAGCTTTTTATCAAAAGTAGTCCCATTGTCGCGCGTCAACTGGCAGAGACTGATATTGAAAAGCAGCAGACATTGCTTTCACAGGCGATCAATATGGTGATTCTTTTTCCGCAAGGGAGCAAAATTGCCCACCAAGCGATCACACGAATTCGTGAGTCTCACGGTCGAGACGGCTTGAATATCAAGCCGGAATATTATAAATTTTTGGTCGGTAGCCTGACGGCCGCGTTGGCCGAGCACGATCCTGAGTTTGATGATGATCTTGAGCAGGCGTGGCGTCTTGTTGCGCAGCAGGCCATCGATTACATTGTTGAGGGTTATTGAGCACTGTTATAATGTTCACCGGAAGGCTTGTTTATAGGCTTGTTTTGCGTGGTCTATAATGGGTTCGCCGTGAGTAATTATGATCTATTCAAAATCCCACTGCATGACCTGTGGCATTGATGAGCGAAAGGCCGCATTGTGGACATCCTTCGTTTCAGTAGTCACATACCACTCACGCTAATAACGGATGGGTTACGTTGAGCTATTGCGTGATATCGAAAAAGCTATTCTGTGGCAGATTAAACGGACTTCCTGGACGCGTTTTCAGCACCCATTTCAACCAGAAAGAAAACGGATATTCTACAATACTGGTCGAAAATTAGGCAGAAAATTTAACTGTTTTTGTAATAACTCAGGAAGTTATGTGTTTTTCAGGGCTGTTTAATTATTGTTAACACAGTTGGTGGAGTTTATGTTAACTTCATGACCTGTATGTAAATTTCATGGTAAATTATTTTTTATTTTCAGCCTGTAAGGCTGTTAAATTTGAAATAGCGGTATGGCTTGCTTAAGTGAGTGCTTGGTGAATATAGATAACGATAATGAACTTTTTAAAGAGCATCACAATATTGACTTAATCGATTCATTGCAGCGACTTAATGATGCAAGCAATCGTTCTTCAAGTCTTGAGCAGATGCTGGATAACGCGCTGAGTGAAATCCTGGATATCTTTCAATGTGACCGAGTCTGGTTGCTGCATCCCTGTGATCCTAAAGCTGCATATTTCGACGTTAAAATGGAAAAGACCGTGGCGCAATGGCCCGGTGCTCATGCGACTGCTATCCCTATAAAAATAACCCCTGCCTATAAAATTTGTATTGAACAGTTTCTTGCTTCATCGGGTCCAATTATTACAGATATACGTGAGGCGGCTTTTGAGCGAGAAGCGATGGAAGCTTTTTCGGTTAAAGTGCAGCTTTCGGTAGTGATTGAAGCGCGTATGGGTAAGTCATGGCTGCTAGGCCTGCATCACTGCTCACGTTATCACGATTTTAGTCACGCTGAAGTAAAGGTCTTTAACGAGCTGGCTAATCGCCTGTCAGAGTCATTGAATAGCATGCTTGCGTTGAAAAATGCGCGTGATAGTGAAGAGCGTTTTAGAACACTGGTAGAGCACGCACCGGAAGCTATACTGGTACTGGATGTTGCATCTAATCAATTTATCGATGCTAATATGAATGCCGAAGTTATTTTTGGCTGTTCACGTGATCAGTGTGGATGGGAAAAGATTTTTCTGTGTTGACTGCCAATGTATTGGGAGGAGAAAGCCCAGTGGATTCGCTGATCATTTTAAAATGATCATTAACACATCGGGCCATCCTTTGTGCGTGATGTCTGCGATGAACCGGGTGACCGTGCGATTGTCACTGCAATCATTGCAATGGCGCGCAGCCTTAAACTTAATATAGTTGCTGATGGGGTTGAAACTGAAGCGCAAGTCGAATTTTTAAAGGGGCAGCAGTGTGATGCTGCGCAAGGTTTTCATTATAGCAAAGCGTTACATGGGGATGATCTTTGCTTATTTTTATCTGGTTTACCAAAGAAAGGGCCTCAGTCAAAAATTAGTTATGGCATGTAAGAATGCAGGCTAGTGACGGCATTGGGGAAGATTGAAGTTTTGAATTAATGACTGAAATATTTGATCATGACTAATAAATTGTCGTTGTTACTTTTTTTATGCTTATTGCCATGGATGGCGATGGCGAGTGAGGATGTTGCGTTTGATCGCTGGCTGATCGATTTAAAACAGGAAGCACGTGAGAGCGGAATTTCGGATGAGACCCTTGAAAAAGCATTTATCGGGGTCAAGCCGAGTCCTCGTGTGGTTAAACTCGACCGCTCACAGCCAGAGACTATTCAGACCTTTCAGGATTACTTTGATAAGCGTGTGACCCCGTACCGAATTGACCTCGGGCGTAAAGAGTATAAAAAAAATCGAGCATTATTACAGCAGATCGAATCACGCTTCAGCGTGCAGGGGCGCTTTATTGTCGCCTTCTGGGGCATGGAGACCAGCTACGGACGTTTTACTGGCGGCCACTATGTGGTCGGGGCATTGACGACACTGGCATATGATCCGCGTCGCGCAAAGTTTTTTCGCAAGCAGTTGCTGGACGCGCTGAAGATTCTCGACGATGGACATATCACAGTGGACAAGATGACGGGATCATGGGCGGGCGCGATGGGGCAGACGCAGTTCATGCCTTCAACGTTTCTTGCTTATGCAATGGATGGTGATGGCGATGGCAAGATCAATATCTGGGAGTCAAAGGCAGACGCCTTTGCCTCTGCCGCTCATTACCTTTCCAGTATTGGCTGGCGGGATGATCAGACGTGGGGGCGCGAGGTGACGCTGCCGGATGATTTTGATCAGATGTTGATAAAGGAGAAAGTAAAAAAACCACTGACAGAGTGGCAGTCACTGGGCGTGCGTAAGTTGTTTGGTAAAGATCTTCCCAATCGTGATCTGAGCGCGATAGTGGTGCAGCCGGATGGCCCGGGTGAGCGTGCTTTCATCACATATCCTGCCAATTACAACGCAATACTGGATTGGAACCGTTCACACAAGTTTGCAATCGCTGTCGGGACATTGGCAGATGCCGTTGCTCAATAATTATCCGGGCATTATACATGCCATCACTCTTTGAACTTTTACTGCTGGGTGCTCTGGCCCTGGCAGCTGTTTTCTGGTGGCGTACCAATGAGCTAAAGCAGGTCGCTTATCGGGTCGCAAAACGTCGTTGTGATGAAAGTGATGTGCAGTTTCTCGATGACAGTGTGGTGTTATCAAAGGTTCGTTTTCGCCGTAATGATAAAGGACGTATAGCGTTGTTATGTGGCTTTAGTTTTGAATTCTCAACGTTGGGCGATAAGCGTTATCGAGGTGAAATGCAGTTTCTTGGACGACAGTTAAATTATGTTATGATCGATCCTCATAAATTATAATTTTTACCAAAATGCATCAAAAAATAGCATGTCTAATCACGCTTATGCATTATTATGGTTATGACCCTGCCATTGCGGCCATGGAGAGTGAAGCAAAGACCGCTAGTCCAGCCGTGCTGAGTGCAACAATAGAACGAAGAGAGTAACGTTGTACGCAAATACTGCGGGCGCAGAGCGGTCGGCGAAAAGGAATCAGTTGTCGTGTAAGAGAGTGAATTACTGGCATGGACGCCCAGTAATTCTTTGCGAAGTAGCGACAATTTTTTTTGGTGTGCTCAATTAGAGATGTTATTTTGATTTTCATCGAAATTACATTGACCCTAACTTTCGTTTTTCAGTGATTATATGCCCAATAATGTATCAAATCTAATGAGTGAAGCTGGCTTGCCGTCTGACCTCGACGGTGATATTCAGCGAGATAACTTCGATGGGCAAAAACAGCCCGCGCCCTTTTTGCTTGATCCGGCAACGGTGCTTGATTCCCCATCTGTTTATTATTTGCAAACTGAAGCGCTAGCAAAATTACAGGCGCATATATTACGGGTGGTGAAAGAGCGCGGTGCGATACAGGTGATCATTGCAGAACATGGTCGTGGTAAGAGTACGCTTATCCGTGAATTGATCATTGAAGCGCATAGTCACTGGAAAATATGCTACATCCAGGCTGATTATCACCTTGGGGTTGATCATATTATTAATGGTCTCGGGCAAGTTTTTTTTCCACAGGAAGATGTCGATTTTGAATCGTTGGTGCATGGGCTTGCATCATATGGAGATCAGGCACCTTATCCAGTGGTGATTGTGGACGATGCGCAAAATCTTTCAGACTATGCGATTGAGACACTGGCCAATATCAAGCGCTCAGTAGTAGAGAATGGGGGCGGGATCAATATTATTCTCTGTGCGACAACGGCGCTGCGGAGTGTCATCGCTTCGCATAGCATGGTGCCCTTTCGAGAAAAATGGATGGAAGTGCATACCCTGCCGCGCTTCAGTGAAGAAGAGGCCGTGGAATACCTCAGTAACTGTTTTGAATCCTCAGAGGAGAATCAGTTTAGCCCGTCTCAACTACAGCGTATTATTCGTCGCGGTTGCGGTATTCCGGCTTATATTAACTATTATGCGGAATTGGTGCTTGGACGTGCAGTTTCTGTTGAACGGTTACGGCTTGAACATCAAAAGATGCTTGCGCGTAGAAAAAAACAGCCTTACTTTATTGGCGGTGGAGTGGCCGTCATTCTGTTGCTTTCCATTGTTATTTTTGCTTTTTCCAGTTCAGAGCAAGATGCGTTTGTTGTGAAGTCAGCAGAAGTTACACCAACAGTGCCTGCACCAGTGATTGAAGCGGCAGTCGATGAAAAGGTCACCGTTGTGCCAAAGCCCGTAGTACCTGTTCAGGTGATTGAAAAGCCCACGGCTGTCGCAAAAGCTAAGCCCACACCTAGACCCACACCCACACCTAAGTCTCAAGCCGTTAAGGTGGAGCCAAAGGTTGTGGCCAACGCTGAGCCGCAGGTGACTGTCACTAAGGTTGAGTCAAAGCCAGTAGTTAAATCAGCACCAGCGGTGGTTGCGCTGGCCCCAGAGCTGAGCCCGTTAGCGGAGCAGTCACCAGTGGCAGTTAAAATACAGGATAATCCTGTTGTTGCCACAGCTAAAGTGGCTAGTGATGAATCGATTCCCGGTGCTGCGTGGCTTAAGGCACAGCCGCCAGAGAACTATACGATTCAGCTTGCAGGCTCACCGGATGAAAAAAACATTATCCGTTATATCAAGCGTAGCGCTTTAGAGGGTGAGCTTGCGTACGCTTTGCTCAAACGCAATAATCGCAGCAGTTGGTTTGTGGTAGTACATGGCAGTTTTGAATCAAGGGGTGAGGCGTTGGATGTGGTTGATTTTTTTCCGCCGGCGTTAAAGAAGCATAAGCCCTGGGTTCGACAGATTTCAAAACTTCAGAATGCGCTGGATGAACGCTGATGGTCAGGCAAACAGGAAGATAGCAGGCAATGCGCTCAAAAAAAGTTTTTTTTACGAATCAAGCCGGGGATCGACTGGCCGCACTGCTTGATACCCCGGTGGATAATCGTCCAACGAGTTATGCCATTATTGCCCACTGTTTCACCTGCACTAAAAATATCAAGGCCATCCACTACATCAGTCGGGCATTAACGCAGCGGCATATTGCAGTGTTGCGCTTTGATTTTACCGGGCTAGGTGAAAGTGGCGGTGATTTTTCAGAAAGTAATTTCAGTTCCAACGTCGCGGATCTATTAAGTGCGGCACGTTATCTCGAAACAGATCACCAGCCTGCCGGAATTTTGATTGGGCATTCACTCGGGGGTACCGCGGCATTGGCGGCAGCGAGTCAAATCCCTTCTGTGAAGGGGGTGGTGACGATTGGTTCGCCTTACGAACCTCATCATGTGTTGCACCACTTCAAAAAAGAGCAGGCGGAGATAGCGCAGCACGGCGAGGCAGAAGTCGAGATTGGCGGGCAGCGTTACCTTATGAAGCAGCAGTTTCTCGATGATGTGCAGGGTGTATCGATGCGCAGTGCGATTAAGGAGTTGGGGTGTGCGCTATTAGTGCTGCACGCCTCGAATGATGAAACAGTAACCATTGATAACGCAGGTAAAATTTTCGAAGCCGCGCGTCATCCCAAGAGTTTTATTTCACTTGATGATGCCGGTCATCTTTTAGCGCAACAACAGGACGCCTGTTACGCAGGGGGATTGATCGCTTCATGGGCTGAAAAATATCTGACAGAAGCAGAGAGTGCGCCACAGGTAGCGCGTAGTGATGTAGAAACGGTCGCGGCCAGTATCGGACGCGAACGTTATTATACCGAGATCGATGCCCATGGCCATGCACTGGTCGCCGACGAGCCGGTGGCCATGGGCGGTGCTGAATTGGGCCCATCGCCTTATGATTTATTGACCGCAGCGTTGGGTGCCTGCACTGCAATGACATTACGCATGTATGCCGATCAAAAGCAGTGGCCGCTGGATGAAGTGGATGTGCAGCTTAAACACAGTAAGATTCATGGTAAGGATTGCGCAGAGTGCGACGATAAGCAGCACAAGATAGACTTGATAACGCGTGAAATTACGTTAACAGGTGCGCTCAGTGATGAGCAACGCCAGCGCCTGCTTGAGATCGCGGACAAGTGCCCGGTGCATAGAACGTTGCATGCTGAAGTCCAAGTAAACACACGGCTCGTATCGTGATATTCCGGCGATGAACAATCTTTTTGGTTTTATTATTCTGCTGGTTGGTATGGCTATCGGCTGGTTATTACATAGTACGGTTGAATCGATGCGACAGGCTGTCGTAGCGCCATTGACTGAAGCGCCGCTTAACACCGATGAAAACAGGTCGGCTTTGACCCTCAATGAAGATAGAACTGATGCTCGGTTAGATCAAAAAAACAGTAACAGTGATAATCAGCACAATACCGATTTTGATGACTTGATGGTGTTATTAAAAACTGGCAGAGATGTCGAGGCGATTGAGTGGTATGCCAATCAGAGTCGTATTGAGGGAAGGGCTGAAGCGGCACGACGCCGGATTAATCATCATGTGAGGGCGCGCCAACAGCAGAATGATATTGCAGGTGCAGTCAATTTATTGAAGTTATTGATTACGCAATTGCCTCTGGCCTTTAATGAGCGTACGGCATTAGCTGCATTATATAATGAGCAGCGGCAGTTTTATGAGGCGTTAAAGATACTTTTCGATACACTGGCTGTCGCTTCCTCTGCGACTGAACTGACACAGCTCGACCAGTTGATTCAGCAAACGGTCGATACCTCCAATGAAAGCATGGGTGCTGATGACGTTAATGCCCATATTGAGTTGTACCAGTTTTTGATTGCTCAGCGTGCGAGTCATACCCCCTATTATATTGAGTTGGCGGCATGGATGATTAAGGCTTCACGGCTGGATGCTGCTATGGCGCCACTCAATGTTGTTCAGAACGATCCTTTTGTGGGTGAGGTGGCGCAAAAAATGATGCTGGATATAGAAGCACAGCGGCAACGACAACTCGAAACCCCGGTTGTGTTGCTCCGCAATGGGAGCCACTTTATCGTTGAAGCCACATTGAATCACAGTGAAATTCGTCTACTGCTCGATACTGGTGCTTCGCTCACCATTTTGAGTCGTGAAGTGGCTAGGGCGCTTGGACTACAGGCAATAGATGTACAACAGACAGTGATCATTAATACGGCAAATGGGACGACCGAAGCACAGCTATACCGTGTTGAATCGATTGGGGTAGGGGCGTTTAATGTTTCACCGATTGATATTGCGGTGGTTGAGCAGTTGGCAATAGAAGGGGCTTCCGGGTTACTCGGGATGAACTTTCTTGAACATTTTGATTTCAGGATTGATCAGGAACATGCCGAACTTTTTCTGAAATATCGTGATTAGTCTTCAATGTTATCAGTGGGTGCAATTAATTCCATGATTTCCCCTCGCAGTGAATTTCATGTCGACATTAATGAGGGCGAAGTGAATGCCGTGGCGGCGTTAGCCGAGGTTTCCGGGCTGTCAAAACAGCGGGTAAAACAGGCGATGCAACGAGGTGCCGTATGGTTGAGTCACGGCGGTGCGTGCCGCCGCATTCGTCGCGCGACAAAAACGTTACGGCCTGGTGATGCGCTGGATTTTTATTACGATGAAGCTGTGTTGTTGAGTGAACCACCTGCGTCATTATTGATTGCCGATGAGGGGGATTATAGTCTCTGGTATAAGCCCTACGGAGTACTGTCACAGGGCAGTAAATGGGGGGATCACTGCACCGTGAGTCGCTGGGCGGAGCAGCATCTGACACCACAACGCCCCAGTTTTATTATTCACCGACTCGACCGTGCCGCGACGGGCCTGATACTGATCGGGCATACAAAAAAGGCGGCGGTGGCATTGTCGGGTCTTTTTGCCGCTCGTGCGATTGAAAAACGTTACCGGGTGTTGGTGCATGGCGCGTTTCCTGAAACCCCGGCGCCGTACACGATTAACACTGAAATAGAAGGACGAGCATCGACCACGCACGTTACGACAATTGCATACGATGCAGAGCAGGATCGTTCGCTGCTATCTGTGCATATTGAGACGGGACGCAAACATCAAATTAGGCGTCATCTGTCCGAAATGGGCAATGAGGTCGTGGGCGATCGTCTTTATGGCAGCGGCGACGATGAAGAAGACCTGCAATTGACCGCCTGTTTCCTCGCCTTTGATTGTCCACTGAGTGGCAAGCCACGCCGCTACCGTCTAGCGGAGGAGTTTCTGCCGCAACTATAGTTCGTGTTTTCTTGATAATAACCAGTAGACAACGCCGAGTGAGAGTGTAACGAGTGCGAAGGAGGCGATCATCATCGCGCCAAACTCATTGGCATCCATTACCAGGAATTTTCGGGCCAGTGCGATAATGGCAATGAGCACCACAATTTTGACCTGTATCAACAGGCCGCGTCCTTCAAGGATAGCATCGATCGAGTTACGAAATTCAAGGGCGATCAATAACGTTAATAACATGCCGAACGTCACCTGAAACATCTTATAGTCGACTTCTCCGGTCAACTGGGTCATGGTCATGTCGTAAATATTGTCAAGCAGGTTGAGCAGGGCGATGACAATGATCATCGCCAGCACCAGGCTGACAATCAGGGTGACAATGTACTCGAAGCGCTCAAAAAGCGTTAGTTCAGGCCACAGCTCTTTGAGCCGTTGTAGCCCTTTACTCGTTGAATGGGCCAGCTTGTTTTTATCCATAACAGTATCTCTTGTGCTAATTAATAACCTATTTGTGAGATAGTACTCTTTTACAATATGCAGGGCTATGTTGATTGGTGCTTAACGCCAGCAGGTAACTTGGTTATGATGGCGGCTTCAAACATGATTTTAGGAAGATGACATGAGTGATGTAGAGATTGAACCCGCCGTAAATGTTTTTGGTGAACCGTTGGTGGCGTGTGGCACCGACCCAATGACCGGATTTTTTCGTGATGGTTGCTGCAATACCAGCGAGCTCGACTTTGGTGCCCATACGGTATGTGTACAGATGACCACCGAGTTTCTCGAGTATTCACGATTTAAGGGCAATGACCTTTCGACACCAATGCCGGAACATGGCTTTAAAGGATTGAAGGTTGGCGATAGCTGGTGTCTGTGCGCGCCGCGCTGGTTAGAGGCGCATGAAGAAGGGATGGCGCCCAAACTTTTTCTGACACGAACACATAAAAAAGCATTAGATATTATACCGCTAGAAACCTTACGAAAATATGCCGTCGATTTGAACTAGTCGACTGGCACTCAAATATCATTAAGCCTGAGAACACTGTGTCGATAGCAAATTTTCTGTAAGAGGATAGCGATTGAAACGACTACCATCCAATCGTTTGTAGTAATGTAGTGGATTAAATGGGGGGGAGTATGTTTTGGCGCGGGACATTTGCTTTATTACCGGGGGTGTTACTGTTTTGTGTCTGGGGAGCAGGGTCGCTGTATGCAGCTACCACGACGACGATTAAGATTGCGGGTTCCACCACTGTATTACCTATTCTTGCTGAGGCCACGAAGGTCTATCGAATTCTCCACCCGGAACTGACAATGACGGTTTCGGGGGGTGGCTCAGGGGTCGGTGTCGCTAGCGTTGAACGCGGCACCATCGATATCGGGATGGCGTCGCGGCCATTGAGTCACAGTGAGGCACTACGCCTGAACACCACTGCCGATGTGATCCCCGTGGCGCGTGATGTGGTCGCCGTGGCCGTTTCAAAAGCCGTTTATGAGAGCGGTGTACAGCGCCTCTCTTTATCACAGATTGCGGCGATCTATCGTGGCGAGATCCGTAACTGGCAAGCACTGGGCGGACTGGATGCGCCCATTCTGGTGATCGATAAAGAGGCCTCTCGCGGTACCCGCCATGTCTTTGCCAGTGTGGTGTTGGGCAGTCCACGCGCGCGTGCCGCAGGCGCGACGATCATCACCGGTTCAAATAATGAAGAGCAGGCCGTGATTGCCCGTAGTGACCAGGCGATCGGCATGCTTTCTAATGCCTGGTTGAATGACCGTGTCCGCGCGGTTGCGGTGGGCGAGGGGGACAGTGGGAGTTTGCCGACGGCGGAAAATGTCGCATCAGGCCGCTATGCGATTAAGCGTGATCTTAATATTATCGTGCCAAAGAATCGCAGTGCCGCAGTGATCGCCTTTGTCGACTTTCTCCGTTCAGAGCAGGGGCAGACGATCGTTCAGGCGGTTGGCTTTCACCCGGTGAGGTGACGGCATCATTCTGAAATGGTGGTTGTCGACATCGGTGCTGTTGTCTTCAATGACGATTGTGCTGGTAGTGGGCTTTTTACTGCAGAGCAGCTGGCCACTGCTGCAACAGCAAGGCATCGCTTTTGTAGCCGGCACCGAGTGGTACCCCTTTGAATCGCTGTATGGCATGTTGCCGGCATTGATCGGCACACTGTGGGCAGTTGCGTTGGCACTGCTGATTGCGCTGCCGTGCGGAGTCGCTGCCGCAATTTTATCTGCAGAGTTATTGTCACCACGACTGCGCAGCACCGTGCGCTTTGGCATGGAACTGCTGGCCGGTATCCCTTCTGTTGTCTACGGACTGCTGGGAATTTGGCTGTTAATACCGCTGTTGGAGTCGCAGTTTGAGCTGCTTACCGGTCGCACGCTACTGGCGGCGGGACTCTTGCTGGCGTTAATGATTTTACCGACGATCATGGTGTTCTCTGAAGATGCCATCAGTGCAGTCAAACAATCGCAGCGTGAAGCGGCAAAAAACCTGGGTATCGGTTGGGATGCGACGTTGTGGCGAGTGCTATTACCGCAGGCATGGCCCGGCATTCGAATCGCCACATTATTATCGATGGGGCGCGCAATGGGGGAGACGGTAGCGGTGATGCTGGTGGTTGGTTCAATCGACCGTATTCCCGAGCCTTTCTATAATTTATTGCAACCCGCACAGACATTAACATCGCGGATTGGACGCGAAATGGCAGAGGCCAGTGTCGGCTCACTGCACTGGGCTGCACTGCTGTTTTGTGGTTTGATATTGGCAATACTGGCGATGGCGATTTCACTGCTGACCCATCGTCAACGGTTGGTGGTATGAATTTATCACACCTGCAATATCGTGACACCATCAGCAAAAGTATCGTGTGGTTACTTGCGATACCCGCGCTGCTCGTGCCGACCATCATCCTCGGCTATATCTTCTGGAAAGCGGCACCGGTACTCGATTGGAATTTTATTAGCGGCGCTGCTGAGGGCATAGGTTTTGGCGTGACCGAGGGCATCTTTGCTCAGCTGTTGGGTTCATTATTATTGGCAGTAATGGCGTGTGTGATGGCCGCGCCGTTCGCACTCGGTACTGCGCTCTATTATTGTATCTATGCATCATCGCGACAGCAGCGGCTATTAATCGCGATGTTCAATATGCTGCAGGGGATTCCTCCCATTGTGTTTGGCTTGTGTGGTCTGGTGGTGCTGGTGAATCTGTTTTCATGGGGCGTTTCACTGTTGAGCGGAGCGGTGGTGCTGGCCATGGTGCTGCTGCCATTGCTGGTGTTAAATACGCTGGCGGCACTGGAGCGTATTCCGTTGAAATATACTGAAGCAGGCAGGGCGTTAGGCCTCGATAGTAGTGACATTATCTGGCGTTTATGGCTGCCGCGTAGTTGGCTTAATCTATTAACAGGCCTGCTACTGGCGATGGCGCGTGCGCTGAGTGAGACCGCACCGATCATGTTTACTGCGACCGTATTTTCTGGCGTGGTCTGGCCGGACTCACTGTTTTCACCCGTGACCACGTTGCAGACGCATATCTTCTATCTCGCACAGGAAGGAAACGACTCGCAGGTGATTAGCATCGCGTGGGGCAGTGCGGCCGTATTAGTATTATTAGTCGCCGTTTTTGGGTTATTGGCAAGAGTGTTAAAAAAACTGGAAGCAGATTAAATGACCATCGATCCCAGACACGAGAATTTTCAGCAAGAGGCATTGCCATCATTCGACACAGTGTCGCCTAATAGAGAGGCGATAGCGCTTCAGGTCGAGCGGCTTGGCTTGCAGTTAGATGGCAAGGTGATATTACAGGAGGTCAGTTTTTCACTTCCGGTGAAGGGTGTGACATCCGTGATTGGTCCATCGGGTGCCGGTAAAAGTTCGTTATTGCGCTGTCTGAATGGCCTGCTAACCCAATGGTCGGGCAGCGTTGCAGTGAATGGCTGTGACACCCGACAGTGGCGCGGCGGCTGGGACCAACTGCGACGCCACGTCGGTTTGATCGCACAGAAACCGGTGGTCTTCAATACCTCGATTCGTGCCAATGTCTGTTTTGGTTTGAAGAGCTGGCGTCAACGTCGTCACGCCGATGAACTAGTTGAAAAATCGTTGCGACAGGCCGCGTTGTGGGATGAGGTGAAGGATCGCCTCAACGCACCGGCCACTACACTTTCGATGGGACAACAGCAGCGCCTCTGTATCGCGCGCGCATTGGCAATCAAACCCAGAATGTTATTGCTCGATGAACCAACCGCCTCATTAGATCCCCATTCAAAGCAGCTGATCGAGCAGTCGATGTTGCAAATCGCGGAACAGACACCGCTGGTTTGTGTCACGCATGATCTGGCGCAGGCGCAGCGGCTTCAGGGGTCGGTAATCTTTATGTGTGACGGCCGTATCATCGAGCAGGGCCCCGGTGAGCAGTTATTCGCTCAACCACAGCGGATCGAAACACGAGAATTCATCAACTGGAGTGTTTGTGACTGTGACTGAGTGATCTGTTTAGCATGCTCAGTAACGGCTATCAGCGGAATATCACGGGGTATTTGGTACCGTTTCGGGCTGCCTATGTCGCTAGATATGGGTATAATGACCGACTACTCATTTGATCATCCATCACAGATAAAGACTTTTATATGCTGCACATCTACAACACGCTGACCAATCAAAAAGCGCTTTTCACCCCGATTGAACCTGGCAAGGTGAGCATGTATGTCTGCGGCATGACCGTGTATGACTACTGCCATGTGGGCCACGCGCGGGTGCTGGTGGTGTTCGACGTAATCGCTCGCTATCTGCGCGAAAGCGGCTACGAGCTGACATATGTGCGCAATATTACCGATATTGACGATAAAATTATTGCACGTGCCAATGAAAACGGTGAATCCATTGATGCGCTGACCTCCCGGTTTATCGACGCAATGCGCGAAGACGCCGCCGCACTGGGGGTACTACCCCCCGATCAGGAACCCTGTGCCACCACATCAATGGCGCAGATTATTCAGATGATCGAGACGCTGATTGAAAAGGGCTACGCTTACCCCGGAAAGACCGGTGATGTCTATTATGACGTCAGCCGTTTTGAGGGATACGGGCAGCTGTCCGGCAAGCGCACTGAAGATCTGCGTGCCGGTGAGCGCGTCGATGTGGTGAGTGCGAAAGATGATCCGCTGGATTTCGTTTTATGGAAAGTGGCCAAACCTGACGAACCGAGCTGGGATTCACCGTGGGGCAAGGGGCGTCCGGGTTGGCACATCGAATGTTCTGCGATGGCAACCGATTGCCTCGGTGACCATTTTGATATTCACGGTGGCGGACTCGATCTGCAGTTCCCACACCATGAAAACGAGATTGCACAGAGTGAGGCGGCGACCGGTTGTAAGTTTGTGAACTACTGGATCCACAACGGCTTTGTACAGATCAACGAAGAGAAGATGTCCAAATCACTGGGCAACTTTTTTACACTGCGTGAAGTGTTGAAAACGTACGCGCCGGAGGTGATCCGTTATTTTATTCTTGCCAGTCACTACCGCAGCCCGCTGAATTACGCCGATCAGAATCTGGACGGTGCAAAGCTGGCACTGGAACGTTTTTATACTGCGTTGCGCGGTGTCGAGGCCGCCGCAGTGAGTGATGGCGGTGAGTATCAATCACGTTTTCGTGCCGCGATGGATGATGACTTCAACACCCCGGAAGCGCTGGCGGTGCTGTTTGAGATTGCCACGGCATTGAATCGTGCCAAAACAGATCAGGCGCTTCAACTTGCCGCGCAGTTGGCGGGCAATCTGCGTTATCTGGCGGGGGTGATAGGCTTGTTGCAAGGTGATGCGGAGGTCTTTTTGAAGGGCGATGCCGAAGAAGGTGGGCTCACTGATGTGCAGATCGAGGCATTAATTCAGCAACGCATTGATGCCAAGCAGGCAAAGGCGTGGGCCGAGGCAGACCGTATTCGTGACGAACTACAGGCGCAAGGCGTGATCGTCGAAGATGGCGCTGGCGGCAGTCGCTGGCGTCGTGGTTAATGATGACTAGGGTCTGTCGTCTTAGTTCCGACTTGATCTGAGGCATCGCTTGCAACAGTGAGAGTTACCCGCTTTGATAAAGGTGTCGAATCTTTAAATCAAAACGAAAAAATGTAACTCTCATGATACATACTAACAATCCAATTATTAAACACAAAGCAGGCTTGTTCAACTTGGCATAAGAACTGGGGAATGTTTCCAGGGCTTGTAAAGTAATGGGTGTCTCAAGGGATACATTCTATCGCTATCAGGAGCTCGTTGAGGGCGGAGGCATCGATGCCCTGATCGAAAAGACTAAACGTACGCCCAATATCAAACATCGGGTTGATCAGGCCACTGAACCGGCCGTTCAAGACTATGCGATAGAACAACCTGCACACGGTCAGCACCGCACCAGCAATGAATTACGCAAATAAGGTATTTTCGTGTCGGGCAGTGGCGTCCGCTCAATCTGGCTACGTCCTACTCTAGGAAGCTTCAAAAAACGTCTAAAATCACTCGAAGAAAAAGTGGCTAAAGAAGGTATTATTCTCAGCGATTCACAGGTGGCAGCGCTTGAGAAAAAAACACGATGATGAAGCCTGCGGTGAAATTAAGACGACCCACCCCGGTTATCTTGGCTCGCAAGATACGTTTTATGTCGACAACCTGAAAGGCGTTGATCGTATTCATCAACAGACGTTTATTGATACTTACAGCAAAGTAGCCTGCGCTAAACGCTACACTACAAAAACACCTATCACCGCTGCTGACATGCTCAATGACAAGGTTTTACCTTACTTTAAAGAGCATGAGCTACCGATGCTGCGTATGCTCACTGACAGAGGCACAGAGTATTGTGGCCGCGTAGATCATCATGATGACCAACTGTATTTGACCATCAACGATATCGACCACACCAAGACCAAAGCCATGTCACCACAAACGAATGGGATCTGTGAACGATTCCATAAAATGATCTTAAATGAATTTTATCAAATCACATTTAGGAAAAAACTTTACTCAACAATGGAAGACTTGCAAAAAAATCTGGACGTCGGGGGCGAAGACTATAACAATGATCGAAAGCATCAAGATAAAAAGTGCTGTGGACGCACACCACTGGAAACGTTGATGGGTGCTAAATCGATTTGGGCGGAAAAGAATTTAGCTCAAGTCTAAACTAACAGACACCCTGAAAATGGGTAACTGTTAGATTGGGTCTGAGCCAATACAGTATATGGACTTCCCCGGGTTTTCTAGACACCCAATAGCGTTAAAATGTAACTCTATGAGAGGTGTTTATGAACAGTGGAAAGCGGTACACAGAAGAATTCAAAATAGAGGCAGTTAAGCAAGTCACTGAGCGAGGTTATTCCGTTGCCGATGTGGCTGATCGACTGGGAACAACCACGCATAGTTTATATACGTGGCTGAGACGTTACGGAGAGCAAAGTCCTCAGCAGATCAATAAAGCCGACGATCAGGCAGAAATTGCTCGACTTAAAACTGAGCTGCGCCGTATGACGGAGGAACGCGATATTCTAAAAAAGGCCGCAAAGTATGAAATGCCCTTTGGGTGCTTTGCCAGCAACCCAGGGTAAAGTACGCCTTTGT